>Ga0209488_10001622_pt1 | contig 19170 bp, 22 predicted proteins | sample Rivendell_Oct201_8_FD_188349 | JGI IMG/M metagenome (GOLD analysis project Ga0209488, IMG submission 188349) | Vadose zone soil microbial communities from the Eel River Critical Zone Observatory, Northern California, USA -... | ecosystem: Environmental > Terrestrial > Soil > Vadose zone >...
ATCATCTGGTCGAACTCGGCCTGAGTTCCCATTGCCCTCCCATTCTCTGACAACCGTGCCGGGTAAAATCGGTGTTCGATTCAGGGTCGCCGGCTCCGGACCCGCACCGTGGTGGCTATAGCTCAGCATGGCAGAGCACCAGATTGTGGATCTGGCTGTCGCGGGTTCAAATCCCGCTAGCCACCCCTTCCGTCGATTTCCTCCCGGAGCCGGCACTTGCTCCTTTGAATTGTGGGAATTTGTCTCTGATGCCGGCACTCGCTGGTTCGGGGAGCGTGTGCACACTGGTCTTGATGATCGACAGACTTGCCGCAGTTCGTCGGGTCGGGCCCGGCTTGTAGGCATGTCTGCGCGCGACTTTTATGATCGGCTTGCCGCTGACTACCACCTTGTCTACCAGGATTGGGAAGCAGCCATTGAGCGGCAGGCCGATGTCCTCGACCAGTTGATCACGAGCGCCTGCCCAGGAGCAAAGGAGATTCTTGACTGCTCTTGCGGCATCGGTACACAAGCGATCGGTCTCGCGTTACGCGGCTACCGCGTGCACGGAACGGACGTCAGCGAACGCTCACTTGACCGCGCGCGGGAAGAGGCGGAGAGGCTCGGCGCAAGGGTTTCCTTCGGGGTTTGCGACTTCCGCGATCTCAGCTCGGTCGACGGGCTCTTTGATGTAGTGATCTCATGCGACAACGCAATCCCCCACATGCTCACCGACGACGACGTACGCAGGGTTTTCGCGGCGATGTACGCGAAGCTGCGTCGAGGCGGGTTGATCGTGATCAGCATTCGTGATTACGACAAGGAGATGATCGAGCGTCCAACCACAGGTCTTCCCGTGATCCATGCGGGACCTCCGCGTCGAGTCGTCGTTCGCCTCCATGACTGGGACGCTCCGGACAGTCCGATGTACACGGTGCGGTTCCTGATCCTCACCGAAGGCCAGTCGGGGTGGACGGTTGAGCAACACAGCACGCACTACCGTGCCCTCAAACGTTCTGAGCTCGACGGAGCTGCGCAACTTGCAGGGTTTGTGCGCACTGCGTGGCACACAGCCGAGGAGGTCGCGTTCTACCAGCCCGTAATGACAGCGCTGAAAGAACGGGTCCAGAGTTAGAGTCTCAGGGGTCGGGACGCGTTTCCCGGCCGACCCTTTTCCTGTACGGCTAGGGCGGTTTCCGCGCGGAAACTGGCTGTCGCTACGACAGAATGCCCGTCGCCTGGCCGACCTCGATCAGATGGCCGTCGGGGTCACGGATGTAGGCGCGGATCTCTCTTCCGTGGTCCTTGGGCTCGGTCAGGAATTCGGCACCCTTGGCCGACCATTCCTTGTAAGCCTTGGCTATGTCCGCGACGCGGACGTTCAAGAATGCGCTGGCGCGGTTTGGGTCGGGCGGCGTGGTCAGAGTCACCGTGGGCTTGTCGTCGGTCGGCCCGCCTCCGGTGTTGAGGATCAGCCAGGTGTTTGCGACCTTCAAGATGACCGGGTCGCGCTCAAGAAGAACCTGACCATCAAAAATGGATTGATAGAAGTCGCGAGACCGATCCTGGTCGGAGACAACCAGAAAATTCGTGATGACGAAGCCAACTTGCGGCGCCGGAAAATCGTCAGGATTCATCTGCCACCTCCATCTGGTTGGACGGATCACGCTCAGAACAGCGCCTGCTCCCATCATCCTCGGTCGCGATAAACCACCAAGCCCAGGCGGTTCCGCGCGGAACGGGCGTATCGGTGCGTGAATTTAGGTCCTTTCCGCGCGGAAACGAGTGGTTCTTGCCGCTTGTCGGGCCCGCCGTCCCAGCGCTCCCAGGTCGATTTCGCCCAGCAGACCCGCATTGATGCGGCTGGTGGCTTGGTTCAGAGCCTTCACCTCGTCGGGTGTCAAAACGTCGAACACCAGGCGGCGAACCTCCCGGAGGTGGATCGGGCCTGTCGCCATCAGCTTCTGGTGGCCTTTTTCGGTCAGCTCGGCATAGGTCGCGCGGCCTTTGTTTCCCCTCCTCCGGCGGACCCAGCCCCGCCCCTCGAGTCGCGAGATCACGTGCGACAGGCGAGACAGAGAACCGTTGGCGACCAAGGCAAGGTCTTTGAGCTGCAGCCTTCGGTCCGGCTGCCGCGAAAGCGCGACCATGACTTCGAACTCGAAGTGAGTCATGCCGGCCTCCCGCTGTAGCTGCGAGTCCAGGGCTGCCGGCAGGAGCGTGAATGTGCCGACCAGCTGAAGCCAAGCACTCCATTCGCCGTGGTTCAGCGAGCGGAGGGGCTGGTCTGATTGGGGAGTTGGCTCCTGTGTCGGAATAAGTTGACGCTTCAAGTTCTTCTAGGGTAGCAACTTGAAGCTTCAACTTCGAGTCTTTGAGCAGAGGAGAAGATCAAATGAACCTTGTAGTCCTCGGAGCCACCGGCGCCACCGGTCGCCTTGTCGTCGACCAGGCGCTCGCTGCCGGCCATACCGTCACTGCCCTCGTCCGCTCACCAGGCAAGCTGACTACGGCCCACTCGAACCTCCGCGTACTCGATGGCCAGGCAACGGATACCTCGGCCGTCTCCAAAGCGCTCGAGGGGGCAGACGCCGTCATCAGCACGCTTGGCGGCAAGCCGCCGGTGATCTCGAATTCAACCCGGGCGATCGTCGCGGCTGCCCGCATGACGGGAGTCAGCCGCGTGGTCTTGCTTTCGACGTTTGCCGCGGAGCGTGATCGCCTGGATGCCGCGACACGGCTGCTCACCGGCATTGGAATGGGCTCAATGCTCAAGGACAAGAGCGCCGGCGAGGAGACACTGAGAGCTAGCGACCTCAACTGGACCATCGCGTACGCGAGCATCCTCAGCGACGGCCCGGCCACGGGCTCGGTGGCGGTAGTTGGAGACGGGGCCAAGCGGAGCATGTCAGAGAAGATCTCGCGCGCGGACGTGGCCGTGTGGTTGGTCCAGGCCGCGACGAGCGCACAAGAGAGCCGACGCGGAGTCGGGATCACCGCATCGCGGACAAGAGAAACACCCCTGCCGAGCCGAAAGTAAGTCCTGTCCTTTCCGCGCGAAACGCACAACTGCCGCTAGTTTTGAGGCGAATGCCCAGCAAGACTCGGATGTGGGGGGTGCGCCCTTTCACGATGCTGTTCATCAATCCCGTGGCACGCCGGTTCGCCGGCTGGATGCCGGGATTCGGGCTCCTCACCTACCGTGGCAGAGCCACAGGCCGGGTCTACCGGCTTCCGATCAACGTCTTCAAGCGCGGCGAGCACTACATTTTCGTGCTGACCTACGGGTCAGAGAGTCAGTGGGTGAAGAACGTGTTGGCCGCCGGGGAGTGCGAGATCCGAGTAGGAGGTCGTGACGTCCACCTCGTCGAGCCCGAGCTGATCTCCAATCCGCCCTGGGACCTCCTTCCCTGGCCAGCCCGGCTGATCGAGCGTCGGGCCGCGGGCGTGACCGAGTTCTTGCGAATGCGCGCCGCCTAGCCGAAGCCGCAGTCGAGGGTGACCTTCTCGAGTCCCTTCTCGATGGCGGCGAGCTCCTGATCATTCAGTTTGTCGACAAATAACTTCCTGATGCCGCGCGCGTGGACGGGCGCCGTCTCGGCCAGGCGCTCGACGCCCGCCTGCGTCAGCGCGACCACGACCCCTCGTGCGTCGGCCGTTGCGTTGGCCCGGCGGACCAGGCCATCCTCAACGAGCCGGGCTACGCGGCGGGTCATGCCCGACCGCGAGATCAGAGCCCGGTCGGCAAGCTCGGTCATCCGCAGCTCCCCGCCGGCCAGCGCCAGCTGGGCGAGCACGTCAAAGTCGGCCAGCGCGAGGCCGGTCTCGTCTTCGAGATCCTTGTCGAGCTGGCGGATGAGAGTGGCCTGTGCCCGCAGCAGCGCTTGCCAGGCCCCCAGTCCACGGCCGCCAGGCAGCTCCTGAGCCACGAGCCGGTCGAGCAGGTCGGCGGCGTCAAGCTTGGAAGCAGGTTGCGAATGCAATAAAGTGCTCAATCCCGGGGTATTTGCGGATGCAAGTATATGCCGAAGGAGGAGTCCCAATGATCATCGATCTCGTATCGAACCTGGATCCGTCAGTCACCCGCCGGTTCGGAAGCCTGGCCGAGGAAGCGAGCGTGAAACGGGCAACTGCTGCCCTCGAGGCAAACGGGATCAGGGTGCTCCGGGCCGCAGACCCTGCCGGCGCCAAGCGGATGGTGATGGACCTCATCCCGGATGGAGCGCAGGTACATCACGGCGCGTCGCAAACCCTGGATATGACCGGCATCACCGCCGCGATCGAAAAGCCTGGGCGCTACGACCTTCTCCGCCCGCAGCTCGGTGGCATGGACCGCAAGACCCAGGCCGACGAGATCCGCCGCCTGTCAGCTGCGCCGGACGTGATGCTCGGCAGTGTGCACGCCGTCACGGAGACCGGATCGCTGCTGGTGGCGTCGTTTGGCGGCGCCCAGCTAGGTCCATATGTCAGCGGCGCAGGGCGAGTCATCCTCGTCGTGGGGACACAGAAGATCGTTCCCGATCTCGAGGACGGCCTCCGCCGGATCAACGAGTACTCGTTCCCGCTCGAAGATGCGCGCGCCGAAGCCGCTTATGGGATACACAGCGCCGTGAACAAGGTCCTGATCATCAATCGCGAGATCACCCCGGGGCGCATCACGGTCGTCTTCGTCGACGAAGTTTTGGGCTTCTAGCCCAACCAATGGAGGTACTGGTCATGGCCACTCAAATCGACACCAAGCAGCGCGAAGTCGTCCTCGTCGAGGACGCCCATATCCGCCCGATGATGGGCAACCAGGTCCTGGAGTCATTGCCGTCGCGGCACATCCCGTACTCGCTGGTCGACCCATTCATCCTCATCCACGAAGCTGAGGTCAAGGTCGATCCGAACGTTCCCGCTCAGGACACCACGCACCCGCACCGCGGATTCGACAACATGTGGTACGCGATCACGGGATCGTCGAGCACCGGACACAGCACCGGGCCAGACGGGGCTTTCGAGCGAGCAAGGCTGGACGAAGGATCGCTCCTTTTCATCCGCACGGGGCGCGGTGTCTATCACGCGGAAGGACTAGGCGACGACGAGCGCCGCGAGGGCAAGGTCACCTCGATGCGCGGTCTGCTGTTCTGGGTCAACCTCGCGCGCAAGGACAAGAACGTCGAGCCGTTCGCGAAGGTCGTCCCGCCAACGGACGTGCCGGTGCGTAGGGATGGCGACGCCACCATCCGAGTGCTTGTCGGCGACGGCTCATCTATCGAGCTCGGCACCCCGGGGCTCATCTACGACGTCGAGCTGCCCGAGGGCGGAAAGGTCGCGATCCAAGTTCCGGCTGGATTCAACGGCCTGGTTCACATGCTTGAAGGAGAGGCGAGCTTCGGCGCCAACCAAAGTCAGGCAAAGCGCGGGCAGATCGCGGTTCTTGGAGCTGGGGGTGTGCTGGCCGTTGACGCAGCGCTGCCTGGAACGCGCTTCGTGCTCATGGCCGGAAAGCCGTACGGCGAGCAGCCGGTCTATAACGGACCGTACGTCGACTAGGCGGGCACTCGCCTTTTGGCGACGATGCCTCTCAGCCAGGTGGTGAGCTCGGTTCCCGCAACCGAGTTGCGGTGAAAGATGGCCGCCACCTGGCCGTTGAGCGCCATCTTGTCATCTTCAGTGAGAGTTTTGGCGGTGAGGACCATGATCGGAATCGAGCGCGTCGCCTCCTCGGCGCGAAGCGCCTCCACGACGTCGAAACCGCTCAGGCCGGGCATGATCAGGTCGAGCAGGATCAGGTCGGGCAGCTGAGACTTGCTCAGGTCAATGCCTTCCTGGCCGGTGCGCGCCCTGAGCACTCCAAACCCCGCGGGTTTGAGGAGAGCTTCCAACAGATCCAGGTTGGCCGGCTCGTCATCCACGACCAGCACGCGAACCGGTTCACTCTTGCCCTTGTCGGCAAATGTGTACTGACTCAATCGGGACAAGAGGGCTTTCCCATCCACCGGCTTGACGAAATAGTCAAACGCCCCTAGAGCGCGGCCTAACGCCGCGTTGTCGACGACCGAAACCACGACCACCGGGATGTTGCGTGTGGTCTCGTCGGCCTTGAGCCTGCTCAGCACCTCCCAACCGTCGACCTCTGGCAGAAGAAGGTCCAGGGTGATCGCCACGGGTTTCAGCTCGCGCGCCATGGTCAGAGCTTCAGTGCCGGTATGTGCGATCTCGATTCGGAAGCCGCCGCTGTCGAGGTGGCGAGCCAGGATCTCAGCGGCCTGCGGATTGTCATCCACCACCAGCACCAATGGCCGATCAGGATCGACGGCTGCGGGTTGCATGGGCGGGACGGTGGTCGAGGCTCGAGCGGGGACCGCATTGAGCGGCAGCACCAAAGTGAACGTGCTCCCCCGGCCGACAGCGCTCACAACCCGGACGCTGCCCCCATGCAGCTCTGCGAACCGTTTGGTGAGAGCCAGGCCAAGGCCGGTTCCCTCCTGCACCTGCCCCGGCCGTGCCTCGAGCTGCTGGAACTCCCTGAAAAGCCGACCCAGGTCATGCTCGGCGATTCCGATCCCGGTGTCCCTGACGTCAATCTCCACCGATGAGCCGACCTGGCGACTTTGAATGTCGATGCGACCCTCGTGGGGCGTGAACTTGATCGCATTCGAGAGCAGGTTCAAGAGCATCTGCTTGATCTTCGACGCGTCACCGACCAGGGTGATCCCGCCGACCGGCACAACGCTCAAGGCGATGCCTTTGTTGCGAGCGAGGGGCTCTACGCTCGCGGCGACGTCGCGGATCAGCTTCTCGAGCTCGACCGTCTCCAGCTGCAGCTCCATCTGCCCGGCCTCGACTTTCGACAGGTCGAGGATGTCGTTGATGAGCTGAAGCAGGTGCTTGCCGCTGCTGTGGATCTGGTCCAGAAAACGGCTTCGGGTCGCGAGGTCGAAGTGACTGTTCGCGTCGTCCCTCAGCAGCTCGGAGAATCCGAGGATCGCATTCAATGGAGTGCGCAGCTCATGGCTCATGCCGGCGAGGAACTGGCTCTTGGCCCGATTCGCCCGGTCAGCCTCCGCCTGGGCCTGCTCCAGGGCCGCTTGCGCCTGCCTGGACTCGGTGATGTCCTCTGAGATTCCAAGCAAGAACGCCGGCTCACCGTCCGCATCGAGGATCGGGATCTTCTTCGTGTGCAGAACCCGTTCGCCTTTGTGCCTGGTCTGAATGGTCTCCTCGGGGATGTCAACCAGATGGTGGTTGCGCAACGTCTGCCGATCGCCCGCAATGAACATGCCGGCCTGGTCGGCTGGGAAGAAGTCGGAATCGTTCTTGCCGATGAGCTCGGCGCGGGAAAAGCCGAGCAGCTCTTCGCCGGCAGCGTTCATGCGGACAAAGCGCAGCTCCTTGGCGTCCTTTACGAAAACCATGTTGGGAAGGTTTTCGATCACGGAGTCCAGGAAGCGGTTGGCCTCAGTGAGCTCCTGTGTGCGCGTTGCCACCTTCGACTCGAGCTCGCTCGCCGTCATCTGCTGGTCGCGCATGAGCTGAGCGATGGCGATCGCGCGCGCCGCCCGCGTCGCGAGCCCCTCTAGAAGGTCGAGATCCTCGTCCCGAATTGGTGCGCTGCCTTCGTATCGATTGAGGTTGAGTCCCCCGACGACCCTGTCGTCGGCGACCATCGGGATCATCGCCGCCTGACGCATGCGCCATTTCCGAATGTGACCGGCCTGATGCGGGTTGACATTCGGCGGGACGTTATCCGGATCGATCGCAATGACCACCGGACGTCGCTCCTGGAGCACCGTTTTCCACGGGCCGGCTGCGTCGAGATCGATGGTTACGCCGACCAACCCGATCAGATCCTGGAGCAGCCTCGGGTCGGGGTGGTAGGCCGCGACCGGCTCGAGGCGCCGGCCGTCTGGAGAGAGCAGAACCACCGAGCAAAAGTCTCCGGTCGCACGCGATATTTGCTCGGCCACGATCGCCAGCAGGGCATCCATGTTCGGAACCGCATCGCTGAACGCCTCAGAAGCCGCCGAGATCGAGGCAAGGCGACCGGAATCCTCTGCAGGGGGTCCGGTCTCGCCTGAGGACACGGTGCCACTTTATGCCCGCGGGGCCTGGATACAGCTTCCATTAAGCAAGTCAAATGACCTCATCCCGCCGACCAATCAAATCACCAAATGCCGGCACCCGCGGGACTGAAGCCGACGGCAGAGGCGTGGGAGCCGGCACTCGGCGGCCTCAGATTTGGTCTCTACTTGCGCATGAAACGGGCGTGGACGACCGAATCGGAGCTGCCGAACTCGACGCACTCGTAGCCGATCGGGCCGCCCTCGAGGTTGTCGAAGAGCCGCTCACCGCGGCCGAGCAGGACGGGCACGATCGCCAGGTGCATCTCGTCCACGAGGCGGGCCCGCAGGTACTGCTGGATCGTGGCTGCGCCACCGCCGAGCCTGACGTCCCGGCCGTCGGCAGCTTTGAACGCTCGATCAAGGGCCGCTTCGATGCCCTCGGTGACGAAGTTGAAGGCCGTCCCGCCATGCATGGTGATCGGCGCCCGCGGGTGGTGGGTGAGGACGAACACCTGGTGGTGATAGGGCGGGTCGTCGCCCCACCAGCCCCTCCACTGCTCATCCTTCCACGGACCGCGGATCGGCCCGAACATGTTGCGGCCCATGACAGTGGCGCCGATGCCTTCGTCACCCGCGGCGAGGAATCTGTCGTCCACCCCTTCCTCGCCGCCTTCCTCGCCCCGGCCCTGGCGCCAGTAGCGGTTCTTGTACACCCACTCGTGCAGCTCAAGACCGCGCACCCCAAGTGGGTTGTCGACGCCCTGGTCGGGTCCCGCCCCGTACCCGTCCATCGAGATCGAGAAGTTGTGGACACGAAGCTTCGGCATGACCTGGCTAGTGTCACCTTTTCGGAGCGCCCGCCGTTACCTCATTCATGGCGCGGATCAAGATGGTCGACGAGTCCGAGGCCAAAGGTCAGCTGGCCGAGATCTACTCGGCGGCCAAAGCACGCAGCCCGATCGGGATCGTGGCCCCGATCCTCCAGACGATGAGCCTCCGGCCTGACTTCCTGGCCGCCATCGATGCCGCCTCGCGCCTGCACTTCACCGATGGTGCGCTCACTCGGGCTCAGCACGAGATGATCGCCTCCTACGTCTCGGCCATCAACCGCTGCAGGTATTGACTCAGCTCGCATACGTGGTTCCTGCAGTTGCAGGGCAAGCAGTTCGAAGAGGTCGCGGAGGCGCTCCGCGACGGTGACCTGGAGACCGCCGGCCTCGAGCCGCCCGAGCGCCTCCTGCTCGAGTTCGTCGGGACGATAAGCAGGGCGGCCTATCGCGTCACCGATGAGCAGGTTCACGGCCTGCGCGAGGTGGGGTGGACCGATGAGCAGATCGCAGAGGCGGCGTATGTGGCGGCTCTGTTCAGCCTTTTCGTCCGGCTCGCCGACACCTTCGGCATCGAGCCTCCCGCCGCTTACGAACCGACCGGCATTCCTGGAGCGATCACCCGGGAACCGTAGTCAGGGGGCGACGGCCAGGTCGGTGTAGTCGTTGATGATGGGGTTGTAGCCCTTCCCGGTGTAGTGGTTGTCCAGCAGCCCCCAACTCTTGGAGTATGTCGAGGTGGCCTGCGAGATCTGGTTGCCGGAGGCATCCCTGACGGTGAGCGTTGCGGTGCCGTGCAGGCTGACTCCGATCAGCCTCGCGGCCTGGCTGCTGAACTTGGGCAGGTAGAGCTTCAGGGCGACCTGGTCGAACGTGTAGGTCTTGGTGATGATTTTCCGGTCCGAGACGTCCTGGTTGATGACCTCCACGAACTCTTTGAGGCCGTCCGCGGTCGCGCCGCTCTCTGCCAGCTTCACATCGTGGGCGCGGCGCGCCTCCGACTCGATGACCAGGTCCAGCACCATGTCGTGCGCCATCCTGGCGGCGGCCTGAGGCGTCATGGATGGGTCGAACGAGCTTACGTTCGAAGCGATGCTCACCTGAGGTATCGGCGGCAATATCCACACGCGTGCCGATGCAGAACCTGGCCCCGAGCTGCCCGCCGGCGGCAGAGCCGAGCTGGCGCTGTCGGAGAACCATCCTGCCGGGGCGGGTCCCTCGCCCACAGTGAGGGTCACGGTCGGAGTTGAGCCGTCCGCGAGGCCGGCGGCAGTCAGCGGTCCGTGTGTCGCCAGGTCTGCCGATACGGGGATGGCTCCGAGGCCGACGACGGCGACGGCGATTGCGGCCGGCACCTGCCAGCGGAAGCCGCTGAACATGAACGGCAAAGCGCCGCCTTCCGACTCGAATGGGGCCAGGAAGCGAACGAGGGCGAATCGCAGCGCGCAGGCGATAACCAGGCTTGCAAGGATCGCCGTCTTGGTCCAGAACTCGAGCGTGGTCGGCCCGAGCAGCACGACGGCGAGCAATGCGACGCAGACACCGAAGACGACCCTGGCCAGCTGCCCTTCCGGGACCGTCCTGGGGTCCGGGACCATGAACAGCGCGAAGATCAGGATCTCGGGCGAGGTGACAAGGACCTGCCAGAGCTCGCGCCCGCACATCGGAGTCACGTGCCAGCTTGCGACCATGCAGTGGTCAGGCACCGGCGCCAGCGCGAGGGCGGTGAATGCCGCGAAGGCGACCATGAAACCCAGCACGAGACCGAGCAGCCGGAGCTCCCACGCGATCAGCAGGCCCCCAACGATGAGAATCGCGTAGGTCACGATCATCCACGGACCCATCGGGATCCACCACAGGTCGAGCGGCTCCGTGTACCTCGGGCCGAGCACGACGAACGCGAGGACCAGTGCGACGTTGGATGGGTTGAAGATGTGGCGTCCCTTCCACCGGATCAGGTACTTGGTGGCCATTCCAAACGCGACCACGCCAATGAAGATCCAGATCCCGTGGGTGCTCCACCACTGGCCGTGGAGGGTTCCCGGGACTCGCAGGATGAAGGCGGTGCTGTTTCCGGTCAGCAGTCCGCTGGCCGGCCAGATGATCGCCTTGTCCTTGAAGAACGTGACGAAGAACTCGATCAGAGCCCCGGCGGCAAGGCAGGCCAGGATCTGGGCGATCGAGAGCCGAAACCCGAGCACGGTCTGGCCCAACGCCTGGAGAGTCAGCAGGACCGCCGCGACGTGCAGCCGTGGGTCACGGATGCTGGGGAAGATGACCGGGTAGTCGCGGCCCCGAATGCGGAGCGTCCGGCGCCTGGCCCCGCCCGACCGCGCACGCCTGGAATCAGCCGGGATCCCTATTCCTTGCGGAGGCGCTACATCGGTGCTCGCCACGGTCGGGTAACGGTCATAGTATGCAACCCGTTACAGAGCCAAGCGACGTGGCCATTCACCCTTCACTTGCTCAGGCGCTGGCCATGGTGGCCGCAGCCGCCGTCGTGGCGGCGCTGTCTGCCTGCGACCCAACCTTCGCCATCGGACAGCCGACCACGCGCGCGCTCGAAAACGGCGCCGTCGCCAGCCTGGATGCAGCCAAGACTTTCCGGATCAGGGGCACCTACACCGACCGGTCGACGACCCTGACCTCGCCCGCCAGCCCCGCCCGCACCAGTCCCCTTGACGTCCGCGTCGCGATCGACCTGGAACTGGTGAGGCCTAACACCCTGCATGTGTTGGTGACCGCTACCGATGTGAAGCTCGAGGTCATCCTGATTGGCAGCGAAGCCTACTTTCGGGGCAACCAGTTCCTCTCTCAGCACATGGGCAGCGACGCGCTATCGCGGAACCTGGTCAGGGTCGCCGGAAACTCCTGGTGGAAAGGATCGATGATCAATGTACCCAGCCTTCCCGACCTCACCAGCGGCAAGAGCTTTGAATCGGCTTTTCTCGGGACTGCCGTGACGCAGCGCTCAGACCATGTGTCGGTGGACGGGGTCGCAGCGATCAGCCTGTCCGGTCCACGGGCGGACGTCTTCATCTCGGCTGCCGTGCCCCACCGGATACTCCGGGTGCGCATCAAGAAGGGCGTTGTCATCGACGGGATCACAGATGCGGATCTGCGGTTCGACAGCTATAACCGGGACTTCAAGATCGCCCCGCCCGCCGACGTCATCGATTTCTCGAACCTCTCGACGCTGCCTCCCATCTACACGGTGGTGTCCGTCGATACCTCGGGGTGCCTCTCGCCATGCGCTGTGTCAGCGCTGCTCAAGAACCTGGGCGGAGCGAGCGGCGCGCTGGCCCCATCGACCGTCACGTTCACCATGACCGATCCGGCGACTGGCAAGGTGCTCGGCAGCTGCCAGGCGCAGGTCCAGCCAGATGTCGGCTACAACTCCACCACCACCGTTGGCTGCGCCATGGGCGGCGTCAACGGCCAGCAGGTGAGCGCCGCGATCGTCACCGCCACGGCCGACAACCCCGGCCACTCCTGAGCTCGCGCGCGCGTCAAGTTTTTCGAGCTCCTGATAGGGTTTAAGGCGCGGCCGCTCTTGCGGCCAAATGGGGGGTTTGCGGGGGACGTATGTCCCGCCGTCGCAGAAGGAGGGACACAGCCATGGAAACTGGCGGTTCTTTACCTAGACCAGCGTCGCCGCCCGGCCAGGTGGCGGGAGAGCAGGTCCACTGGGAAGGCCTGGAGGAAACCCCCGAGTTCAAGGAGCTGGTCCGGGCGCGCTGGCGCTTTGTCGCCCCTGCGACAGTCTTCTTTCTCGCTTACTACTTCGCGCTTCCGCTGAGCAACGGCCTCTTTCCATCGGTGATGCGAACTGAGGTCATCGGCCACATCAACCTGGCCTACCTGTTCGCCCTGTCGCAGTTCATCGTCGCCTGGCTGCTGGCCTTCTTCTACATCCGCCAGGCCACCCGGGTGTTCGACCCGCTGGCCGAGAAGGTCCGCCAGCGGGCCGCCCGGGGGCGCTAGCCATGAGCATCACCCTCACTCTCTTCCTGATCGTCGTCGGAATCACGCTGGTGATCACGGCCTGGGCTGCGCGCCGGACGCGGACGACTGTCCAATTCTGGGCGGCCGGCCGGTCGATCAAAGGCTGGCAGAACGGGCTCGCCATCGCCGGCGACTACATGAGCGCCGCTTCATTCCTCGGCATCGCCGGCCTGATCGCGTTCAACGGCTACGACGGCTTCATGTACTCCGTGGGCTGGCTGGTGGCCTACCTGACGGTGCTCTTCTTGATCGCCGAGCCGATGCGAAACACCGGCAAATACACGATGGCCGACGTGCTCGCGTACCGGATGTCGCCGGTGCCCGTGCGGTCCGCCGCGGCCTTTTCCACCGTTGCTGTCAGCGCGGCTTACATGATGGCCCAGATGATCGGTGCGGGCAGCCTGATCAAGATTCTCCTGCCCGACCTCGACAAGAACCTGAGGCCTTACTTCGACTGGGCCATCTTCGGGACCAAGCTCGACCCCTCGATCGCCCTGGTCGGGCTGATGATGATGATCTACGTCATCGCCGGCGGCATGGTCGCGACCACGTGGGTGCAGATCGTCAAAGCAGTCCTGCTCATGGGTGGCGCCATCCTGCTGAGCCTGCTCGTGCTCTTCTACTTCAACTTCAACATCCTGTCCTTCTTCGACAAGATCTACTCGGTCAAAGACAAGGCGACGGGGTTGCCATTCACAAGTCCCGGCATCCTCTACCCGTACGGGAAGACGACGATCTGGGGCGTCGACAAGGCCCTCGTCGAGAATGTGTCGCTGGGCATGGCCCTGATCCTCGGCACGGCCGGTCTGCCACACATCCTGATGCGCTTCTTCACTGTGCCCAACGCCAAGGCGGCGCGCGCCTCGGTCGCGTGGGCTATGGGGCTGATCGGCTCCTTCTACATCATGACCACCTTCCTTGGCTTCGGGGCGGCGGCGCTGATCGGCAAGGCCAACATCTGCGCTCAGGTCGTCGCGGGCTTCAAATGCGCGCCAGGCCTTAAGCCGAACAACAACATGTCGATGCCTCGCCTGGCGGATTTCCTCGGCACACATTTCTTCGGCACGACCGGTGGGGAGTTCCTGCTCGCTTTCATCGCGGCGGTCGCATTCGCGACGATCCTGGCCGTGGTCGCCGGCCTGACGCTGGCGGCCTCGAGTGCGTTCTCACACGACTTCTACGTCAACGTCGTCCGCACCCATATCTTCCATGGGCAGGTGAGTGAGGGTGAGCAGGTGCTCGTTGCTCGCGTAACCGCTGCCCTGGTCGGTCTGCTCTCGATCTGGCTCGCCGCCAAGACGGGGGCCACCGCCAACGTGGCGGCACTGGTCGCTGGCGTCGCGTTCGTAATCGCCGCCTCGGCGAACCTGCCGGCCATCCTGTTCACGCTGTTCTGGAAGCGTTTCAACACGTGGGGCGCGGTGGCCTCCCTGGTTGGCGGCACCGTCGTCACCATCTGGTTGGTCGCGGTCGGGCCTGGGTGGACCCTGCCGGCAGTGGCGCACCCTGAGTTCCCGCTGCAGAACGTGGGCATCGTGGCCATACCTGTCGGCTTTGCCCTCGCGATCATCGGCACTCTCATCGGGGACCTGTTCAAGGCCGACCGCCTGGCCGAGGTCAAGTTCCACGAGATCGACGTGCGCGCCCAAACCGGAGTTGGCGCCGAAGCCAGCCCGGTGGCGGTCTGAGCTTTAGAGCCGGAGGTGGGGACGGCTGACGCCGTCCCCACTCCCGCGAGGGGTGTATGAACGGCAACGAGGCCCTAGGGCTCAGCCTCCTTGCTGCCGCGTGCCTGTTCGCAGCGGGGATCCTGTTCCGCTCCTGGCGCAAGCGGCGAACTCCTCAACCCCTGGCTGCCGCGATTCTTGTCCTCGCGATCGGCGCCGTCGCGATCGTGCTGTCGCTGGTGGGATTGGTGTCCTACCGTGTGGCGGTCGGAACAGGCTTCATCGCCGCGCTGCTCGCGGTGCTGGTCTCGGCCAGGACGGAGCGCCGTACACCGTAGTTCCTGCCCGTATGCTTGGGCGCACATGACAGAACAAACCAACACCCTTCCAATTCCACCTCGCGGCACCCGCGGCGCATGGCAGCCACCAGCGTTTCTGATGAAGGCGCTTACGCCTCTGATGAACATGCAGATCTCGAACTACCGGAAGAAGGCCGGTCCGACTCCCCCGGTGATGATGAGCATGCCGACCGTGCTGCTCACAACCACTGGAGCCAAGACCGGATTGGACCGCACGCACGTCCTCGGCGGCTTTGCCGACGGCGCTGACTCATGGGTGATCATCGCGTCGAAAGGCGGCGCGGCGACTCACCCCGCATGGTTCATCAACCTGGCCAAGCATCCCGACAAAGTGTGGCTCGAGGTCGGCAATCGCAAGATGCGTGTCAAGCCGCAGCTCCTTCATGGACCCGAACGAGAGGCGGCGTACGCGAAAGTCGCGGCGATCGCCAAGCAGTACGCCAAGTACCCGAAGAGCACCGACCGCGAGATTCCGGTGATTCGCCTCACGCCCGCCTGAACTCGTAATTTGAAGTCTGCGACGGCTCCGGGTTAGACTCGGGAAGTTCTCAGGCTTCGGGTGTGGTTCAGGGGGAGACGCCATGCGAAGAACTTCCGTGTTGTTTGCTGCCGCGTTGGCAGTGCTTCTTGCGGTACCGGCGTTGGCCGCCACCGACGGACGGGTTAGCTCGGGCAGCCCGACGGCCCCGTTCTCGCAGAACAAACAGAACGAACCGGCAATCGCCATCGACGCGAACCCGAGCGCGCAAGGCCAGGTGCTCGTGGCCGGCGCAAACGAAAACATCGACATGGAGGCGTGCAACTCTGGCGACGACACCACGTGTCCGTTCACGAACGGCGTCGGCGTGTCGGGTGTCTACTTCTCATTCGACCAGGGCGCGACGTGGACCCAGCCCACCTACAAGGGCTATAGCGCGCGCAACTGTCTGGGGGTTCCCGGGCCTGACGCCGGCTGCACTCCCCTCGTCGATGGACCTATTGGAACGCTTCCCAACTACTACGAGAACGGCCTTGTCTCCGACGGCGACCCGGCGGTGGCCTTCGGCCCGAAGCCTGGCGCGAGTGGCTTCAGCTGGACCAACGGCTCACGTCTTTACTACGCAAACCTGACCGCCAACTTCGGCGCCACGCGCTCCGAAACAGCTTTCAAGGGATTCGAGGCCATCGCGGTCTCGCGGACCGACGATGCGCATGCGGCGGCGTCCGGAGCCAACAGTGCATGGGCGGCTCCGGTGGTCGTCTCCAAGCAGTCATCGACCACCTTCTCAGACAAGGAGCAGATCTGGGCCGACAACGCGTCGTCGAGCCCGTTCTTCGGAACCGTTTACCTCTGCTGGGCCGATTTCAAGGGCCAGGAGAAGGGGAACGCCGCACCGGCGCCGCTGCTTGTCGCAGTTTCCTATGACGGCGGCGACACGTGGACACAGCACCCGATCTCCGCATCCGCCAACAACGCCCAGCGCAACCCGATGGACGGATGCACCATCCGCACCGACAGCAAAGGGAACGCCTACGTGTTCGGCGTGGGTACGAGCTCTACCGGCGGCCACCAGGCGTTCGAGATGATGTCTGTATCGAGCAACGGCGGCCACAACTGGTCGGCTGAAACACCCGTCGCCGGCCCCGTGACCCAGCCCGGAATCTTCGACCCGGTCGTCGGCCGCCCAACCATCGACGGTGTCGTTGGCGCACGCAGCGACCTTGCTCCGGCGCCAAGCGTCGACATCGCGAACGGTGCTCCCACTGGAGCGGACGCGACTGACCGGATCGTCATGAGCTACGTCAGCGGCGAGATCATCAAGCCGCATGTCTACTTCACCGAGTCGACCGATCGGGGCGCCACCTGGAGTGCTCCGAGAACCATCGAAGGTGCAAGTGATCGCGGCTACTACGCAGCGCCGGCGATCTCACCCAACGGCAAGGACGTGTACGTCGTTTACAACGCATTCACCACGCTGTACCAGACGACGACCGCGACACCACGAAAACTCGTCGGCGTTGTGATGCACGCCACCTCATCAACATCACCCGGCACGCCGACAGGTGCATTCAGTCAATCGCATCGAGGCGCAGAGGGTGATCCACGCGGCAGCAGCCAGAACAACCTGGCCGGCGAGTTTCTCGGAGACTATGTCTACGCGGCAGCAACCCGAACTTACGGAGCCGCGGTCTGGAACGATGCCCGCGCGGCCGCGGACTGCTCCTACATGGATGCGTGGCGGCAATCACTCTTTGACGGCGCACCCATTGCACGACCGGCGCCTCAACAGCAATGCGCACCCAATTTCGGAAACTCGGACATTTTCGGGGTGATAGTCACCCCTTAGAGCGCACGATTCAGTGAGGGGCGCCTTGTGCGCCCCTCACTCCAAGCGTTTTTTAACCTGTTCCCAAGCCAGGACACCGACAATCGTTGGAGTGCAGGTCAGAGCGCGGTTGGGCTTGTTGAGCCTCGCGCTCATCCTTGCTTTGGCGGTCGGCGCCTGCAGCCGAAACGTGACACCCGCGGCCGAACAGCGTCACGTCTTCTTGATCGTGATGGAGAACAAGTCGATGGACGCGGCGCTGCAGGGGCCCTTCACCGCCTCGCTGGCGTCCAGGTATCGCGTGGCCACGAATTACAGCGCGGTCGCGCACCCGAGCCTGCCGAACTATCTGGCCCTCACGTCGGGCCAGACGTTTGGTATCAGGGATGACAACTATCACGTGCTGCCGGTGGGCGGGATTGGTACGCAGCTGACCGCTGCCGGCGTGAGCTGGCGCGCGTACATGGAAGGCATGGCCCCCGGCGGGTGCATGGACGACACATATCCATATGACGTTCACCACAACCCGTTCGCGTATTACGGCGGGCGCTGCCCATCCAACGTGGTGCCCTTCTCGACGATGGCGACCGACCTGAAGGGAAACACGCCGATGTTCAGCTGGATCTCGCCCGACATGTGTAATGACCAGCACGACTGCAGCGTTTCGGTGGGCGACGACTGGCTGCGACAGACGGTCGGGATGATCACGCAGTCCAAAGCCTGGAAGTCGAATGGACTGCTGTTCATCGTGTGGGACGAAGACGACGGAGACACGCAGAACCGCGTTCTCAGCCTGGTGGTGTCGCCGCAGAGCCACAAGGTGAGCAACCAGGCGTACACGCACTACTCGCTGCTGGCCACCATCGAAGACACGCTCGGAGTCGGGCGGCTCGGGCAGGCCGCCGGGGCGAAAGCCATGAAGGATCTGACAGGCAACTAGCCTTATTCGTATGGCGGTGGTGATCGGCGAGGTGGGTCCTCGGGATGGCCTGCAGAACGAGTCGAAGACGCTCGAGCCGAGCCTGCGCGCCGAGCTCTGCGATCGGCTTGCTGCGGCGGGCCTGAAGCGGGTGGAGGCGGCGAGCTTCGTCAACCCGAAGCTTGTGCCGCAGATGGCCGGCGCCGAGGAGGTGATGGCCGCCCTCCACCGCAAGCCCGGCACCACGTACGCCGGTCTCGTCCTGAACGAGCAGGGCTATGAACGGGCCGTGGCGGCGGGCGTCGACGAGGTGCACTACGCGTTTGCCGCGACCGACGAGTTCGGGCGCCGGAACCAGAACGCCACGACTGAAGAAGGCCTCAAGACAGCGCTGTCCCTCGTCGCCCGCGCGCGAAGCGACCGGATGCCGATCACGGTGACGCTGAGCGTCGCGTTCGGCTGTCCCTTCGAAGGACCGGTTCCCGCCGAGCGGGTCCTGAACATCGTCGAGCACTTGATGGCCGTGCCCGCTGACGAGATCTGCCTGGCCGACACGATCGGGGTCGGCGTGCCGTCCCAGGTCAAAGAGCTGGTCGGGGGTGCAAGGCGGCTGGGCGCAACGGTTGGAGCGCATTTCCACAACACACGCAACACGGGCTACGCCAATGCAGTGGCGGCGCTGGACGAAGGAGTGGTGTCGCTCGACGCCTCGGTCGGCGGGGCAGGGGGCTGCCCATTTGCGCCGAAGGCGACGGGCAACATCGCGACCGAAGACCTGGTCTACCTGCTGCGTGGTCTCGGTGTGGATACGGGGATCGACCTGGACGCGTTGATTGCTACGTCGCAGTGGCTTGGGGGCCAGCTGGGAAAGGAGCTGCCGGGAATGCTTGCGCGCGCAGGGGATTTTCCGGGCAAGGCCTGAGGGCGGACAATTAAGCGCCGGTGCCGGCAAAAGGCTCGGCTCGCGTGAAGGCGCGCCGCAGTTCGGGTTGAGGGGTACCTAATGTCACGAAATGACAGTCTGGAAGCCATTCGATCGCTGACGACCCAGATCGACCGA
>Ga0209488_10001623_pt1 | contig 19159 bp, 13 predicted proteins | sample Rivendell_Oct201_8_FD_188349 | JGI IMG/M metagenome (GOLD analysis project Ga0209488, IMG submission 188349) | Vadose zone soil microbial communities from the Eel River Critical Zone Observatory, Northern California, USA -... | ecosystem: Environmental > Terrestrial > Soil > Vadose zone >...
AGCCGCCTTTCCCCACGCAAGCCGGCCTCTTCCGCCAACCGACTGTCGTGAACAATGTGGAAACGCTGATCAACGTTCCCATCATCATCAAACAAGGCGGCCCGGCTTATGCAAGCATAGGTACAGTGGGTTCCACGGGACCGCGGCTTTTTTGTCTCTGCGGACATGTCGAGCGGCCCGGTATTTATGAAGCCCCCATGGGCACCACCTTGCGTCAGCTGCTGACACTGGCAGGCGGTACGGCCGGCACTGGCCGCTTGCAGGCGATTTTACTTGGAGGCGCAGCAGGGACATTTGTTTCTCCCAAAGAGATTGACGTTCCGCTTACATTTGAAGGCACGCGTGCCATCGGCGCCACGCTCGGTTCAGGCGTGGTGATGCTGTTCGATGACAGCATCGACTTGAAGCGCATCCTGCTGCGCATCGCTGCATTCTTTCGCCATGAGACCTGCGGACAATGCGTACCCTGCCGCGTGGGCGTTGTTCGCCAGCAGGAAGCATTGCAGCGACTCGTCGATAACCGTCCTATGGGCTCGAAAGCTGACGAAATTGTTATGCTGAAAGAGATGGCGCAGGCGATGCGTGACGCTTCCATCTGCGGCTTGGGGCAAACTGCTGCCAGCGCGCTTGAGTCGGCGCTGCAAAGGTGGAATTTATTCGCATGAGAGAGACTACACCAGCATCGCCAATCGTCGCCGAACAGGAATTGGCGCCGACTCCTCTCCAGCCAATCCCGCGCGGCCCCGTACCGCATGCGCCGCCGGAGGGCGAGCGCCGGATGATTGAAATCACGATTGATGGCCAGCCGGTTTCAGTGCCGGAAGGCTCAACCATTCTGGAAGCCGCGCGCAAGCTCGGCGTCGATACGCCGACGCTCTGCTTCCTTGAAAGCCTTACGCCGGTTAACGTCTGCCGCGTTTGTGTGGTCGAAATGGAAGGATCGCGCACTCTGGTTCCCGCATGCTCGCGCAAAGTGGAAGCGAAGATGTCGATCAAGACGGATTCAGAGCGCGTGCGCTTGTCGCGGCGCATGGTGCTGGAATTTCTGGCCTCGTCGGTGGATGTCTCAACCGCGCCGCAGTTCGCCGGCTATATGCAACGCTACGGAGCGCAGCCGCAGCGCTTTGGCCGCAACGCCGCTACGGTGAAGCAGCCGATCAAGATCGATAATGATCTCTACGTCCGCGATTATTCAAAATGTATTCTCTGCTACAAGTGCGTGGAGGCCTGCGGCGTGGACGCGCAGAACACCTTTGCTATCGCTGTTTCCGGGCGCGGCTTTTCCGCCTCAATTGCCACTGAGTTTCAGGTCCCGCTGCCTGAGTCGGCCTGCGTGTATTGCGGCAACTGCATTGGCGTCTGCCCCACCGGCGCGTTGATGTTCAAGAGCGAATACGATATGCGCGACGCCGGCACATGGGACGAATCACGGCAAGCGCGGACCACGACGGTGTGCCCTTATTGCGGCGTTGGCTGTAATCTCACCGTACATGAGCAGGATGGTGAGATCGTGAAAGTTACCTCGCCGCTTGACCATCCGGTAACGCACGGCAATCTCTGCATTAAAGGCCGTTTCGGCTGGCAGTTTGTGCAGATCGAGCCCGCGGAAAAATAACGTTCGCAATTACTGATCGTTCCGGGCCACTGCACTCGTCGGCATCTTGATTTCATAGATGGTCTGGTCCGCCGCCAAAATCATGAGCCTGCCAGAGGCAACAAATTCGGCATGCGTGATCCGGGAGGGGAACGTATATTTCTCAAGCGACTGCAAGGTGGAAGTACTGAAGAGTTCGGCGACACCGGCTTCGTTTTCTATCAGCATCTGGTCGCCCCCGGCCGACAGGGCGCGGAACCTGCCCAAAACCTTGCCTCTTTGCTGGCCCGAACTCAGCGCATACACCAGGGTGCGATTGTGCGTGTCATAGAGCAGCACGGTATCGCCCGACGTGGTGGCGCCGTTGCCAAAGAATGAATAATTTGCCGTATCTACAAAGATGCTGCCCCGGGTCTTGCCGGTCAAGGGATCAAGCACCTCGATCAGGATAGCGTCGTCTTTGTTGGGAAGAGCTGCAAATTTTTGCTTGAGTTCAGGATCCAATTTCGACTCGTCCTTCGCGGCGCCCAGAAACTGAAACACGGCAGTAAGGGATTTTCCTGAGCGCGAGTAGGTCATGTTGGGCAGAATGCCGGGAAATTCTCGCGTCCAGCGCACCTGGTTGTTGCGGGCATCATGGGCCGCAATGGTGGTACGTCCTTTCACGGGAGGCATGGCTGAAAAAACCAGGTCGCCGGCTTGCCAGACGCGTTCCCGTTCCTCATCTTTTTTCTTTCCCGGGGCTTCGTCGCCAATATCGAAAAGCTCCGTGCGGGTTTTCGCGATCGGATCAAGGCTCACCATCTTTGGCCGCGCTTCCAATTTGTGGAAAGTGGCGAGAATTTTACCTTCGTCAAAGTAAGCTCCGGCAAAGGTGCCGGTGTCGAGAACGCGCTCCCCGGTTTCAACGCTCCAGACTCCACCGCTGGTCTCGCCTGCTGCGGCCAGCCACTTGCCATCGGGAGAGAAACCTGAAGCGCGCAGTGATGGAAGATAGCTGAGAGGCAACTGTGTCCCGGCCAGTTGCTTCTGCTCGGCCATACTGAACAGTGCGATCTTGCCGCCCACCTGTTCGCCGGCGATAAGGTCACCATAGATCGCCATTCCCCGACTTTTGTATCCCGTTGCCAGTTTTTTCTTCTCCAGATCGATCGCGGCTATTGGATGCATTGCCGCGGGAGTCACCAGGATATAGGGGCCTTTGGCGGGCGCTATCAGCCGGCCCTCAAGTTTGAAGCCGTTGATTTCCAGTGGAAATTCCTGGACCAGGTCGCCGGAAGGGAAGTGTACGATCTGCGAGCGCGACGGGTTTTGAGAATTGTAGGCGGCAAGATCGTTGGTGGCAGTGAACGTGAAGTTTGATGCGGCCATCTGGCGGACACGCCCGGAAAGACCAACTTCATGACGTGCTTCCAGATCATAGCCAACGGCGCTTTCCGCAGTGCCGACAAGGAAATAATGGCTGTCTGGCGAGAACTGCAGGCGGAAGTTCGCCGGCCCACGGAACCGGATCAGTTGGCTCTGGTCGACAAACATCAAGTTAAAAACCTGCACCGGCCAGTTCATTCCCTTGGTAAAAAAAGTATTGCCGCTGTTCACATCCACCAGGTCCAATTCCAGATCATCTTTGCGGCGCCTGATGCAGGCAAGGACCGCGCCGGTGCTGGAGACGGCATAATTAAGACAGCGGCCGGGTAGAACCACGGCGTTAATCGATGTACGTTGCTGGCCGGCAATGTCCCACTTCTGCACGCGCAGTTCGGCGTCAGCAACCACCACCGACCGCGAGTCAGGGCTGAATTGTGCCCATTGTGCATTCAGCGCGTCGATGCGGAAGAGAGGGCTGAGCGGCTCGCGGGAAAGCACAAAAACGCTGCTCTCATCCTGCGCCAGAAGGTATCGCCCATCCGGGCTGAATTGAAGGTATTCCAGACTGCCGCGCAATGGCGGCTTGAGTGCGGTCTTGCTGATCACGCCTCCTACCTGCTCATGGACGGCAGCACGTCTCGCGCCGATGACCGCTTTCTGCCAATCCAGAAAGTGGACTGCAGAACTGGCCGCCAACGACGACACGCATTCGGCGGGCAAAGGCGCAGCCTTGTTGATCAACAGCCGCACCCGTTTGGTGCTGGGGTCCGTGGCGCCAAAGAAATCAGTAAGAAAGTTTCCGGTCTTGCCTTTGTTTTCCGTGAGCCGGTCAAAGAAGTCAGCCAGATGAGCGGGACGATAACCGGCCCGCATCATGGCGTAGAGGCCAATGCGGTCCGCAATCTGCTGCTCATCTTCCTCGCGATTGAAGTCGCCGAACGATGCGCGCTTTTTTGCCCAGATATCCTGAAACTGGTTCCACTTCTGGAAGATGTCATTCCGATCGCCCACCTGGGTGGCATTCAGGGTTTTGCGGAACATCCGCGTGACGTCAATGGCTACCTGGTGCGTAACCACATGGCCTATTTCATGTCCCAGCAGCCCGGCGAGTTCGTCTTCATTTTTCAGAAACGCGATGAGCTGACGTGTCACGTAGATCTTGCTACCGCCCAGCGAAAAAGCGTTATTGACGGGATAATCAATGATGTAAAACTCATAATGGCGGTTGGTTGGTGGGAGCTGCGCAAGCATGCGCTCACCCATCTTCTGCAGGTAGTCTCGTTCCGGATCTTCCACCATGTTGTATTGCTTGAATACCTGCTCGTCCAGAATTGAGCCGAGCCATATTTCCTGCTGCTCATTGAAAAAGTTGGGTTCGTTCACCACCTTGGAAAATGAGGGAACAGCACACGGGCCGCTTTGTGTCGCGGCCGCAGCGGACTGCTGTCCGAAAGCAGGGATCGCACAGAAAAGCGCCAGAATGCTTCTTGCTAAGAGCTGCCTAAGGCTGAGCATAATTCTTCCTTCGCGAGTATGCCTAGTTGCCGCTCCAGAGTCTATCGAAATTACTTAGCAGGGTCTATAAGCAATACAAGGCACATTTGCAATAAATTTATCCAGCTTTTACCTTGGCCAGGTAGTCACGCACACGCCTTGCGTTGGCGCCCACGTCGCTCTTGCCGATGCGCGAGAGTGAGCGGACATCTACGCGGCTGCCGGTTCCGTCGGCAGCAATGCGAACCACAATGTCATCCTTGAAGCCGAACCAGAAAGTAGTAGCCGTGGCTTCAATCCGGCCTTGCGCGGGGTCTGTGGCGACTATTTCCCATTTCATCCCATGCGCTGCCGCCAGGGCGCGGTCAAAGGCCTGTGGTGGGGGCACGTCCAGATGCAACGGTCCAATGTCAGGATAAGTTTCTTTCTGTAGCTCCGCCGTCTTGACATCATAGTCCGTTGAGTTTGCCGCCTTGGCCGCTGCGCGGAGAGGCAGCACGGCAACAAACTGCGGCGGGCTTGTGCGGTCCGTGCTTACATCGTGAATAGGCGAGTGCCGCGCGGTATTGATGCTTGTGGCCGGCATTGCTGCGGCGATCAATCCCAGCACCAGGCCGGCAAGAGCCATGCCTTTGCTGCCAGAGCGCGCGATTCCTATCAGAGAGAGCACTACGGCCATAAGGCCGAGAAACAACGCCGCTGGAATCACGATACGCAACGCCGCGGACAAACCCAGGATGTGTGCGCGGTAGGCTGGACCATCCAGCATCAGAAGCAGGCATGCAAGCAGGCCGATCCAGAAGCCGGCCGCGGCGACGGGGGATACACCACCAGAGTTTTCCATGGACCCCTCCTCAGAATCTCGACACGAATACTATAGTGCAAATGCCGAAGGAAAGTATGATTGCGCGCGACTAGAGCCGCCGATGCTTGAAGGTGCGTTTGCCCTGGGCGTAGTCGGTTACCGTCTGACCGCTGCCGTGCAATTTGTATTTGTAAGTGAGCAGCCCTTCCAAACCGACAGGCCCTCGGGCATGGAGTTTGCTGTTACTAATTCCCAGTTCGGCGCCCAGACCATAGCGGAAGCCATCGGCAAATCGGGTAGATGCGTTATGAAAGACGCTGGCGGCGTCGACTTCCTCCATGAATCGCTCTGCTGCGATTTGATTTTGCGTAAGGATACTTTCAGTGTGGCGCGAGCCATAACGGTTGATGTGTTCGATGGCCTCATCCATATCGCTTACGATCTTCACCGTAATTTTAAGATCGCCATATTCGGTATGCCAGTCTTGTTCAGTGGCGGGAACGATCTGGATGTGCGTGAGCAGATTTGCTGTACGAGAGCAGCCGCGGACTTCGACGCCGGCGGACTGCAACGCGGCGACGATCGCGGGAAGAAATTCTTCAGCGATCGCCTGGTGCACTAAAACTTTCTCCACGGAATTGCAGGCCGCAGGATATTGGACTTTGGCATCGACAATTACATCCTTTGCCATGGTCAGATCTGCTGCGGAATCGACATAGATGTGGCAGATGCCGCTGCCGTGGCCGAGTACAGGTATGCGGCTGTGCTGGAAAACGTAATTCACAAATTCGGTGGAACCGCGCGGGACCACCAGATCAATGTCGCGGTCCATTTCAAGAATGCGGGCCACGTCGGCGCGGTCAGTGAGAGCGCAGATCACCGGACGCAATGAGGGACCGAAAGCGCTCAGTGCTTCATGCCAGATCGCAACCAGAACGCGGTTTGTCTGCCGCGCTTCAGCGCCGCCTTTCAACACCAGGCCATTGCCGGTCTTGATGGCCAGCGAGCCTACTTGCGGCACCACATCCGGCCGCGACTCAAAAATTACCGCCACAACGCCAAGAGCGCACGAGACTTTCTGTAGCGTGAGGCCGTCGTCCAGCTCGGTGGTGGCAAGCACGCGGCCAAGCGGATCTTCCAGCTTCGCGACATCGCGGACCTGCTTTGCCATTTCCTTGATGCCGGCTGCGGATGTCTTGAGCCGCTTTAGCAGCGCGGCAGAAGCCGTGGCCGCCAGCTCACGTTCTCTGCGCTCGAGGGTTTCGCAATCTTCTTGATTCGCCTTGAGAATTTCTGCTTCACGAGATTCCAGACCATCAGCCGCAGCCACCAGGATTTTATCGCGCTGATCGGCGGAAAGCCGGGCCAGTTCCCGCGCGGCCCGGCGCGTTGCCTGCACCTGGGCAGCAATGGACTGTGGATTTTTAAACTCCACGGCGCTCGACATTCGGTTCTTTCGCTGAAAGGATCAGAAAATTTTCGCGGCGCACCAGTATGCCGCGTTTGCTTTCGCCGGAGGAGAGCATAGCTGCAAGCTGCTGGCTACCGAGCTCCGCAATCCCCTTGCCGATGATAGTCCCTTCGGGGTCGAGCACGGCAATCACCTGTCCGGCAGAAAATTCGCCTTCAGACGCCGTTACTCCGGAGATCAGCAGACTGGCTTGTCGATGCAGGAGGGCCCTGGCGGCATTGGTATTGATGGTGACTTCGCCGCGCACGGTCGTAGCAAAAGCCAGCCAGCGTCGTTTGCCCGCCAGGCGTGAGCCGGGCAGAAAAAGGGTGCCCACCTCTTCGCCTTGAAACACTTGTTCCAGAATGCCGGGAGTTTTTCCGTTGGCAATCACCACCATCCCACCGGCCTGCATGGCGATTTCGGCTGCATCCAGTTTGGCAGTCATGCCGCCGCGTCCGGTGGTTGAAGTGCCGCAGGCGGAGTCGCGAATCGCAGCGGTAATTTCCGTGACCATGCTTACGACCATGGCCTTCGCCAAATCCTGGTCAGGGCTGTAAAGAAGGCCGTCAATGTTGGAGAGCAGGACCAATGCGTCGGCATCGAGCTTGCTTAGAACGAGGGCGGCGAGGCGGTCGTTGTCGCGAAAGACCGGCTCCTGTTCGGTGTAAATATTGGTGACGGTATCGTTCTCATTCACGATCGGAACTGCGCCCAGCTTCAGCAGGCGCTCAAAAGTCTGGCGCAGGATGCTGTAGCGCTTGAGGTCGCTGAAATCATCTTCGGTGACCAGTACCTGCGCGACTTTGACGCCGTGGGGACGAAACGATTCCGCATAAGCCTGCATCAGCTTACATTGGCCCACGGCGGCACAGGCCCGGGTGACGCTGGCATCTTTTAGGCGGCTGCGATGGATTCCCAACTCCGCCGCGCCCAGTGTTACAGCGCCAGAACTTACCAGTACAACCTGGCGTCCGGCATTTACCAGTCCGGCGATGCTAGCGGCCAAGCCAGCTACCTGCTGCGGATCAAATTCATTTTCCGGGTTGCACACCACGCCGGTGCCGACCTTGATTACAAGGCGGCGCGCGTTCACCAGCAAAGCGCGGTGATTAATGGAACCGTCGGATTGGTCTGCGATTGACATACCAAATTCGTATCAATAAAAAACCCGCTGCTTCGGCAGCGGGGGAGGCGTTGTTTACTTGCTCTATAAACTCTTTCTAACTCATAGCCCCCAACCGCTGGTGTACGCCTGCGGGCACGGTGGACAGCAACACGGAATGGGAGAGCCAGAGGACATCATCACGAGCGAACTATAACCCGCAAAATTGGGCATTGCAAGGAGGTTTCGCGGTTATTAGGAAGATTAATTTGCGAGGGTTCAGGTGTTCAAATTGAGAGTCATCAAACTTGAATTCAAAGAACAGAGGAGACAAGGGAGGGTCGATTTCGAAGGCTCGTAAAGTTCGGTTAACCCTACCGTCAATTCATTAGCCTGCGAATTAACCATCCTGACAATTATTAACCTCTGGCTTACCCACTGTTTACGCTGAGGCCCTTTATTTCGGGTTTGCCCCTACAGAGGCCAGAACGAAGTTTGAGAGGCCTGGGGTTCAGGATGAAATTCTTAAAAAACAAATGGACGATTATTGGTGTGCTTCTGGCGGCCATCGGGCTGCTAACGGCTTTCAAGTACGAGAGCAAAAACACGCCGCAGTATTTCACTGAGAAAGTACAAAAGGGCGACATACAGAACGTCGTCCAGGCCACGGGCACGATCAATGCGGTGACAACGGTGCAGGTTGGTTCGCAGGTGTCTGGAACCATCCAGACGCTGGCAGCGGATTTCAATTCCCACGTGAAGAAGAACCAGGTAATCGCGCAGATTGATCCGTCGCTATTCCAGGGAGCGCTGTTGCAGGCGAAGGCCGACCTGGCTGACGCGCAGGCCAACCTGATAGCGGCCAAGGCGAATCTGGATAAAGCCCAGGCAGCGGCGGCGCAGGCCAAATTGGATCTGAATCGCTATACCACGCTGGCACAGGAAGGCGTGGTTCCGACGCAGCAACTGGATACCGCGCGCGCCGCTTCACAGAGCGCGGACGCTGCCGTCGGCGCAGCGAAGGCACAGGTAACGCAGGCGGGCGCACAGACGCAGCAGAAGTCTGCCGCGGTCACGGTGGCTCAGACAAACGTTGACCACTCCACGATCAGGTCTCCGATTGACGGCACCGTGATTGCCCGCAGCGTTGACGTGGGCCAGACGGTAGCCGCGTCATTGCAGGCGCCTACGCTTTTCACCATCGCGCAGGATCTGACCAAGATGCAGGTTTATGTGAGTACCGATGAAAGCGACGTGGGCACGATCCACGCCGGCCAGGAAGTGAACTTCAAGGTGGATGCGTTTCCTAAAGATTCGTTCAAAGGCAAGGTTTCCGCGGTGCGGCTGAACGCTACGACCGTGCAAAACGTGGTGACCTATACCACCATCGTGGACTTCGATAACCCGGACATGAAGTTGTTTCCGGGCATGACGGCTTACGTCACTGTTCCAGTCGCCACGGCCAACGATGTGGTGAAGGTTCCGAACGGAGCGTTGCGTTTTACTCCTGATCTAACCGCCGACCAGATTGCTGCTCTATTTCAGAAAGCTGGAATCAGCGCGGCTGGTGCGGGACGCAAAGGCGGTAAGGGTGCGCAACAGTCTGGACAGCAGGCCACCACGGCAGTCGTGTGGAGGCTGAATGCGGACAAGTCGGTTGAGGCGGTGCAGATAAAGCTGGGCATTACCGATCACACCACGACTGAAGTGGCACAAGTCATGAAGGGCTCACTGAATCCGCAAGACCAGGTGGTTACTGGTTCAGCAGCGGCTAGCAAGACGGCCAGTGCGACATCGGCGGCGCCGGGAATGGGCGCAGCGCGTGGCGGCGCAGGCGGCGCGAGAGTGGGGCGGTAAAACCTACCATGGAGAAGAGCGGCAGGAAACTTACCGCGGATAAAACGCGGATGATCGCGGATCAGGAAATAGAGACAGAAATGAAGAGGACTTTATGGCAACGCAAGCACAAACTGAACTGAACGCAAATGCGGTGATGAAGCCGGAGCTTACTACGAACGGCATTCCGGACGTTCCGGTAATTCAAGTGCAGGACGTGCACAAGTTCTACGATCTTGGTGAAACCAAGGTACACGCTTTGCGCGGCGTCGACATGACGATTCAGCCGGGAGAGTTTGTAGCGATCATGGGCTCCAGCGGCAGCGGCAAGTCAACCTTTATGAACATGCTGGGCTGCCTGGATAAGCCGACCAGCGGTCAATACATCCTGGAAGGAACGAACGTTTCCAGCCTGGACAAGAAGCAACTGGCGGCCATACGCAATCGCAAGCTGGGATTCGTGTTTCAGGGATTCAATCTGCTTTCACGCACTACGGCGCTGGAAAACGTCGAACTTCCTACGCTATATGCGCAGATGGGGAAAGAGCAGCGCCAGGCGCGGGCGAAAGAAGTGCTGGAACTGGTGGGACTGGGCGAGAGGATGGACCATTTTCCTTCCCAGCTTTCCGGCGGACAGCAACAGCGCGTGGCGATTGCTCGTGCACTGGTGAACAAGCCGGCGATCCTGCTAGCCGACGAGCCGACGGGAAACCTGGACAGCAGAACGTCGGTAGAGATCATGCAGATTTTTCAAGACCTGAATGATAGCGGGCTCACGATTGTCCTGGTCACGCACGAGCCGGACATCGCGCAGTTTGCGAAACGGACAGTGGTATTTCGCGACGGGAAGATACGGCACGACGATCCTGTGAAGAACCGGCCACGCGCGGCTGAGGTGTTGAAGAGTTTGCCGACGGTGGATGACTAGAGAGCGTCATCCCGAGAGCCGTGAAGCGAGCAAGCGCGGTCTTCAGCTTGCGAGTAGGCCCGAGGGAACTTCCGGTAGGAAAACACAAGGTCCCTCGCTCCTATTTCGGACGCTGAAGAAAACGCGTCCTCATTGACGGAGCTCGGGATGACGAGCTTTTCAAATTGGAGATATTTACGAAGAGTTTTGGTCGCGGAGATTTCAACGGGGGGTTATATGGATTTCATAGCGATTCTAAAAATAGCGGTACGGGCTTTAACTAGGAACAAGATGCGTTCACTGCTGACTATGCTGGGAATTGTGATCGGCGTAGGGGCGGTGATCGCCACGGTGGGACTGGGGCAGGGTGCGCAACAACAGGTGCAGGACCAGATTGCATCCATGGGCACCGATCTCCTGTATGTCAGCTCCGGCAGCGTCAATAAAGGCGGCATACGGCTGGGCGGCGGCGCGACGAAGACTCTTGTCTATGACGACATGAAGGCGATTCAGCAACAGGTCCCGACCATCGGCCAGGTTGCGCCGGGCGCAGGCGCCAGCGCGCTGGTGGTTGCCGACAATCAGAACTGGAGCACGCGCATTACCGGCACCGAGCCGCAGTATTTTGATATCCGCAACTGGGATTTTGCCAAGGGAGCGAACTTTTCGCAGGATGATGTGACCCGCGCCGCCAATGTTGTGGTGCTGGGAGCGACGGTGCAGCAGAACCTGTTTGGGAACAGTGATCCCACGGGCAAGACAGTCCGTATCGGAAATCTGCCGTTTCAGGTTGTCGGCGTGCTGCAAGCCAAAGGGCAGTCGGGAATGGGACAAGACCAGGACGACGGCGTCTTTGTTCCTATCACCACTTTGCAAAAGAAGATTACCGGGCAGGACTGGCTGCAATACATCATGGCATCGGCCACGTCGCAGGCGGCCAGCTATGCTGCGCAGGGGCAGATCACTTCGCTGCTGCGTGATCGCCACCGCATTCGCGCCGGACAGGATGACGACTTCAGCGTTCGCAATCTGGCGGACGTCGCGCAACTGGCGGACGAGTCCTCCAAGGTGATGACGCTGTTACTGGCTTCGATTGCCGGCGTCTCGCTGCTTGTCGGTGGAATTGGGATCATGAACATCATGCTGGTTTCGGTGACCGAGCGCACGCGGGAGATCGGCATCCGCATCGCGATTGGCGCCACGGAGTCCGATGTGCTGCGGCAGTTTCTGAGTGAGTCAGTGGTGCTCAGCATGGCCGGAGGAATTCTGGGCATCCTGTTTGGCATTGCTTCTTCCATGACCATCACCAAGGTCCTGGGTTGGAGCATTTTGATTTCGCCCGTGGCGGTAGGAGCGGCGGTGGTGTTCTCAACAGCAGTGGGAATCTTCTTCGGATTTTATCCGGCGCGCAAAGCGGCGATGCTGGATCCGATAGAAGCTTTACGGTTTGAGTAGGATGACCCCCCTTACTCAATAACGAGTGGCCCGAGCTTGCAGAAAGCCGGGCCATTTTGTTTGCCCCACGAGCCCTGCCGCGCGAAAAGCCGGCTGACGTTTATGAAGCCTTGCTTAGATCGGTTTCAAGGCGCATGGTCATAGGCAGATCGAGCTTCTGCGCCAGACCGGTCAAGACGGCCTCGAGTTCGAGCATGACAGCTAAATCCATGTCGGCGGGAGCGGTTGCCGCTTCCATGGCTGCCATCGGGTCTTCAATAAACAGGCAGGCATTTGCGGGAGATTTGCTCATCCACAGGGCCAGTTGGTCACCGCACTGCCTAAGCGCGTGGAGTAGCTGCTCGGATTCACTCATCGGGGGAATATGTGCCAAGGCGCACCTCTTAAGCGAGCTTGGATGCTTAGACCCGGCGAAGCGGCTACTCGGAACAGAAAAATTTTACTGGTTTCTCACAAGGGGCCGTTTCCTTACAAACCCCTACAGTTCGTTACAGGGCTTAGCCAATCGTTACAGGGCTTTCAAAACGATGGTTGCGAATCGGGGTTTGAACAGACAGGACGAGAAAGCTAAGACCTGAACCAGCGTAAAAAGAAGTCGGGCCTGGCGAAAATCGGAGGAGATTATATGAATCGTTTACGAGTGATATTAGTTGGAGCGGCATTGATAACCGGCGGTTCGGCTTTGGCATCAGCACAGGTGGTTCAACAGGATGTGGCTTTCCGCGACCGGGACCGCGACCGGGACCATGATCGCGACCGCGACCGGGACCATGATCGCGACCGAAATCGCGGTTACAACAATAACTACCGAGTTTATCGGGACCGAGATGGAGACCGCGATGACCGCCGGGTCTATCGGGACCGCGATGACCGAGGATACGGACGGGACTGGCGATACGACGGGAACTACGATCGCCGTAACGACGGATACAACCGGCGTTGGGACGGGCGTCGCTGGGTTTATTGGAACGGCCGCAACTGGGTTTACTAAAAATTGACGTTAGCTCTTTCTGAGAGCCAGAGGCGGGACGTGCATCGCAGGCGTTCCGCCTTTTTGTGCCGCAAGCAATTCTGGAGAAAGACAAGGGCGGCATCTCTGCCGCCCTCTACTGTTTGAGTTGAAGATCCCCCGTCTACTGGTGCCGGATGTCGCCTGCCGCCACCACTGCCCCATCAATTTCGACGAAGAGTGCACGGATGCCATTCACCAGGTAGACCACCAGGTTCTGCGTTCCCAGCGGCGTTTGCAGTGTCATGGTAGTGCGGCCATTGGATGCTACGGTAAACGTACCGGCAAGCGGCTGGCCAAAGGTGATGCCGCCGCTGTTGTTAAGGTCGATGATCCCGGTAAGTTTGCTCACGCCATCGGCCGTGAATTCAGCAATTGAATCCAGCTCAGAGCCGTTGTTTGACGCCGTGAAATTCATTCCGTGAGTTCCCTGAAGAGAACCGGCTGTAAACGGCGTGGTCTGTTGCTGGAGCGCGGTACCGGTCGTCAGGAACCGGTTGTCGGTTTCAAGCAGGATCACGCCTCCGGTTGAAGGATAGATGACAAAGGTAAAGGTTCCGGCGGTCGTAATCAGGTTCATCGTCCCGCGCCCGTTGGCCGCCATCGTGTAACTGCCGGTGAAAGGCACGTTGGTGTTGACGAAACCTGCGTCGTTAATATCCTCGATGCCGTTGGTGAGGTTGCCGGCGCCGTCTGAAGTCACTACCCCGCCCGCAGCAAACGGGTTCCTTGAAAGCAAATCTGCTCCCGCCAGGGTAAAAGCGAAGGGCCCAGAGACAGAGGCGTTCGTGAATGGGCCTAACTGGCGGAAAGCTTCGCCGCCGAGCGCCGGGAGCGTATTGGTTCCAACAATTTTCAAATGGTTCGCGTCGACAACATAATAGGCAAAGGTCAGAGCCCCTCTGGATGTGTTCAAGGTGGCGGTGCCACGGCCGGTGGAAGTCATGGGAATCGATCCTGTCATTGGATCATTCGTCACGACAACGCCATTGTCGTTGGAGTCGTCCACGCCGGCGGTCAGGGTGCCTGAAGCATCGGAGGTAAAGATGCCGCCGACTGCCAGAGGAATTCCGCCCGTGTCGATTCCTGAGAGACTGAAAGCGAAGGGGCCAGCCAGCACAGCATTGGAGAAAGCGGAACTGGTCTGCTGGTCAATTGTGCCGCTGCCCGTTGCGCGGTTATCGAAACGGGTTACCAGCGCGTGTCCGCTGGCCACGATCACAAAATCCAAAGTGGTGTTTCCGGCAGGCGAGTTCAGATTCGCCGTGCCTCGACCGTCGGCGCGCACGACGTATGTGCCGGTGATGGCTGCGTTGGTCCTCACACCCAATCCGCTGTTGATGTCCTGCGTGCCGGAGGTGAGATTGCCGGCGCCATCGGCCACGAAGCTGCCGGCAACTGCCAGGAATCCTGAAGCGTCAGACCCGGTATAAGAGAACGCAAAAGGGCCGCTGAGGTTTGCGTTAGTAAACGAGCCTACCGGAGGAGGAAAGCTGAGACTGGTGCCTCCTCCGCAGCCTGTAATGATAACCAGAGCGACGGTCAGGGCAAGAAACAGAGAAAACCGCTTGTTTGCCGGCATTATGTTCTACCTCGCATCTATCAAAGAATTATGACACTAAAAGGCGGAGCCCAGAGCTTGGCTTCGCTGATTCGTGCTGCAACCGTACCGAGAGACATTTAACCCCGAAACGACGTACTTGTTGCGTACCAGCAAGGAGACGTAGCAATGCTACGTTTCTACGTCGGAATCTTTAATCGCCTTCCGCGAGAATCTCCTTCCGCAACTTCTTGTTTTGGACTCTACGCCTAGGCGAGTCTCTATTCGCGCAAAATCTGTACTTTTGGGGTATGCCGGGTGGTGTGATGCGCTCGCTGGCCCGTTCGGCCATCGGCTAGAGGGTAAAGTTTTGTTAAAAGGCCGGCCCATTTATAATTAAGGATAGTTGACCTCATAATTTCCTGGAGCTTTCCATCCATGATTAAGTTTTTGCAAAGCGGCAACAAAGCCGCCAAATATCTCCTCGCCGGATTTCTCTTGCTTATTGCCGCCAGCATGGTGACCTACCTCATCCCCGGATTCATGGGAGATACCGCAGTGCGTGAAACCGGAGTGGTGGCTTCCGTCGGCGGCCATGATATTCATCGCGAGGAAGTAGCGCGGGTGGTACAGGCGCAGGCCCGCGGAAACCAGATTCCGGATTTCTATATGCCGATTATGCGTCAGCAGGCGATCAAGCAGCTGATTCAGCAGGCTGAGCTCCAGTACGAGAGCGAGCGCATGGGGCTGAAGGTTTCAGACCAGGAATTTCGCGACGAGTTGCAGTACGGGCCCTATAAGCAGGCCTTTTTTCCCGCAGGAAAGTGGATTGGCGCGGAAAAGTATAAGCAGCTGCTGACGCAGGGCGGCACCACGGTAGAGAACTTTGAGCGCGACGTCAGGCTGGACCTGCTGCAACGGAAGCTGGTGAATGTTATTGGCGCCCGCGCCACGGCAACCGACTCCGAAGTGGAACAGGCTTACAAAGACCAGAACACCAAGGTGAAGTTCCAATACGCCGTTCTGAAGCTGGATGACGTTGCAAAAGCCATCAAGCCGACGGACACAGAGTTGAAGGCCTTTTACTCGGCGAATCAGGCGCGCTATACCAACGCTATCCCGGAGAAGCGGCAGATCAAGTATTTTGTTCTGAATGAAAAGAGTTTCGCCGACAAGGTGACTGTGGATCCGGCTGAGGTACAGCGGGCCTACAGCGCGAACCAGGATGCATATCGCATTCCGGGACGGGCCAAAGTTCGCCATATCCTGATAGAAATGCCCAAGGCGGGACCGGACGGCAAGGTGGACCAGAAAGCTATCGATGAAGCGCGAACCGAAGCGCAGGACGTGCTGAAACAGGTCAAGGCTACCGGCGACTGGGCCAGCCTGGCAAAGAAATATTCCGCTGATCCCGGCAGCAAAGACAAAGGCGGCGAATTGAACTGGATTGAGAAGGGCCAAACCGTACCGGAATTTGAAAAAACCGCGTTCTCGCAGAGCAAAGGCCAGATCAGCGATCCGGTGCAGACTACATTCGGGTTTCATATTATTCAGACGGAAGACAAGGAAGATGCGCACCTGAAGCCGCTGGCCGAGGTAAAGGCGGGAATAGAAGAAGTTATCAAGCAGGAGAAAATCAAAGGGCAGATGGCCCAGGCTTCGACAGACGCGGAATCAATCGCGCAGAAGCAGGGTCTGGACAAGGCCGCAAGCAAGTATGGCGTGCAGGTCGTCAGCAGCAATCTGATTACGCGCAATGATGCGCTGCCGGGAATCGGCCCGCTACCCCAGTTAATGGACTCAATCTTCGCCACCGCGGAAAAGGCTGGCCCTCAGGTGACACAGACCCCGCAAAGCACCGTGGTATTTGAAGTCACCAAGGTCGAGCCGGCGCGCACACCGTCATTTGACGAAATCAAGGACCGAGTCGCGACTGAATTCAAGAACCAGCGCGCCACTGATGTCCTCCGGCGCAAAGCCCAGGAACTCGCGGACCGCGCCCACGCCGAGCATGATCTGGGCAAGGCGGCGAAAGAAGCGGGGGCCACCGTCAAGACCAGTGACCTGGTTTCGCGGACCCAACAGGTGCCGGACATCGGCTCATTGTCGGGGCCGGCAAATGTGGCTTTTACTATGAAGCAGGGCGAAATCAGCGGCCCGATTAATATGGGCGCGAGCCAGGCGGTCTTACAGATTGTGGAACGGCAAGAGCCATCCGCAAGCGACGCTGAGTTTGCCAAGCAACGCGATCAGCTGCGCGAGCGTCTGGCCTCACAAAAGCGGCAGGAAGTGCTGACCCTGTTTGTTACCGATCTGAACACGCGCCTTGAAAAAGAGGGTAAAGTGAAGATCAACAAAACAGAAATGGACAATCTGACCAAATCCCGCAGCTAAGGCTGCATCATAGAGAACTATGCTGTCCCAGCGTCTGGCCGGAATATTGTTGCATCCAACATCACTCCCTTCGCTGGGGGGCATAGGCGATCTTGGTCCGGAAGCCTATGCATTTGCGGACTTTCTGACCCGCTCCGGCCTGGGACTCTGGCAGGTACTCCCGCTCTCGCCCCCTGGACTGGGCAATTCTCCTTATTCGGCCATCTCCGCCTTTGCCGGGAATCCACTGCTGATCAGCCTGGAAAGACTGGCCGAACGGGGCTGGCTGGAAAAAGATCAGATAAAGAAACTGCCTACACCTCACGGCCGGGTTGATTTCGACGAAGCAAAAGCCTTCAAGATGCCTCTGCTCCAGCGCGCAGCCCAGAACTTTCTGGAGCGTGGCAACGGTGATCGTGGCCGATTTGAGGCATTCAAGCGCACTCACGCCTCATGGCTGGAAGACTTCGTGCTTTTTGACGTGATGCGCCAGATCCATCGCGGAGCCACATGGAGTTCATGGCCGAAAGAACTGGCACGGCGGGAAGCTGAAGGGCTGCACAAGTTCGGACTTGAGCATCAGCCCGAACTCGAACGTGAGCGCGCCATTCAATTCGCATTTTTTGAGCAATGGCGGGCACTGCACCAGTATTGCGGCCAGCGCGGTATCAGGATCGTGGGCGACGTTGCCATCTTTGTGAACTATGACTCGGCCGACGTGTGGCGCAATCCTGATTTATTCTTCCTGGACGAGAGCTTGCTGCCGACAGTAGTGGCCGGCGTGCCGCCGGACGCATTCAGCGTGACAGGCCAGCGCTGGGGCAATCCTTTGTACCGCTGGGACGTCTGCAAGGCGCGCGCTTACGACTGGTGGATTCAGCGCATGAAAGGCGCACTGGAGACCTGCGATATCCTTCGCCTGGATCACTTCCGCGGTTTTGAAAGCTATTGGGAGATTCCAGCCAATGAACCCACAGCGGTGCACGGCAAATGGGTGCAGGGACCATGTGATGACTTGTTCCACGCACTGCGCGCCAGCCTGGGCGATCTCCCCTTTATCGCTGAAGATCTCGGCTTGATTACCGAAGAGGTCCATGCGCTGCGGGAGCGGCTGGGTATTCCCGGAATGAAAGTCCTGCAATTCGGCTTCGGCGATCCCGGGGCGCACATTTATCTTCCGCAAAACTTCGAGTCCAACTGCGTGGTCTATACCGGCACCCACGACAACGACACTACCCCTGGCTGGTGGAAGTCCTCTGCTACGAAGGAAGAGAAGCGCCTCGCCGCGAACTATTTTGGGGAACCCGCCGACGGCATGCACTGGGCATTCATCCGGGCCGCGTTTGGCTCCGTTGCCCGGCTGGCGATCGTGCCTTTGCAGGATTTTCTGGGCCTGGGCAGCGAAGCCCGCATGAACACGCCATCACTCAGCGACGGCAACTGGGGCTGGCGCTTTGCCAAGAATGCGATCACTAACGGGCTGGCGGAAAAGCTGGCCACACTTTCTTCCATCAGCGATCGTACTCCGCTACGCGCTGACCAGCAGGGCTACGGGGAAGTGCGCGAAGACTTCGCTGCATAGCAGCGTTCTCTGCGGCGTCACCTTGATCTTCTCTCCAGTAAAAACATTTTCCAGGAATTCCGCAGAACGCGGCGGGACCGGTATTTCAGTGTTTTCCCACAAACCGGCAAGAGGAGCGTGCAAAGCGCCGCCGGCCAGGGTATAGCTAAGACGGGGCACAGCTACGATAGCCACATGGTTGTTGTGCTCGCGCGCGAAAGCCACCAGGTGCTGCTGCTTCGCGCCCACACCCTGGAGCGGCCGGTAATTCCCGGGGTGAAACAGATCCCGCCGCTCGCGCCGCAGACGCAGCGCCTGCATTGTGGTCCACATCTTGATCCGCCCATCCTGATAATTGCTGAGCAGTTCGGCGCACTTCTCAGGAAGATTGCCGGCTTCAGCTTTGTGGTCGAGTTCCGTGAGGTATCTTTCGCGCAAGGCATAATCTACCGGACGCCGGTTATCGGGATCGACAAGGCTGAAGTCCCATAATTCCGTGCCCTGGTAGATGTCAGGATTGCCGGGCGAAGTAAGCATCAGCACGCGTTGCGCCAGCGAATTGATGGCCCCAAAAAAATTCATGGTCGGCATGAACGTGCGCAGTTGCTCAAGAAAAGCGTTTGGCCGCGCGGAGGTTCCGGACATCAGTATTTTTTCAATGA
>Ga0209488_10001624_pt1 | contig 19158 bp, 14 predicted proteins | sample Rivendell_Oct201_8_FD_188349 | JGI IMG/M metagenome (GOLD analysis project Ga0209488, IMG submission 188349) | Vadose zone soil microbial communities from the Eel River Critical Zone Observatory, Northern California, USA -... | ecosystem: Environmental > Terrestrial > Soil > Vadose zone >...
TGTCCTCTTGGAGGATCGTCGGTGAGATCGTTACCGAGGTCGCGTTGCTGGTGGCCCAGGTGAGCGTTGTTGTCTGTCCGGCATTCACCGCGGCCGGAACCGCAGTGAACTGCGTGATCTGCGGCGGCACGGGCTGCACCACCTGTACGGTAACACTTTGAGGCTTAGAGCTGATGCCAGCGTTGGAAGCCGTCGCTGTATAAGTTGTCGTTTGTGTGGGGGAATCCGTGACAGTGCCGGAAAGCCCAGTGGCCGGCAGCGTGTGTGTGGCGGATCCGGCTGAGGCCGTTATCGTGACAGATGTGGCATTCGTGGCCTGCCAGCTCAACTTGACACTTTGACCCGACGTGATCGTATTAGTGTTTGCAGAAAAGACCAGGCTTGGCGTGACCGGATTTTTGCCCGGCGGCGTCGTCGTCCCCGTGCCGCCCCCGCATGCCGCAAGGCCGAAGAGTGCAGACAGTGTTATTCCGAAGTAGACGGTGCGAAGGAGGTTGTAATTCATCTGGTTTTGGCCTTGTTCGGGATTTCTAATGCCCTTATTCGGATCTCGAATGCCATGTTTCAGATGCCCTGCCACAGGCCAGAGTTGCCGCAATGGTGAGCCAGTAAGAATGCTTGAACACCTTAGGAACCGCCTATGCAGGCCGTATTCGACTGCTCGTGCCTTCAACTGGTTATTCCAGAAGATGCTGATATCTCATGAGTAATGAGACTCAATGAGGGATGGTAGATCTGCCCCGCTTTTGATCAGGGTGAGCATCATCGATCCCAGCTACTCTCATAGCGTGCCGAAGATCAGCTCGGAGCAGGACGCTTCACATCATCATGATCATTGCAAAATTATCATTGCAAATACGTGCGGCGTTTATTTGCAGCCGAATTAATGAGAAGCGGCGAGGGAATTCGTGCCGCGAATGAATGTTCCACCGAGGCGTGTCAGTATCTTGACACTGTGTCGTGTGGTTGACCGATCCAGACAGTGTCGAAGTGCATTGGCCCGCATCGAACATCGGCCAGCGAGGGCCGCCGACGATTCATCTCCGGCATATTAATTGCATGATAGAGGCGCGGTGTTGGTCGTCAGTCTTCTGCGACGCCGTTTGAGGTGAATGTCGTAAGAACCTTCCGGCAGCGCCGCAGCTGCGTGACATTTACTTTTTCCAAAGCGCATCCAGCGTGGCGATTGATTCATCGAAAAGGTAATCAGCTGTCATACAACAAATATTTTGGAGACCGAATATGAATACAGCAATTGGAAATCTGCCTGCCGCTGCCAGTGGAACTGTTTCGCTGGGAGGTGAACTCACGGTTCACCGTCTTGGTTTCGGAGCCATGCGCATTACTGGTGACGGAGTTTGGGGACCACCGAAGGATCCCGCTTCAGCAGTCGCTGTCCTTCGCCGAGCTGTGGAGTTGGGCGTCAACTTCATAGATACCGCGGACTCGTATGGTCCGAACGTCAGCGAAGAGTTGATCGCCAAAGCGCTGGCGCCGTATCCCAAGGATCTTGTGATCGCGACCAAGGGCGGATGGAATCGCCCGGGGCCGAACCAATGGACCCACGATGCCAGCCCGGAGCATCTGCGTAAGGCTGTCGAAGGCAGCCTGAAGAGATTGCGCCTGGATCGTATCGACGTTTACCAATTGCATACTCCCGACCCGGTCATACCTTTCGATGTGTCAGTCGAAACGCTGGCCGAGCTGCGCGAGCAAGGGAAGATTCGTTTGATCGGACTTTCCAACGTAACTCGAGAGCACATCGAGCGGGCGCAGAAAATCACCCCCATTGTCTCGGTGCAAAACCGGTACAGCTTTGCGGATCGCGAATGGGATTACGTTGTGGACTATTGCGAGCGGAATGGAATCGCTTTCATTCCGTGGTTTCCGCTGGGCGCTGGAACCGTGGCTGGCCGTGTACTGGATAGGATTGCGAAGGCTAACAAGAAAACGCCCAAGCAGGTTGCGCTGGCCTGGTTGCTGAAGCGTTCCCCAGTCATGCTGCCCATTCCCGGGACATCATCGATTGAACACCTCGAAGAAAATGTGGAGGCGGCGTCGTTGCGATTGAAGGACGAAGACTACTCGCAACTCACCGGTATTGCTGAACTGGCGAGCTGAAGTAGCAATTGGGTATGGGTAGATCGTCCGAAAGAGATTTTCGCGGGCGGTGGAGAAGGACTGCGCTTACGCAAAAGGAGAAGCTCAATGCCATACGTGAATGTCGGCAAGGAAAACTCCGGGAACATCGACCTCTACTACGAGGACCACGGCTCGGGTAAGCCTGTTGTTCTAATCCACGGATATCCGCTGAACGGCGCTTCCTGGGAGAAACAGGTCCCAGCTCTTTTCGACGCGGGTTACCGTGTTATCACCTATGACCGTAGAGGGTTCGGCAAATCCAGCCAGCCAACAACGGGCTACAACTACGACACTTTTGCGGAAGATCTTCACCAGCTTGTGACGCAGCTCAAACTGCGGGATTTCGCGCTGGTCGGTTTTTCCATGGGTGGCGGAGAAGTGGCGCGCTACCTGGGCAAATACGGATCGAAGGATGTGAGCAAGGCGGCAATCATTTCGGGGATTCCGCCATTCCTGCTAAAGACGCCGGATAATCCTGAGGGGCTGGACGGCAGTGTCTTCGCGGAAATCCAGAAAGCGGTCGCCGCGGACCGTTACGCGTTTTTCACTGAATTCTTCAAGAATTTCTACAACACCGATTTGCTGCTGGGTAAACGCGTTAGTGAACAAGCTGTCCAGGCGAGCTGGAATCTTGCGGCTGGCGCCTCACCAACCGCCTCGCTCGCCTGCGTGCCAACGTGGCACGAGGACTTTCGCAAGGATGTGTCGCGCATCGATGTTCCCACGCTGGTCATTCATGGTGACGCGGACCGCATTCTGCCGATCAGCGCTTCGGGAGCACGGACTGCGAAGCTGATCAAGGGTGCTCGCCAGGTAGTGGTGAAGGGCGGCCCGCATTGCATCACATGGACGCATGCGGACGAAGTGAACCTTGAGCTGGTGAACTTCCTTCGAGAGGGCATCTCCAAGCGCGTCGCCTCAGATTCGCGAAACGAAGCAGTCGCTTGACCGGCAATTCCTTGAACCGACGATCCATAGAGCGCAGCTTCACCTCAAGAAGTTGCCATTCTTGATTGTCATTCTGAGCGAAGCGAAGAACCTGTGCACTCGTTGGGGACACCGGTGCTTCCGACAAGTGCATAGGTCCTTCGGCCGGCAGAAACCGCGGTCCTGAGGATGACAGCTTTGGGGGACGAGATAAATAGCCCTCGCTACTTGGTTGCTTTCGAAGGAACCGAATTCGCAGGCGCAAAGCCCGAGCCGCTCGGCACTGCTTTGTGCGCGAAGTGGCGCACCGTTACATCATCTCCAATGTAGGCCACTTCATTCTTGTCGACCGGAACTCTACGGGGTGCGGGCTTGGGCCTGAAATAGCGCACCGTCACATCGTCTTTGATGTAATCGACTTCATTCTCTCCGACCCGAACTCGCCGGACTGCCGTGCTGGCGGCCGTCGTGCCCGTTCCTCGATCTGGCACAGTCTGCAGATTGTCCGTACCCTTCGCCGGCGACGTCTTCTCTGGCGACAAAGGAGCCTGCTGCCCGGTGGCAGTCGATCTGGCTGACGATCCAAGAGATGGGCCCGGCCGGCGATGGCTGCTGTACGCAATCCAGCAAGTCAGCAGGAGCATGGCAGCAACCGCCGCCAAGCGTGTGTTCCGGCGGGCGCTGTACTGGAGAACGTTCCTCACCCATCGCATCACTACCAGGGTAGGTACAGGGGGTTGCGCAAATATGGGGTCCCAGGCTGTGGGCATGACGGCTCCGCGAGGCGGATAGATCACAGGCTGCGTTACCTCCGGCGCGCACGCCGGAGCCGGCAAGTCCGCAGCAGCAGTTTTTTTCGCTTCAAGCCATGCGGCGTGGGACATCGCTTCTCCGACCAGTCCGGCCATCAATCGGTAGGTGCGCACCTCGGCGTCCAGGAAGACGTGCGCTTCGCTGAAAAAAATCTCCAGCACTCCGGCCACAGCGTGATCGTGACAAATCAGGAGGATCAACAAGGATTGGGCGCCGAACTGACGACAAATCGCCGCTTCTATCCGGGTGTCAGTCTCGGCGTTTTCGACACGGAGGATCTCACAATTCGTCTTGCGGTCGGCCGAGACAACCAGCCTGGCCGTCACACTCCGCCCTGTATAAGCTGCGGCGCTTCCGCTTCCCGCCCGGTAGACGAGTTGATCGTCTTGCAGCAGACCGATCGCGACTCCGGTGGCGTTAGCCACGTTTTGCGTGCGATCGACGATCAGGTGGAGAGCCTCACCCACATCGAGGTTCTCGCCGCTGATCAACCGCTGGAGTTCGATAACCGCAGAGAGGGACTGGCTATCCATCTGACTCTGCTGTACCGCATATGCGTTGGCCAAAAACTTCTGGAAGGATTCGTGATCGAGACTAGAGATGTCGCTCATAACCGGGTGCGGCAAGACTGCTGCGGCACTGCCGGGAGATTTGGCTGGCGAGCGGGCCGAGGCCAAGTCGCGACGGCAGGCGCAGTCTCTCATCGGGTCTGTGCACTGTCAATAGGGGCAACTACCGATACCCCTTCTCAATCGCGACCGCCCGAAGACGGCAAGTGAATCGTTTTTCGCGATGCGCCCGCAGGGGGCCGAGTTACCAGCACAGGGACGGCCCTGTTGAAATAAAGCAGACTTTGGTACGCCAGCGTACAGACCACCGAGCGACAACGCGGTGCGCGGGAAATTAAACCGGAACCGGGCCGTCGATGGCAGAATCAAGCGGCTGTTTTGAGTACTTCTTTATCCCAGCCACGAGAGTTCCTGCTCGGTGCGCTGGGAGCCGCCTACCGTCCGCAGGAAAATCTGTTCGAGCGTCATCTTTCCTTCTGGAGCGGGAGCGGAGCCATCGCCGCCCGGCGCCGGAGTCTGTGCCTCCACGCCCGCACGCAGTTCTTCCAACGATCCCTGCGCCACCAGACGGCCCTGGTGAATGATCGCGACGTGGCTGCACAGCCGCTCCACAATCTCCAGCACGTGGGAGGTCAAAAAAATCGTAGCCCCATGCGCGATCATTCCCTGCAGCATCGACTTGAGCGTCCCTGCGGCGATAGCGTCGACACCTTCGAAAGGTTCGTCGAGGAACAGCACCTTGGGCCCATGAATCACGGCCGCCGCCATGGCCAGCTTCTTTTGCATTCCGTGGGAGTAGTCGGTCACCAGCTTCTTCGATTGATCGGCGAGCTGCATAAAACCCAGCAGTTCGGACGCCCGCCGGGCGGCGGTTTCACGGTCCAGTCCGTACATGCGGCCGGCAAAGTTTAGAAATTCCGCCCCGGTCAACCGCCCGAATAGCGCCATGCCTTCCGGCACAACGCCAATCTGGCGTTTCACCTCGACGGGATGAGTCGCAAGGTCTAAGCCCAGGATTTCAATTCGCCCAGCGGTTGGCGCCAGCAGGCCGGTGAGCATTTTTATGGTCGTGGATTTTCCCGCGCCGTTTGGACCCAGGAAGCCGAAAAACTGTCCTGGCGCCACACGCAGGTTAATGCCGTCAACAGCCGTGAAATCTCCAAAGCGGCGGGTAAGGCCGTGGGTGCAGATGGTGGGCGCGGGATCCATGAAACTTCCGAATCTAGCACACCCAGCCGAATTCCGCGCACACCACCGCTTCGCGGCCCGACTAGACGCGGCTCAGTCGTGGCGCTATGCGTCCGCCGGCCTGTCGGGCGATCCCTGTTGCTGCTTCAGGCGCTCTTCTTTAGCTTCGAGAAGATTATTGATTTCCCTAACAAGTTCGAGGAGCCTGTACGGATCTTCTTCGTTCGCGGCCAGTCCGCAGAGTTCCAGGAACCGTTCTCTCTCTTTCCCCAGCACGACACACCTCCAACCTTTCAAGAGGGGTTCGAATTTAGAGCTTATTTATCACGAATGGTATACGCGTTTCAAGAAAAGACGATCGTCCCGTGTCGTACAGGAAACTCGGCTAGGCGGCACGGTTGAGTTCCCCACTCTGTAATTCGCGAATGCGTTCCTGGCGCTCCTCAAATTCGGCCATCTCTTCATCGGTGAAGCCGCCGAAGGTTTGCTTCTCCAGAGCCTCGGTCTGCTCTTGCACCAATCGCATCATTTCGCTAAATCTGTACCCTGTCATAATTTCGCCGCCATTCCGTTTATAAGATCGATATAGTAAGCCTACTAATCCGGGCTGCACGGGGCGATACCCTCCAAGCTGTAAAAGAGGGCGAACTGCTGCAGGCAGCGCGACGCCGCATGGGGGCCTGTCCATGGGGGTATTCCTTGACGGTGAGGTGTATCGTGTAGACGAAACCCTGTAATGCTTTGGTTTAAAATCCCGAAGGACGTTCGGCCACCACGCCTAACTTGCGCTCTAGCGCGAGTCCGGCGCTCGCCAGCGTGCCCTCCTCAAACAGCCTTCCGATGAGGGTGACGCCGTGAGGCACACGGCGTGGCGTCGAAAAAGTTGGTAGTGGATGGTTTGGATCCGGTGCCCAATCGCTGCGCGCCTTCGATACTTCGACGAAGCCCGCCCGCAGCGTGAGCGAAGGATGCCCGGTAAAGTTAGTAATCGTGAGCATCTCGTCGCGCAACGAAGGAACCAGAAGCAGGTCAACCTCAGAGAACACGCGGGACATTTCTTCCGCCACTTTGCGGCGGAAGCGGTCGGCCTGCACGAAGTCCACCGCGGACAGGAACCGGGACTGACGAAAAATGTTCGGCCACGCGTCAGGCACTTGAGCTTTCAGCTGATTCAACGCGCCGCTGAGCGTGAGCTCCTCGAACGCCGCCGCTCCTTCAGCGAAGAGAATCAGGTTGAGCGAGTCATAAGGCCAGTTAGGAATAGCGACCTCCACTGGAATCATTCCCAACTTGCCCACGGCCTCCAGTGCGGCGCGGTCGACATTGGTGGCGGGATTCTCCTTCATCCATCTGGGGATGTAGCCTACGCGCAGACCCTGCACGCTCGCGCCTGCGTCGAAGTGAAGGCTGCTGGGCACGCTGGCCACATCGCCGGCGTCGGGCCCGGAGATCGCATGCAGCACGAGCATTGCGTCCTCGACACTGCGCGTCATGGGACCGAGTTTGTCGAGCGACCAGCACAGCGTCATGGCGCCGGTGCGGGCCACACGGCCGTATGTCGGACGTAGTCCCGTAATTCCGCACCGCATGCTGGGACTAACAATGCTGCCGCCAGTTTCACTGCCGATGGCGAAGCCGACCAGTCCGGCCGCGGTCGCAGCGCCCGGACCAGCGCTCGAGCCTGACGATGCTTCCTCCAGCAGCCACGGATTCATCGTCTGACCGCCGAACCAGATGTCGTTGAGCGCCAGCGCACCCAGGCTCAACTTGGCGACGAGCACCGCTCCTGCGTCGTGCAGACGTTTGACGACCAAGGCATCTTTGGCGGGCACGCGATCGCGGAAAGGTTCTGCGCCATATGTCGTCGGGATGCCTGCGGTGTCCAGCAGGTCCTTGGCGCCCCATGGAATGCCGTGCAGCGGTCCGCGGTACTTTCCTGCGGCAATTTCTTCGTCGGCCCTCTTAGCCTGCGCGAGTGCCAGGTCGCGCGTAAGTGTGATGACGCAATGCAGTTTGGCATCGAACTGCTCCAGACGTTTTAGGTAGATGCGGGTGAGTCGGTCGGAACTCAGCTTTCGTTGCTCGATCCAGCGCGACAGCTGGGTGAGCGAGGCGAAGGCGATATCCTCGTCGTGCGCGGGCAATGCACCGGGATCGACGTTGCTGCGGATAAATCGGTCGCGCTGTGGCCCCATCTTTAGTCCCGGCAGCATCGGGTCCCATCTTGTCGCGGGGGCGAGGGCCGGCTCCAGCGCCACTTTATGCGGCCCGGTGCGCCGCTCGTAGAGCGGGGCCATCATCTTGCGCCAGCTACCGGCCGCCACGGCACGCTCATTGGCGCTCATCTCAACCTGTACGAGTTTCTCTGCTTCGGCGAAAGTAGACGACGACACCTCAGGTCCCACGGCCGGCGCAGTGCCAAAAGCCGGCGGGGCCCCGGGCGGCAAATCCGAGGGATTTTGTGCCCGGCTGGAATACGTGGCGGCCGCGCCCAGTACCCCAAGAGACGTAACCGCCAGGAATTGCCTGCGAGATTTCGACATGTTTTCCTATTTCCTCCGCACCGCATTGTAGCCGTTCTGCGAGAAGACAAATCGCTACGCTACACGGAAAGCTTTATTCCCGTGTGTCGCGAAGGTATGATGATCGCCTGAATCGTTTCGAGAGGTCCCATGCCGAAGAACATCGTCATCTGCTGCGACGGAACGGGAAACGAATTCGGTGACCACAACTCCAATGTCGTAAAACTCTACAGTGCTCTGATCATCGACGGTCAACGCCAGATTGGCTACTATCACCCCGGCGTGGGCACAATGGGCGCACCGACCGCACGCAATAAGATCGAGAAGGCGTGGTCTGTGGTGATTGGCCTGGCCTTCGGAGCTGGGCTGCTGGCGAATGTCGGGGACGCTTACCGGTATCTGATGAATGTCTATGAAGACGGAGACAACGTTTATCTATTTGGTTTCAGCCGAGGTGCATACACGGCGCGAGCTCTTGCCGGGGTACTACACATGTTCGGATTGCTGTGTCCCGGCAATGACGGGCTCATCCCTTACATCATCCGCTTGTTCGCGAAGCGAACCCGTGGCGCCGCCGGAATGACGCATACCTTCCAGGTGGCGGACGGATTTAAATCCACATTCTGCCGCCATTGTCCGCTGCATTTTGTCGGGGTTTGGGATACGGTCAGCTCGGTTGGTTTGGTGTGGGATCCTCTGAAGCTTCCCTATACGGCGCAGAATCCTGACATGATCAATGGCCGTCATGCTGTCTCTATCGACGAACGGCGCTGCTATTTTGTAAACAACTTGTGGGGTGATCAGCTTCCCGGGCAAAGCATCAAGCAGGTGTGGTTTGCCGGCGTGCATTCCGATGTTGGAGGCTCGTATGCTGCCGCCGAAAGCGGCTTGTCGCAGATCGCCCTCGAGTGGATGCTTTGTGAAGCAGTTCCATTGGGGCTGCTGGTCGATCCAGTGAGAGCCGATCAAGTCCTTGCAAGGGTCCCTCCTCCAAGGGTGCCACCCTCCCTGCAAGTCAGACCTGACCCAGCCGAGAAGGCGCACAACTCGCTGACTCTCGCGTGGTGGATCCTCGAGTTACTCCCACACTCTTACTACGACCGCGTCGAAAAGAAGCCGAAGTGGCGTATACCCCTGGGAGCATGGCGCGTGATTCCCGAAGACTCGGTCTTGCACGAAACCGTGAAGGAGAAACTCAACGTCGATTCGGACTACAACCCGCCGAACCTGCCCAAAAGCCGAAGCATCGAGCCGAGAAACGCCTGCCAGTTCCGTTAACGAGACAACAGCACTGCAAGCAAAAAGCCCCGGACAGAGCCAGGGCGTTTGCGCCAGAACAAGGGCTTCGTCGAAAGGGCTTCCTAGAACAAGTTCCAAAGGAACTGGTTGTAGACGTCGTGGTGATATTGCACTTCCGGCGCCTTCACAAAGGTTCCCAGCTGACGCGGGCAGCGATCGGCGGCCGCCTGTTTCAAGTCTGCATAGCGGCCCTTGACGTCCTCACCTAGAAGCTTTGTCGTCCACTCGGCTTTGCGGAAGTTTGCCAGCGCGTCGTAGATGTTGTCCGGCAAGTACCGCTCAGCCTGGCGCAGGTTCTTGATCTTCGCGGTGTCGCCGTCGAGTCCAGTCTTAAAGATTGAGTGCATTACCAGGTACGGATTCGCGTCGGGAGCAACCGAGCGAACCTCCACGCGCATGCTCTTCTCGTTGCCGATCGGGATGCGGATCATCGAACCGCGATCAACCGGCGACGCTTTGATCTGATTCGGTGCCTCGAAGTGCGGGTCGAGCCGCCGATACGCATTCACGCTGGCGTTCAGCAGCAGGCAAAGGTCATTGCCGTGGGTGAGAATGCGATCCAGAAACGCCCAGCCCATCTTGCTGAGCTTCTCTTCGCCCTTCGCATCCCAGAACAGGTTCTTACCGTCCTCGCTGATGGAAACGTTGGTGTGCATGCCGCTGCCGTTCACGCCCACGACCGGCTTGGGCAGGAACGACGCCGTCAGCCCCATGTTGGTCGCGACCTGGCGGCAGATCAGCTTGTAGAGTTGAATCTGGTCGGCGGCGGCAACTACTTCGCCGTAGCCGTAGTTAATTTCAAACTGCGACGGCGCCACTTCCGGATGGTCTTTCTCATTCTGGAAGCCCATCGACCGTTGCACTTCCGCAGTTGTGTCGATGAATGTGCGCAGCAGATCGCCGGGCAGCGAGTGGTAGTATCCGCCGGTGTTGACGTATTCGAACTTGCCGGTTTCGTGGTAGCTGCGCTCGGCGTCGGGCCCCCTGAACAGAAAGCCTTCGATCTCGTTAGCGGCGTTGAGTGTGTAACCTTTTTTCTTGTGCAGATCGGCGGCATAGCCCTTCAGCACGCCGCGAATGTCGGCGCTGTACGGCGCCCCGCCCTTGTCGATGACTTCTCCAAAGACCAGCACCTTGCCCGACCCGAATACGTCCGAGGGCGCCCAGTAGAACGCTCCCCAATCAATGCCCAGCCTCAGGTCGCTTTCGCGCTGCGCTGTGAAGCCGCGAATGGACGAGCCGTCAAAGGTGAGATTGTCCCAACTCTTGATGAGAAACTTTTTGTCGTAGTCGAGCATGTGCAGCCGGCCTTCGAGGTCGCTGAAGAGCACGGTCACGGCCTTGATCCGCTTTTCGTCGGTGAGATATTTGAGCCGCTCTTCCTGGATCTTGTGGATGGCGACCCGCTTCCTGCGCTGCTCCTTTGCCTGCAGATTCAGGTCTTCGAGTTCGTCGTACGAGAGTGCCAGGAAATTACGCAGTTCGTTGGACATGGATATCCTTCAGTCTCCTAATCGAGTAGGCAGAATTAATGTTGCAAACAATGTCACGGATGCACAGGCAGTTGCAGCGGCTGGAATTCAACTCGGAAGCATAACGCGAGAGCGTGGCTGCCGCAAATCGAAAAAGCTGATGGGTTGGATAAAAGGGATTTATCGTAGTTTCCCCTCGATGGATCGATGCCAAATTTGCTGGGTGGAAACCACGGCGAAAACCACACTCACCGATGCGGAACTCAGTTCGAATTTCCTGCGCTTTGCTTGTCCAGAATGGCCCGCGACTGACTTTCCATTCGTCCTGCCTTATCCAGTCGCTTACTGGATTTCCAACGAGATAGCGCTACCTTCGCCGTTTGCCGTTTCGCGATAGTTCACAAAAACTTTCTGTTTGTTCCAGGAACAGGAGAACTCATCGGCTCCGATCAGGACGAGGTGATTTCTATCCGCTATCCTGATCTTCCACGATTTGGCTCCCGATACCACGGTTAGAACGGCCGACGGCGATGTCGTGCAGTCGGCATGGGTTAGCACGCCTTTGAGGAACTTCGCCGGGCCAGAGTTCGCAGCCACGACGCTCGTCCCCGGAACGCTCGCCGCATGCATAGTTCTTTGTGCGGCTTCACTTTCCAGAGCGGCGCTACCCTGTGCTGCCGTTTGCATCGCTTCTTTGTACTGCCGGACTTGAGTCAACATTCCCTCGACCCGCGCGGCAAGCGAGGGATCATCGGTGAGCCGGAGAGTTTCGAGCACTGCAATCGCCTGATCGGGTTGCTTGTTTGTAAGGTACAGGCTCGCCAGAGTGAATCGATACTGCGGGTTTCGAGGACTGATCGCGATCGCCTTCTGCATTGTGGTCAGGGCTTTTGCCGAGTCCCCGGAGGTAGTCTGGGCGAATGCCAAAAGCGCGTAGGAGTCGGCAAACTCCGGGTCCAGACGGATGGATGTTTCCAGTTCCCTGGTTATTGCCGGAAGATCGGCGCCGCCGGTGAACCCTCCTTCGCGAGCCATCAACAATGCGCTGTAATAGTGGACACGGGGATCCTGGGAATCCATCTGCGAGGCGCGCTTAAAATACTCTGCGGCTTCGTGGAACTCCTGGCGTTGCAGATAGGCGTAGCCAAGGCCGCGACACGCGGCGGCGTTGTTGGGATCGGACTTCAGAATCTCCTCAAATTCTGTGACCGCCCGTTCATGGTAATCGCGCGAATGCAAGTGAATGTCCGCGAGTACGGCGCCACCATCCGTCACGCTGAGAGGTCTCGCGGTGTAATTGTTGGGCGCGATGCTGGCCGGAGTCGGAATCGGATAGTATCTGTAGCGGCCGATGCTGGCATAACTGCGCAGCGCCTTGTCAAACTGTGCACCGTCCATCCCGAAGGCTTGGCGGATTGCGTCTTCCACCGAGAGATGTTTGTTCGTCTTCAAGTCAAAGTAGTCCGCGACCTTAAGCATCAATTGGTTGTCATAGATGTAGTGCATCAACATTCCTGACTCGGCATAAAAGGTCGTCCGATGATCGCCGCTCTCGTTGTACGTCTGAGAATTCTGGTGGACCTTGAACAGGTCGGCGATTCTGATCATTCCCAGTTGCTGCAGGATCAGGTACTCGTCTTGGGGAATCTTGCCCACCCGGGCTTGTTTGCTGTCGACTTCGATGGAAGAAAAGTATTCGGCAAAGCCTTCTTCAAACCACGGGTCCGTCTGGGCCTGCAGGTTACCGTTCATCAATTGATGGGCATACTCGTGAAACACGACCGAATACGGATTTTCCACGGACATGTCGAGCATAATGAAACTGCGATCCTCGCCGGATTGAAACAAACCGGCAACCTGCGTAGGCTTGCCGTTCCATAGGGGCGCGACCTGGCGCATCTCTTTGGTGTTGCGGAACGCCACGATCTGCAGTGGCACTGGCAGATTGACCTTTGCCCTGGTCATCAGCGTGCCAAAAACCGAGCGCATCTGCTCGAAGCGTAATGCGACTTCGCGGCCATGCTTTTCGCCCGCGTCGGTGATCACCGAGAAATTGGGCGAGCGCACTTCTACCCATTGGGGTTCTCCAGCGAAAACTGCCGAGAAATTGCACACACTAATAGCAAGAAGGATTGGGAGCGGACAGAGGAAAAAACGAAACCACCGAAGGCGGGTGCGCATTGGCCAGATCCCCCGTTTGGTCGCGGATATCGTACCACGAGGGGCAGTTATCTCTACGTGGGAAAGCTTGAGGAACGCAGAGCCTGGTGGGAGGCGTTAGTTCCTGTGCGCCGAGGCCCCGGCGGCCAGTTCCCGCAGCGTCGTCAGGAATCCCGCTGCCGTGTGGGGGTCGGCGAGCGCGTCAAGCGCGACTGTTGCCGAGAACTGCGGAGACTCGGGGCGGAAGCGTACCTGCAAGACATCCTGCTGCCGCACCGCCATCAGTGCGTTGAGCTCTGGAGTCGTATCTTCTTTCCAGTGAGTTCGCGTGGTCAGAATGATCGGGCCGGGCTGAAATAGGTCCCACTCGCGCTCGTCTCGCTTGCGCGAGGTCAGTCCCCGGCTGTGCGCACACCAGCGATGCCGGACAACCTGTAAATGAAAGCTTGGAGAACCGCCCAGATCCGCCTCAAAAGTAAGGGTCTCTTTTTGCTTCCGCCAGTGGCTGACCAGCCATTGCACCGGGAGTGCCCGCGGCCGGAACTTCATGGTGACGCGCGCGTTCTCAAACCAGTGGGAGGGGAAATGCAGCCGCGCGTTCAACCGGGAGCTTCCCAGCCACCGCGAATCCCAGCCCGAATCGAGGATGCGTCCCTTGCCGGTGCAGGCCGCTTGCACCCAGCGCAGCGCCGCCTTGCCCCGCCGCCGGTTGTAGGTTGAAAACACCAGATACCACAGTCCCAGGACCGTGACCGCGCCGGCAACGTCGATCAGCAGGAGGCGCCCCACAACGATTCCTCTGATGCCGATGGTACGTCCGAGGTTGCGACCCGGGCAAGGGGAACAAGTGAATTCCGCCTAGTTTTTTTAGCTGCCCCTGCGAAAGGGCTGTGGAAAACACGAGAAATATACTCGGGCACGGTCGTTTTCCGCTGGCCCCGGCACGCTAGTTCTCGCACAGCAAACCTGAGGCACAATTTCTGCCGATTTGGCCGCGAATCGGCCACAATCGCGGTTGCTGCGGGAGGTTCCCCAAAAACCTGTCCTCCACACGAGTGGGTTGTCTGCTCGTGAATTATGTTTCCTTATCTCCCAACGTGAAGAAGAAAGTGGCGCCTGCGCCGCGGACCGCTTCGGCCCAGATGCGACCGCCGTGTCGCGAGACGATGCGATGCACGATTGCCAGGCCTATCCCTGTGCCTTCAAACTCAGAGTCCCGATGCATCCGCTGAAACGGCGTGAAGAGTTTTTCCGCGTGTGCCATGTCGAACCCGGCACCGTTATCCCGCACGTAGAAGACGGTTTCCTTTTCTTTGGTCTCATGCCCAAATGCGATATGGCCTGCCGCCTGTTTCGCTGAATATTTCCACGCGTTCCCCAGCAAATTCACCAGGACAATCGTCACCAGACCCGCGTCCCCAAATGCGCAAAGATCCTCAGTGATATCGAAGACAACCTTACGAGCGGAGTCTTTATTCTGGAGATCGATGATCACGCCGTGCGCCAGCGCTGTCAGATCGATCGTCTCCTTGCGGAGCGTAGCGCGGCTGACCCGTGACAGGTTCAGAAGATCGTCAATTAACCGGGACATTTTCTGAATTCCGGTCCGGATGCGTCGAATGTAGTTGCCCGCCTGCTGGTCAAGCCTGTCAGCGTACTCTTCGAGAAGCAGTGTGCTGAACGCGTCAATGACGCGTAGTGGCGCACGCAGATCGTGCGAAACGGAATAGCTGAAAGCTTCCAGTTCGTTGTTTGCCTTTTCCAGTTCGTTCGCCCATTCGCGGCGGACACGTGCAAGTTCAAGATGGGTCCGCACCCGAGCCAAAAGTTCCTGGGCGGAAAACGGCTTTGCCAGATAGTCATCTGCACCCGCGTCCAATCCTTCGACGGCCGCCTCTTCGCCCGCTCGCGCCGATAGCAGGATCACCGGGATCATCCGCGTGCGCGCATCCGCCCGTAATTCGCGCAGCAGGCCGAAGCCGTCCAAGCCAGGCATCATAATGTCAGTCAGGACCAGATCTGGATGTTTCTCCCGAGCAGCCGCCAGAGCGGACAAGCCGTCCGGAACCGCGAGCACGTCGTAGCGGTCGGCAAGCAGACGGGAGACGTACTCCCGCATGTCGGCGTTATCATCCGCCCAGAGAACTCGGGGACGGCGATCACCGCGGGTGGCGGGTGCCTCACCGGGAAGAGATGCGACATCCACCATCCCAGAAGGTGACGGATCGGACGCAGCGTTAGGCAGCCAATGAAGTGCTTCGTCAACGTAAGCGGCGGATCGCGCCGCCGTCGAGGCCAGTGCCCGCCCAGGGCCCAAACGATCTGGCGGAATATGCGCAGTCCCGGTCTTAACCGTGACAGTGAAGGTGCTCCCTTTTCCCTCCTCGCTCACGATACGGACCGCCCCGCCATGCAGTGAAACCAGTTCGTGCACCAGGGCCAGGCCGATCCCTGTGCCCTCATGCGTGCGAGACTTCGCCCCTTTGACCCTGTGAAAACGCTCGAACAGGCGCGGCAACTCCGTTTTCGGGATGCCAACGCCGGTGTCTGCTACTGCAAGCTCCGCGTGGTCACCAACCCACCGGAGGCCAATGGTAATGCCGCCCTCAAACGTATGCTTCAAGGCGTTAGAGAGAAGGTTAAGCACGATTTTTTCCCACATTTCGCGGTCGACGTAGACGGGGTCGACTAGCGCCGGGCAGTTCACAACTAAGGTCAGGCCAGCCTTCTCGACCGCGGAGCGGAACACGCTGGCCAGTTCTGCGGTGTAGGCGGCCAGATCGGTAGGCTCGTAACTGGCCTGAGTACGGCCGGCTTCGATGCGGGAAAAATCCAGCAGGGTATTGACCAGCTTCAAGAGCCGCAAGCTGTTGCGATGTGCAGTCTCCAGCCGCTCGCGACGGGCGGGAGGAAGAGGGCTGGTGCGTTCGGCGAGTTCGTCCTCCAGTGGCCCCAGCATCAGGGTAAGCGGTGTGCGAAATTCGTGGCTGACGTTTGAGAAAAATGCCGTCTTCGCTCGATCGATCTCCGCCAATGCTTCGGCGCGCTTGCGCTCCTCCTCGTAAGCTCGCGCATTGGCGACCTCGGTGGTTATAGCCGCCGCCAACAAGTCGTAGAAGGAGCGGTAAGTTTCATTCAGCGCCAATCTGCAGCTGACACCAGCCACGAGAACACCAATGGGTCTTTCACAACCGGGAGGAGTGATGGGCAACGCCAGGGCTTCCTTCATGGCTTCGGGATATTCGCCACATGAGAGTTGCCCGAATCGTGCCTCCAACTTATTGACGTGCTGGGCGCGACCGGTACGCGCCACCTCCGCCAGGGGCCATGCCGAATGTGGCCAGGCCGACTGTTCGGGTGCGTCTAAGTCCACAACCTCCGCTCTTGCCACGCTTCCCGGTGGCAACCCCGTGCTCGCGACCAGTCGAGCTTCTTTGGGCGGGTCATCGAACAAATAGAAAAGGACGAAAGGAACGTCCAATTGATACTCCGAGAGCGTCTGTGCGGCCAGAATGCAGGCTTCCTCTATCGTCTGTGCCTTGCCTGCGCGGGCGGCCAGGTCGCGAAGAGCGCGGGTGCGTCGCTCGCTCAACATTTTGCTGGACGTTTCAGTTACTGGATGGAAGAGTCCGGCAACGCCCGCGTCGTCGCGGATGGGGCTAAACGAGAAGGTGAAGAATGTTTCCTCAAGATATCCGTTGCGATCGAGAAACATCCGCTGGTTCTCCAGAAAGGATGTTTCCCCCGCGAGTGCGCGGGTAAACGCTTCCCCGATTACGGGCCAGGGCGCAGCCCAGCACTCGGTGAAGTCCTGCCCCATAGATCCAGGATGCTTCTCACCGCAGATGGGCCAGTAGCCATCGTTATAGATCTGCACATGCTTGGGCCCCCAGGCAAGGGCGATAGGAAAGTTGGAGGCGAGACAGAGACTGACCGTGGTCCGCAGGCTTTGGGGCCATGAGTCGATGGGACCGAGTGGGGTCCCAGACCAGTCCATCGACCGGATCAGCTTACCCATCTCCCCGCCGCCGACGAGCCAGTCTTGTGAGCTACTCTTCCGTCGACGCGCACTTGTGCCGCCCCCCGATGGTTCGACAGACATACGGAGTTTCTCGACCCCTGGGTTCCATATCGGCCATAGGTGTGGTTACTTGAGTCTGGTGGAGGCCTATAGATAACGGAAAACCAGCCGAGAGCCCCGCAGCGACTCCGGGCGGTTTGTCGCCATCCGGAATGTATGGTCGTGAAACCTGCCGCACCGCCCATACATGTTGAATTTCGACCACTGTCGTGACGCTACAATGGCCGCGTGGCCTTCACCGTCCGAGATTTTCAAACCGAGCATCTTGAGACGCTGTGGCGCATCGACCAGGATTGCTTTCCTCCGGGAATTTCCTACTCCCGGCAGGAGCTCAAGTCCTACGTGAGCCGCCGCGGAGCCATAACTTTGGTTGCCGTCAGCGACCCGCAAAAATCCGTGCCGGAGAGTTCCGCTAAACGTTCCGCCAACGGCGAAATCGCCGGATTCATCGTAGCCCACCCCGGCAAAACAGGACACATCGTTACCATCGACGTCGTCGCCTCTGCCCGCCGCGCCGGCGTCGGATCACTGCTCCTGCGAGCGGCGGAAGATCGCCTGCGGAGCGTCGGATCACGCCTTGTGGCACTGGAAACCGCCGTCGACAATGTCTCCGCCCTGGTGTTTTACAAGCGCCACGGCTACAGCGTGGTGAAGACGATCCCGCGCTACTATTCCAACGGCGTCGACGCCCTAGTGTTGCAGAAGGATCTGGCGTGAAAGCGGCAGATCTCGCCGAGTTTCGGGCGTTCGTGTAATCGCTAAGGCTCCCCGGGGACATTTAGGACTGTTTATACAGGAGCGGATGTGAAGGACCTGCGATCGGCTTCGCCTGCAAACCATTTGCACTCGCTCTCATTTCCAGCTAATTTGCCTATTCATGAAAGTTGCCATTCAGGGTGAACTCGGTTCCTTCAGCCATGAAGCCGCGGAGCAGATGCTCCCGCGCTGCACAGTCGTCCCCTGCGCGCGCTCCGCTGAAGTTTTTGACCGCGTCGAGAAGGGATCGGTGGCCGCGGCCGTCATCCCTATTGAAAACACGCTGGCCGGGACTGTGGCCGAGCATGCCGATCTTCTGGTAACGCGTGAAGTCTTCATCCAGGCTGAATTCCTGCTTCGCATTGTGCACAATGTGATTGCCGCGCCCGGAGTGAAACTGAGCACATTGCGCCGGGTACTATCGCATCCCGTCGCATTGGACCAGTGCCGCGATTTCTTTCGCCACCATCCGCAGATCGAACCAGTTCCTTTCTACGACACCGCGGGAAGTGTGAAACATGTGATTGCCAACCAGCAACTTGACGCTGCCGGCATTGCCGGACGCCAGGCCGCGCGTGAATATTCGGGAAAGATTCTTCAGGCGAACGTTGAAGACGACAAGCGTAACTTCACGCGCTTCTTCCTGATTCGAAAAGCCAGCCTGAAGCGGGGAAGTGTCGCGTCTGGACCCGGAAGCTACCGCCTTATTTCGCGCGGGGCCAACAAAACGTCGATCGCATTCAAACTAAAAAACTTGCCCGGTTCGCTTTTCAAATCCCTGAGCGTTTTCGCCCTGCGCGACATTAGCCTGAGCAAGATCGAATCGCGCCCCATGCGTGGACGTCCCTGGGAATACGTTTTCTACGTCGATTTCCTTCGCGGTGACGATGAGCCCGCGCGCAATGCTCTTCGCCACTTGGGCGAAGTCGCCGAGTTTGTCAAAGTGCTCGGCATCTATCCCGCAGCGTGACACCTTACAGCGCAACAGGCTGTTTACTTTCGCGAATTGGGACAATCTCACCGTCCTCCGCGTTAGCCTTGGTACCTTTGGTACAGTGTGAAGCGCTCGCAACGTGACTACAATTCAGGAGTTTGGGACACTTCTCCCGGATGTTGAAACCTTTCCGGAAGAGTATCATCTAAACTTGAGCGAGTTACACTCAAGGAGAAATATGAGTCAGCAGCCGCCTGTGGAGCGCACTCCTAAGCCAAAGGAAACAAAAGAACAG
>Ga0209488_10001625_pt1 | contig 19155 bp, 19 predicted proteins | sample Rivendell_Oct201_8_FD_188349 | JGI IMG/M metagenome (GOLD analysis project Ga0209488, IMG submission 188349) | Vadose zone soil microbial communities from the Eel River Critical Zone Observatory, Northern California, USA -... | ecosystem: Environmental > Terrestrial > Soil > Vadose zone >...
AAGCGACCTCAGTGCCTGTCCTGATATCTCTCCCTAGGTAGACACTCCCTAGAGAGGTATCAATAAATTATCAAACATGAGGCAGAGTTGGGCTCACCAGATCCACCAAAACCGAGTAGCTTTCCTACTCTGTACCGAGCATTAACACGCACAAAATCTATTTGTAGGGGAGCATGTGGTCTCTCAGAGGCCTCTTCAAAATTTGGAAGGTGCATAGCCATCATCAACGTTGAGCGCGAAGAGGAGGAATAAAAAACTACGTAAATGTCGAACAAGAAACATGCGAACCTGACCACCACGTTGCACGTGACCGCTCTCACTTTGCCTGCGGTTCCCGCGCCGTGCGCAGCACAGCCGCGAAAGTATTTTATTTACTAAGCAAATCTTGCCCGTGCTCCGGTAACCTCTAGTTATTACAGAAAGTAGAATTGCCATTGCATAGGTCTGCTGGTGAGCCTCAACGCATTGGGTCCTGGTGCCAAACGGCTGCCACGCATTTCGTTTCGGTAGGATAGTAGGACACCGCAACCACCAATGCACGATGACCGAGCTCGAGTATTCAACAAGAGAACCAGATATCGGCGATTGGGAAAACACATCGAGAACTGGTGTCAAAATAACAGGTGAGACAGAGCGTCAAGAAGAGGTTTATAATATAAGAGGCAGCGTGCCAGTGAATAGGAAAGAACGGTCGATCTCCGATTACCATGAACTTGAACTACTCGAATGGATACGTGGCTACCAGAGTGCTACTGCACTGCGAGAAAGGACTCTTCTCTGACTTCCCACAGGGACCCTGGTTGCGATGGTCTTCCCACGAAAAGTCTGCGCAGCGCAGGTAACGCTTCCCTTTCCCTTTCCCCCCCGTTAAGCTCTCGCAGCACGCGCGCAATAAATGGCTGCAGGCCCTTGGATACGAATAGATTCCGGACAGCGGAAAATGGGCGGAAAAGTTCCAACCATGGTGTGTTCTCCGTTCCTACCATCCATTCTGCTTGATCCTCGAGATCTTCGCTGATCTCAAGGCTTTCAACATGAGAAAGGAGAGGCGAAAGCTCGTTGCATAGCTGTGCCACTGGTGCGATCGGCTGGGGTAACGTGTGTCCTCTAATTTCCAAGCTGAGACGAGTCGGCGAACCGAGGGTAACTTTGCATGACCAATAGCGCAACACCACGAAAGCTTGACTGAGCGCCTTGAACTGCTCTGTGCGGTTGATGAACGGAAGGATATATGAATATGAAACGTCAAAGGCACGCCGACGAAGGAACGCTATCTCGACAAAGTCTAGTAGAGGGACGTCGATCCGAGCGACGAGGTCTTCCAAGTACTCACTGGTGCCTACGAAGACAAATTTAGTGAGGGAGGGGAGGATGGCGCGAATCAGAGGAAGTGGGCTACTCGGGGCGGGGCGAGCTCCGAGTCGAGAGTATAGGTACTTGAGGGAAAGCTCTCCGAGATTGGGCAACGCGGCCAGGCAAGCGGCCATCACGTCGGGAGAAATGGCCCCCTTCGTTGCCATTGGGTCATCCGAAATGTGAAGTTCGACGAGGTGACTGGCAGATAAAACGAGTTTTGGCAACGCCGGATATGCAGTGCCCGCCAGGGAAATCGTTTGTAGACATGGGGCCGATCCACCCAAGAACGTGTCTGGGAGGACCGGCGCCGGTAGATCGATCGAGTGTAGACGGAGACATGTCAGTGCCGGAAGTGGCTCCTGCATCATGGCAGCAAATCTTTCCAATACAGAGCTCGTAAGCCTTTCAAAGCGGATCTCGGATACGCGATTGCGATGTTTTAGGGCGGCAATGACATTCTCCTCGCCCCCCGCCTCAGTGGGTTGATAACGTACGACCATAGGTAGGGGTGGCCAGATATCGAGTGACTCCCGGACGGGCGTTCTGGGGCTACAGAGCAGCTTCAGACGCAGAGATTGAGGTGACGCAAAGATAAGGTGGCGCCATCGCTTGCAAACGTCCACCAGCGGTTTCCACCACATGATTCTGCTCTGGAGCGGGTCGTCCTCTCGGTATAGATTATATATGTCTAAGAGGACATCGTCAGGGAGAATGTCGATTGTGACTTGCTCTACACTGACCCAGTTAGCTGCCATTTTAGGTGCTGCATGAATGCCTACGTGGACGTTCCACATCCTCCTGGCGACGAACTTGAACGGAATTTTCCCTTGTCACTGGCACCCGGGCCGGCACGAAATCATCATCAACCGGATCGGATAACCCACTGGAAACAATATTGAGTTGACGGTGGTCAGTAAGAAAGTCGATCGGACGTACTTGTGAGGGTTCATTGGTGATGACGGACTGGATAAAGTGACACAGATTGCCTTGGACTCGAACTTGAGTTGAGACTAAGTTACAGTAGTCAGGGGTTGGTCCACGTGCCAACCGCCTTCCGCTTCCGCCGTAGTGACTCGACTCGTTGTAATTAAGTGGATCGGTCCAAGGGTAATCATGACACCCTACCCTTATACAACAGCTGCATTTTGGTGAAATTGCAAAGATTCAGAGAGGTGGTCCCTAAAGAATGCGACGTGGAGCTGGTGGACACTGGGTATGTCGATTCGGGAAACGAGGTCTTCCAAGTACTCCTCCTCACCTCTGAATGAGAAACTGATGAAGGAAGTCTCGTTACAAAAGCCCCTTGTTCTAGATACGCATTAATATTGTTGCCCCGACGAATCCAAGCCACTCCAATCTCTCAACTTGGAAGACAGTAGCTTCCACCTCGAGGGATATACGCAAAAGATGACAAGAGGAGGAGACTACAGAGCAATTTCCCTACTCATCGGGCACGTGCCGTATACCATATACCATCCTTGTCCGTCAGGGCTCGCGCGTATTTGAGCAAGAGCTTGTCAAGCTCCTTGGTGTCCACCGCGATGTCTGACAAATATGGCACGATATCTTCTGCTTTCCAACGCGCACGCGTGAGAAAGAGGTCTGTGAATCGCGTGGCAGGGTCAATTGGGAGTTCCACACATGGGAAGTAGGATAATATCGTGCTTGAGGAAAATGGAGAAGGTGCACAGAGGTAGTTTCCCTAGTGACGTATGTGAGAGAGGAGACGCTGAACTAGCACAACGGACAGAGAAGAACAGAATTACGTACGGTGAGTAATTCGAGGGATGTGTGAGAGGCGAAGGTATCGCCCACGGCGGTGTTCCACTTTGCCATGAAGTCGTCCTCCGATATGGGGTCGTTCTGCTGAGAAGCACTTAGGATCAAGAGGTGGCAGAACTTGAGAACGCATTGCACCACGAGCCTTGTGTTGACGTAGAATGCCCAAGCCGACCTGACGCACCACCTTTTCAACATCCATCTTCCACAACTCGTTCGCCGCGTCAACTTCTCCGAACCAACGCATCACCTGTAATACCACCTCGCGCCTGACCTCGTGCTCGTGTTCGAGGGATCGGGATAGGTCCATTACAGAGGCCGCGTCGTGTGTCTGGGAGAGGGAGACGAGGTGCATCAGGAGGAGCTCGAGGATCTTGTGGAGATACGATGGGGAGAGCGGGCGCAGGGCACCTTGTAAGCATGTGAGCAAACGCATACCCTACTCATCAGCTTGTCCCGGACAGGCCGGAGGCAGCGGGGGGAGATTCACCATCTATGATAAGTATATGCTTCTCTTTGAGTGCTTGCGCGAGCTCTTTCTCGCTCGTCTGAAATTCTCTTCGGGCGTCGTCGAGGGTAAATATTTTCCGTTTCGCCTAACAGAATGCTCTCTAAACCCGGCCAATGGGGGTCCATGAGAGATATCCAAAGTGCCCACCTTGCTGAAATTCTCGTCATCCTCTTCATGCCCCTCCTCCCACTCGTGCTCCTTCAGCAGAACGTTCATCCGATGAACCTTCGGGACAGCCGGGACGAGCTCCAATAGCTCTTTGAGGCTATCTCGGATGACGACTTGCTTATCGCTTGCACCCACATCTGGACTCGGAGACACGACGAAAACAGAGTTCGAGAGCGTCACAGACCGGATATTATACGTCCGATCTGAAGTGCACAGCACGGCATCATCTCCTGGGCCACCCTTGATTGCCAGACTGAGTCATATATCAGAAATAGTTCGAGTAGCATGGACCGTGTCAATACGAACTTTAGGTCATCGACGGACGATTCGATCAATTTGCACAAGTCGGGTGGCAGTTCCAGCAAGCGATATGATCCAATAGGCACTTGCTCAGGAGAAAATTTTATCTCTATCTCGGGCATGTGAACGTGGTACAGGAATACTATTTGACGCTCCAGCGCGTCGCGCGAGAATGCGCGGTCACGGGATTTGAACGAGAATACATATCGATAATAACACAAACTAACTATGGGATGCGCATGAAACCAGGGTATCAGTATCATATAGTTTCTCCTTGTCCATTACTCTCTGAGATGACCTCAAACTGTATCTGGACCTCTTTCACGTCCTTCCTTGCTGTCTTCAAGGCAGCGACGATTTCCTTTTCCAGCTTATTCAGCTGAATGGCAGTCAGATCTCCAGGAACTACAACGGAGAGGTGTACAAAGAGTTGTGATCCTGCTCGTCGCGCCCGAAGATTGCGAATCTGGAAGAACGATGCCTTATGACGCGGGTCTTCCGCTAGTTTGTCTAAGGAACGAGACAACGCCCGTAAAACTGGTTTGGGAGCGCTGGCATCTGTCATATCCCGAAAGGCACCCTTGAATATCGAAAGGCCTTGGCGAAAGATGACGACAGAAACCAAAAGACCTGTCGTAAAACGTCAGTACGATGAAGACAAGTGAACGTCCCCCCTCCAAGACATTACCTCCGAGAGGATCCAACGGCAACGCAGGGAACCAACCGCTACCGAGAATCGCGACCAACGCGACGACGCTCGAATAGGCATCGCTCCGGTGATGATACGCATTCGCGAGCAACACAGGGCTGCTCTCCTGCTCCGCAACCTTGCGCGTGATGCGGAACAGCCACTCCTTCGCCACTATACTGACAGCGGCGAACCACGCCGCGTTCGGATCTAGCGCGAGCGGCGCATGTGCATGAGAGTGCGCGATGTGACCTATCGCCGGGACGTTGTGCACCACCGCGGTGAGATTGAGCAGAAAAGTCTGCAGCGGGCCCGCAGGAACCGACAGCGCGGTCTCGGCCAGCACCGAGAACAGAAGCGAGAGTGAATGCGAGCCGATGCCGAGGGCGGCCCCGAGGAGCAGGATAGAGACCAGGCCGGTGCCCACCGTCTCGAATTTTGCGAGGCCGAAGGGGTACCGCCGACTGGGCGGCCGACGGGATAGGCGCCACGAGAACAATACAACGAAATCGCCCAAAAGGTCTGCAGAGGAGGGCTGCTCGTCAGCACACTCATACAGAGTTTAAAGTTGTTCAATGGACGGGCATGTCAAGCCGACGGGTGACACCGTAGCAAGGCCACGGGTACACGCCAGGAGACAAAGGACCACGCCTGAAGAGCACAGCGACTGCTGGGAGAGGTGCAATAAATATCTAGCTGGCGAACGTGCTTACCACTTAACGAATGACCAGCGTCAGCAAGCAACGCTGCTGAGTTCATGAACCACCCCGCTGCGCCCTTCGCGCTTGTTAAGATGACATTTACGCCCAGTCCAACGAGCGTGATGCGACTCCCGCTGTCACCTTCACGAAAGAACCAGAGAAGGGGGGTGGAGGACTGAATTTGGAAGTGTCCCACCATAGAGGCGACGGACGGTGCGCACCTCCGCGTTGCAACGTCTCGATCAGCTCGCCGCCGTGGTCATGGTCATGGTCATGGCCGTGCGAGTGTGAATGCGAGTGTCCCCCGAAGAAACCATGAGTGTGCGAGTGGGAAGAATCGGACAGGGAGTGGTCCTCGTGCTCGCTTTCCCCGACCACTCTAGGAGCCGATTTCTCTTTGTCGACGTTGTCTGTGTGTATCCGCCGCTGCACCAACTCTACCATCCCGCCGTATCTATATGATGGAGAACGAGAGGGGTGCGATGGGTGCAAACCACGCAACAGGGCGTTGAGGTGGTAATATGAGAGTGGGGTGGGACAGAGATGGCGGCGAACGCGCAAGCCCGAAATTCTAAGACGGCTTGCCATCGACCGGCGGCTAACTAACTCTCGAGGGGTCACTCAAGGGATGTTCGGGATATCGGTGTATTCTCGTTGCGAGAATGGGGATGACAGGTTATATACGGTCCACTCGGTGTAAGTCTATAGCCAGACTTGGAGGCCGATCTCGTGATGGGGCTGGCGCCTGGTATTGAAATGTGGGTAATTCGTACAAATGAGTCAGGTGTGTGAATAGCAGCGCCGCCAGTAGAAATCATTAAATATTGAATCAAGGTGACCCACGAACACTGACCATAAAATGAACAAATATGACTACGAGTAACAGAACGTGGGAGTACGAAGACGTGCGAAAGAGACCATGCAAGGCGAAATGCAGCAAAACAAGACGAAAAGGAGAGGAAACAATAAGATCGATACAACTTAAAGTATCTTATCAGTGGAAAGTCGAGTGCGATGCTGGGGGCGACTCACATAATAACACGTAACCCCACCACTGAGTATCATCATCGAACGGGGATCGTGGACCGCAGGGGAGCTGGTGAGGGAGACAGTCTGGCTTTCGTGGGTTTGCCCTGTGAGGATGCAAGAACTAGTACGATCGCGCTATTTTGCTGGCAGATCGTCTCGAGCTCTTTGCCTCCCCATAGACGCGTCCCTCCTTCCAGCGGCGAACCATCCTCTACGTCTGTCTCAGGGGAGTCTGTTGTATCGCCGTTTGCCTGAAGCAACAAGTCGAGTTGCTGGTGCTCGAGCTTCCCTGGGCCATGGCGATGGTACACTTGGCTGCGTGACTTTGATCGCACGTGCGGGGATTGCAAGGCCACTTTCCCGTTGGCATCGAGACGGCTGCTCCGTGGCGGCGAAAGTGGCCGTGAGCGGGACTGCCGGGAATAGTACTGACTGGTGAATGGGGACCGAGGGTTATCACTTTCAGCAAACGGTGGCGGTATCAATGTCTCCTGCAGTACGCGGAACGCAACCTGCTCGGCTGCTCGATGGAATGGACTTGAGCTTGCAACCTGCGCTTGTTGACCCGCGCTCGCAATATCGATCTGGCGTTTTAGTGAGACCGTCCAATTGTAACGCATGACAGGGTCGTCCACGCTGAACATGTATCGGCGCTTCGAGGCCTGGTGGTTCACGAACGCGATCTGGAAGGTGTTGCGCATAAAGCTGCGTTCGATCACGATTGGGCTGCTCAGGGGAAGGCCTGTGTGCAGCAGTGCACTAGGGCCCGAACGAGAAAAAGACACGGTCTTGAGACCAAGAGCCGTACCTGTGATACGGAAGGACGCCTCGGGGGAACGGGTGAATGCAAGGTAAGGCGGATCAAAGATGAGCTCGTTGCCATGTAGATGGATAGTAAGTGAAGGGTCAGCTTGCGGGATGCGAACGACGATGGGCTCAGATTGCATGCGGTAGGTGAGACGTGATGGGATTGGGCGCTTCAACGTGATGAGTTGATCTGGCGTCGTCGATGGGGTACAGTTGCGAGCTTGTGAGAGTGGCTCTCGCCTGACGGAGGCGTGAATTCTGTCCAGTAAGTCATCGGAGACGTGACACCGTGGGTCATATCGCCGGAACGCATCAATAAAATCGCGGCTTGTCACGTTTCGCTTGATCTGCAAGTGGGTCCAAGGATCCCGTACGACACCCCCGTAAAGGACCTCATTCAGTTGGATGATCGCGCGAACAAGCCGGATGGCAAGGTCCTTATCGTATGCGACAAGATCCGCATTCGCATCGTACCAGCGGCTGGCGAAGGAGTCCAAGACATAATCTAAAGGGTTGTAGTACCGAGATGGAGAGGCGAGATGAAGGGACTGAAGGAACACACGAAGCGCCTTGTCGATCCGCACTCCGCCGAAACCGAAGCACCCAATGAATGCTTTTAACACAACTTTTGAGGTTCTCCGGGACAGATAGTCGCCCAACTTTGTCCTGTCCAAATCCAACATCCTGAACAACAGCTGACCGAGCACTGTCGGATCGTCGCGCGTGCCGGACTTCTCGAAGAAGTGGGATATCGCGTTATCCGCGTCCTTGGCGAACTGGACAACGAAAGTCCTCAAAAGTGAGTTTCGGCTGAGAGAAGCGAGTGAGCCGAGTGGGAGATCATCTCTATCGGCCGCGAATCGAACGTCACGTAGCTGCACGACGCTCTTTATGATGAACTTCCGATCCAAGGGTGAGGGCTTGTTCAGGTCCAAAAGTGCATCGTACTCGTGTGTAACTGGCTTGGCGATGACAAGGATGTCGTTGAACAAGAACAGGAAGCGGTCCTTTACGGTGTTCGAATTGGCGACTTGCAGCACTTGGGATGACAGGAGCAGTTTCCGCGGTGGATCATCAACAAAGGGGGAGCCAGTTGGACTACGCGACCCTTGTCCCAGCTGGTCGTCCAACCGTTCAAGTATCATCGATCCTGGCGTACGTGAAATCGTCGGCTCCAAATGGCGTTCCGGAGACGACGATGAGGGTGAGGACTGGCTGGCGTAATCATCCAGGGATGACGTGGGGTCAGGCGTGGCGGAGGAATTAGGGTCTAGAGCAGGCGAGATGGACTGGCTGGGATACGTCACAGATTGGGCGTCTCCATTTGAAGCGCGGACACGTGGGTCGTCAAAAGGTGGCCTGTCACGAGCTGGTGTCTCTGGCGTGGAAGAACCCCCAGAGGAAATTTCTCGCGTCTCGGGTTCGTGTTCGGGTACACTCTGAGACTCCCTGGCTTGCGCGGCACTCTCATTGGTGGTGGTTGGAGTCCTTGAAATGTCCTCCCAATCCGTCATGAGCTCGCTTCCTTTCCGGCCATCGAACAGATCAGAGAGCTTTCTGCTCGCATTAGTCGATCCCGACCGCGAGATGACAACAGGAGCTGGAACTGGCTGCTGCAGGCCGGGGAATGAGGGCTGGGAGGACCGCGACGCGAAAAGACCTTTTTCACGGAGCCAGTTCTTTACGTCTTCTCGGGTAGTAGGTAAAGGTAACTTCCCACCAAGCCAACCAGAATTATTGGGAGTGGACGGGGAAGTGAGGTCTGGCTGGGTTGTAGAGGTCGATGGTGATGACAATGCTGGAGTGTTCGCTGGGTTGAATTTTTGAAGAAGACGTGTATCCGATGCCTGGTGCGACAACTTCCGATCTCGAGTAATTTCCGGAGAGGCTTGAGGGGTCCGCGAGGACGCCGAGCCAGAGCTTATGGCAGAGAACTCATCGATGGTGGGCGGGGATGCGATCTCAGGGGAAGACGCGTTGAGCGACAGACCACCGCTACGAGTACCGTGACGTCGCTCTTCTTCCAGCTTCTTCACTCCTGGGATGATAGCGGGGAAGGGGAACAATTTGGCATCACCACCGTACTTCTTCTGCCAAGCCTCACTGGATGCAGGGGGCACAGGGGACACAGCGCCAGGCGAGCTTGGGAAATATGTTGAAGGAAGCTCTGGCAATGATCGATCGGATCAGACAAGCGCATATCACTAATCGATCTTTTTCATTTACCTTTGTCCGCCTTGGTAGCACCTGTCAAGCTAGCACCGCTCTCCCTGCTTGTGCTGGAATCAGTATTATTAGCACGCTCCCTGATGCTATTATTTCGCGATCTTCCAATACTTGACCCCGGTCGCACAAACGCGTTCTTGACTTTGTCCCATCTGCTTTGGGAGCTCTCTCCGTTTTTCTTGGACGTTGAGTCAGGAGCAATTACGTGTAAAGACTCTTCCCACTCCTGGTACTCCGTATTTGGAGAGGGAAGCTCAGGTTGACTGGGCGATGATAGCGAAAGACGGGCCGGGAAGACACGAGAATCATTGCTAAGGTGTCTGTGAAGAACGGCGGCGGATGACGGTGATGGCGGTATTGGAGAAGGTTTCGGTGACTCGGGGGAGGTTTCAATTTCCACTACCAGATGTTTTAAGTGGATGGATGCGCGCGGCAATGAATCATCATCGTCCTCAGGTTCGTGCTCCTCGTGATCCAAATCATCTCGCGCAATGGAGGGATGGTCTCTTGGTTCGCCTACGTCGTCTGTGTCATCATAATCTATGTCGTGAACAGGGATGCGCTCTGGCACTGTTGTAGGCAACGTCATGAGACATAGACGTGAACCAAACTGAAGGAAAACTGACCAAGCTCAGCTACCCAACTAATTTCACGATCAAATGCGTCGTTCCAAGGTGAACGCCTTGCCGTATCATTATCAGTAGGCAGATCCTCTTCCTCTTCATCAGGACCTTGTTTTTCACGCAAAGGTGTGGCAAAAGGTGAGGTTGGAAAGACCTCTTGTTGCTCTTGTGTCGAGTCCGACGAATAGGTGGTGGCAGCAGCATCAATTGACTCTGCCGACGTGATTGAAGGCACACCGGGAGCGTGAGGCGGAGGAGGAGAAGCGACTCGAGGAGGTGTGTCCGAGCGGCCGTTGTACGTCGAACGTGGGGTGGGGGAGGCTTGACCGTGATCGGGATCGGCAGCGTCGTCCTCATCTTCGATTACCACACCTCGCAACGCAGACCCATAGTCGTATGTTGTAGTGGATGGCGACTCTCCTGTGAGCTTGGCTAGAGCATCTTCCCGACTACGCTCAACGCTGGGACTCCTTGGGTTCGGTGTTGGACTGCGTGAGGGCGCGACATGTGTATCACTTGCGTCACGTGCGGGTTCAAGGGTGGATCGAGGTAAAGCTGCCGACGGGGATATGGGGGTCGACGCCGCATGTGGTGGTTCACGATCATCGACAACAGTCGACCGGTTCGAAGTGGGTCGTGGTCTTGGCCGCCGTGTCTTACCACGCGCAGGTGGCGCGGGTTGAGGGTCCTCACTTCCGCTAGTCTGTTCGGCCTCTGCCTCTTTCACACGCCTGTTAAGTTGACGGAACATCACCTTACGGGCTGCAATGCGCTCGCCTCCACTTCCACCGACGGTGTTGTTGCGGAATATTTTCCCTGGAAGTGGAGGAGGCGTGATGGGAGGCGAAGCAAGCAAGGGATCATAGGCGTCGGCCCCGGCCAGTTGTTGTAAAGCCATCAAACGTGCTGCGGCGCTGTTTGAGCGGAAGAGCCCGCGTTGCAGGGCCTCACGTTGAATGTCTTGTAAGGTAGGGAGCATAGGTGTCGGTGGTGACGTTCCGGGATAGAACATACTAGGTTCGGGAGATGCGAGCATACGATGGGCTTGGAGCAAAGCAAAATGAGCAGGGACCGGGGATATGAGGGGCGGCGACGTGAGGGCGGTAGGTTGGGGTATGGAAGAGACTGGACCTTCATCAGGTGAAGACTCATTGGCGGAAGGCGTAACATTTGTGGGATGGGGAGAAGGCGTAACCTTTGCCTTGCCTTTAAAATCCCTGGAACCTCGTCTTGAACGGGAGCGCGAACGTCGTCTCGGCGGCTTGGCTGAGTCTTCAGGTAGTGAGGGTGTAGCCGAGGGGGAAATGATGGGTTCTTCTTCAATTTTCGGACCATCGACTTTGGCCTCGCTACGTTCTGTATCGACCTCTGGCTCTGCCTCCGGTTCCGGCTCTGGACCTGGTTCTTGTTCGACCGTATTATCGGCATGCTGGCTTTCAAGGTTGTCATCGCTCAGTTGCCCATCTCCAGCCAACTCCGGGGTGTCCAATCGTGATCTTTCGCCTTCGCTTACAGCTTCGACGTGCATACGCGGTCTTCGACCATCCTTCATGCGAGGAAGAGAGATGGCACGCCTGATTCTGGCTACGGCAACGGCGCGCTGCTCAGCTGGTGTTGATGGCTCCATGTTCGGAAGGGGGAAGAGAGTAAAAGAGGGGAATCAAAAAGAGGCAGTTGAGTTGTACGGGGCACAGTCCTTCTTGGTCTATATGAAGGGACCGGGGACCGGCGGAAATTGATTTGGCAGTTCAGGAAGGCAAAAACGGCCGCTAGAATCGAGGGAGTAAAAGGAGAGCTGGAACGGACTAAATGAACGAGTCAACATAAAAAGAGAAACGACTCACTGGTAACGAAGGAATAGAGTGATGTGGGAATAAGTAGGTGTAGGTGTATGCGCGATGCAATGAAACCCGTCCTTGGCCCGTCTCGGCTGGCGGCGGACGCACGTGGCGGGATAAAAACAAAATTGATAATTAATTATGGGCGACAAGTTTGCCTGCACGACTACACGAGTCTGCACAGCATCAAGGTTTATATACCCCACATGATATCCTACACACACAGGCATGAACAATCCTCAAGGCGGCATCCGTCAACGTGTCCTGCCACACATTCAGGGCCAACATACCGTCCTCCGCCGTGTGCTGTGACTCGGCTTAGGCTTGCACAGATTTCTGATTGATCTCTGGTTTGGGTGTCCGTTAACCTATACCGCCCATTTCCCTGCCAACCCCCAATGGACTTGACTCACCCACTAACACCGTTAAGCCCTGGAAACAAACTTTCATCTCCGGCATTTTCTTTGTGATCTAGCTGGCATGTGTCAGGGGACCTTTACTCGGGTTGAGCGCTAACTCCCACGTCCTTGCTTCGGCGTCCCGTGCTATGCTGGAGGCGCCTGACCATTTCGGGTGCTCTTGGCCCCTTATGATGTCAACACATATGTACGTCTCACTTCCAAAGCTGCGATATTATCACTGCGCATCCGATAACCGAAACCGAACCTAATATTTCCACTCCACCATTCTATTCTAGCAACTCATCCTATTCAGAAGCCGAACGTTGTTCTTCGAGAATCGACTTGACATCACTCCAATTCCAGTCTCTTGAGGTTAAAGCCTTCGCCAAGCCTTGCATAAGTTACCCCACTGATTCTAGATATCGGTCGCAGCTTAGCGGGATCGGCTCGCAGCCCGTCGGGTCGTAGGACGGAATTACGGATATGCACATATTTCACTCGACCGAGAACGAGGGTCGCGGAAGGTACCGTGGCACCGTCAGGAAAGATGTCCTGCGATTGGAAAAGCTAATGGATGTGATCGATCAGTGAACAGATGGACGCAGAACAATTGGAGTTATTTGTACCTCGCATTCAAAGCTGACGGCGCTCTCCTTCACCCGCGCTGGCTTGACGTGGAGCTGGATGAAAACCGATCACTCTTCCAGATCGTAACCTGATATCGATTCTGCCACTCACGCTGGGTTCCTGAGTTAGACCTGAGATGTCCCACTCGCTGACATCCGCAGGAGCCTCGACCGATGTCACATTGGCAGCCTCAACAAACGGCTCACTGATCAGGTTCACCACGAATTGTTTAGTCGCGAGAATGTTGTCTCGTGTGTCCTTGGGCTGTTGAGGAAAAAGCCTGAAGGAGACACTGATGATTGGAGGGTTGTAGGCTACCTATAGGACAGATATTATTTGAATCAATCGAAGGCGAAGGCGCAGCCCTTTCATCACTTACCACCTGAAAAAAACTGGGGTGCCAATTAAGTACTTCCGCTTCCGATGACAAGCGACAGTGTGTGTCTACCTGAAAGGAGCGAGATTTGGGTCGTTGTCTGCTGACAATGTAGAGACAAATGCAATCGGCCGTGGGACTACAGTTGAATTAAATATATGGGTTACATCCCTAAGGTTGACACCAGCAATATTAATGTTAAGCTAAAGAGTACGGGTCTGGGATCGATCGCTTACGGGGTCAATGCCTGTGCCATATCCCAGATCTTCCATCCAAGCTCCTCATCTGTCTTCCAATCTCGCCCTAACGGTGTCTTCGAGAGACCATCCCCGACTTTCCAGCCGACATTCGGTGGCTCGGTTAATTTGAAGGGATGAGTCTGCGCGAATGGCGCGAGTTCCCGGGTGTCGGGTGAAGCGCCAGATATGGAACCCATAAGGTTGTAGGCGTATTCGATTGGTGGGACGATAAGAGGTCTGTCAGTATTGGCACAAATTAGGAAATTGGTTCATGATGGGCACCCAATAAGCATCACTGAAATTACCCACAACAGACTCGCTCCCCATGCATTTTCGGCGTAGTCCCTCCCCGAATGACGCCCGAGTAGGATCTCAGCCTATTGGGTTTGATTTCCGGCGGCTGGTGGCCACACACCTCACTGGTAGGAGCAGTGAATGACCAATCACAATAAGTGATCACTATTTGGTGAGACACGCACCATAGATATCGGTCAGCTTTCGGGCGGGCTGGAGGCAAGGAGCGGATAAACACCGTATCTAGTAATCCCCGACCAGGTGTTCAAGTTGCGTAGTGTGTGCCATGAGTAACCGCCGGTGGAGAGGTACACGAACTCCATTGATCGCGGTGTTCGGTTAGTCACCTTCGGCTTGCCTTACTGTGCTGCTGCCCGACCCCGATGATGGGCAGGTGGTACAGAGTAAGCGCCTTTTGTGGTGAGTGGGAGAAGAGAGAACCACGGCTAGCCGCGCGCTATAAATACGATGTACAACAGTAACTCAAGTCTCAGTCAGCTCATACGGCAATCTCTATACTTACCCCACCAGTAAGACGATCAACCATGTCGGGATCGGAAGAAACTTCCTCCACAGAGTTATACGGATATTATGCATGGACCCGCACACTCGACGGTGTGCACTATGGTCCCGGAAGCGTCTCAACGGCTCTGCCAAAGTTCTTGGACACTCTTGGGGCATCAAAGGCGCTTGTCGTCACTGGAAAGAGTCTTTATACGAAGGTGAGCATGACATGATCCGTCTCGTCCTGAACCTCTTCTCATCTCCATACAGACAGATGTTATAAAGAAAGTGGAAGGCATCTTGCGTGAGCATAATCGATATGCGGCCACGTTCTACGACATCGGAGAGCACGCTCCCATCGCTGGAATTCGTGCTGGTATAGAGGCGTTCAAGAACTCTGGTGCAGATATCATCGTTTCAGTCGGCGGCGGTTCCCCTATCGACGCCTCGAAAGCCATCATCTTCTTCTTGCATGAGGAACTCGGCGGAACGTTCCATCCCCATATTACCATACCTACAACCATCAGCGCCGCAGAGTATTCCGTATGAACTGCTTCCAAATAACGTTTGGTGGTCAATCTAACTGTTTTTAAGATTGGCGCAGGGTATACTAACGAAAATGGCGAAAAAACTGGCGTGAGCTCACCGTACCTGGCTCCGGCTGGCGTCATTCTTGACGCAGAACTTACGCTTGCAACCCCTGAAAAGCTATGGTAGGTCATTCCCCGTATTCATGGTGGGTCTCATCATTCAGACTACACAGGCTATCCACTGGAATCCGAGCACTTGACCATGCTGTCGAATCTTTGTACCGGCCGTATGTTGTCCCCCCGTTGAAATACCTTTGCTATGGGGCCATTGTGGATCTCTTCAAATACCTGCCGCAGTCAAAGGCGGACCCCAATGACGTTCACGCAAGGCAAAAACTCCAAGTCGCAGCGTGGATGAGCCTCTGGCCAGCAAGACATGAGAAGTACAGGTGAGTAACAATGGGCATGTGGTTATGTTATTCCTATCATTCATCCCTCTTTACAGCGCTCTTGGATTATCGCACGCCCTTGGACACCGGCTCGGCGCAACCTACGGAATACCACATGGGTTTACTTCGGTAAGGCACACTTCAGGCTGGGCGTGACGTCTACGATTATGAGTATTCTTTCAGTGCTTAACCCTTGCCCCGACTGTCAATCTCAAAGCCAGAGTCGCCTCTGCCGAAGATAAACAATGGCTCGCAGGTGTTTTGAATCAACTCAGACAACCGTCGACGGGGTCAGTGGAGGGGGACGTGGTCAGGCTCAGTGAGCTTGTCGACGGGTGACTTTTCATATGTTCATATTCTTTGAATGTGACATTGACGCACTGGTTTAGGCTTGTGAGAGATCTTGGCCTTAAAACAACCCTTGATCAGTACAAAGTTCCACGAGAAGATATTCCCACCATCGCCGAGCGCGCGTTAGGCGGAAGAACTGAAATCCATGGCGATGTGGTAGCCTTCCTGGAGGCATTGTACTCGTCGTGAATGGATCTGGTGTCTGGAAGGTTTGCAACTTTGTATAACGGAATTCGTACTAAATAACGTACGACCAACTGAACAACTGCTACAATGAAGATATTGTTGCCGGTCCCGTTAATCCCAAGGAGCGTGCGACAATCGTTTATTGTCCGCTTAATGGTATCGGGCTCACTGGAATGAGAGAGATCACTACAAGTGCACAGGAGCATGCCATTCATTACCGCATATCCGTGCTCTGGGCACAACATCCTACATGGCGCGTGATATGAAAGCGCTTCAACTCGGACTTCCACACGGAAGGAGCGAAAGCCTGAACCACCTGACATGGAATTGTCGTCCACGCGACTCACCGCCTCGGGCAAGTCCCCAAAGGCCACATCTGGAAATTGGCCCCACGAAGAACCAACGAACTAGCTTATAACTGTGCGACATGGTATTGTACCGTTGCTCCACCTCGTTGGTTTGGATATCCGGATGGGTCTTCAAGCCTGGAAGGTCGCTATTCGCGCTGAACCTGCCGAGGCCGGTGCCAACTGAAACAATACCAGGAGAACAAGGACTTAATGTCTTATCCGACAACTGTTACTCCTCGCACCGCAAAGTGATGATGCAGCTACGGCCACTACGTCATCACCAGGCATGACTTGCTGCAGCAGTTGAATTCCTTACCGCACCGAACGCCATGCCCAACTAAACCCAGTGGGCGCTGCGCCAGGCCCCCAAAGAGGGACTGGCAGCATCCTCTGAGGATACCTTGTGAGCCACTTTATGGTGGGAACCGCCAACGTCAACGAACACGTGGCAGGCCTCTAATGCAAGCCCGACAAATTAGCCGCCGAACGTGAATACCGCGGCGCCACGTTGAGGGCAAAGCAAGTGCATCAGACACAACCCTGCCCCGAGCTGGCAGCTTGCTCATGGCAACACAGGTCACTTCTGTCAAATCCTACGCGGTGGACAATTTGAACAAAACCTGCTGTAACCCATCCCGGCTCAACCTATTAGTACTCTCTAAGCCTGCCTCGAATCTTGATGTCTCAGTACCATACTTCGCCTGAATGGCAATCAAGATGACAGACTCGAGGGCAGACTGATTGGGGCTCGCTCAGATGCATGGTGGAGAGATTTACCCGCTCTAGAATGGCCGGCCCGACTAACTATAATACAAGGTGCACCACGCCTGTAGGCAGAGACCCTCTCACACGGAGGTCTAAAGTGGTCGGACTGAGCCGAAGCTCTTCTACGTTCCCACGGCGCACAGCGCCCATCCGCAGGGGCAGAGGCAAGAGCATCTCCTCACACACGCAGCAGAGAATCACGAACAACCCGCAGCACCATTTTGCAACGAGGGACCCAGAAACCATCACTGAAACCAGGGACCCGATCAGAGACACTCTGCACGGAGATAACAAAAACTGCTCGGGTAACAATCTTCGCATGTGCGCACCTCTTGTGACATAAGGCCCACTACCAGTAGCAAGCGCGCAACAAGGGCATCACACCGCATCGTTTCCTATTGAGGGGGGTAATTGGCACCTATCGATTATATTACCTAAGGAGTTCAGCTCCAGTTGTCCGACGTCGGGCTTCGAGGATCTAGAAGTTCATCATCATCAGTCCTCTAGACCACGGAATTTGATGCCGAACCCTTGACATACAGGGCGCCAAATTTAATTGGTCTTTGTGCCCGCCGAGGAAGGGCCTTACGCTAGCTAAGGGTTATCAACTTCTTTGTGGCGGCTTCTGCCCCAAGTGATGTACGTTATGCTGCGCCGCGGTTCCTTTACCACAGGTAATTCAAGCACACACGGAAATACATCCTGTTGGGGAAAACACCAAATTGCGCAGGTTGGGACGACAAGGCAATACGTCTTGTCACCCCCCATAAGTACGAGAAGCCCGCAGAATCTCCTTCCCCACTGGTTGACTCCAGAAAGGGCACATTGCGCAGGAATTGGCGCGTTTTCGTCCTACACAGCGCCTTTCTTGTCACCGCCGATTGCAACCCCGAACAGAATCCATTCTAAGCGAGGACTCTGAAGGGAGTGGAGACACAAGAAAGTCGGGTATTCTGTTTTCGGCCTGTCTACGCGTACCTGCTGCGGTTGTACTTGAATGCCCTTGTACTACAAAAGATCACTCGTGGGTCCCTTTCGATGGCCCTGAGAACAGTGCCGCCCTTGTTAGACGAGCACTCGACTAACAACATCGGAGGTAACCATAGAAGCCCTTGACTGCATGCACTGTGCACGTCGGCCCAGCAGTCGGTAGATGAGGTCCATTGTTCCGAATTGACAGATTCAGTCAATGGTTGCGGAGAGGCGGTGCGTAGCGCCCAATATACCGTATTCTGCAACGCTTTTCGGGGCAAGTGAAACTCTTTGAAATTTTTTAGCGACGGTCGAACTCGGCATGGCAAATGATTACGGATGAGTGGACATCCCTCTGTTCATCGTACCTGACGAACTAAGACCAAATGGGTAATTGTTCCATTTCTCAGTGGTGAACAAATGTCAGCAGCGGTGATGATGGTAAACATGAGATCACCGTAGGTATGTGAACGCGCGTTCGGAACGTGTCCCAGAGCATGGCATATGCCCTTGCCCTCTCTCCCGACACCCCTCAAGAAGCAGAGCGAACGACTTTGTATGTGCTACCTTCAAACAGACAGCAACAAAAACAAAAAGATTGACATACCTTTCGTAAGGAGAGCGGTACTTGAAGAGCTAGAGCGACCCACATTGAGTGCGATGGACGATCGGGAGGGAACATGGGCTCTGAAACGAGGACGAATAATTTCTGCAGGGACAAGAGGCTCCGCGTGAAGGCGCCAAGTAAAGATCGATGCTAACGTCGGAGACAAGCATCCAATGACCCTAAAAGGCAATTCGAGCCCAGAGGGCAGTCCATCGGTCTACAGACGTGCAACGCCGCAAGCACGTTCTGCCCTTACTTTCCTATAATCAATCTTTCTTTCTCCAATGCAATGGACGAGACGGGAAAATCGACTTCTACAATGTCTTCTTCAATGAAGAAAGGGCGTAATCAGTTGAGCGCCGGCACGCAGCCACCTTGATAAGGGTTTGTGACATGACAGGGCTACCACTTCCGACCAAGAGGAACCCGGGTATGTGCGTGCACCTGTCAGCGCTGACCCACCAGCGTCGACTGCCTG
>Ga0209488_10001626_pt1 | contig 19150 bp, 22 predicted proteins | sample Rivendell_Oct201_8_FD_188349 | JGI IMG/M metagenome (GOLD analysis project Ga0209488, IMG submission 188349) | Vadose zone soil microbial communities from the Eel River Critical Zone Observatory, Northern California, USA -... | ecosystem: Environmental > Terrestrial > Soil > Vadose zone >...
GACCAATTACGCCTACACGGACGCCAAATATCGCGAATACAACTTCCTGAATGACTCCGGCGTGACGGTCAGCTACGCGGGAAATACGCTGCCGCAGACGCCAAAGCAGCAGGTTCATTTCTCGAGCGAGATTGTGGTGCCATGGGCCCCGGTGGGCGGCGCCGTGATGGCGGGCGCCGACTATACGTATCGAAGCCAGATACAGTTCGTCGACGCGAACGACACGCCTCAGGTGATTCTGAACAAGACGCGTATCAACGGCTTCGTGAATCTCCACTTGGGCTGGCGCTCTGAAGGCGACAAGGTGTCCGTCAACCTATTTGCGAGGGACATAACGAACAAGCGCGCACTCGTCAACTTTCCGGACTTTACGCCGTACTTCGCCACGCCCCCGGAGTACTTCGATCCGGCGAATCACATCTATCTCTCGCGCTACACTCCGCCGCGCACGTTCGGCGTCACGTTCACCGTGCGATATTGACCCGGGTCGAGACGCCGGGCGTCGAACGGTGGCGAGCGAATGAGCTAGACCGTCCGGTGCTGCCAGCCGGCGACGGCCTTGGCCATGGAGGGCCCCGCGATCATGACCATGATCAATCGGACCATTTGCGCCGCGAGCACGAGCGGCAATGACACGTTGGTCGTCGCCGCAATGACCACCGCCGTGTCCATGCCGCCGGGAGTCATCGACAGATAGGCAGTCAATGGATCGGTATTCGGTACCAGTTCGGCCAGGAGCATCGACAGCAGGCCGCACATGGCGCACTCCCGGCCGGCCGGTCAATCTGGACGATGGCCGTCAATGTCACTGGGCGTCATGAGTGACTAGCAATCTCCACCATTCGGACGCGGTCCGGAAGAGGGTCCACTATTTCATTGCGTACACACTGTCACTGCCTGTCCATAAACCTCACATCAACGGAATAAAACGACCTACTAGGATGGTCAATCTAAGCGAGAAGCCGGTTTCACCGCACCGTGAATGCGGCGGAAGCTGGAGTCCCATTCAATGGCGTGCCGCGGACATACACGAGGTGGAGAGGCGGCCAGGATCTTAAGGGTATCGCATATGACTCAATCCATTCCTTTCGGCGCGCGTTCAACCGCCGATCAGGTGCTGGCCGGCGTCGATTTGACCCGCAAACGAATGGTCGTGACCGGATGCCGGAGCGGCATTGGACTCGAAACCATGAAGGCTCTGGTTGCCAACGGCGCGCATGTCATCGGCCTCGCACAAACACTCGAGGATGCGCGGGCAGCGTGCGATGCGGCGGGCAACTGGTCGACACCGATCGCCTGCGACTTTGCGGATTTCGACTCGATCGGCTCCGCGGCGGACTCGATATGCGACCTCCCCGGACCGCTGGACGCCATCATCACGACTACGGAGCTCGCGAATCCCTCCGTCCGTGGCGGGCGTTACGACATCGAACTTCAGTCCGTTGTCGAGTACATCGGACATTTTGCGCTGGTCAATCGGCTCGCCGAGCGAGTCCGCAACAACGGCGGGCGGATCGTCATGGTCTGCGGCGATGTCATCGCCAATCGCGCGCCGGCCGACCAGGCGGCGCGCGATGATCTCGGCAGCCGGCACTTATATGAGCCCTTGGTGTCCGGCGGACCGGCGAAATCGGCCCTTGCGATTTACGCCAAGGAACTCTCGCGCCGGCTTGCCGCGCGGGGCGTGTTAGTCAATTTATTCGATGCGGGGATCATCAGAGCTGCCGGACTCAACGACGCGGGATGGACTCGGCGAATAATCGGTCCGATCGCCCGACTGTTCACGAAGTCCGCCGCCCAGCGCGCGGCGACCGCGGCGCTGCTGGCGGCGAGTCCGCAGGTCGCGGGCATCTCGGGCGAGAATTGGTCGAACTGCCAGATCAGCCCTGCCGATCCGCTTCTGACGGACGAGATCGTCGCTAAACGACTCTGGGATATGTCTGAACAAATCGTCTTCGCGATCAGGGCGGCCAATCGGATTGGACTTCAGGGCGCGGCGCAAGAGAGGGCGGCCGCCGATCGGCGGTCATTGATTGGGGTGGCCGACTAGATGCAGCCGTTCGGCCCGCATGCGCCGCGAGTAAAACTCGTACAGTCCGACACCCATTAGGATCGTCCAGCCGAGCACCAGCCATCCCACGAATCCATCGAAGCCGCTGAGCAGGAAGCTCAGCGGCTCATCCCGGACGGGCGCGCTCAGTTGATGCGTCACCAACATCACCCATACCCAGCCCGCGTGCAACCCGAGGCAGGCGGCGATATTGCCCGTTACCGCGCGGATGACCGCCAGGACCACACCCACCGCGAACAGGCATAGAAACGCGTCGAGGATAGCCAACGGATTGCCGAAAAGATGCAGCGTTCCGGCCAGCAGATCAAAGCCGCTCGAGGCTGTCACGCGATCGGCGGCGATGTGAAAGCTCGCGAAGAAATGTGTCGCCGAGTAGATGACCGCGGTGAGCACAATGGCGGTGCGGACGCCCGATTCTCGCTCGAGCGCGGTAAACATCGCGCCTCGCAGGAAGGTCTCCTCGATGAACGCCACCGCAATGCCGCTCAAAAGGCGCGCCGCAAGCAGCTGGGTGAGGGCGGTTGCACTGAGGCCGCTGTCGGACCACCGGAGGAGGCCGAGCGCCGTCATGATTGCGACGACGGCGAGCATGGTGATCGCGCCTATCGCGAGCGCCAGCAGCATCTCATGCACGAAACGCCGCCGGGGCAGCGCGTACCCGAGGCTTTGCTTGTCGGCGAGACCGGCGCGTTTGGCCACGAACATGAATCCGATCAGCAGCGCCAGCATACCGATGCGCTCGCCCAGGCGGTGAAATGGAAAATTGAAATGCGGATGCAGCAGCAACCAAGCGGGATACGTGAACACCGCAATCGCCGCCAGAGCGGAGATCATGAGTCCGACAAACAACAAAAACGCCCGCATTCAGATCCGCCTTCTTTTAGCACTCGGAGCTTGACCGAGAAAGCAGTGTCGGACAAGCGCCAGTGATCGGCGCGGACATTTTACGCTAGAGCCCCTTCGGCAATTTCGGTGGCTTTGCGCTCACGACCGCATCATTCGGGGCCGGAATCTTCGCGCCGCCGTTGGCCGTCAAATCCGGCAATGGCTGCGCATTCGGCCCTCCCCACGGTCCGGGCGCTTGTACCGGGGGTCTTGGATTGGGCGCCGGCGGCTGCGCGATCGTGCTGCCGAGAGAAGGCGGGACTGGACGAGCCAACGTAGCATCCACCCGTCCCGCCAATGAGGCGGAGGTGTCGACCCGCGGAACGCCGAACGGCGCAAGTCCGAGCAGGTCGATCACGGTCTTCGGGATGACCGCGTGGGAATGCCAGCTCGTGTCGATCCCCTGCTTGACTCGCCCTCCGAACATGAGCATCGGAATCCGTGAACCGCCGCTGAGCTGAAAGCCTGAGGGATGCAGGGCGTCGACTACCGTTTCGGCGTCGGGCGTCGACACGTGGTCCGCGTACCCGCCCCAATCGTCCCAGGTCAGTATGAAAACGGTGTCGGCCCAGCCGCCTGCCTTGACGACGGCGTCGACGCGTTGCCAGGACAAGTTCTGCCCCTGGGTCACGTACTGAGGATTCGCGGTCCGGTCCGGTGCGTGCTCGTCGTAGCCCGCAGGACTCCACACGAAACAGAAGTCAGGCAGAGTCCCTGCGGCGGCCATCGCGGTGAATGTGTCATTGGAGGGCTGAGTAGAGGTGTGGATGTTCTTGCGGCCGGCTGCGTCCGCCAATTCTTTGTAGAACTTCAAGGGATATAGATCGCTTCCGGTAAACGCGCCCCACGTGTGCCCGCCGGCCTCGACATGCTTGAAGATGGTGGGCAGGTCCCACACCGGAGAAGTCCCGGAGGGCGGATTGCGCAGCGTCGGCGTCTGGCCGCCGACGGCGAGCATGTGGCCCGGCGTGGAATTGGTGCCGAACGCGAAGTGATAGTCACAGTAGGTGAATTGCTTTGCGAGCCAACTGTAGAACGGCAGGATCGCGTCGTTGTCGATCTGCAACGTCGTCGGGGCGTAGTTTCCCATCTTGTAGTGAACCCACGCATTGCGGTCGTGCGGAGGATCGGGCAACGGCGGCGACGTGAGCAGATTTCCGCGGTTCTGAATATTGGCGCCCCAAGAGGCCAGGGTGGGAAAGTAGAAGTCAGGTGTCTTGTTTTCCTGCATCAAAATCACGACACGTACCATGGCGATAAGCTCTCCTTGGGGTTCGGCTAATGGGATGAAGGACTGTACCCGGCAGCGATGACATCGGTAAGTCAGACAATAGGAATTGGGAAGTCAGATCATGTGAGCGGCGTTTGAGGATCTCCCTTAAACGCGCTGTGAGAGGGCAGCAGACGCCGGAACAAATCACGGTGCAGACCGTAATCTAAGAGGATTGCAGTGAACCGGCGGCCGCGCCTATGCGTTGCCGCCGGGGTCGCGCCCGAAGAGCTTGTTGACTGCGCCGTACTCCGCGGCCGCGCTGAACATCTCGCCGAGGGATCCCGCCAGGAGGGCAGCCGTGAGGCGCCTCGTGCACCCGAGCGCTGCCTCCGCGATGGCGGACCCCGCGCTCAGGCGCCGGACGCCGTGCTTGCGGAGCGCATCCATCGACGGCAGATTCGGCAGGGCCATGACGTTGAGCGGCATCGGCTTGATCGCCTGAGCAATGGCCGCCATGGCGTCGCCGCCGGATAGGCCGGGAACGAATAGACCGTCACAACCGGCGGCGCGGTAGCGTGAAGCCCGATGAATGACTTCCGCAATGGCCGCATCTCCGCTGGCAATGCCGCGCAGATACACGTCGGTGCGCGCGTTGATGAATAGATCCACACCCGAGCGCGCGGCGGCGCTGCGGACGGCCGCAATCTTCTTGCACAGAAGATCGGCGGAGGCGGCGCCGTCTTCGATGTTGATGCCCACGGCACCGATGTCCAGAATGCGCACCACGAGATCTGCCGCCTCGTGCGGGTCATCTGAATAGCCGGCCTCGACGTCGACCGTGAGCGGCACCCGAATGACTCGCGCTATGTCGCGAGTCGCGGCGATCACTTGATCGATCGGGAGCGCATTGCCGTCCGGATAGCCGCGCGACCAAGCCAGACCCGCACTCGTGGTCGCAATCGCTTTCGCGCCCATGCTTTCGATCAAGCGTGCAGTGGCCGCGTCCCAGGCATTGGGCAGCACGAGCAGTGCGGGGCCTTGGTGGAGAGCTCTAAAGATTTCAATCGGCATGGTGGAACCTCGACGTTGAAGCGTTCGCGATGAGGCTTCTCATGTCGACCACCCTGTGGAGGCCGCAGCCCAGTGAGCTCTCACTTCCTGGTTGAACTCGCTCCAGCGCTCTTCCGGAAAGAAGATGCGGCCGCCCTTGAATTCCACCCGTCTCCTGGTTCCTGGGATTGCTTCCTGCAGCCAATGGGACCACTTCAGGTCGAAGTAGACATCGTCCGTTCCCCACGCAATGAGTGTGGGCGCCCGCACCCGTCTCAGCGGTATTTCGATCTCGACAGTGTGGCGGCAATCGAACGCGTTGACGAACCGCTCCAAGTCGCGGGTGCGCTGCGGCGAACGAACGTGCGGCCGCAGGTAGGTTTCGATGGTATCGTCGGAAACCGCCTCCGGACGCTCGTACGCCGATGCCAGCGCCTGAGGTGACCGATAGACGGATTTGTCCGCGAGCATGGCGGCCAGAGTTCCCGCGAGCCCGCCGCCGGCAACCATCCCGACGAATCCCTTGAATGCTTCAGGCGGCCAATTGTCGTGTGCATCGCAGTTGGTCAGCACAAGACTGCGGACGCGCTGCGGGTATAGCGCGGCGAATATCTGACAGATGCCGCCGCCGCTGTCGTTGCCCACCAAGTCCGCCTGATCGATTTCGAGCGCATCGAGAAACTGAGCCAACATGTGCGCATTGGCGGTTACCGAAACATCCTGGGTGACCGATATCTCCGTGTTGCCATGCGCCATGAGATCCACGGCGATGCAGCGGCGTAGGTCGCCGAGCTCGGCGAGCTGGTGTCTCCACAAGTAGCTGTTGAGCAACACTCCGTGAACGAACAACGCGACCCGTCCGCTGCCGCGCTCGACGTAGTGGATGTCTCCCGACGGCGTTTTCACGCTGCGCTGACCGGCAAAAAACTCCGTGCCGGTCATGATGGGTCCCCCGGGCGGGCCTCGCGCAGCTTCTGTGCGCATTCTTCGCAGCAGACCTCGACGACGTGCGTGCCGACGGTAACCTTGATGGCACTCTCATCCAGCTTGCAGTCGCAGGCAGCACAGGTTTTTTCAAGCATGGCTCTCTCTTTTTTTGGCCCGCGTATCGGGCGCGAATAGGAGACCATCTCGCGACCGGGGCCGCTGTCGAAATCTTTAGTGGTTTCTCAAGAGCGCTGGGCGGACTGCTTGAAAGCCGTGGGCGATCGGCCATAGGCCTGCCGAAACGCGGCGGTGAAATGGCTGTGGCTGGAAAAGCCCAGCTCTGCGGCCAAAGCGGACAAATCGTCGCATCCCGCAATCAGGTCCAGTGCCCGCGCCAAGCGCAGCCGCAGGTGATAGCGATAGAGGGGAATGCCTTCGGTCTGCCGGAACACCTGGGTCAGGTATACGGGCGAGCCGCGGATTTCTGCGGCGATCTCCGCGAGCGTCCAGCGCCGGGAAAGATCGCTGGCCAGCAGGACTTTGACGCGGTCCGCCAGCCGGCGGCGCGCATGAGTCGCTCCCGGCTCGTGCGATGTCCGTGGACCTAGGCTGCGGCAAACCAAGGTCAGCACCAGACTTTCGGCCTCCAGCGGCTCAATGATTCCGTTGTCCAGGCCATGCCGAAGCAGGGCGACCAAGGCTTGTGCGCGAGGGTCGATGCGCTGATGCTGGCGACGGAATCCCAATTTGCCGCCGTCATTCAAAAGAGACCGGGGCGCGAGTTCACGCAGGACGGATTCCGACAGCGCAAGCGAGAGGCTGGCATCGCCTCCTGCTATCGGATGACTGATCTGATAGCCCTGGCCGGCGTTGAAGAAAAGTACATGGTTCGCATCGGCCACCGCTTGATCGCGGCCGACGTGCCGCATGTAAACGCCGCGATAGGGGAACACGAGTTGAGTGGTGGAGGCGCATTCTTCCGCGCTGCGATGACGGCACACACCGCTGCAGCGGACGTTGCGCAGCGCTACGCAATCCGTATGCAGCAAATGGTCGACTTCGAACTCGGATAGAGGCATACCAATCCACTATATAGGGGATTCTGCCGGCCGGGCCAATTTACATCTTTCACCACTTGAACGTTCTCTCAACGCTTGAACCCGGCTGCGGCTACGGCGCTCACCGGAGGGGTGGGCAGATTTCGCGTGCGGCGAAGTTCTGGATTAGGATGGACCCATGATTCGTATTCGCGAAATTGATCACCTGGTATTGCGTGTGCTCGATTTGGACGGAATGCTTCGCTTTTACTGTGATGTGCTTGGATGCACGATCGAGCGCAGACAAGATTCGATTGGTCTGGTCCAACTGCGGGCCGGCCGATCCCTGGTTGACCTCGTGCCGGTCGACGGCAAGTTGGGGAGAGCCGGCGGCGCGGCGCCGGGCATTGAAGGGCGAAATCTCGATCATTTTTGCTTTCGGATAGAACCGTTCGATGAAGCCGGCATTCGCAGCGTGCTCGAAGCGCATGGGATAGTTGCCGGCTCAACGGAATCTCGCAACGGCGCGGAAGGAGAGGGTCCGTCCATCTACGTCACCGATCCGGAAGGCAATGTCGTCGAACTCAAAGGGCCACCGGCGGCGGCTTGATGGCGATCGAAACCCGTCGGGGTAGCGAGGAGCGGGCCGTTTAACCGCAGTTCGAGGCGCCGGCCGTCATCGGGAGCGGCGCTCGTGATGAATTGAGCGATGGGCGGTGTGCGATAACCACCGCCCATCGTCTAGGCGGACTTAGCTCGTCTTATCTTTAGACCCAGTATTCTCTTTAGACCCGGCAGCATCGTCGAGCACCAATTGCCCGTCGCGGACCGGGATGCGGTCACCGGGATCATGGTTCATTTTGATGGTCTTCTCCTGATCGCCGAGTCGGTACCGTACCGAATAGCCAACCTGTTTCTCGGATTTATCGTGGACAGTCTCGCAGCGTTGCTCCGTCGTCGTGTAGGTGTCTTTATCCTGCACGTGCTTTTCAATGCGATTGCCGCCGTAGCCGCCCGCGGCCGCGCCGGCGACCGTGGCAATGCTTTTTCCGCTGCCACCGCCGATTTGATGGCCGATCACGCCTCCTAGAACGGCGCCGGCAACTGTCCCGATCACTTGATGCGAGTCGCTCGGTTGCTTCTGATGGGTCACGGTCTCATCGTGGCAAGACTGCCGTGGCGTACTGATGGTTTTCGTCAGCGGCGTCACTTCGATGACCTTCGCGTAATCGGGCTGACGGTGCAGGGTGAAGCTCGCGATGGCGCCTCCGCCCGCGGCCACCGCAACGCCGATGATCAAGCCGCCTAGCAACGATTTATTCATTGATTACCCCTCCTCATGATGCGCGCGCAATGATTGCGGCACGCCGAATTCCAAAGTGTAGGTGCGGACGTTTCACGGACCGAGTCGGTCGCGAAGCATCGTCCGCGATCAGACCAAAGCGAAAGCGTCTCGCTAATGGTCCTCGTGTTTATCGTGGCCGTGTCCATGACCATGGCCTTCGTCGTGGCCGTGGCCGCGTCCTTGATCGTCCTCTCGATCGTGCCTGCGGCGATCGTAATCCGGCTCGTATTCAGCCGACCGTACGAAGTACACCGGCCGATTACACGCATTATACTCTCTGCAATGCTTGCGCCAATTCTTGGCGTGGCCGGGCGGTACATGTAAATAGACGGGCGGTGGCGGGGCCTCCACCGGCTCGATCAACATCGGTTGCGCATAGACCAGGGGCGGCGGCGAGGCGTTGCCAAGCTGAACTTGGCCGTAGAGGCCGGGTGCCACTTGTCCCGATAGGATGACATTGATACCCAAATCGCCCGCGCGCCCGACGCTGGCGCCGGCGAACGTGAGTGCTGCCATTGACACCATGAACCATTGACGCATATTCAAAATCCTCAGTGTATCGGCGCGCTGAGCGGCGCCGCAAAAGCTCTTATCGTGTCTGCCGACAGCGTCTTGTCGCTGTTCGCGTTCCAAGCCGTCATCTTGCAAGGTAGCGCAGACCGATTCAAGACAATCACCGTCGTCGATCACCGACAGAGCTCGTCCGGACGGAATCAATCCGAGAAATTGTGAACCAGTTCCGCCTTCGAATTCCTGTATTACTCAAATGTCATTTTCGCGGAAGCTGCCCTCTCAGCAGTCGAGCTACTGGCACGCCCGCTCGCGTATTCGGGGCTAAAAGCCGTGTGCGTATGAATGAGTCTTCATTGTGGGTCCGGCGTTGACCTCGCGGTTTCGTGAGACAATCGGGTACCGAGGCAATCTCAAAAGTGAAAGAGCTTCCCCATGATTTCACAGCGTAAATCCGCTTTGGTTTTGCTCCTTGGCTTGGTTGTCGCATCGGCCATCACCGTGCCGGCCACGTCGATCGCTGATACGGACGATCCCCCGACGCGCGTCGCGCGTCTCGGTTATCTGGAAGGTTCAGTCTCATTTCAGCCCGGGGGTACGGACGAATGGGTTGCCGCGCCGCTCAATCGACCGATCACCACCGGCGACAAAATCTGGTCGGACCGGGGCAGCCGCGCGGAGCTGCAGCTGGATGGCTCGGCTCTGCGGCTCTCGAGCAATACAGCGGTGTCGTTCCTCAATTTGGGCGACAACGTCTCCCAGATTCAATTGTCGGTGGGGACCTTGCTGGTTCGGGTCCGCCGGCTCGACGACAATGAGACTTACGAAATCGACACGCCGAATTTGGCGTTTTCCGTCTTGCAGCCGGGCGTGTACCGCATCACTGTCGATGAAGCAGGCACCACCACCGCCATCAACGTGCGCAGCGGCCAGGGCGAAGTCACCGGCGCCGGCGGCGCGTATTCGGTTTATGCCAACGAGTACGACGTCTTTTCCGGCACCGATGAACTCGTTGAAAATTCGCAGCCCTACGGCCCGGAGCCGGATTCGTTCGATGCGTGGAGTCAGGGCCGAGACGGCCGTTGGGACAACTCCGGTTCCGCGCGCTATGTGTCGTCCGATGTCGTGGGCTATGAGGATCTCGATGGCCAGGGAGCGTGGGAGTCCACGCCTGATTACGGCAACGTGTGGTTCCCTCGCACTGTGGAGCCAGGCTGGGCTCCCTATCATGACGGCCATTGGTCTTACATCGAGCCTTGGGGATACACCTGGGTCGATGATCAGCGCTGGGGATTTGCCCCGTTTCACTATGGTCGATGGATTTCGGTGCGAGGAGCCTGGGGGTGGGTACCGTGCCCGCCGCGGGCATTCGGCGCGGTCTACGTACGTCCGGTCTACGCGCCGGCGCTCGTCGCCTGGGTTGGCGTCGGCGCAGGGGTCGCCTGGTTTGCCCTTGGACCGCGGGAGGTCTACGTCCCCTCGTATCCGGTGAGCCGGCGCTATGTGAATAACATCAACGTCTCGAACACCACAGTGAACACGACGGTCATCAACAATGTCTACAACACCACCATCATCAACAACAAGACCATCAATGTAACGAACGTCAACTACGTCAATCGCCGCGTACCCGGCGCCGTGGCCGCGACCACGTCCCAGGCGTTCACCACCGCGCAGCCGATTGCGAGAAACGCCGTGCATGTCGATGAGCGCGCGATCGTGAGCGCGCCCGTCCGGGCGGTGACGCCGGCTGTGGTTCCCACGAAGCAATCGCTCCTCGGCGGAAGCCGAATGGCCGCGGCAAGACCGTCGGCGATCGTACAGACGCGGACGGTGGTTGCCCGCGTGGCGCCTCCCGCGCCGCCGCCGGCGTTCGAGCGGCGGCAGGAAGCCATTCAGGCGAATGGTGGAAGACCGTTGAGCGTCGGCGCAGTCCGAAGCATACCGACGGGTCGGCCTCCGGTCACCGCCGCCGTGAAACTGGCGCCGCCGGCCATGCCTGCCGTGGTCCATCCGCCGGAACGACCCGTGCCCGCGCCATCGGCTAGGGTGGAGCCCGCACGCCCGCCGAGCGCGGCCGGCGAGGGTTCCCGGCCTGCGGCCGCTGCGGTCCACCCGCAAGAGCTGCCGCAGGTCTCCCGCCCGCCGTCGCCGGGCACTGCCAATACCGCTCTCGAGCGTCAGCATTTGCAGGAGCAGCAACAGCTGCTTGCCCAGCAAGCGGCGGAACGGCAGCGCGTGCAGCAACAGCAGGAGCGCGACCACGCGCAGCTGGCAAAGCAACAGGCGGACGAGGCGAGGAGACAGCAGCTCGAGCAGCAGCAGCGCCAGCAGCAAGCTCAACAGTTGACGCAACAGCGCGCTCAGGAGCAGCAGCAGGCAAGGCAACAAGCGGACGAGGCAAGGAGGCAGCAGCTCGAGCAACAGCAGCGTCAGCAGCAAGCTCAACAGTTGACCCAACAGCGCGCTCAGGAGCAGCAGCAGGCAAGGCAACAAGCGGACGAGGCGAGGAGACAGCAGCTCGAACAGCAGCAGCGCCAGCAGCAAGCTCAGCAGTTGGCGCAACAGCGTGCTCAGGAACAGCAGCAGCAGCAGGCAAGGCAGCAAGCGGACGAGGCGAGGAGACAGCAGCTCGAGCAGCAGCAGCGCCAGCAGCAAGCTCAGCAGTTGGCGCAACAGCGTGCTCAGGAGCTGGAACAACAACACCAGCAACAAACTCAGCAATTGGCGCAGCAGCACGCTCAGGCCCTGCAGCAACAGCAGGGGCAGCAGCAAGAACAGAGGCGTCAGCTGGAAGCTCAAGCACAGTCGCGCAATCAGAAACCCGCGCGGCCACCCAACCAGAAGCCCTAGCAAGTTTCCGGGCGCGCTCCGCAAAGCGCCGTCCGGCGCACCGCAGTCATTCTCATCGACTGCGGTGCGCTTCGAAGCGCCATCCGCGGCGGGTCAACGTGATCAGGCATAGCCCGTTACCATAGAGGTACCAGAAGGTCCTTTGAGCGTGCTTTAGGGGCAGCCATGGAACGACGATCCGCCCGCAAGGGCTCCGGGCAAGCAAGACTACGCGCGGCGTCGGCCGCGCTGTCCACGATCTGGTTGCTCGCCTGCGCGGGCCCCGGAGCGCGTTCCGACTTGAACCGAACCACGGGTCCGGCGCCCGGCACGGCCGCGGCGGTGCTGCCCGTCCTGCGTCGCGAGGATACCTTGTGGCTTGAACGAGTCACGTTCGGCCTCGACAGCGCGAGTGTCGCCGAGTATCGCCGGCTGGGCCGCGAGCGGTTCCTCGAGCGTCAGCTCGTTGCCGGGGACGGCTCTCTGCCGGCCCCGATTGCCGCGCAGATCGCTGCGCTCGAGGTGACGCACGCCGATCCCGCGCGCTCGCTGGCGGAGGTCAACGAGCGATACAAGACCACCAATCTCATGCCGGATGGAGCGGACAAGGAGCAGGCGCGAAAGACGCTCAACGATCAGGGCAACAAGCTCGCGTATGAAGCCCAGCGGCGCGGTCTGCTGCGCGCGGTGTACTCGCCCAACCAACTCCAGGAACAGATGATTTGGTTTTGGCTCAACCATTTCAGCGTGCACCAGAACAAGGCCAATCTGCGCTGGTTGATCGGCGACTACGAGGAGCGCGCCATCCGTCCCCATGCGCTCGGGCATTTCAAGGATCTGGTGCTGGCGACTCTCGAACATCCGGCGATGCTGCAGTATCTGGACAACAATCAGAACGCTGCCGGCCACATCAACGAGAATTACGCGCGCGAGCTCATGGAGCTGCACACTCTCGGCGTGAACGGCGGCTACACTCAGCAGGACGTGCAGCAGCTCGCCCACGTGCTCACCGGCGCGGGCATCAACGCCGGCAACCCGCCGAAGCTCAAACCCGAATGGCAGCCGCTGTACGTTCACCGGGGTGCCTTCGAATTCAATCCGGCTCGTCACGATTTCGGGCCCAAGGTATTGCTCGGCCACGCCATCAAGGGCAATGGCTTCGAAGAGATCGAGGAGGCCGTCACGCTGATCGTCAATCAGCCTGCCTGCGCCCGCTTCATATCGCGGCAGCTCGCGAGCTACTTCGTGGCCGACAATCCGCCGCCGCCGCTGGTTGAGCGCATGGCGCAGACCTTCATGCGCACCGACGGCGACATCGCCGCGGTCTTGCGCACGATGTTCACGGCACGGGAACTGAACGCCGCGCTGGGCGGCAAGTTCAAGGACCCCATGCGCTTCGTGGTGTCGGCCGTGCGTTTTGCCTACGATGGCCGACCGATCAGCAACACTCGTCCGCTGCTCAACTGGCTCAACGGCCTGGGCGAAGCGCCGTTCGGTCACCAGACCCCGGACGGATATCCCTTGACGGAACTGAACTGGGCGAGCTCAGGCCAAATGAGCCGGCGCTTCGAGATCGCGCGACTCATCGGTTCGGGCGGCTCCGGTCTATTCGACGCGGAAGACGGCGGCGCCGCGACCATGAGCGGCTTCCCGCAGCTCTCGAACCGTCTGTACTTCGAGGCGGTCGAGCCATTCCTGGCGGCGCACACGCGGGATGCCTTGAATCGCGCCAATTCGCAGCAGGAGTGGAATACCTTCCTGCTGTCGTCGCCGGATTTCAGCTATGAGTAACGCCCGGCAGCAATTGTCCGAGGCGCATCGATGAGGAGGGTTATGAATCGTCGTCATGTGCTGAAAGCCGGAGGCGCCGCCTTGTTGAGCGCCGGCGTCGCCGGCCGGCTATTCGCCGCACCGGTTTCCGGGCCACGCTTTCTGTTGGTGTTCCTGCGCGGCGGCTACGACTCGACTAATTTGCTGATCCCCTACTCGAGCAGCTACTACTACGAGGCGCGGCCCAATATCGCGATCGCCCGGCCCGATGCGGCATCGCGCACCGGCGCCTTGGCCTTGACCGCCGACTGGGCGCTCGCTCCGGCCGTGCGCGACACCGTCGGCGCGATGTACCTGCAGCGGCAAGTTGCGTTCATCCCATTCGCGGGGACGGATGATCTGTCCCGCAGCCACTTCGAGACCCAGGACAGCATCGAGCTTGGGCAGCCCACGAACAGTGCGCGCAACTATCGCTCGGGCTTTCTTGGCCGACTCTCCGATACTCTTCTCGGCTCAGGCAACGGTACCGCGCCCATTGCATTCACGGATGCGTTGCCGCTCGCGTTCGAAGGGGAGAATACCGTCCCCAATCTCTCATTGAAGAGCGTCCGCAAACCTCCCTTCGATGAACGCCAGGCCCGAATTCTCAGCGACATGTACGCCGGTCACCATTTGGAAACGGCCGTCAAGGACGGATTGGAGCTGCGTCAGCAGGTCGCACAGGAGATGGCGGACGAAATGCGCACGGCGAATCGCGACGCAATCAATACCAAGGGCTTCGAGCTCGAAGCCGAGCGCATGGGCCGCCTCATGCGCGACAAGTATCGCATTGGGTTCATCGACGTCGGCGGTTGGGACACTCATGTGGGGGAGGGCGCCGCCCAGGGCACTCTGCCCTCGAATCTCGCCAGCCTCGGCCGAGGACTGCAGGGGTTCTCGCAATCGCTGGGCGCCGAATGGAACAACACCGTCGTCGTCGTGCTGTCGGAATTCGGCCGTACGTTCCGTGAAAACGGCAATCGCGGGACGGATCATGGCCACGGCACGGTGTACTGGGTGCTGGGCGGTGCGATCGACGGCGGCAAAATCGTCGGTGAGCAGAGGCGGGTGGCTCGCGACACCTTGTTTCAGGATCGGGACTATCCGGTGCTCAACGACTACCGGGCGGTTCTCGGCGGCCTGTTTCGCACACTGTGGGGCCTGTCGCCCGAGCAAAGCACCCGCGTTTTCCCGCAGGCGGCGCCCACGGATCTGAAGCTCGTCTGAGCCATCACAGCGGATGCGCGCGGATCACCGCAGCTGACTGTCCTTGCTCCCGCGCCGGTTATATCCGGCGAACTTGGCATTGTCGCGATCGACAACGTCCTGACAGGAAACGCACAGCCGAACACCGCTGAATGCGGCCCTTCGTGCCTCCGGAATCTCGTTTCCACATTCGGCGCAATGAGTCAAAGAAGGCCCCTGAGGCAAACGACTTTGCACTCGGCTGACGCCATCTTTGACGGTGGCGTCGATTTGATCTTGCACTGCGCCGTCGCCCGCCCAACCTGTCGCCACGATCCGCTCCTCTCACGAGAACTAGTCACCTGACCTAGACATCACTTATATCGATTCGAATCGTCTCTTTGCAAGCAGGCGTCATCGCAGGATTTGCTTCTGATTGGCAGATCCCATACATCATAAATAACCTGATATAAATACTGTAATATATTAATTAATAACATATTATTATGCGGTGATCGACGATAAACCTCGCCAGCACCTGCGTGGCGCCAGTGATGCCATCCCTGGCTGCCGGGAAACACTACGATCCTTTGCACCCTCCAGGGCCACCCGGTTCGTATTCCTATTTAAAGCTTGAATTGCATACCCCAAAGCTCGCCCGGAGATAAGTACATGAAAAATCGCGTCGTCGAACTCGCACTGGCCTGCCTTCTACTGCCCACGTGGGGCGCCGCTCAAGAGGCGAAGCTCAAGCTGCCGGATTTCAGTTCTCTCGCAGGCAAAGCCACGGAGTCGGTGAATGTCAGCCTCAACCCCTGGCTTCTGCGCATCGCCGCAGCGTCCATGGACGACAAGGATGCGGACAGCGCGGCGACCAAGAAGCTCCTCTCTGGAATCAAGTCGGTCGAAATTCGGAACTATCACTTCGCCGCCGACAATGCCTACTCCGCCGCGGACATCGATGCCGTCAGACGACAGCTGGCGGCGCCCGGTTGGAGTCAGCTGATGCAGGTCCACAATCGCAAGGATGGCGAGAATGTGGATATGTACATCTTGGTCGAGGATGACCGTACCCAGGGGTTTGCATTGATCGCCAGCGAACCACGGGAGCTTACGATCATCAATATCGTCGGCTCGATCCGCGTCGAGGATCTTCCCAGGCTCGGGGATCACTTGCAGCTGCTCAAGCTCGCCGTGGGCCAACCCTATTTAATGATGTGACTCGGTTGGGGCATGCGTATCCTGTGCGCTTTGCAGGGATATGCTCACGTTGACTGAGGCGGCACCGGGTTTTTCGGACGAGCAGCTGGCCAAGGCACGCTCCGGCGACGCCGCTGCACTGGCATCGCTGATCCGGGCGCATCAGCGTTCCGTCTACACGCTGGCGCTGCGCATGCTGGGTACCCGGGAGCTCGCGGAGGATTTGACGCAGGAGGTGTTCATGCAATTGAACCGCAACCTGAAATCCATGGCGTCGAACACGCACCTATCGTTTTGGCTGCGCAAAGTGACCACCTGCCGGGCGATCGATCAACTGCGCCGGCGATCGCGCATCGAGATGACGCCTTTGGATGACGAAGTTCCGCTCCACAGCACCGCCGACGGCGGCGATCCACTGCTGCAGCGACACCTGCAGCGGCTGCTGTTGGAATTGAGTCCGCCGGCGCGCGCCGTGTTGCTGCTGCGCTATCAAGAAGACCTCGACCCGATCGATATCGCACGAACTCTGGATATGCCCATCAATACGGTGAAGAGCCATTTGAAGCGGTCCTTGGAAATATTACGGCAGAGAACTCCGAACCCTGACCGGAGTCGCTGCGAGGATCAATCGACATGAGCGACGACTTGGAATCCCGGCTGCGGGCCGCCTTACGGCCGGTGGCACCCAGCGAAGAGTTTACCCAGAAGCTCATTGCGCGCGTCACTGCGGATCAAGGTTCAGAGACCCATGCGCGTGGCGCGGGTCGGCGAAGGCCTAAGGCGTCGGCATGGTGGCTGTCGGCAAGCCTGGCCGCGTCACTGCTCGTTGCTGCGGGCGTTCAGCATCACCTAAAGGAGCGGCGCGACACGGAGAGGGGGCTCGAAGCACGGCGGCAGGTCATCGAGGCGCTGCGCGTGACCAGTCAGAAGCTGAATCTGGCGTACGAAGTGATCAAGAGTGAATCGTCTTCGCCGGCCAATGATAAGCCGGGCGTTTAGATAGCGATCGAGGTTGCCTTCATGAGAAATTGCAGTTTGCGCATATTCTTCGCGCTGTTGGCGCCGGCTTTTGTATGGGCCGCGCCCAGTCCTCGATTGGTGCTGCCGGAATTTTCCGCATTGGCGCAAAAGGCCACCGAGTCCGTCACCATTACGCTGGACGCTGCGCTGTTGGCGATGGCCGGCCGCTTCATGAACGGTAACGATCCGCAAGATGCGGCTACCCGGGAAATCCTCAAGGGGTTGCAGGGAATCTACATCAGGAGCTATACCTTCGACAAAGATGCGGCCTATCAGCAAGCCGATATCGACGCGGTGAGAAGTCAGCTGTCCGCGCCGGGTTGGAATCGCTTGGTGCAAACTCGAAGCCGCAAGTCGCAGGCCAATGTGGATATCTACATCATGGTCGCGAACAATCAGGCGACGGGTCTCGCTTTGATCGCCAGCGAACCGCGGCAATTTACCATCGTGAATATCGTCGGGGCGATCGATCTCGACAAGCTGCACAAACTGGAGGGCCAGTTTGGCGTGCCGAAGCTCGACATCGACGTGAAGGCGCCGGCGCCCAATATCAAGAAATAACCCGCGACGTCAGGCCGGCGATGCCTAAGCCTGAGGTCCCGGCGGAGCAAATAATCGCTGGCAAATAGCCGCAATCCTTCTCTGCATGAATTGAGTTATGTACTTATTTATCAGTGATGTACCGCATCTATTTAGAAAGTGTCGAGGTGGAACCGATGGCCGTACTGACAATTCGATCGCTCGCCGTGGGCGAACTGAGCGAGACTGAGCTTGCGAGCTGGATAGAGAACAACTGCGCGCCCATCTAGTCAATCGATATGCGAGGAGGAAATCGCTATGAGCAAAAGCGAAACGCGCCACACCGGCGGGTGTCTCTGTGGCTCGCTGCGTTATGAAGCGGAGGGCGAGCCGCTATCCATGGGTCACTGCTACTGCGCGGACTGCCGCAAGGCGTCGGGCTCGGGCTTCATTCCCTACATGGGGTTTGCGAGCAGCGCCGTTCGCTTCCACGGTGAGACACTATCGTTCACGTCCAAGGCGGCGAATGGCGGGGATGCCGTACGCAATTCCTGTCCCATCTGCGGCAGCCTGGTGTTCGGGGGAAGAGTCGGCAAGGACGATTCATTCACGATCTATGCGGGTACCTTGGATGATCCTTCGTCCTTCCGTCCTCGGACCGCGATCTTCACCCGCAACCGGCCCGCCTGGGCTGTCATCCCGCCGGACCTCACGGTCTTCGAGACGACGCCGTCCTAATTTCTGACCGTGTTGAGTTCGGCGGCGAGTTGAGTCAGACGCGCCTGCAGGAACCGACGCTCGGCGGGCTGGCGCGTGAGCTCAAGGGCACGTTGGTAGGAGGCCCGCGCCGCCTCGGCCAGGCCGAGCCTTCGCTGCATGTCGGCGCGTGCGGAGTGGGCGAGATGGTAATCGTCGAGGCCACCCTGCTTCAGTACCGCGTCGATGCTCGCGAGCCCGGCCACGGGCCCATCGCGCATGCCGACAGCGGCTGCGCGGTTGAGGGCCCCTACCGGCGAGGGATCGACGCGGAGGAGTACATCGTAGAGTGCGACGATCTGAGCCCAGTCGGTTTCGCCAACGCTGGGCGCCTCGGCGTGAACGGCCGCGACGGCCGCCTGCAGGAGGTAGGGTCCGAAACGGCGCGAGGCCAGCGCGCGCTCGATCAGGCCCTGGGCTTCAGCGATCAGTCCGCGGTCCCATAGCGACCGGTTCTGATTCTCCAACAAGATGAGGTCGCCATTTACAGCCGCGCCCAACCGTGGGATCAGCCCAGCGCGAACATTCCAGGATTTCTGGAATTGCCTTCACGCCCCAAGGAGATCTGATGTCCGTACCCACGAAGAACATCATGGCCGCCTCGTGCGCATGCGGAAGCGTGGAGCTCGAGGCGAGCGGCGCTCCTATCACAAGCGTTGTCTGCTACTGCGACGATTGTCAGGAAGGCTCCGTTGACATCCTCCCCTGCCTGAAGGCAAGGGATTCCTACGGCGCTACGCATGATCAGCCTCACGCATAGTCGCTTCGGTGGGTTCCTGCTTCACAGAGGA
>Ga0209488_10001627_pt1 | contig 19150 bp, 27 predicted proteins | sample Rivendell_Oct201_8_FD_188349 | JGI IMG/M metagenome (GOLD analysis project Ga0209488, IMG submission 188349) | Vadose zone soil microbial communities from the Eel River Critical Zone Observatory, Northern California, USA -... | ecosystem: Environmental > Terrestrial > Soil > Vadose zone >...
TGGTGGCAGGTGTGGCATCGCCAGCGACGTTGTCGCTTGTCATACCTTCGGTGCTGGGATTGGCGTTGGCATTGTGCTGGTGTGAGACCTGTAAGAGCACAGGGTCAATGTCAAGGTCCTCCGGGCCATTCCGGTGCCAAGCATAGTGCAGGACTTGATCCGCATGCCATGTGCTCCATCTGTGCCCGCTCCCGGCAGACTCAGGTTTGGCTTCAGGCTTGGTAGTGCAGCGCATGGGGATCGGGTCATGATAGTTTTCCTGGTACTTGTGGGTGGGGGCGGGCAGTGACTAGGAGGTTCAGAGAGAACCTGTTCATGCTAGCCCAAGTTTGATTATGAGCATTGAGGGAGGGAATACTGGCTGGCCCAGGAAGGTGCCATGCTTGTTGACAGTACTCAGCTTTGTAATGGCAAATACAGATGTTAAAACCAGTTCTGTATGACTCCATCCAAGACTTGAAGAGAATAAGATAGGTTGATTCAATGAGACAATGACACAGTGTTCTCAAATTGGCCATGGTCAACCCAGCACGCCGCGCCGTGTCAAAATGGAAAACCCTGGGTACCATTTCGGGCTCCACCGCGAAGAACCCTGGGTCGCCGCCTTCGGCGGGAATCCCACTGGGTATGACCGATTTATCCCAATCGAGGCCCTTCGTCATCACATGATCGCAAGTTTGTCACGTGCTCGCACGCGCCCAGCCGGCTGATGCATCACGACAATAGAGCGCCCACGGACCACAGAAAATCCCATGAAACACTTTCCAACATTTTAGGCCTTCTATTTTTGGGGTGTATGCCCCTCGGATCTTGAAGGGCACGCATGTCACTTGCCTCACCAATTGCGGCGCCAGTTCCAGGACTTGGGGATCGGTGGCGCTACCGCATTTGGGGCACGTGACATACATTTAGCACATCTCGAATGCACTAGACGAGGTAAGATCAGGAGTAGGCTGTGGTGCCAGCCAATAAATAGTCCACTAGCAGCATGAACGTTCATATTTCGTGCGTCCGATTTCTATCATGGCCACAGATGTGAAATAGCCCTTGGCCTCCATAGTCACAGTCCGAAGTCCTTGCCTCCGAGTCTTCAAGTCCTTAAGTTCTAAATTGAAAATAACAACACACCCTCGGTCACATTCTTGCTTCACAGCCCAGGGGCTGGGACCACGCAGGCTCCTTAGGTCGTCTGCAAAAAAGTATACTGTTCCTGTGGTCCGTAAAAGTAGACGGCATACGATACTTTGACGGCGTGACCATGCGGCCAGAAAGTGTAGTTGAGGATCTGGCGAGCCTGGCAGTCGTTTGCAAGCGCCAGTGGCGACGCATCGGATCTCAAAGCCCAGCCGGTATCCCGGCCACCCCAAGGAGTCCTACGTACGGCGTTTCCGAGTTGCTAAGTTACTACATGCGGTTGTGATTAGATCATTCACCGGAAGATAGAGGGCGTCTGTTGTTACATGCTCCGAGCCACTCGCCTCGCTATTCAGTCCGCTAGCCGTAATGCTGAATCGGCTGATTATCATGAAGTGAGTAGGTTTTTGAAACGCTGTACGTGCTGAGTACGTTGGCTCCCTCCCCGCATGTTTTCGTAGGTTTTCGCAGTGGGAAATAGGGGGCAAAGAGGTGTCAAGATGCGAATATTATCTCTGGGCCGGAGTCCTGGACTTGCTTCTCCACCGTTTAGGTGGTAATTCATGATGTTAAAAGAGTGTACGCATGCCACAACTAGCCACTCTAGTGGCAGAGATTTGAATTTCGAAGCAAAAAAGTGCCTGGGCACATAACGGCGAGGTCTGGCCGCAAAGCAGATTGTCACATTTGGCGCCGAGAGCCGTTCTTGGGCGCCTATCCAATTTCCGAACGGGGCAACAGGATCACAGACTATTGACCGCCAACGCGGATTCTGTCAGTTTACCAGCATTTTTGTGATAGTTAATTGCCACAGGGATATCATAAGTGTCTGTTCCTAGTACCACTGGACAAATTTCGGTAAGCACTTGTCCATCAGTGCCATAATTGATTGTTGGGCCTTGCTGCTGGTGTTCGGTATAAAAGGCCTGCGCGGACTTTGGAAAGATAAGGCCTGCGCGGACTTTGGAAAGATACTACAGTGTGCTGGCTACTAACTGTACCCGGATTGTATACGAATGCCGAGCTGGGAGATGGACTACGTATACGGTAGACAGATAGATATACTCCCCGGAACTCAGCCAGGGTGCCGGAAGAATACTTAAAAATGAAATATGGAGAGGCGATTCACACTCTGGCGACGTCAGCTGAGGGCTTCAAAGAGGCATGTCAACGAAGCCAATCCTCCGGAGAGTTTTGGCATGAACTACTTGTGGTAGGACAACAAGCATAGTTTGGAAGTAGGTTGTGTTCATGCAGCTATGTTCAGGTTCCAGTCTGCAGTACAAACTTAACCTCAGGCAGGATGAAATCCTGACTTGTCCAGAGCCTGGCCTATTACAACATGCCAGTGACTCGACCGTAGAGCCGGCCCAGTGTCCCCGGCGGTGACTCATTCGCGGCCTCTCCCTAGAACCCTCATTCCTAGACCCTCCTGCACCCATTCCCTTAGCCTTATCCACAGCATCCACAGCCGGTTCCTTCCTTGGTTACTCACCTCAATAAAATAGCAATAAAACAGCGAGCTGGTAGACAATATGCGGGCTTAGTAACGTGTAATCTGTAAGTCACCTGTTGGATTCCCCCCCCCTGCACGGCGTTTGGGGAATATGTACGAATCACCATCTTGAATCGCTTTCAGAATACATCCCAGATGGCGGGCTCGAGGGCCCATCGTGAGGCATGGTGCCTGCGCGGGCACTCACCAGTTCGCGCAGGAGGAGTTGGCCGCGCGCGCGGATGAAAAGTAAGAGATCTCGAAAAAAACTTGAATCCTCTCTGGTAGGTAGAACGCATGCAGTTGTCTCCTATCTCACGTCTGTCCTGGACCCATTTCTGCTGATTGTTTGACCTTCTATGAATCACAGTGAGCGGCCAAGTGAGCGCAAGCCTCTGTGTACCCCCCAGGTGGGACGGTTCGTAGACGGCTATCCGGGCTTTCCTTGACATCCTTCAAGGGACTCTCCCTCCAGGGGACTCTAAAACTACGGCGTGATCTTCCATCTAGGAGCTAGGGGTTCCGTCATGGCTCTTTTCGCCACCTGCGCCACACTGGGGCCCGGTTTATCGCAGCGCCACGCCTCCTCGGTCTTGTGGCTTTTCAGTACCACTTTTCTGAAAATCTTCCCCTCGCATAGCGTGAATCCAACCTATGGGTCATTGAAATGGAAGCGGACTCCTCGTGTCGACGACATTGGTGCAGCACACCAGGGTAAACGGGTATCACGTGTGTGCCGAACCCACCGCGAGTGCTGTTCCGATGGGCATCGCTTTCCTGCAGCTCGTCCTTTTGCGCTAGGCACCGTATCAAATCCATTCCACTTCCCTCCTTACATAGCCAACAACGACGATCCGTGGTCAGCGTATGCCCTGAACTCCCATTCAATAGCTGGCGACAAGTGCGTCGAATTCTATCCCAGGTATTTATGACTTCCGCTAACATAAAAGTTCCAGAATCAAACCATCCAAACTGTTCCGTCCTTGTAATCAAGTCTCGCTACCTGCGCTACTATGGCTTCCCACCCATCGCTGTGTCCTCGTCCTCAATGTCACAGACAGTTCTACCGCAGACAAGACCGAGATCGACACATCCGATCCTATCTCCCACATTTCATCTACTGCCCGCTCGCGCTGTGCGGATTTCGAAGCGATCGTCATGATAACCTCGCCAGGCACTGGAACACCGCGCACCCTGAGTACGGTCCAGTTCCTGGACGGGAACAATGCCAGATATACGACCCGAAGTGGCTTGTAGGGAAGATCCTCGATGGTTCCTATACCGTCGAACAGGCTGCGTCGGTTGCGCTGTTATTGGTCGTGTATAAGGCGGGGGAATTGGGCAAGGGAGACCTATGGGAAAATGCTTGGGGCCGTCGAATGAGGTTTGAATAGTAAGATCCCAGATTACTACTCGTGTTCCTTTCCCCTCCCCCCTATCCATTTTTGACCAGTATTCTGTCTCTGAAGGAGATGTGCCACACTTCGGTACACCTACGCGTTGTATGATTTTGCATGGGAGAAGATGCTGGTGCTATCACCTCTGCCTATTGGAACAGATCCGTTTTTGTATGTTTTGTCACATAGTATGGAGTCGAGTTATCTGTAGTTTTAGATATGTGTGTATATGATCACCTCTTTTCCCCATCCCCCATCATAGACGTCCGTCGAGCCGATCACGTGGTTGAAACCCCGTTTACTTAGGGCGCCAGTAGAGAATACGTGACGCGCGGGGCGATTCATGAGCCGTTTCAGTGCACGTTGGTGAGGCAACATCTATCAGCACATCCAGACGAATAAGGGAGAAATTGGGCTACAAATGATTCTAGAGATAACACCACCCCTTGCGTATGAGCACCCAATCCATCGTCCCATTACACTCCCTTCTACCCTCAACGCGCTTCCGGTTCTTCTCGCGATGATGTCCAAATAAAGAGAGACGAATTAGAATTTCCAATCGGTGTCTACTTCCATGGCCCAAGGGACTAGAAGAAAGAAAAAAAAAAGGCAAAGAAAAACATTTAGGGGCGCCGCAATAGGGTCATTCGTGGCAAGGGAAAAAATAAAAATAAAAGGCACGCACACTTTGTCAACAGCGTCTTTGAGAAGATTTTCTCTATCGGCACATCGTGTTTCTTGCACCACGCGGCAGTGATCCTAACGGAGAGAATACCAGAAATGAGCAACAAGACAAAAACGAAGGGGGGGGGAAGGAGGGAAGGAAAGGTTGCCTACCTAGGATCCAGATAGTTGATCTTACTCGTGCCCAGCGCGACCTCCTTCCCGGCCTCGCGATCGACCATCTGCAATTTGAACGTCTTGATCTTATCCTCGAGCTTATCGATCGCCTCGACGAGCTTCTCGGGGGCCTTGTCGCGCTTGAGCGTCGCCTTGCCCGTCCCGCGCTCCTTCTCCAGTCGCGCAAACTCGTCCTCGACCGCGCGCAGCCGCGAGCGCAGCACCTCCTTGCCCTGCGTCGCCTTGCCCTCCTCCGCCAGCTTCTCGTTCTCCTTGGCGAACTTCTTCTCCGCGCGCTCAATTTCGCGCGCCTTGCAGAGCTCTTCGTGCTCCGCGACCGCGTCCTCGTCCAAATCCGACTCGTCCTCCGAGTACTTTTTCTGCTTCTTGTACTTGGAGTCTGCCGCGAAGAGAGCGTGGCGCAGCTTCATGCGATCGTACTTGAACCCACGGAGCTGTGGCCAACACTTGAGAACATAGTCTATCCTTAGGAGGAAGCAGCCATACCTTCTCCTTCATCTTCGCCATCGACTGGTCGTGCGTCTTTGGTGCGGCGCGCTGATGGTTACACAGAATGGCAACCATGCGGTTCGCGTGGTTATAATGGTTAAGCTTCTCTTGCAATGTGCCATCCGCGGGAGTTCCCTCATCTAGCTGGTTCTGGAATGTGATCGAGGCGTTGTAGGTACGGAAGACCTTTGCGCTGAGGCCCTTCATGTACGACTGCAAATGCTTGTTCAGATAACCAGGCTAAGTGAGCCGACAGACATCAGTATCAGGGTAAACAATACGAAGACGGGCCAAGACACTGACGTTGACGCGATCAAACAACCCATCCGAGTCCTTCTTGTCGCGCTTGAAGATCTTAATGTTCTTAAATACTTGCTCGTCTACAGTGACCTTGTTGTAGTATCGGATTGAGTCCTTGCCAAGGAAGTCAAAGATGACGTAATTTGGCGGTTCAAGGGTGACATGCTCGCAGCGCAGTGAGCAGCAGCCGACAGTATCCGCTTCGTCTTCGCCTTTCTCATTCCCGGCTCGAAGTGCCAGCACATCAATGAAATACATCGCCGTCGCGCGCATTCGCAGTTGAGTGGTCTTGTTTTTCAAGTCTGCTTGATAGTCCGCGCGAATGCGTTCCACGTGTTTCTGAGAGAAACCTCAGCGAGACCCCAAGGAGAAGAGGGGTGGAGACTGACCTTCAGCTCACGGGACTTTTCGAACTTGGACATATCACTCTGGCCCTTGAGCGAACTGCCCGCCGCCAAGAAGACGTACTTGTGGCTACCATTGATGTTCTCAGTCCACGTCGCGAGCCAAGTAACAGTGTTGTCATGAATAACCTCTTTCCACTTGCCCGGGATATTGGGAACCGGAATGGGTGCATCTGCGCCTATGTTGATGGTAATGTCCTCAGGATAAACGCGCAGCTGGTGCGGGTCAGCAAGGAATGAAAAAAGGTCGAAGAGATGGACGGGGAACTGACTTTGAGTGCACCTTTCTTAGGGTGTTCGCCGCGTCCTCTGAACAAGCCAGGGGGTTCAACCCTGAAGTTGCCAACCTTCTCTTTACGACCATCAAGCGAGCAAGTCACATATTTTGCTTCCATCTCGTCTTTCTGTTTCTTCAGTTCCTTCTTCTCGGCAGAAGTGAGAGCCTTTTTCTTGGCCTTCTCGTCCTCGAAGTACTCAAACATCGGACGGAAATCACAACGTTCGAACTCTTTGATGATCGTTCCGTTGCGCTATTACCTGGATCAGCGCGGGGGGATGAGTGATGGCATGATGATACATACTGCGGGGTATTTCTTTAGTACTTTGGACCAGTCATCGAAGAAATTCTTGTTGAAAGTCGCATCCTTTGCGTGGTCCGTCTCGAGCATGGCACCATAGAACCCAGCAACTTCCTCGGACTCTGGGGGAAGGTCGACGGGCTTGCCTGTGGGATAGATATGTTGAGTGCTTAAGCCTAAATAGGTGAATGGATCTGCCAACCGTTGTACTTCATCTTGACGTGACTAGGTAACGGCTGATACGGAGGGGGAAAAATAACGCCGTCATGTTCCAGCGTCGTCCATTTCTGAGTACCATCGCTAACGACGGTCTGGTCTGGATCTTGTTTCCACCATTTATAGTCGTCCTCCGCTTCTTCGTCTTTCTCCTTTTCCGTCTCTTTTTGCTTGCCCTTTCTTTTCTTTGTGCCGTTCGCATCTTCCCCAGACACTTTGCCATTCTTAAGACCGTTTTCCACCGGTTCCTCCTTCGCTTTGCCCTTCTTCTTGGCCGGGGGTTTCGCGGTCTCGGTTTCCGAGCTCAATTCCTTCTTCACTTTTCTCGGTGCGGCCTTTTTGGGGGGTCTACCGTCCACATCACTGTCCGCGGCCACCTTCCGCTTCTTCCTGGGCTGGGAGGCCTTCTTTGTCGGAGCCGGCTCGTCGTCCTCGGACTCGATATCGTCCTCGGGATCTTCGGCTTTAACTTTGCGCTTTTGCACGCCCTTCGACTTTACGCGCGCTTTGCTGGAAGACGCGACGCTGGTGGTCAAAGGCACGTCATCAGAGTCGCTGTCCGCTGGCTTGATCTTGCCATTGGTACGAGCTGCATTGTTGGACGACGTTGCAGATTTTCGTGGGCCTGGTTTTGCAGCTGCGGCGGTGCGGCGGTGCTTTGGCGGTGAGGACATGTGAGCGAGGGGCTGATCGTCGTCGTCATTCGAGTCTGACACGACCTTAGGACGGCTCTTTCGTTTAGAGGGAGGGGATGTATCAGTCGAGCGCACCACCTGGGACTGGTAAGGGGGCCAAATGAGGTGTCAGTTAGAGCATGAAAGGAATGGCATATGTTGGGCGGAATACTCACGAGAGGCACGTCATCATCGTCAACATCGCTCATGGGCGTGTCACCGTCCGCATCAAGGACGCGCCCCTTACCACTCCCGGCACCGTTGGCAGCGACGTGGCCGTTCCTGGTAATACCATTACGAGAAGACTGTGATGCGAGGGGCATATCGTCGTCATCGTCGGAGAACATTGATTGCTCGCTATCTAAGACGGCCATGAGAGGTAAATGAGATTGCGGGGTGCTAAGGAGAAGGGGATGGTTGAGGAACAACAAAGGCGGTAACGTACGGTTAAGTGTTGTTCGGGGTGTGAAGGTGATTTGGCACCTGCCCTACACAAGCCCCTCGGCAATTCCCGTGCTGTGCAAGCCCAACAAGCCTTTGACCACTACCTCCACCATTCAAGGGTCAGTATCAAAGCCGAATCGTCTTTTCTATTTATGCTGACTTACTCGCAGTCATTCCATGTCAAAATTCCCATCTTTGTTTGATCCATGGGCCAAGCGCGACGCATGGCGCAGACACCCCGTGTTCTCTAATCGCGCCATGTTTGCTAACCTCTTTCCCGGCTTTGGTATTGCGGTCGTCGCTTTCTCTGTATACGTCCTAGCAGAAAACGTCCTTGGTAAAGGAAAACATCAAGCGGTTGAGGACAAGCATCATTAGATTGGTGTGTCAAACTTTCCGACTTCCCCGAAAGCTCCGATTCATGACTCTTTACTGTCTTTTCCAGTCGTAGCCCCTTGTAGCTACCAAGTTGCGCCTATTGGCAGCGTGGGCTATTCGCTTCAGGAATATATCACTCGCTGTCTTTAATCACTTCTAATGTCCCCGATCAGCGTACGCCCGAGCTTATCACATATCTCCTCAACTTTCCCCCTATTGCGCCGCGCGCCCTGTGGTCACATCTCTCATATTAACTTCCGTCCGAAAGATACACACACAGAAGCGCTGATATATTCATTATTTGTCACTTACTTCTCATAGACGTGACGAGAACGACGTAATACCACTTGAATCAGGATCTGGTGATAACGTTCATATGGTGCGATTATTTGGACAAAGTGAACATCGAGTAGGAACGACCAGGAAGATCATGGACGCAACAAAGAAGTCAGATACGGGATTGTAGTGCGCACGTTTACCGACAAGGCAACGGCACCGTAAACCCAGAAGGCGGCGTTGCGCCGTCAAACTTGGAGTCCAACAAAAATTGAGTTGTGTCGTTCCAGAGCCGTCGGTACACGGAAACCAGGCACAATATTCGGCGGGTTGGCATGGCCGTCAAGTCGACGGTCAGATATGATACCCAGCGGCGGGAGAGCCATTGGTGGCGAAGAGGGTGGAATTTTCTCCTTACAAGAGCACCTCGGAGGACAATGCGGCAGATGTCCCGTAGTGTTGTTGCTCCCGGATGGCGTACCACGGATACCCTTGAGCCACAGCTTAGCCGAATAGAGGCAGGCTGCAACAGGAAAGGGCGAGGGCGAGCCAGCAATGTCTCGGAACCAGACATCCTTGTCAACGGTCGCTGCGGTGAAGATAGAGAGGAAAGTGATGAGCGACGAGTACGTCGTAACTAAGCCCATTCTCTGTAAACATTTGTTTGCAGGCGTGCTCGACGTTCTCGCGACTCACCAAGACCGGTGAGCAACCAACAGCAAATTTTCAGAATCAGAAAGGGCGCGTGCACGCTCGGATTATTGATTCCCACCCCGAGGCCGTATAAACTTAATACTGATGTCACGTTTTCGGTCAAGACCAGGGTCAGGTGCAGGGAAGGTGGATGACCTACTCAGGTTGAAAACTACGAAACAGAGGGTCCAAATGCACTCGACAGCAACAGATGTTGGAACGCTGGCCGATGGGAAAACTTGCTTTGTCAGGACGCTACCAATCGTCACAAATAAGGGGTTAATCGGATTCGCAAGGGCAGAACGGTGCGCACCCTATGGTTGACGCAACGAAACTGAGCCCCGGCACGGTGACGAGGATGCCGAGATCAGACTTTTCTCGATAGTCGTCATAAAACAATAGCGATAGGGCAACACAGACAAGTGACACAATCGCTATGGCAACTAATCGTGCGGGGTGCCGCAGGACGAGGAACGAAGAGGCCCATTCTTAGTTTCTCTGCTGATAATAGGACGCTAGAAGGACGTACCCAGCCAGCACTTGCGAAAGGCCCTGAATCGAAGCATACCTCCTTCAAGGCGATCTTGGTTGGAGGGCCGTCACCAAGAATGGGTTTTAAATCGCCCAGACATGAGCGAGGGTATTGTAGTTAGTGTTCCAATTTGTACGGCGCTGGACAAGACGGTAATGCAAAGAGATGATATTTGAATCGAGCTGTTCGATGAGATCACTATTTCTGACCGGTCATGGATGGGGAAATTGCCAACATCCATGACTTGCAGACGAACTCTAGTACATCGAGTTGGGGTAGCTGATAAGTGAGATTGGCCCTTTGATACGTGGGTCTTGATTCAACCCCACTGGAGGGACGTACTGAGGTAAGGGATAAGACTGCGATATATTGGCCCGGGCTTGCGCTGCCAGTGCGCGTTTAGAGCGTGAAAAGTGCGACAGGCGATTACAGACGTCGTCGCTTAGCATACAACTGCAATGCCAATTGCCGGTCACCTGGTCATACGCTTGTGGGCCCTTCCCCATCATCACCGCATACTCACCGCCCTCACATTATTCGTCTGATGATGACTTTTGACACTTCGAAGAAGATCATTAGTCGCTTCTGGTCAATAAACCAACCTTGGTTCTTAGCTTGAACATGTTCGCTACTTATCCTCTCCTCCTCCCTGGTCCCATGTGATGTCGACCTCCGTATCACCAACAGCTTCCTTTCTCCTAACGGCAACAATACCAACATGCGAAGCTCTCAGAGGACAACTGAATGCCATTGCAGAAATTGTCACTCGACTCGGAGCATGCGCAACGTACGCATATGTTCAAGTTTGTGGGAAAAAAAACACAACATCGTGTTCGCGGTTCACTCACACAGCTTGTATAGCAGGCGCTCCGATACTTCATGAGCGATCTTGTGAGGCGTTCGTCAAGGATCGGACCCACAGTTGGAACCCCAAGTCTGGACCAAAAGTCGCACAGCACACCGTCACGGTTACGTGTTCAGGAAGCCACCACAACCAGTGACAAGTAATGACCGATGCCTCTTTTGGAGTCCTGTGAGTGCCCGTTGTCACCTTTGGGCACCTCTTCATATAGCCCACGTACCTGAAACCGTTTCCGCGGAATTGTTTTTTTTATCTAGGCGCCAGTGGCGTTTGCAGAGAGATCGATGCTCACAACAGACGAATTTACCGCGGATTTGGAAAACCATTCCCGGGCGGCCCCATCACTCTCACTCATCTTAACCCAAATTTGGCGGTCATGTGGTTAACTTGGCCCTGCAGTGCATGACGGAAGATGGTAGGACCGGGGTATACATGTGCCACACTAGTACCAGTTGCAACCCCATGGCCACGAGCTAAACCGCTTACGGGCAGATCCACTACAGCCAAAACCACCCACGGACTGGGGTGATCACATACTCGGCTTCTTCTACTCGCGCGCGCGCAGACACGAGCCATCTCACCCGCTCGACCACCGGCTGTTTTAGGGCGCGTGAGCCCCACGCCTACGGTACACGGCACTGCACGATAGCTACGTAGTTCCTCTTCTCCCACCGTGCGACTCCCTGCACAGCGCGCACGACTACGACTACAACTATGACGCGGCACTATGCGCGCCCGGGGCTCAATAGCTTCCATCTGGAACGTGACCTACGGACGATCCCGAGCGCGGTAGCACTTTGTTGTAGGTGGAGATGATGGATGTCGCACTCGAACTAGGAGGGAGGTTAACCACCCGTGACGGGCGTCGCGCTCAACACAACAGCTTCGCGATGGCCGCCCGGGATGGATGCGTGACTTGGCCCTGGGCCGCGGCCGCAGCTCCGTGGCCTCTGTTCCCCGTCGCCGACTTGCCGAAACCCGAAATGAAATGACAGGGAGAGGATAACGCCCGTGACGCTTCTCGGCGAGCACCATCGCCAGGAGCCTCTACGCGTTACCTGTACAGTACCTTCTTTCCGGGCTCCGCAGCACCGAGAGCTTGAATGCCAAGCTCGATCTCCTTACACCTTGAGAACATGCTCCAATATCGGTCTCGGCTTCTCTCGTCTTTCGCGATAGAAGGTTCACCCTAGTACTACTGTTTGGGTTTGTTCCACGCGTGGTGCAGTTGTGCGTACAGTTTAGTGTGCCATCTAAAGCTAGTCCTTCTTTCCCCCTATCTCTATCCAGGAACCAACTCCTGCGTGTTGTGGAGTTGTGCTTTTTAATAAACTGCGGTCGCGATGTTGACCATCAACGACAGAACCCCCCACTCCAACAACTAAGGCAAGGTGTCGGTGCGTACGTGGGTTACTTGCGGAGATACCTCTTATAAACCTCGTTGTGAGTCTCTTCGACGTAGGGGTATCCCAGCTCGCGCAGAAACTCGCTAAATTGTGCCGAATCTTCTTCTGGTGCTTGTATGCCCGCAAGCACCTTGCCGAGATCTACAGTTTCCCCGGGGGATGGGGTTTTCGGTTCATATACGTTATCAGTATCCAAATCGTGGGGAAAATGCCTGCAGCTTGCTCGGAATGTTCCACACACTCACCTGCGCCGTGATTTCGGTAATGGAAGAGCGAAATGTTCCAGCCCATCTCCATATTACGTAAAGACGAGAGGAACTTGCGGAGGGCACCAGGGCGCTCTGGGAACTCTGTTCATGAACATGGCATGGCGCAACATGCGTCCGAATGGCATATGTCAGTTCAGAATGGAGCATGTGCCAATCGGGGGATGGTAGCGAGCGTCGCACCGAATCGAAAGATGCGCTCATTGGGCACATCGGACGCACCGCCGATCATGTATCGTGCGTGGCTCTTGGCCATCTCGTCATCGCTGATGTCGCACCCGTTCATCCCTCCTTGAGCGAGCTTCTCGAGCACGGACGCGACCTCCTGCGTGCGAGAGGACGTCTCCAGTTGGAACGAGAGGAAGACTTGGGCGCGATCTGGTGAATTATACCGATATATGAACTCTGTCACTGAGCGCGGGTGTATAACGGTGTGCAGCGCAAAGAAGCTGGGGGGGAAAGGATAACTTGAGCAAAGAGATCCGAGGATTTGGGGAGCGTGCGGCGCGCGCACCTGCCAGGCTGTTCGGGTATGTCCACGCTGAGCAGGGCCTCCCGACCCTCTCCTAGCGCAGCGCGTTCGGCCACAAACCGTAACCGATCAAAGTTCATATTGGCCCCGCTGACAACAGCAACGAATTTTTTCCCCGATCCGACGAGCTGATTGTCCAATATATACCTCTTCAAGCCAGCCAAAGCCAGTGCACCTGCTGGTTCGGTGACCGAACGTGTCTCTGTTCCATCAAAGAAGCACGTCAGAGTGTTTTCTCTTTTGAATCAATGTGACGCACCTTCGAAGATGTCTTTTATCGCAGCACAAATCTCGTCATTGTCGACTCTGACTACCGCATCGAGCAAGTGGGAACAGATGCGGAACGGCTCTTCACCAACAATCCGCACGGCGGTGCCATCGCTGAAGAGGCCGACTTCAGGAAGCACGACGCGCTCCCCCTTCTCCAAACTGCGCGCCATCGCGTCCCCATCAAAAGTCTCCGCACCGATGACGCGCGTGCGGGGACTCCCAATGCGCTTGACATATTCGCATATCCCGGCGACGAGGCCGCCCCCACCGACGGCGCCAAAGATGGCATCGAGGTGCTCCGCGTCGGGGAGCTGCTTGAGTATTTCCATCCCGACGGTGCCCTGGCCGGCGATCACCAGCGGGTCGTCGTACGGGGGCACAAAGACGAGGCCGTGCGCGGCGGCGAGGCGAGCGCACTCACTTTTGGCCTCGTCAAAGTCGACGCCGTGGAGGACGACCTTGGCGCCGAGGCGGGCGACGTTGCGTACTTTGATGGTGGGCGTGGCCTGGGGCATCACGATGGTGCACGGGATGCCGAGGCGCTCGCCGGAGAGGGCGACTCCCTGGGCGTGGTTCCCTGGATGGATGGATGGGGACGGGCGGCGGGCGTCAGGGCTGTCGGGTGTGTATGTAGGCAGCTACACGGCTAACCGGCGCTGCATGTGATGACGCCTTTCCACCGCTCATCCTCGGAAATGCTGGCCATGAAGTTGTACGCGCCGCGAATTTTGAAGCTGAAGACCTCTTGGAGGTCCTCACGCTTGAGGTAGATTTGATTTCCAAGCCTTGCGCTGAGATTTGGGGCATGCACGAGAGGTGTCTCTTTGAGGACCTCATAAACCTTGGAAGTCAATATCAGACGAAGATAATCTGGAGTTTTTGAAGGGAGAATAAAGTGTGTCGGGAGGCGCGGATAAGACACAGGATCTGGCGCAGTGGAAGGGTTTTCAAGTGTCATTTTTGTGAAACAGAGGGGATGGTAACGAGCAAATTAGTTAGCCGCCGGATGTTTCGACTTATCGGGTTCACATCACGTGATTTGACGTCAATAATTATCATCAAAATATGAAAAAAAAAATTAATGTAAAGATAAAATGGACGCCCGCGAAGGGGAGGAGTAACGACTACGACGGTAGTGTATCAGCAAGGGTTCAAGAAGCTCCACAGGGATCGCTTATGGATTAGGCGAGTGCCGAGCGCAGCGGCCATGAAATGCGTGTTGGACAGGAGATATGCTCTCGTCAAGGGTTGTACTCTCGCGGGACTCACGCAGAACGTGTTATATATCGCAAGAATGTTGTCCCAAGGGGGTCTACACCGAGACGACTATCGCGGTAGTCGTAAGAAGTTTGTAAGATGGGAAGAAATGACCATACGGCAGGAACGTGGCAGTGTGGTCGCACTCGGATTTGTATTACATTTGAGGAAGGCGAGTGAGGTGCTGAAGGGAAGGAGAGATGTCGAGAGGGATTCGGGGGATGTGGAAGGGGAGGGAAGGGAAAGCAAGGTTAACTGCGCCAGCCCTAAAGAGGAGAAGAATCCTTTGGTCCCGTTTGCTACTTGCCAAGTTGCCGTACTCGCGCTCTCTCTCCTTTCCCTTTCCCCCATTCATGGCCCAAGTCGCAACAATGGGCCCACCTCTTTCTCCAAGGGAGACGCGACGGTCAGGAAGGCGCAGTGCCCCCTCCGGCTCAACTAGCACCTCAAAGTCCCCAGACTCTCCCAGCTCTGAATCTGCTCCCCGCCTCCCAGCCGTCAACCGCTCCTCTTCCTCCACCTCTTCCCGCAAACGTACAAAGCAAGACGATCCAGAGGATCCCCCAGACGAATTCCACAACAATGGCTCAAACGGCACTCCTAACGGCATCCCTCCTCTTCAGAACGGCAACGGGCGCACCAAGCGCAAGGGCAAAGAGAAAGAAAAACCCGTACTCAATCTCGCCATTGATTCAATCGTAGCAAAAGGAGAACAACCCGACGTCGTACTCGAACTCAACGGTGACCCAGACGCCGAAGATGAGGAGCAAGGCGTTACGCGTTGTGTTTGTGGCAACGCAGGTATGCTATCTTCTCTTTCACGACCCGTATCACTTTTCTACGCCTCGAAACCGCCTCTTGGAGTCTTCTCCTTATCCGGGACGCGGTTCTCAGGGATCACAGGGCGGGTGCCGCGACGTTCGCTATTCGGCGCTTAGCCCCAGATCGCTCGCCCATGAGAACCCCCCAATCCCCCCTCCCCTTCCCCGATTGTGTTCCAGCATCCACATCAGCCACACCGAGCCACATCGCTTCCATCTACTCTTCCCAAATACACTTTCTAACACTGTTCTCCTCATTCGTAGGTGACGATGATGAAGGCGCCGGGGAGTTCTTCGTACAGTGCGAAACGTGCAACGTCTGGCAGCACGGCCAGTGCATGGGCATCGGAAATGAAGATGCCGTCAAGGCAGACCACTACTACTGCGAACAGTGCCGACCCGATCTGCATGTGGAACTTCTCAAGTACGCCGCAGCCTTGCCAGCTGTAGTTGTGGTGACTGACCGCTCTCCTCGACTATCTAGAAAAATTGCCAAGCGCCCTCGAGACCGCCATTCCTCTACAACTTCTCATTCCAACGCCGTGTCTGCGAACCGCAAATCCCGCTCGCACTCTCCGACCCATCAAAAGCCCCAGAAACGCCGAAACACTATGAACAGTCGTGATGCGGCATATGATGAATTGATGGTCCTCCTGGTGGAGCACAGCGCGGCCGAGGCAGCCGCCGCCGTTGTCACGCAATCATCCCCTAGTCCCATCAATGGAAGCGTCAATAGACTTGCAGACACCGACGAGCAGGTTCCCAGTCCCGCCACCTCGAAAAAAAAGCGAAAGCGTGGCTCTGAAGACGCGTTCGTATCCCTTACTATCGCTTTGTTTACATCTCTTTCTCAACTGCTTTCTTTAGAGCCTCAGTTAAGCGCACCCGATCCGCGTCGACGACTTCGGATCGACCTGCTGTACCCAAGCCTCCACCTGAGGACACACCAGTGCCGACGCCCAAGTCTATCTCAATGCCTGCGCCCCCGGTACCGCCTCCGAAGAGCAGCGCGACGCGCAATCGACGCGGAGGTGGTAATCGTAGCAGACCCTCCACCCAGGCGCACGACGCTGCGTCTGTGGATGGCGAGGAGGGTGGTGAGGACCTTATCCGACTCATCTGAGATCATTCCCACTCATTTCAGAAATAGGCAGCAGCGTGGCTCCCGGGCCGAGCAACCGTCGCTCTGGAGGTGGACGCTCACGGGCGAGTGGCTCACGCCGCAACCCCTCGGGTGACCAAGCCGTACGGCGGATCAACGGGTCCGTTGGTACCGCCTCGGCACCACCGAACTCATTCTCCCGAACGTATTCGTCAACGCAGCAACAGCAACAACCCCTACTGACGTCCTGGGGACTGCCCGACTATCTTGCACATCTTGAGCCGACTCTGCCGAGCAAGATCCCGCAACCGCTGCAGCTGCGTGGCTGCGGCGAGGAGCGTGGTGTGCGAGTTCGATGGCCAGGGAAGCGCATGAGCGTGGGTGACATGAACAAGCGGGTGCGTGCGCTAGTCGAGTGGGTTGGACGTGAGCAAGCAAGCGCGTCGGAACGGTATCGCCGGCGAGAGACCTTGCAAGTGGCTCTTGGTGACACCACTACTACTGTTGGCGTTCCGTCTATCAGTGATGCTGGAGAGATGACGATGGACGGCGTGCCGTCATCACAGCGCCCACCTCCCCCATCAACGGTAGAAGAGAAATTGACGGAAGGCACTGCTATAACCACGGAAAAGTCGACGATGAAGATGATGGAGGAGCTTATGGAAGAGCTTATTGGGTTTCAGGAGCGGTTCGGGCCTGGTGCGAAGAGCAGAGAGCGACGGACTGCGGTATTATCGTAACATTTTTCACGAGGAGGGTTCGTTATGTTTGCCCAGTTGTTTTACTACTGTACTTTTATTCCTACGTTATATCATCATCTACTGCTGCTTTCTCTTGCAGGACCCCAAAATATCAGATTATGTAATAACCCACACGGGGTCCCAGAGCAACGGAGCTGTCCTCATTCGCTGTGCGTCTGCCTGGCCACGATGACCACACTCGCTCTACCTCGACGACCTTCGTTGGCCTTTTCGGATTTTGGTTCAGACGACGAGGAACACGTTGACACTAATGGCGCCGACTATTCTGCACGAATGGACGAGCTTTTCGATGACGAGGGAGAGACTACTCCACTTTCCGTTTCTCGCCTTGACGCCGACGCGGATGACGAGGAAGAAGCCTTTGTGTATGACGGAGCAGATGCGCAGGTCTCACGCGCGAGCTACCGCGAACAATTACGCGACGTCCTAGATGACGACGTGGACGACGACGAGATCGAAGAGCGTGAGGTAGAGCATTCACTCGAGCACGATCTTGACCACCCACCAATAACAATCGGGGATGAGGCATTGGTACGTTTCCCCTCTGTACAATCCGCCACGCTTGCTCTGTGCTCATCGCGCGTGGCCGCACGCCTCCTCCCCTCCTGCATACGTCGCCATATCACACGCGCGATATCAGAAGCCCTCGACCAGCCAGACGCTCTCCCCATCTACCACCTCCGCCTCCCTCTCATCCTCGTCCGCGATGCCCTCCTCCCTTCCAAACGGCGCGCCGGCCTATTTGACACCCTCAAAACACTCCCCGCTCTTCCTCCACCCGACAATCTCGCGCCTGCGCTCCTACCTGCCGCACGCCTCGCCCACCACCACCTCCGCGACGAGTGCGAACTCGGCATTGCGCGGCATCTCACCGTCGCCCGTCCCGTCGAGCTTCTCCACGCTCTCGCCCGGCTCATCCTCCTCCGCGAACATCCCACTCCCGGGCACCGCAGAGGCGAAGGGTGACTTTGCGCAGGCGAATGGGCACGATTCATCCGATGCGCGTGAGGTGTTCCGATGGACGCACTTGCGTACGCTCGGGGCGTATCTCTCCCCGCCACACCCTTCAAACAAGGCGCAGGCCGTGCTGGGTGCCCCAGCTGTCGGCGCGCCGACGGTCATGGCCGCAAATGGGCTTATCTGCATTGGCACAGAGGGCGGGCGGATACTTGTGTTTGACTTTAAGCAGACGCTGAGGTGCATCTGCGCGTCAGGTGCGTTTCAATTGAACCCATAGAACCTGAACTAAGAGTTCATCGTGTGTTTGTAGAAAAAAAAGCCGTCGGCGCGGTGACCGCGCTTGCCCTCTCCCATGATCACACCTTTGTCGCGGCGGGCCACGCAACCGGTCACATCCAGCTCTTCGACCTTAACAAGCCACACGTCCCCGCGCGCTCCGTTCCTCCAACAACGCTGGGAGCTGTCGCCTCTGGCCGCAAAGAAGGACACCTTCCGGGTGCGCGGATCGTCAACATCGGCTTTGTTGGCGCGCGACACACCGCCGTCGTCAGCGCGGACCACTCGGGGCTGGCATTCTACCACAGTCTCGGCAAGGCGCTCTTTTTCGAGGCGTCGGACGTACTGCGGATACTGGGAAAGTACGCGAACGAAGAGCCCGTCGTGCCGGGCAAACCGCCGGCCCACCGACGACGCGCGCGGCGCACGAATACGATCCTCGCGATGGCGCCGCTGCCGCTGGGTACGGTGCCGCACACAACGGACGCGTACAACGTGACCGCGCTCCTGACGGCGGCCAAGTTGGTCATCGTCGGGCTGAAACCCTCGCCCAAGACGTGGTACCGCAAGCATCGCGAGGAGGCCGACGAGCATATGGGCAAGGTCAGGTTCCGCGCCGCACTGGCGTGGTTCCCGAGCGTCGTCCCCAACGCATCGGCGGATCGCGCCAAGGCCGCATCAGGAAAGAAAGACAGCAGCGCTAATAAAGGGGCCGGGCAGGAGCCGCCGCCTACGACGCCCATGCTGGTGTACTCGTGGGGCTCGA
>Ga0209488_10001628_pt1 | contig 19143 bp, 15 predicted proteins | sample Rivendell_Oct201_8_FD_188349 | JGI IMG/M metagenome (GOLD analysis project Ga0209488, IMG submission 188349) | Vadose zone soil microbial communities from the Eel River Critical Zone Observatory, Northern California, USA -... | ecosystem: Environmental > Terrestrial > Soil > Vadose zone >...
TGATGGCCGCGTTCCGTTGGCCGAAATGGGACGAGGACGTCAAACGCTTCTTCAACGCGCTCGGCCCCGCCACCATCGGCTCGGCCGGCACGCAGATCGCATTATTCGCCGACACCATCATCGCGAGTTTTCTCGCCGCCGGCGCGCTTTCGGCGCTCTACTATGCCGACCGGCTCAATCAGCTGCCGATCGGCGTGATCGGCATTGCCGTCGGAACCGTGCTGTTGCCGGAAATGGCGAGTCGGATCGCCACTGGTGACGAAGCCGGCGCCAAGCACGCACAGAATCGCGCCATCGAGCTGACGCTGCTGCTGTCGATTCCCTGTCTTGTGGCGTTTCTCATCCTGCCCGACCTCATCATGCGCGCGCTGTTCATGCGCGGAAAGTTCACCGCCGCGGACGCAACCGCGGCCGGGCAGACGCTCGCCGCCTATGCATTCGGCCTGCTGCCGTTCGTGCTGATCCGCAGCGCGACCGCGCCGTTTCTCGCCCGCGGCGATACGGCGACCCCGATGAAGGCGTCGCTGACCGCGGTTGGGGTCAATGTCGGCTTCAAGGCCGCTTTCTATTACTTCACTTCGCTGGCGCAGGTCGGCCTCGCGCTCGCGACCTCGATCGGCGGTTGGCTCAATCTCGGGCTTGTCATCTGGTTCGCCGCGCGCCGAGGGCACTTCGCATTCGATCCTCCCCTACGCAGCGCGGCAGCACGGTTGGCCGCGGCCGGCGTTGCGCTCGCGGTGGTGCTCTCCCTGGCGCAAGGTCCGGTCGCGCGGCTGTTTGCAAGCTGGACGTCCTGGCGGGACGAGAGCACGCTCGCAGTGCTCGCGTTGATCGGAGGCGCGGTCTATGGCGCAGCCGTATTCGCGCTGTTCGGCAAGCAATGGCTGGCGGCGTTGCGGACGCGAAAGCGCTCGACGCCGCTGGGGTCGCCGCCGCCGTCCGATTGATCAGCCGCGATGGGCGCGCTCCTGCGGCACCAGCGAGAGCACGCGCCGGCTGCCGTTGTGCAGCGTTTCCACCTCGATCGTGCGGCCGATTTTCTCGCCGGCGAGGGTGCGGATGAGGTCGTCCGCCCCGGTGACTGCGGTGCCGTCGAGCGCCAGGATGATGTCGCCGGCGACGAGCCCGGCCCGTTCGGCCGGGCTGCCCGGCTCGACGGTGGCGATCATGACCGCGCTCTCCTGCGTCAGGCCGGCCGCATGCCGGCGGCGGCGCGAGAGCGTGAATTGCTGGGCGGCGATACCGATATAGGCCCGCCGCACGCGGCCGTGCCGCACCAGCTCGCCGAGCACGAAACTCGCCGTGTTCGCCGCAACCGCAAAGCAGATGCCTTGCGCGCCCATGATCACCGCGGTGTTGATGCCGACAACCTCGCCGTGGGAGGACACGAGCGGCCCTCCCGAATTGCCGGGATTGAGCGCGGCATCGGTTTGGATCACGTCATCGATGAGCCGTCCCGAGCGCGCCCGCAGTGACCGGCCGAGCGCCGAGACCACGCCCGTGGTCACCGTGGATTCGAATCCGAGCGGATTGCCGATGGCGATCACGAGCTGGCCGCGCTTGAGCAGCTTGGAATTGCCGAGTGCCGCCGCCGGCAGCGTCACCGGCGCGTCGACGCGCACGAGCGCGAGATCGGTGTCCGGGTCGTCGCCGACCACGCGTGCCGTCAAGCTGCGGCCGTCGACGGTGGTGACCTTGACGCGCGCGGCGGTCCCGCCGACCACGTGGCTGTTGGTGAGCACGAGCCCGTCGGGCGCCACGATGACGCCCGACCCGGTGCCGCCGTGACGGTGCTCGCCACTCCCGGTCACATCGAGCCGCACCACCGCGGGGCCGACGCGGTCCACCACGTCGATAACGGCGCGGGAATAGGCATCAAGCAGTGCGGCCTCATCGGGCGGAACGGGGGGCGGGCTGGCAACATCGGGCGTGGGTCGGTCGAGCATGGAGGTACCTGGGGCGCCTTTGGCGATGCCGGCATGGCCGGGCACCGTGCGCAAGTGACTGGTGGACTTGGGTTTCGCACACAGATATGGGGTGCGCTGCGCGCGGAGGGAAGAGTGCGCTCGCCGTTCACAAACGTGCGACCGCCATGCGTGGCGGCGGTGCTGCCTACATAAAGCCGCCATTTCTCATGATCTTTGACCCCGACCTCATGCCGCCAACATCGCCCCCAATCTTGGCTGCCATTGCGATTGCCTTGGCGGGCCTGCTTTCAGGCTGCGGCCAAGGCCAGAAGCAGGCGGCACCGCCGCCGCCGAAGGTGACGGTCGCCAAGCCCGCGCAACGCACCATCGTGGACCAGGACGAGTATGTCGGTCGCTTCGTCCCGGTGAACGTCGTCGAGGTGCGCGCGCGCGTATCGGGCTACCTCGATCAAATCCACTTCACCGACGGCCAGATCGTGAACCAGGGTGACCTGCTGTTCACCATCGACAAGCGGTCGTTCCAGAACACCCTCGACCAGGCCCGCGCCAATCTCGAGACCGCGAAATCGAACGTCGTTTTCACCCAGTCGGACCTGGCGCGCGGCCAGCAGCTGCTGCGCGATCGGACCATCAGCGAGCAAATCTTCGAGCAGCGCGCCCAGGCGTTCCGTAACGCCCAGGCTGCGGTGGCGGCAAGCGAGGCGATGGTGCGCCAGGCCGCGCTCGATCTCGAGTTCACCGAGCTCAGGGCGCCGATCACCGGTCGCATCGGCGACCGACGCGTGACCCAGGGCAATCTGGTGACGGGCGGCGCCGGCGGCGCCACCACCATGCTTGCCACCATCGTCTCGATCGACCCGATCCGCTTCGAGTTCACCTTCGACGAGGCGTCGCTGTTGCGTTACCAGCGGCTGGCAACGGGCAACACCGAGATGACCGGCCTCGGCAATACCACGGTCCGTTTGAAGCTGCTCGACGAACCCGACTTCTCCCATTCCGCCCGCATGGACTTCGTCGACAACGTCATCGATCGCGCGACCGGTACGATCCGCGGGCGGGCGCAACTCGACAACGCCCAAGGCCTATTCACGCCCGGCATGTTCGCGCGCGTGCAGGTGCCGGCCTCGACGCCGTATGAGGCGCTGATGCTCCCCGACGCCGCCATCGGCACCGAGCAGGCGCGCAAATTCGTCTACGTGGTCGATCAGGACAACATTGCGCGGCAGCGCTATGTGACGCTCGGTCAGGTGGTCGGAGACCTGCGCGTGATCAAGGACGGCCTCTCGGCCGGCGACCGCGTCGTCGTCAATGGCTTGATGCGGGTACGCCAGGGGCAGAAGGTGACGCCCGAGGAGCAGGCGGCATCCCCGCAGGCGAGCGTCCCTGCCGCCAAAACGACCGGCAAGACCGACTGAGCGGCGCCGTATGCGCATCTCGCATTTCTTCATCGATCGGCCGATTTTCGCCGCCGTCGTCTCTGTCGTGTTCTTGATCGTCGGCGGCGTCGCCTATTCGCGCCTGCCGATCGCGCAATATCCGGAGATCGCGCCGCCCACCATCAACGTGTCGGGACAATATCCCGGCGCCAACGCGGACATCGTCGCCTCGACCGTGGTCACGCCGATCGAGCAGCAGATCAACGGCGTCGAGAACATGATCTACATGTCCTCGAATTCGACGGCGGACGGGCGCTTTTCAATCGACGTGAGCTTCGATCTCGGCACCAATCTCGACATCGCTCAAGTGCAGGTGCAAAACCGCGTTGCCATCGCGCAGCCGCGCTTGCCGGGCGACGTGCGCAATATCGGCGTGACCGTGACGAAGAAATCGCCCGACCTGCTGCTGGTCGTTCACCTCTATTCGCCCGACAAGTCGCGCGACACCCTGTTCATTTCCAATTACGCGACGCTCTCGGTCACGGATATCCTGACCCGCATCGACGGCGTCGGCTCGATCACCGTCTTCGGCAGCCGCGACTATGCGATGCGCATCTGGGTCGATCCCGACCGCCTGCAGACGGTCGGCTTGACCGCGACCGACGTCATCCTTGCTTTGCAAGGCCAGAACGTCCAGGTTGCCTCCGGCGTGCTCGATCAGCCGCCGATGCCCAAGCAGGGCGCGTTTCAGATCGCGGTGCAGACGCTGGGGCGCCTCGCCGACCCCGATGAATTTTACAACATCGTCGTGAAACAGACCGCCAATGCGGTGGTGCGGCTGCGCGACGTGGCCCGCATCGAGCTCGCCGCGCAGGACTATTCGAGCAATTCGTATCTCGACCGTGATCCCGCGGTGGCGCTCGGGATCTTCCAGCGGCCGGGCTCGAACGCACTGGCGACAGCCGAGAGCATCATCGCCACGATGGATCAGCTCTCGAGTGGCTTTCCGGCCGGCGTCAAGCACGCCATCGTCTACAATCCGACCCAATTCATCCAGCAGTCGGTCGACGCCGTCAAGGAAACCATCCTCGAGGCGATCTTTCTCGTCGTGCTGGTCGTGATCCTGTTCCTGCAGACTTGGCGCGCGGCCGTCATTCCGATCGTCGCCATTCCGGTGTCGCTGATCGGTACCTTCTTCTTCATGTCGCTATTCGGGTTCACGCTGAACAATCTTTCCTTGTTCGGACTGGTGCTCGCGATCGGCATCGTCGTCGACGACGCGATCGTCGTGGTGGAGAACGTGGAGCGTAATATCGCGGCCGGACTCGACCCGCGCGCCGCGGCCTACAAGAGCATGGACGAGGTCGGGCAAGCGCTCATCGCCATTGCGCTGGTCCTGTGCGCCGTGTTCGTCCCCTCGATCTTCATCACCGGCATCTCCGGGCAATTCTATCGTCAATTCGCGCTCACGATCGCGGGCGCGACGATCATCTCGCTGATCGTGTCGCTGACGCTGTCGCCGGCCATGTGCGCACTGCTGCTCAAGCCGCACGACCGCGAGCACCGCGTGGCGTGGTGGGAGCGGCCGATCCGCGGTTTTTTCCGGCTCTTCAATCGGGGGTTCGAGCGCTTCGCCGACGGCTATCACTGGCTGATTGGTCGCGCAGTGCGCATCGTCGCCATCATGCTCGTTCTCTACGTTGCGATCCTCGGCTACGGCCTGAACGAATTCCGCAACACGCCGATCGGGTTCATTCCGCAGGTGGATCGCGGGTATTTGATCGCAGTGCTGCAGTTGCCGCCGGGCTCGTCTTTGGCCCGCACCGACGAGGTCCAGCGGCGGGTGGTCGACATCTGCCTGAACACGCCCGGCGTCGCGCATGCCGTGAGCATCGTCGGATTTAGCGGCGCCACCTTCACCAATGCGCCGAATTCCGGCGCCGTGTTTCTGATCCTCGATGATTGGGCCGATCGCGGGCACGATCCGAAACTATCGGCGGCAGGGATCACCGGCGAGCTGTTGAAGCGGCTTTCCGGCATCCAGGAGGCGCTGGCCCTGGTGGTGCAGCCGCCGCCGATTGCGGGCATCGGCAACACCGGTGGATTCCGGATGATGGTCGAGGACCGTCAAAGCCGCGGTTCACAGGCGTTGGTGGAAGCGGCAACCGCGATGATGAGCAAGGCCGCCCAGACGCCAGGGCTGACGCAAGTGTTCACCTTGTTCGAGAACTCGACGCCGCAGCTCTACCTCGACATCGACCGCACCAAGGCCCAGCTTCTCGGCATCAATGTGCCGGAGGTATTTGCCGGCCTGCAGGTCTATATCGGCTCGGCTTACGTCAACGACTTCAATCTGTTCGGCAAGACGTTCCGCGTCACCGCCCAGGCCGACGCGCCGTATCGCATGGACGTGAAGGATATCTTGAAAATTCGCGTGCGCAATTCGGCCGGCAACACGGTGCCGCTCGGCTCGTTCACGACGGTGAGGAACATTGCCGGACCTTACCGGGTCGCACGCCACAACCTCTACGCCGCGGCCGAACTCGACGGCGCGCCGGCCGCGGGATATTCGCAAGGGCAGGCCATCGAGATCATGCAGAAGCTCGCCGCCGAGACCTTGCCCGACGGTTTCGGCTACGAGTGGACGACGCTCGCCTTCCAGCAAGTCAGGGCCGGCAATACCGCGCTGTTCGCGTTCGTGCTCGCCGTGGTGTTCGTCTTCCTGGTGCTCGCCGCCCAATTCGAAAGCGTGACGCTTCCGCTCGCGGTCATCATGATCGTGCCGATGTGCCTGGTCGCCGCGATCAGCGGCGTGATCCTGCGCGGGCAGGACAACAACATCCTCACCCAGGTGGGATTCGTCGTGCTGATCGGGCTTGCCGCCAAGAACGCAATCCTGATCGTGGAGTTCGCCAAGCAGCTCGAGGACCAGGGCCGTGATCGCCTCACGGCTGCGGTCGAGGCGGCGCGGCTGCGCCTGCGTCCCATCCTGATGACGTCGTTCGCCTTCATCTTCGGCGTCATGCCGCTGGTGTGGGCGATCGGCGCGGGGGCGGAGCTGCGGCAGATGCTGGGCACCGCGGTGTTCGCCGGCATGATCGGAGTGACGGCGTTCGGCCTCATCTTCACGCCCATCTTCTACGTTGTCTGCCGCTGGATCGCGGAAAAGAGTCGTCGACGCCGACGCGCGCCGCAGGCGCCGCCCGCGCCGGCGGAATAGACGCGCCCATGCCACCGACCAAGTTCGGTTTCGGCGGGGCGCTCACGCGCAAAGAGGACGACGCTCTCGTCCGCGGCGCCGGCCGCTACGTCGCCGACCATACCCCCGACGGCGCGCTCCACGCGGTGGTTCTGCGCTCGCCCCATGCGCACGCGCGCTTTCGCATCACCGACGCCGCCAAGGCCGCAGCGATGCCGGGGGTCGCGCTGGTACTCACCGCAAGCGACACCGCCGACCTCGGCGGCCTGCCGTGCCAAGGGGCGATACCCGATACCGAGATCATCGTTCCGCCCTATCCGATCCTGGCGCGCGAGGAGGTGCGCCACGTCGGCGACGCGGTGGCCTTTGTGGTGGCGCAGACGCTGGACCAAGCGCGCGACGCGGCCGAGGCGATCGCGATCGAGTGGGAAGCGCTGCCCCGCGTGGTCGGGGCGGTGGCGGCATTGGCGCCGGGCGCGCCGCTGGTGTGGCCGCCGGCGATCGCCGCGCGCGGCAATCTCGTGTTTGAGACCGAGCTCGGTGATGCGCAGGCGACCGCGCGCGCCTTCGCCCAGGCGGCGCGCACGGTGTCGCTCACGCTCGTCAACCAGCGGCTCGTCGCCAACTATCTCGACACGCGCGGCGTAGTCGCCGAGTACGATGGCGCGCGCATCACGCTGACGCTCAGCAGCCAAGGCAGCCATACCGTCCGCGACTTGCTGTGCGCGGACGTGTTCAAGATCGACAAAGACAAGATGCGGGTCGTGACCCCCGACGTCGGCGGGGGTTTCGGCACCAAGCTCTTTCCCTACCGCGAATATGCGCTTGCCGGTTTGGCGGCGCGGCGGCTCGCCCAGCCGGTGAAATGGGTCGCCGACCGCAGCGAGCATTTCCTCGGCGACGCGCAGGGCCGCGACAACGTCACGACGGCGAAGCTCGCGCTCGACGGCAACGGGCGTTTTCTCGGCCTCGCGATCGACCTCATCGCCGACATGGGCGCCTATCTTTCCTGCTACGCGCCGTTCATTCCATTCATCGGGGCCGGCATGTCCCCCGGCCTCTACGATATCGCGGCCTGTCACGTGCGCGTACGCGGCGCCTTCACCAATACGGTGCCGGTTGACGCCTATCGCGGCGCCGGGCGTCCGGAAGCCGCCTACGTGATCGAGCGCCTGGTGGACGTTGCCGCGCACGAAATCGGCATTGCGCCCGACGAGCTGCGGCGCAAGAATTTCATCAAGGCGCTGCCCTACACCACGGCGACCGGCAAGACCTACGATTCGGGCGACTTCGCCGATCACCTGCGGCGCGCGCAGGAAACCGCCGACTGGAACGGATTTGAACGGCGGCTCGCGCAATCGCGCAAGGCTGGCCGGCTGCGCGGCATCGGCCTCGCGACCTACGTCGAGGCGTGTGGCAATAACGGTCCCGACACCGCTCGCGTTCGCCTCGATGACGATGGCGGCGTCACCGTCCTGGTCGGGACGCAATCGACGGGCCAGGGCCATGCCACCGCGTATGCCCAGATCGTCGCCGATCACCTCCACCTGCCGCCCGATCGCGTGCGGATGCTCCAGGGCGACACCGATCTCATCGCCACTGGGACGGGCACCGGCGGCTCGAGTTCGATCCCGTGCGGAGGCGCATCGCTCGCCGGTGCGACCAGGAAGCTTGCCGGCATGCTCAAGGAGGTTGCGGCCGACGCACTCGAAACGGCCGTGAGCGATCTGGAAATCGCCGAAGGCGGCGCCGTGCGGGTGGCGGGCACCGACCGGCTGATCACATTCGCCGATCTCGCCCGGCGGCCCGAGGCGCGCCGGCGCGCGCTCGTCGCCGAGGACGCTTTCGTGCCGGAGGAGGCGACCTATCCCAACGGCACCCATCTCGCGGAGGTCGAGATCGATCCGGATACCGGCGCAACGCGCATCGTGAGCTATTGCGTGGTCGACGATTTCGGCGCGACGCTCAATCCGCTGCTGCTGGCCGGCCAGGTGCATGGCGGCACGGCGCAAGGCATCGGACAGGCGTTGATGGAGAATGCGGTCTATGACGCTGGCTCCGGACAGCTCGTAAGCGCCTCGTTGATGGACTACGCCCTGCCGCGCGCCGCCGATATCCCGCCGCTCGCCTTCGAGACGCGCAACGTGCCGTGCCGGACCAATCCGCTGGGGGTGAAAGGGGCGGGGGAGGCGGGCGCGATCGGGTCTTGCCCGGCGGTGATGAACGCCGTCGCCGACGCGCTCTGGCGGGCTTACCGCATCCGCCATGTGGACATGCCGGCGACGGCCGAGCGCGTGTGGACGGCGATTGCGGAGGGCAGGCGGGTGCATACGCTGTGACCCGCCCCCGCCGTTGCGCGGTTCACGGAATCGTGATCGTTAGGGTTCGAAAGCCTGAGGCGTCTGCGGCACGCGGCCGCGCGGGCTTCGAAGTCGGCGGCATTCAAATTTGAAGTTCCTGTGCGAAATCGCTGCAAACACGGAGGAATTTCGAATTCGGCGAAGGCCAGCGGATTTGGAGCTGTCCTGCCACCGGGAATAAAAAAATCGACTGGGATGTTTACGCGATGCCACGAACCCGCGCCGCCCGGCGCGGAGATCAATTCACAGAGGGAGCAAGAGATGATCCGCACCACCCTTGTCGTTGCAATGCTTGCGTTCGGGGCCACCGCGCTGGTGGCGCAAAGCGATCCCATCGCTGCCCGCAAGGCGCTGATGAAGGCCAACGGCGACCAAAGCAAGGTTGCCACCGACATGCTGGAGGCCAAGCAGCCCTTCAATCTCGACGCAGCGAAAGAGGTGTTCGCGACCTTCGCCGAGGCAGGCGAGAAGGCGCCGGTACTCTTCCCTGACAATTCCAAGACCGGTGGCGATACCGCGGCATTGCCCACGATTTGGGAGGACAAGGCCGATTTCACCGCCCGGCTCGCCAAGTTTGCCAGCGAGGCCAAGGCGGCCGGGGCCGCGACCAAGGACTTCGACAGCTTCAAGGTCCAAATCACCGAGGTGCGCAAGAATTGCGGCGGGTGTCACCAGACCTACCGCAAGAAGACCTCGTAATCGTCTGGGATCGTCACAATCGGGGGCGGCCGTCGGCGCGACCGGCCGCCCTTCGGTTTTGGTGGTCCGGCGCTCCGCAACGTGTCGAACGTTATTGGATAGAACCGGAGCAGGGCGCCGATGCTGCGCAAGCTCGTGATGCTGGTGGTGATCCTTGCGGTGATCGGCGCCGCGGCGTTCTGGTTCATCACCATGCCGGCGAGCGTGTCCGCCGACGCGCTCGGGTCCTACACGCCCGACCTCGACAACGGCAAAACCATGTTTTACGCCGGCGGCTGCGCGTCGTGCCATGCGACTCCGAATCAGGACGACAAGACCAAGCTCGGCGGCGGGCTTGGCCTGAAATCGCCGTTCGGCACGTTCTATCCCCCCAACATCTCGCCGGACCGCAACGACGGCATCGGCGGCTGGAGCGAGGCGGATTTCGTCACCGCCATGTGGAAGGGCACCTCGCCCGACGGCAGCCATTACTATCCGGCCTTCCCCTACACCTCCTACCAGCGCATGCGGCTGGAGGACGTGCGCGACCTGTTCGCCTACCTCAAGACGCTGCCGGCGGTGCAAGGCAAGGTGCGCGACCACGACCTGCCGCTCCATTTCAAGATCCGCCGCATGCTCGGAGGCTGGAAGTTTCTTTTTCTCGACGGCGAGCAGCTCAGGCCCGATACATCCAAGTCGGCGCAGTGGAATCGGGGCGCTTATCTGGTCAACGGCCCGGGCCATTGCGCGGAGTGCCACAGCCCGCGCAATCGCCTCGGCGGCATCATCGCAAGCCAGCGCTTTGCCGGCGGGCCCGATCCGGGAGGCGGCGACGGGTGGGTTCCCAACATCACGCCGGCAGGGATCGGCGACTACTCCGAGCGCGACATCGAACGAATCCTCGAGAGCGGGGACATGCCCAACGGCGATTCGGTCGGTGGCCTGATGGCGGCCGTGGTGGCCAATACGTCGAAACTTTCGGCGGACGATCGTGCCGCGATCGCGCTTTACATCAAATCGCTGCCGCCTGTGCAGGGGCCGAAGCGCCCATGACACAGGAGGCGACATCAGAACTCAGTTAGAGCGCAGGTCCGGGCCAAGGTCGACGCGACTCTCTCTCAGAACGCCTTGAATGTGATGATGGTGCGCGTGTCTTGGATGCCCGGGATGGTCTGCACCTTCTCGTTGACGAAATGGCCGATGTCGGTCTTGTCCTCGACGTAGAATTTCACCAGCAGGTCGAAATCGCCGGCGGTCGAATAGATCTCGGAAGCGAGCTCGGCATCCGCGAGCTTGTTTGCCACTTCGTAGGATTGGCCGAGTTGGCATTTGATCTGGACGAAGAAGGGAACCATTCACGCCTCCGCGCGGCGCTCGGCCGCAAGCGGCAATCCAGCAAATACGGCTGCGCGAGGCAAGGGCCGCCGGCGTGTCGAGCATATCGCGGCAGCTCATGCTATCGTCGAGGCCCTGATGCGCGTTGACCTTCGCCTCTATGCCCTCGTCGATCCCGAACGCGCGGGCGGCCGCGATCTCGCGGTTCTCGCGCGGCTGGTCGCGCTAGGCGGCGCGACGCTGGTGCAGCTGCGGGACAAGCACAGCGACACGCGGCGCATGGTCGCGCGCGCGCGGGCGATCAAGGCGGAGCTCGCGTCGCTCAACGTCCCGCTGTTGATCAACGACCGCATCGACGTCGCGCTCGCCGCGGGAGCCGACGGCGCGCATGTGGGGCAAGACGACATGGCGGTGGAGGATGCCCGGCGATTGCTCGGCGCCGACGCGATCATCGGGCTTTCGGTGAAAACCGTCGAGCAGGCCGAGGCGGCGCCTCTCGAGCTTCTCGACTACGCCGGCATCGGGGGCGTGTTTGCCACCTCCTCGAAGGACAATCCAAGTCCGCCGATCGGGCCGGCCGGATTGGCGCGCATCGTCGGCGTCTTGCACCGGCGCGCCCCTCGATTTCCGCTCTGCGCCATTGCCGGCGTCGACGCCAGCAATGCCGGCGAGGCCATTGCCGCCGGCGCCGACGGCGTCGCGGTGATCTCGGCGCTCTCGCGCAAGGACGATCCGCGGGCGGCTGCGCGCGATCTGCGCGGCGTCGTCGAGCGCGCGCTCGCGCAGCGGGGCCGGTGATGACGCCGATCGCGCTCACCATCGCCGGCTCGGATTCGGGGGGCGGCGCCGGCATCCAGGCCGATCTCAAGACGTTCTCGGCGCTCGGCGTCTACGGCGCCTCGGTCGTCACCGCGCTCACGGCGCAGAATACCAAGGGCGTGAGCGCGATCCATGACGTGCCGGCGCAATTCGTCGCCGCGCAAATGGACGCGGTTTTTTCCGATCTCGATGTCGGCGCGGTCAAGATCGGGATGGTCTCCCAGCGCGGCGTCATCGAAGCGATCGCGGCCGGGCTCGAGCGCTGGCGGCAGGACAAGATCGTGCTCGATCCGGTCATGATCGCAGCCTCCGGCGACAAGCTTCTTGCCGCCGACGCAATCGAAACACTCAAGCGCGCGCTCATCCCGCGCGCGCTCGTCCTCACGCCGAACCTGCCGGAGGCGGCGGCGCTGCTCGATGCGCCGATCGCCCGCAACGAGAGCGAGATGCGCGAGCAAGGCGAGCGGCTGCTTGCGTTGGGGCCGCGGGCGGTGCTGGTCAAAGGCGGGCATGGCAGCGGCGCCGAGAGCGTCGATCTCCTGATCGAGCCGAGCGCAGTCGTGCGCCTCGCCGCCGACCGCATCGCGACGGAGAATACCCATGGCACCGGCTGCACGCTCTCCTCGGCGATCGCCGCCGGCCTCGCCAAGGGGCTTGGTCTCACGGAGGCGGTGGGCGCCGCCAAGACCTACGTGACGGAAGCGCTCGCCGCCGCGAATCGGATCAAGATCGGCTCCGGCCACGGCCCGACGCACCACTTCCATGCCTGGTGGTGAAGAAACAGCGGCTCGTTCACCCGCTGTCGTGGGGACCTCCCGGGATTACGGCAACGCCGTTGCCCGCATTGCCGGCAGGTCGGACATGCGGTGCATCCAGGCAGCGAGCTGTAGGCGGCCGTTTGTGAGATCACCGGGGCCGCGCTTGCGAGCCATGTCCAGCGACACAGCGACGGTCAGGTGTGCCATTGCGGGCTGCGCCTCCATCAGCGGATCGCAAGCCCGTGCCTCAAAAAGATCGGCCATGCGCTCACTGCGCGCGACCTCGTGAGCGAGGACGGTCGGCGACCGCTCGCTCTCGGGCCGGGTCATCTCACGCACCCATACGCAGATGCCTTCGCACATGCTGCGCGCGTTAGCTTCCAGTCGGCGGTAGGCCCAATCGGACTCACGCAGTGGGCGGTGGAAGCGGGGCTTGCCATCAAGGTTGTCGAGATAGGCACAGATGAGCTGGCTGTCCTCCATGCCAATGCCGGCGTCATCGACGAGATATGGCACGCGGCCTGATGGGTTGATGTGATAGTAGGGGCTGCCAGCGGTGCGCGTTTTCGCTTCCAGGACCTCGACCCGGCCCTCCAGTCCCTTTTCTAGAACGACCATGCGCGCCAGCCGCGCGTATGGCGAGCCGTACGTGACATAGAGCTTCATCGGCGGTGGTTCTTTCATGTGACTCAAAGGCAATGCCAGTAGCGCGCACGAGCCATAAGCGCGCTTACGCGCGTCCATAGCCCGTCCTAAAGGGTGTTTACGCCCGTCTTCGCGGGCCTAAAGGGTGTTTACGCCCGTCTTCGCGGGCTACGGGACGGGCGTGAACGCCCTTAACGACGCGGGACCCCGGATTTCGCTGGCGCTCATCCGGGCTACGAACCTGCTCGCGCGCGTGATCGCTGCTCCGATTCCTTTCAACGGGATGATCGGCTGTCTGCGATGCTACGCCTTCGCCTTCACCACCTTTTGGCGTTGCTCGCCCAGCCCGTCGATCCCGAGCGTGACCACATCGCCGGCCTTGAGGAATTTCGGCTCGGGCTTCATGCCGAGCCCGACGCCGGGCGGCGTGCCGGTGGTGATGACGTCCCCCGGCTCCAGCACGAAGAACTGCGAGCAGTACCAGACGAGGTGCTTGCAGTCGAAGATCATGGTTTTGGTGTTGCCGCGCTGGCGCTTCTGGCCGTTGACGTCGAGCCACATGTCGAGGCGCTGCGGGTCCTTGATCTCGTCCTTGGTGACCAGCCAGGGGCCGAGGGGGCCGAAGCTCTCAGAGCTTTTGCCCTTGATCCATTGCCCGCTGCGCTCGATCTGGAACACGCGCTCCGAAACGTCGTTCGCCAGGCAATAGCCGGCGACGACATCCAATGCCTTGTCTTTCGACAGGTAGCGCGCGCGCTGGCCGATGACGATGGCGAGTTCGACCTCCCAATCGAGCTTGCTCGACTGCTTGGGAATGATCGTGTCGTCGTTGGGTCCGCAGATGCAGGACGTCACCTTGTTGAAGATGATCGGCTCTTTCGGAATCGGCGAGCCGGTCTCGGCCGCGTGGTCGGAATAATTGAGTCCGATGGCGATGAAATTGCCGATGCCGCCGACGCAGGCGCCGAGGCGTGGATTGCCGCGAACGAGCGGCAGCTTGTCGACCGCGGTCTTGCGAATCTTGGCGAGGCCCTTCGGCGACAGTGCCTCTCCGGCGATATCCGACACCACTTTCGAGAGGTCGCGGATGCCGCCTTTGGAGTCGATGATTCCAGGTTTCTCACGGCCGCGCGGGCCGAAGCGGACGAGCTTCATGGATTCTCCTCGGGCTGAAGGGGGCGAGTCGCACCAGGGGGCGCGATCATGCGTCGGGCGCCCGCGGCGGGCAAGAAATGCCCGCACGCGGCCGGTCAGCACGGTCTTCCGCAAAAGTGTGTCAAAGAAGCCACGAATGCGCCGCCTATTTGTTGCCGAACGGCAACAAACGCCGAGATATTGCGCAAACTAGCGCGTTCTAGGCGGCTTTTCATTTGCAATTGGAACCCTCCGCGGACAGGATTACCCCCATGCACCTAGTCCGCGCGCCAAGCTGCAAGCGACGCGGGGTCAGGGGCCGACACACGATGGCAGGTCCGCTCCTCAGGACACTGCCGGGTCAATGGGTTTAATTGGGGGGTGCGATGGGGCCGGCGCGAGCCGGCCTCGTTCGCGTTTGGGCCCTCAGATTGCGCCCGGGAAGACGCCGCCGTCGATGAGCAGATTTTGCCCGGTGATGTAGCCGGCCTGTGCGGAGCACAGAAAGGCGCAGGCGGCGCCGAATTCATCCGGCGTGCCGAAGCGCTTGGCGGGCACGGTCGCCATGCGCTCGTTCCTGGCTTGCTCGATCGAGATGCCCCGGTTCTTGGCAACCCCCGCCATGTTCGATTGCAGCCGTTCAGTCTCGAATGTGCCGGGCAGGAGAAAGTTGATGGTGACGTTCGAGGCGGCGACCGAGCGCGCGACCCCGGCGAGGAAGGCGGTCAAGCCCGCGCGCGCGCCGGAGGAGAGATCGAGGCCGGTGAGCGGCATCTTCACCGAGCCCGAGGTGATGTTGACGATGCGGCCGAATTTCCTGGCGCGCATGGGGTCGATAACCTTCTGGATGAGCTCGATCGCGACCACCATGTTGCCGACGACGCCGTCGATGATGTTTTGACGCGTGAGCTCGCGAAAATCGCGGAACGGCGGCCCGCCGTTGTTGTTCACGAGAATGTCCGGCTCCGGGCAAGCGCCGAGCAGCGCCGCCTGGCCCGCCGGCGTGGCGACGTCGCCGGTGACCGCGGTCACCTTGGCGCCGGTCGCCTGCCGCATTTCGGCGGCGGTGGCATCGAGGCTCTTGCCGTCGCGCCCGTTGATGACGACGTCGCAGCCCGCCTGCGCGAGTGCGAAGGCACACGCGCGGCCGAGCCCGCGGCTCGAGGCACAGACGATCGCCTTGCGGCCGGCAATTCCGAGATCCATGGCTAGTCCTCCGGGGTGAGCTCACGAAGGATCAACGTTAAACCCACCTCGGGCGCGCGCCAAATGCCCGCCGATGCGCGAAGTTCGACGCTGCTGCCCCGGTTCTTGCAGCAGACTCCGTTCATTCCCGCGCATAGCGCGTCGGAAGACGCGCGTGAACGCGCTTATGCTGGGAATCCAGGGCCGCAGACCGTGGCCCTGGGTCCCCGCTTTCGCGGGGACGAGCGGATAGGAGTGTCTCTTGAGAGGCGCGTCAGACGGCGCCGCGCGATTCGAGCGGACGCATTTCGTTTCCGCGCCAGACGAAGCCGCGACCGAGCCAGCCGCCGATCCACAACAGCGGCAAGAGCGCGTCACGCAGCATCCAGGCGGCGGGCGATTTGAGGCTCAGATGCCAGCCGGCTGCGCGCGCGAGCGCGGCCTCGGCGCCATACCATGTGGCCGCGAATGCAACGACGCTGGCCAAAGGCAGGCCCAGCGCCGCGACGACATAGGCGGCCGCCGTGAGCGGGCCGAGACTGCCGCTCAAAATCTCCAGCGCATAGTACTGCCGAAACGAGGCCTGCCGCAGCTTTGCCCACCGCAGTTGACCCGCCCATACTTCGCCCGCGGAGCGGTAGCCGAGGGGCTGCTCGAACGGCGCGTCGACGAGGCGGACGCGTAGTCCCAAGTCGCGCACGACTTTGGTCGTGGCCGCGTCCTCCGCGGCCTCGGCCGCAAGCAATCGAATGCCGCCGGCCTGCTCGATCTGGCTGCGCCGATAGAGCATCGACTTGCCCTGGGCAAAGCCCAATCCGATTGCGGCCGAGGTATATTGCCATCGCAACTGGTAGGTATTGAGGAACGCGCATTCGAGCTCGGCCCAGAATCCCTGCGGACGGCCGCCGGCGGGCGGCGAGCTGACGACCCCGGTATCCGCGCGCCAAGCCGCGAGCAGGCGCTCGATGTAGTCGCGCGGCATCAAGACGTTGCTGTCCGCCATCACGATCCAGTCGTACGCGGCCGCGCGCCAACCCTTGCAGACGTTGTTGAGCTTCGGGTTGTCGCTGATCGTCTCGTTGCCGATGAGGAGCCGCGCGGCAACATGCGGATGCGCCGCGATCAGGCGCTGCACGAGCGGCACGGCGGCGTCGTGGGCATTCGCCGCGCAGAAGACGATCTCATAGCGCGGATAGTCGAGGTGGAAGGCGGAGCGCAGCGTGTCTTCGATGTAGTTTTCCATGCCGCAGATCGGCCGCACGAGGCTGACGCCGGCGGCGTCGGAGGGCGCGTGCGTGCAATCCCGTGCGCGCGTTGCGCGCCGCCCGGTTCGCCGCAGATAACGCGTCAGTCCGAGTAAACCGAGAGCCGTCTGTGATTCGGCGGGACGGGATAGCGACCTCGGCTTGCGGCATTTGCTCGTCGCGATCAGGATGCTGCCGAGGTGGGTGGCGGTTGCGACAATCGAATAGGTCGCAAGCGCCCAAATCGCAATCGTCATGACGCAGCTATGTCATGCAGGCGGTGACAGTCGTGTGACGAGCGCGGGGCGCGGTGCCGCAAATGCCGGCGTGGGTGCCCTTGCCGGGCAGGGCGTCGCGGCGCTACCGTCGGGCAATGCAACCATCGCCCGATCGTGCCCTGCCGACCGCCGCGGACGTCGATGCCGCCGCGCAGCGGCTTGCGGGCGTTGCGCTACACACCCCGCTGCTGACCTCGCCGGTGCTCGATGCGCTGACCGGCGCGCGCGTGTTCCTCAAGGCCGAGACCCTGCAGCGCACGGGCTCGTTCAAGTTCCGCGGCGCCTATAACAAGCTCTCCTCCATCCCGCCGGCGGAGCGCGCGGGCGGCGTGGTGGCGTTTTCCTCGGGCAATCACGCGCAAGGCGTCGCGGCGGCGGCGCGGCTTCTCGGCATGCCGGCGGTCATCGTCATGCCGGCGGATGCGCCGCGCCCCAAGCGCGAGCGCACCGCGGCGCTGGGCGCCGAGATCGTGCTCTACGACCGCGCGCGCGAAGACCGCCAGGCCATCGCGCAGGAGATTGCGCACAAACGCCATGCCGCGCTGGTGCCGCCCTATGATGACGCGCTGATCATCGCCGGACAGGGCACGACCGGCCGCGAGATCGTCGAGGATCTCGCGGCGCAAGGGCTCGTGCCCGACATCATCGCGGTGACGGCATCGGGCGGCGGGTTGACCGCGGGAATCGCGCTCGCGGTGAAGGCGCGAATGCCGCAGGCGCGCCTCTACACCGCGGAGCCCGAGGGCTTCGACGATCATGCCCGTTCGTTCAAAAGCGGACGACGGGAAAAGAACGCCGCGCTCACCGGCACGATCTGCGATGCGCTGATGGCGCAGACGCCCGGCGAAATGACCTTCGCGATCAACCGCGAACTGGTCGGCGCCGGCGCAGCCGTGAGCGACGAGGAGGTCGCCGCCGCGGTCGCCTTCGCCTTTCGCGAGCTCAAGCTGGTGGTGGAGCCGGGCGGCGCGGCCGCGCTCGCCGCGCTGCTGTCGGGCAAGATCGACGTGAAGGGAAAGATCGCGGTCGCGGTCCTCTCCGGCGGCAACGTCGATCCGGAGCTGTTCTACCGGTTGGTGGCCTGATTAGTTGATTCGAATCAAGAATGAGCGACGGACTCGGTCTTTGCCCTCCCCCTTGTGGGGAGGGTCGGCGCCTTAAGCGCGTTTCCGCGCGTCTTCGACGCGCTATGGCGCCGGGGATGGGGTGGTGCGGTGAAATGAGCCGCATAAAAAGCCCCGAAAGGAAAACTAAGTGTCCCTCTCCAATTTCGACCGCTATCAGCGGATCGCATGGGCCTATGACCTGCTCGATCTGCCATTTGAATACGGGCGTTACCGCAAAATCAGGCCGCTACTTTTTCGGGGACTGTCGGGGCGGATATTGGAAGCTGGTGTCGGCACTGGCCGGAATTTCCCATTTTACCCGCCCACCTCTGAGGTCGTCGGTATAGATCTAAGCCCAGCCATGCTGGCGCGAGCAGAGTGCAGGCGGCACACGGCAGCCACAAAGGTCGAGTTGCGACAAATGGACGTGACGCAGCTGAACTTCCCCGACCGTTCCTTCGACGCGGCAGTCGCTACGTTCCTGTTCTGCACCCTTCCCGACGAATTGCAGATAGCTGGCATGAGGGAGCTAGGCCGAGTGGTCAAACCCGGAGGCATCATTCGATGCCTAGAATACACCCGCCCAAGCGGCGGCTTTCGCCGCGCGATGACGCGCCTTTGGGAGCCGTGGGTTTATTGGGCCTATGGAGCCGGGTTTGACCGTCAGACCGAAAGACATGTTCCAGAAGCAGGACTGCAACTGCGGGAATCCCGCTTTGTGGCCGATGAATTGATCAAACTTCTGGGGGCTGTGGCATGACCTCCGCAACGTACGTGTCAAGTATATAATTCCCCCACAAGGGGGAGGGGAGCCTATCGAATGCGCGACGCTAACGTGCTTCAAGCACAAGCGAGCCCACTATAGCTGCCAGACGACGACGAAGGACACATCGCAGTTGCTGTTCCCTCCTTTGTCGTCCCTCCATCCTTCATCTTCATTTACGTGGCGGCTCGCGGTCTTCTACGCCGCGCTCTTCGTCGCGCTCGGCGTGCAATTGCCGTTCCTGCCGCTGTGGCTCGCGGCCAAGGGTCTCGATGCCGGCGCGATCGGCGTCGCGCTCGCGCTCCCCATGATCGTGCGCGTGTTCGCGATCCCGC
>Ga0209488_10001629_pt1 | contig 19135 bp, 4 predicted proteins | sample Rivendell_Oct201_8_FD_188349 | JGI IMG/M metagenome (GOLD analysis project Ga0209488, IMG submission 188349) | Vadose zone soil microbial communities from the Eel River Critical Zone Observatory, Northern California, USA -... | ecosystem: Environmental > Terrestrial > Soil > Vadose zone >...
CGCACAGCCTGATCGTACTGGGAGTGACCAGGGACCGGGCCTTAGGGGTGGATGTCGAGAATTTCGGCGCGCGCCAGGCAGCAATTGAAATCGCGGATCACTATTTCGCGCCGCTGGAAGTAGCTACTCTTTCTGCTGTACAACCGCTGCAACAGCAGTATCGGTTCTTCGAGTATTGGACATTCAAGGAATCGTACATTAAGGCGCGGGGTATGGGTTTGTCATTGCCTCTCGACAAATTCAACTTTCATTATCCCGATGAGCATTCGGTCGAAATCGGAATCGATCCCGAGTTGGCCGACGATCCCGGGCGATGGCAATTCTGGCAGTTGCAGCCAAGGCCGGGATATCTGGTGGCGATTTGCGCCGAACGAACCTGCCCCGGCTCTCCATCCCTGATCGTTCGAGAGACAGTTCCAATGCTGAGCGAAAAAGAAACTGCCTGCGAGTTTCTGCGGCTTTCAACATTCGATCGTGTGCAATATGCACAACAATCACAATAGGAGAATTCGATGATTGCTTTCGTATTTCCCGGTCAGGGTTCACAGAAACGTGGCATGGGCCAGGGTTTATTCGATGAAGTTCGCGAGTATATCGCGGTTGAGAAGGACGTGGACGCGCTTCTTGGCTATTCACTACGCAAGCTGTGTCTTGAGGATGCGGAGAACCGTATGAAAGAAACACAGTTCACGCAGCCTTGTCTCTATGTGGTCAATGCGCTGTATTACTACAAGGCTGTCAGTCAGGGCACTCGTCCTGCGTATCTGGCAGGTCATAGTATGGGCGAATACAACGCATTGCTGGCGGCAGGTGTGTTCGATTTTCTGACCGGGCTGCGGCTGATCAAGAAACGCGGCGAACTGATGGCCCAGGCAAGGAATGGCGGCATGGCAGCGGTGATCGGCCTGAGTGCCGGTACAATCGCAAGACTGATCAGGGACAACGGACTCGATACCCTCGATGTTGCCAACTTCAATGCACCGTCACAAATTGTGCTGTCAGGCCCAGTTGATGACATCAAATCCGCCGCGCCGATATTCGAAAAGGGAGGTGCGCGAATGTATATGCCTCTTCAGGTCAGCGCCGCTTTTCATTCCCGGTATATGACGGATGCGGCGAAAGCTTTCGCCGATTTTCTGGCTCCAGTTTCTTTCGCCGCGCCGCAAACGCCGGTGGTTGCCAACGCAACCGCCCAACTGTACCCGACTCTCAATGCGTCGGAATCCGTCAAATCGCTTCTGGTGAAACAGATCACCAATTCGGTGCGATGGACCCAAAGCATGCGTATGCTCATCAATCAGGGCGTCACGCAGTTTAGCGAAACAGGTCCGGGAAACGTGTTGGCGCGGCTAGTGCAGCAAATCCAGCAGGAAGAGGACGACAAAAGCGTCGCCGCGATGGCGGGCGATTAAAGTCTCGCCACCAGCGGACTTCTCCATATCTCGCCCATTGTTCCGGGGCGAGTTCACAAAGAAGCTATATCCAGTTTGTTGTCGGAGCACGGATCCATTTCAGGGTCCACTCCGTAGTTGGGGCGGCGTAGCCAAGACAGCAAGGCATCTGCCAGCAGAGCAGGTCATCGGGAGTGCAATTCTCTCCGCCGCCTCCATATTTTTCAGGTTGTTGTAGCTCCACCGGCCTCGCGCAATCGCGCTCGGTAATTCCTAGTAATTTTTTGAAAAATCCAACGGCCGTTAGGTTACTCAAAATTCGGAGGCGAATATGATAGCAACGTCAGCACAAGTTGTTACAACGGAAGATAAAAAAACTGAAAGCCCGGCAGACAAGCCCAAATCCTGGGGCAGGCGGATCGGCAGAATCCTGTTTCGTGTGAGCGTATCTCTCGTAGTCCTTATCTTTTTTGCGCAATTGATCTGGAAATTTTCCGGCTCCAACCAATGGGAAAAGGTTCTGGATGAGGATGGAATAAAAGTCTATACCTTAAAGTCGCCCGGGACAGATGTGGTTCAGTTCAGGGCTATCGGTAAGATTCATTCAACGCTGGCCGGTGTCGTGGCATGGATGAAGAACCCCGATACGTGCAAAATCCAGGGCTGCACTGAATCGTATGAAGTTGAGCGGGTGGGCGATCTCCTGCAGTACAACTATTTTCAATACGACTTTTCACCTTTTGGGAAAAGGGATTTTGTTATCAGGTCACAGTTTTATCAAAACCCGAATAACAAAGAAGTGTTGCTGGCGGTTGCTGCGATCGCAGACAAGGTGCCACCCAAAGAAGGCTTCTTCCGGGTAACAGACATGAACAACAAATGGCGCCTTACACCGCTGGAAAACGGCGACCTCGAGGTCGAGATCGAAAACAATCTTGATTTTGGTGGATATGCGCCGATGGCGGCGTTTAATCTGAAACGGCCCCAAAGCATGAAGCACATACTCACGCACCTGCAAGGCTGGACAGAGAAATACCAAAGCGCGAAATTCGATTTCATAAAGGAGAAGAATAGCGCCCCGGCGACCCATATCAGCCAGGCCAGCACAGCGCCATGAACTGGCCGCCAAGGTGCTTGCGCAATTGATTTAGGGGACTCTGCCGATTTCACCATTCGGGCGGCCCTGGTGCTGGTCAACTTGCCACTAATGACACTGACTGACGTCGAGGAGCCTTGTTTTGCGGCTAAATTGCTCCGGGAAAATTGGCGGTTTTAGCCGTCACTTCAGAATCTCTTCAACCTGCTACCCTGCTACCAGTATTACATTGATGAAAACGATGGCAGTACGCATTACCGTCCTGCTGTTTCAAAGCTGTCGCTCGCCAGCCCGCTATGCTAGGCATCAGTACCTAGCAGCAGGCTCAAATGATTAGGACAGGAGCACACAATGGTTATCACTGCCACAGCACCTTCTGGCGAATCCGCGCCACGTCCGCGCATCCCGGTGCGGGAACACATACTGGAATGGACAATATGCCTGGTGCTGCTGTGGTTGATCATTCAAGCGGCGAGAAACCCATGGCCATTGCTGCGGAGCAGAACATTCCCTGCCCTGCTGCTCTTTATCGCCTCCTCTGTGTACTGGAATATTGCGGGCCGGAACTCAGCGCCAGCCAAAATATCAGAATCCGGAGTATCGAAGTGGTTCCATCAAATCGTGCTCATGCTGGCGTTCGTTCTGCTTTTCTGGTCGGCGCCCGGTCTGACCGGCTGGTTTTTACCGCAGCACCTTCATTTCCTTGTGACCGCTGGCGCCATCGTGCAAGCAGCATTCATTCTTCTGGCCGTTTGGGCCCGGCGGCATCTGGGACGCAACTGGAGTAGAGCAGTCAGAATCGGCGTGGACCACGAATTAGTCCGCACAGGACCGTATCGGCTTTTGCGCCACCCGATCTACACGGCCATGCTCGGCATGTTTCTCGCTACGGCCATCTCCTGCAGCCAGTACCACGCGCTCCTTGGATTCGGGATTTTGGTGGTCGCTTACCTGCGAAAAACCCGGCTGGAAGAGAAGATCCTGCAGCAGACGTTTGGCGCCGAGTACGACGCATACCGGCGCGACACATGGGCGCTCGTGCCTCTGGTGTTTTAGACTCTTAGCGCAGAACCTTCCCCCGTTGAAGTTGGTGAAGCAATCTACAAGGGAGACTTCCTGTCTGTTGCTGGGTTCAATCCGGCAGAGAGGTTTGACGGAAGCTTTTATGAGCACGTGGTGGGAAAAGCAGATGCTGGCGGGTGGCAGCATACTCTGGGCTGTATATCACTTGGTGCACCAGGCACAAATCAGCGCGGCTTATCTCTAAGACCCGGCCCCATGCAGCATTCATGCTTGGCCTGATGATCTGGTTGCACGGCAAATACCGCAGGTCGATTGAGACAAACCGGACGCGAATGAGCAATTAGCAGTTGGCAATCAGCCACTAGCAATTCGAGATGGCAATCTGATTGAAGCCGGCGTGGATCTAGAGATGAGATGTTTCCACGACAGTCACTGCCGGGAATCGCAAGAGCAAAGCCCCTTTCGAAGAAAATCCGCAAGCGCCTCCGGTCATCAATGCCTGCATTAGGAACACAAAAATGGGGCTCGCTTCGCAGGGCCTATCGATCTTTTCTTTGCTTACCACAGCTTGCGCTTTAGGCCAGAAAATATCGCCAGCTTCGCTGGCTCAGTCCTTGTTGGCCTGCCTATTCTTCTCTTATCGGGCTTGGTTTACGCATTCAAACATCTCAACAAGCTTAGATCAGATCGGACTGTAGAGCGAAGCGATGCCAGAAAGCTGCCCTGGCCTTGCTCGGACGCAGGGAAATGGAGCCCACCAAATGTCACAAGTACAAACTATTGCAGCAGCACTGCCTATACAGAGCCGTCCGCTGATGTCTACCTTGGAACGAATGACGACGATATCCAAGTTGGCTTTTCCCATAAGCCTCGCTCAAAGTTCTGTTTTAATGATGGCATTGATTGATCTTGCCATGGTTGGAAGGTTGGGGACCAAAGCCGTAGCAGCATTCGGACTCGCAGTGTTTAGCAATAGGCTTATCCTGGCTTCTGTCGATGGGCTTACTTCCTCTGTACGAGGTATAGTTGCCCGTAGAAAGGGAGAGGGCTCCACGGAATCCAGGTGTTTACCGCTCAACGCAGGCCTATTGCTCGCGCTAGTCATAGGAGCGCCTCTGGCAGTGATCTGCTATCTGACTATCCCCTATCTCTTCCCATTCATCTCCCCTGATTCGGATATCACCAGGATAGGCACCCCATTACTTAGCATTCTATGCCTCGCCGTTCCTGCTATAGGAATGCACAATGCTTTCAACGGTCACTGGACTGGGTTAGAAAAGCCACGAGTCTACATGCTGATAATTCTTTTCATGAACTGCCTTAATACTCTTCTGAACTACGCTCTCATTTTCGGTCATTTCGGCGCTCCTGCCCTGGGGGCTACAGGAGCCGCCATTAGCACAGTGTTGTCTCTATATGTCGGCGTCATCATTCAATGCTCGGTTGTCTACTTCTGCTTCCGAAACGATGGATTCTTGAGCACAAACCCGGGGCGGGCTCTCATCATGCGCATCTCTCGGTTGGGTCTGCCTATAAATATTACGGCGTTCTTCTTTGGGATTGGCTATGTTGTTTTCCTTTGGCTCGTTGGGCAGGTGGGAACGGCAGAGTTAGCCGTTGCGAATGTTCTGGTTAGAATCACAATGGTATTGGGTGTCCTGGCGTCATCTTTAGGAATGGCCTCCGCAACCCTGGTCAACAGAATCGTAGGCGAGGGCGATCCTGTAGGAGCCGCCCAGTGGGGATGGTCCGCGGGAAAATTAGGAGTCGTTGGAATCACCTTGCTGGGAGTTCCTATTCTTCTATTTCCGAAGGCATTGTTGTCGATTTTTCTTTCTGATCCGCACACGATCTCGATCGCCATTATTCCAATGCGGCTTGAGGCAGCGTTGGCTGGAATAGCCAGCCTGATTTATATCTTTGGCTATACGCTAAATAGCCTGGGTGAGGGCAAGCGAATCATGATTATTTCTTTGACTACACAATGGCTCCTTTTTTTGCCTGCGGTGTGGTTTGTTGGCCCCCACTTACATTATGGTCTTTTGCAACTGTGGCTGGTCAACATGGGATATAGTCTGCTTGCAACTGTGTTGATTACTAGGCTTTGGATTGCCGGCGGGTGGAAGAAAATTAAGATTTAAACCGGTCTCCATTGACGCGCTCCTCATAGCCTTACCCTGTTGCTCCCACGCGACTTCCACCGGTCACGAAGTAACCAAGCGAACGTATTTTGATTTGCCTTGGTGCGCTAAAGCTCCAGGAAGCATTGCATTTCAGTTGATTCGCCATTTCAGTAAATTTCCCCGATCTAATCTGAACTCAGGTGGCTGAAAATGATTCATCAGGAACTGCTACAAGACCTAACCGAGTCGTATCTTAAGTCCCTTATTGCGGAGACTTCCGGCGCTCTAAGTTCACAATTCGATTCACTTGCTCCGTTCGGGGAACTGGGGATTGATTCGTTCTATGTGCTTAAGATCATCCGAAGGCTGGAAACGGACTTCGGCACGTTGCCCAAGAGCCTGCTCTTCGAACATTTCACCATCAGCGACTTGGCAAATTATTTTGTCAACAACCATGAGCAGGTGCTCGCTGTAAGGTTCGCAAGTGAGTTGCAAGGCGGCACTTCTTTTGCTCACAGCAGCGGCCATTCAGTGAAATTGATCCAGGTGCTTGAAAGAGCGGAGCCAACAGCAGCAGCAAATCAACCCAAGCTGGTCGCCGGAAAAGCGGCTCCAATCCGCATAAGAGAAAAGGAAGCTTACGCACATCCTGAACTACGGGAACTCGTGCAGAAGCTGTTCGAGCGCTACAAGCGGGAAAGCAGCATTTCGCGAGGGACCAGAACAATTGCACCCAATCTTTTCATTGGCAGCGCAAAACGCGGCTATTTTAATTATGGTCGCAACAAGAACATCATCATGGCGTACGGTTTTACCGGGCCGGAAGAATATTTTCCTGATCTGCTGAAGGAATTGTGCGGATATTGCGCAGCGAACAACTTCCATCTCAACATTATGGGTGATCGGGAAATCCCACCCGTGGGCGACATAGTCTTTTCAGCCACACCGTTTGGTGTGGCCCAGCGCATCCTGAATCTCAAGGAATTCACGCTTGATGGCGGAGCAATGCGTCGTCTCCGCTACCAGGTGTCGAAGTTCGCGAAGTGCGGCGTATCTCAGACGCAAGAGTATCAGTGCGGTTCCAATCCTGAGATCGACCGGAACATTATGGCTATCATCGATAAATGGTGTGAATCCAGGACAAAGGTCAACCCGCTGGTTCATGAAGTGCGAGACGAAATTCTCGCCGGCATACTTGATGCCGATCACCGCCTCTTCCTGACCTATCTCGACGATGTCCTTCAGAACGTCATCCTCATTACCGCCATGTGCTCTGAGGAAAACGGCTATCTGATGGACCTGGAATTCTATTCACCAGAGATGCCACTGGGAGGACTGGAATTTGCGATCGTAAGGATTATCGAAGTTCTGGCCGCAGAAGGATGTGACGTCCTGAGCATGGGCGCAACCTACGGGTGCAAGCTCGAGTCTTCTGCCAATGCGGATCCGGAGATCGACAAGATACTGGATGACCTGCGTGCGCAGGACATCTTCAATGACACCGGTAACCTTCAATTTAAAAATAAGTTTCGCCCCGATAACAAAGCTATATTCCTTTGTCGTCCAGTTGGCAGTGGCAGTCCCGATGATGTCATCGACATCATCATGATGATTGCTGACCCTCTGAAGAATCAGACTCCAGAGGAACAAAACGATGGTCCCGCGAAATCCTTGCCCCAGGTTACCTCTCTGCCGGAGCCGGTGAAGCGCGAGTCTTCTGCCCCGCCTTCATCGCTCAGTGCAGAGACAGTAATCGTTGCGGGCAATGAGCGCTCACACATCCTTGCCCAATACGGCTTCAATCCTCTCAATATCCCGCATGAACACGTCGCGTTCGATTTGAAGACTGACTCCTGGTCCCAACTGCACATGCCATCGATTGAAGTGCAGATGAAGACTCTGCACGCGCAACTTCAGCAGCCTGTGAATGTGGATGAAAGTTTGAGACTGGTATTTCCCTTCGCCTATTTTGTGCTCACCGCATCCGGGCAAGCGGCAGAGAACATTTTCTTCAGAGCATGGTCAAAGAAAGGCGTCACACTTCAGAATCTGCTGTTTCCCAGCACTATTTTTCATCAGATCGATAAAGAGTTTTTGAGCAAAGAGTTGCCTCATCCCGCAGTGTTTGATCTTAATTCCCGCAACCAATACAAGGGCAATATGGACTGGGAATCATTGCAGGCGCAGCTGGCGCAGAATCCAGGCGCGATTGCAATGGTGTGTATTGAAGTGGGCAACAATGCTGCCGGCGGAGCTCCCGTTTCTATGCAGCACCTGAGAGATGTAAAAGCGCTGCTTGCGCGGCACGCCATACCTCTCGTCATTGACGGCACTCGCGTTGTTGAAAATGCGCAATTCCTGATTGAGCAAGACGGAGATTGTGCTGGTAAGAGCGTCTGGACGGTTGTCCGGGAAATGCTGTCCTACGCAGACGCTGTCATCGGCAGTCTAACCAAGGATTTTTGCGTAAACAAAGGCGGAATCATCGCCACCAATGACGCCAAACTGTTCCATCGCCTGGAAGAGCTTGCTCATGAAGCAGAGTCAGCTGTCGATTTGATCGATAGAAAGATTATTGCGTTGTCGTTGCACAATCGTAAGCAGATTGAAGCCAAAGTGTTGCGAAGAATGGAAGGTGTCCGCCAGATCTGGCACGCACTGCGGGAACATGGCGTTCCGGTTGTGCAGCCTGCGGGTGGCCACTGTGTCTTGATTGATGTTAAGCAAATTCCGGAATTCAAGGACTTCAAATATCCAGTAGCCTCCTTCCTCGCCTGGATGTATGTCAATACCGGCATTCGTGGAGCCGCACACAGTGCGGGAATGCAGAGGCATACGAGCATCAATGATCTGGTCCGCCTCGCTGTCCCCGTCGGAATGAAGCGGGACCAGATGGATGACATGGCAGGCAGGCTTCTTCAGCTGTTCGACGAGAAAATCAATATTCCCGAAATCGTACTGGAAGGCAGCGTGCCGCAGCAATTCGGCGCGGTACACTCCAGCTATCGCCTGGTTAATTACCATAGGACGACGGGAGAGATAGTCGTCGCCTCAGACTTCGGCAATACGGCCTCGCAAGAGGAGATTACCAGCAAGATTTCTTCCCCTTTGCACCCTCTACCAGTTCTCAGCAAGCCAGCAAATGGCTCCGCTCCCAACGCACTGGCACCGGCAATGAATGCTTCCAGAGATTCCGAATCAAGCCAGGGCGCTCGGAACGGGAAGCCTCGCAAAGTGCAGGATGTCGCAATTGTAGGCATGGCTGGCCGCTATCCCAAGGCAAAGAACCTGGGTGAGTTGTGGGAAAACCTGAGGCAGGGCAAAGACTGCATCGAGGAAATTCCTGCGGACCGTTATGAGCTTCGCCTGAAGCAGGGCGCCACAAAGAAATACCGTGGTGGTTTCATTGACGGTGTGGATAAATTCGATTCTCTCTTCTTCAACATCTCTCCAAGAGAGGCGGCAATGTTGGATCCTCAGGAGAGACTCTTTCTGGAGGTCGCGTGGGAAGCAATTGAGGATGCAGGCTACTATCCGGAGATTCTGACGAGCGAAGATGGGTCGCGCAACGTCGGCGTATTTGTAGGCGCGGTATGGGCCATGTATCAGATGTTAGACGGTGAAGAAGATCCCACCGGGAAGAAGATCCAGCCCAATTCGTTTCTTTGGAGTATCGCCAATCGCGTTTCTTACTGGATGAATTTTTCCGGCCCCAGTTTGACGCTGGACACGGCATGCTCCTCCAGCCTGACCGCTCTTTATCTTGCCTGTGAAGCGATTCACTCCGGCGAATGCTCTGCTGCCATCGTCGGCGGCGTAAATCTGGACTTGCACGAAACCAAGCTGGACATCAACTCGGGTGGCGGCGCCCTCTCGAAAGATGGTTTTTGTCGCAGCTTTGGAAAGGGCGCAAATGGTTATGTGGCCGGCGAAGGCATTGGAGCCCTGTTCCTCAAGCCTTTCGACCAGGCCGTTCGCGATCAGGACAATATTTACGGCGTTATCAAAAGCGCCGCTGTGAATCATGGCGGCCGCGCCAGCGGATACACCATCCCGAATCCAAAGGCGCAGGGTAACCTGATTTTGTCGGCTTTTGAAAAGGTCAATATTGATGCGCGCAGCCTTTCTTACATCGAGGCACATGGTACGGGCACGGAGCTTGGAGACCCGGTAGAAATCACCGGGCTGAACAATGCCTTCAAGTCATACGCGGTAGAGAACCAGACCTGTGCCATTGGTTCAATTAAGAGCAATATAGGCCACTTGGAAGCAGCTGCGGGCGTCGTCAGCGTATCCAAGGTGCTTCTGCAAATGAAGCATCGGCAGCTTGTACCCTCCCTGCATTCCAGTCAGTTGAACGAATTCATCGACTTTGCACACTCTCCTTTCTATGTTGTGCAGGGAGTGGAAGACTGGAAAGGCAGAGAAGTGGATGGAGTGCAGGTGCCACTTCGCGCCGGAATCAGCTCATTTGGAGCAGGTGGAGCGAACGCGCACGTAATCCTGGAGAGTTATGACCACCTCGTGCAAGTGGAAGAAACGCCTGCTCCAGCCAGCGAACTGATTTTTCCGCTCTCCGCAAGAACCGAGGACCAGCTTCGTGAAATGGTGGTTCGCCTTTCAACAGCTGTCAGGAATAACAATTACAGATTGATGGATGTTGCTTATACGCTGCAGATGGGACGCAAATCGTTCGAGCATCGCTTGGCAATCAGCGCCACGGCAAAGGAAGAACTGCTTGAAAAACTCTCTTCCTTCTTGAACGGGAAAAAGTCTGACGGAATTGCCCGCGGACAGGTAAAGAATTCAGAAAGCATCACGCGATTACTGAATCGAAAAGAGAAGGAAGAATTCATTCAGCTGCTGTCTCAGACTCGGTCGCCATACGAACTGGCTGAACTATGGGTTGACGGTCTCTTCGCTGACTGGCGCGGGTTCGGATCGAAGGCTGCGTGTAAGAGAGTCTCTTTGCCAACGTACCCCTTTGCTGACAAACGGCACTGGGCTGGTAAGAGTTCCACGGCACGGTCTTTCTTACAGCCGGCAGCAGCGGTCCATCCAATGGTCGATACCAATGAATCCACCTTTGAACGTCAGATATTCAAGAAGACTTTTCATGATCGGGACTTCTTTATCTATGACCACCACGTGGCAGACGTCCCCACCCTCCCTGGCGTCGCTTATCTCGAGTTCGCGCGGAAGGCTGGCGAAATTGCTGCCGGCAGAAAAGTACAGAAAATCAGAAATATCGTCTGGATAAGTCCAATTGCCGTCCAAAACTCAATCCCGAAAGAAGTCTTTATCGAACTGAAGCCTTCTGACGCCACGGCGCGGTTTGAGGTATTCAGTTACGAGAAGAACGGCAGTAAGGTACCTCATTCCCAGGGCACTCTTATTTATGCAACCAAGCAGGAAGAAGCAGCGGAGCCGGAATTTATTGACCTGCAAGCCATCCGCGCCCGTTGCGCGAAAGTCATCGAAGGCAAGGATGCTTATCTAAGATTCAAGTCATTCGGTCTCGGTCTGGGGCCCAGTTTTCAGGTACTCCATGAGGTGTACAAGAACGAAAATGAGATCCTGGGTGTTTTGAAGCTGCCGGAATTCCGGCAGAATGACCTCCTGAGCATGGTTCTGCAGCCCTCTCTGATGGATGGATCGTTGCAGGCGGGAATGGGCGCGCACCTTGGTGAACAACTTGGAGAAATGTTCGTTCCGTTTTCCATTGGTGAAGTCGAAGTCCTGCATCCCCTTCAATCAAATTGCTTCAGCTATGCCACCGAGATGCAAGGTGGTAGTGGTAAGACCGGGAATAGGGAGGGCTCGCGACTGGTAAAAAGCGATGTGCTGATTGTGGATGAGACAGGCAAGATCCTGGTTAAAGTCCGCGAGTCAGTCGGTGTGCCTCTTCGCGATGTCTACAAGAAGAGAACACCTGACGCCGAAGCGGATGGATTTTCTAAGCTCTATTACTCTTACGAGTGGGATAAGGCTCCCCTCGTTCCGGAGAGCGCGCCGCCGACTAACCCGCCTGCCATCGTGCTTTTTGATACTCAGGAGACACTCCGAGACCTCTACCGTGCACGCCTAAAACAAGATGGAAAGAGCACTGATCAAATCATCCTGGTAAAGCCAGGAGACAGTTTCCAGGATTCCGGACAGCATTCTTACAGAATCAATCCTCGCAACAAGGAAGATTACACAAAACTTTTCCAGTCGCTCGTTGAGAGCAAGTTCCCAATCGAAAACATCTGCTTCGCCTGGCCGCTCGATCAACCTGATCGCTCTGATGAAAAGTATTTAGACAAGGCGCTGGACACAGGCGTCTACTCTTTCTTGTTCGTTTGCCAGTCTCTCATTCAGCAGAAACTGGAAAGCAAAGCCCACCTTATTTACCTGTATTCAACCAGACAGGATGAGACTCAGCCTGCGAATGAAGCGGCGAGTGGTTTCATCAAGGCGCTGAGAGTTGAGCATCCGAAGCTTCTCTGCAAGACCCTTGAAGTCAGACAGGATGGTTCTGGGTACGACCAGATCGTTAACGCCCTGTCCGCGGAATTTCAAGCGCAGACGCAAGATGCGACAGCCGTTCGGTATCATGACGCGAATCGGTCTATCAAAAAGCTCAAAGCTTTTAACTTCGAAGAGGCCACTGGCGGATCCTCCGCTCAAGGTATCAGCATCAGGGACAAGGGCGTCTACCTGATCACTGGCGGTGCCGGTGGTCTGGGTCTCATTTTCGCTGAGTTCCTGGCCAAAGAACATCATGCAAAGGTCGTTCTTGCCGGACGATCCAGGCTCTCACCAGAACGGGAAGCTAAGCTTAGCGAACTGACGAGCGCAGGGGCCGAAGTGATCTATCTGCCTGCGGATATGTCCAACCGCGAAGACGTGAGTAAGTTGGTCGCGGATGCCAAAGTACGTTTTGGCCAAATCAACGGAATCATCCATGCCGCTGGCGTACTCAGGGATTCGCTTGTCAGAAACAAAAAGCTGGAGGAAATGAGCGCGGTCTTCGCTCCCAAAATTTACGGAACGCTTTATTTAGACGAAGCAACACAAAACGAGGATCTGGATTTCTTTGTAATGTTTTCTTCCGTCGCTTCAGTCGGTGGCAACGCTGGCCAATGTGACTATAGCTTCGCGAACCACTTTATGGACTCATTCGCGGCATCGCGAGAGCTTCTTCGCGGCGATGGAGCGAGGCATGGCAAGACCTTAAGTCTCAATTGGTCGCTATGGGCTGACGGCGGCATGAAGGTGGATGAGCAGACTGAGCTCTACTTCAAGAAGACCCTGGGGATCAAACCTCTCAGCGCGGCGACCGGCATCGAGGCATTTGTTAAAGGCCTTGCCTTGGAAATGTCCCAGTTTGCCGTGGTCGAGGGCGTCCAGGAGAAAGTGGAACTGGCCTGGGGACTGCGAAAGAAAGAGCCTGCGCCAGTGATCTCTGCTCCTGCCTCTTCCGGTCGAGCCGAGACGCCTATCGCGGATGGCAAAGACGCAGATCTTGTTGCGTGGCTGCAGAACGAACTGTCGGAAATTGTGATGCAGTTCCTGAAACTCGATGCGAGCGATGTGGCAGCGGACAAAATCCTGCTGGACCTCGGCTTTGACTCTATTGGCTTGACCACGTTTGCGAACACGATTAATGAGAAGTTTCAACTCGATATCACGCCCGTTCTGTTTTTTGATTATCCCTCACTGGCGGAAATTGCGAAGTATTTGTCCGTAGAGCGGAAGAATGAGCTAATTAAGTTCTTTCCGGGAGCTGGAGGCGAAACACAAACGGCCACACCGCCGCAAACAGGCCGCCCATCCGCAAGTCCCCAGTCTGTCGAAAGTCCGAAAGAAACAAAGTTCGCGAACAATAAGGGATGGAACTCTGCCGCTCTGGACCGCGAGGTCTCATCATCCAGCCCTGGTGGAGGTTTCTCTCCAGAACTGCGCTTTATCAATCAACCCATCGCGATCGTGGGTATGAGCGGAGTGATGCCGCAATCGGAAGACTTGGATGAGTTCTGGGAGAACCTGAAGAACTCAAAAGACATGATCACGCTTATTCCCCCTGACCGCTGGAAGTGGGAAGACTATTATGGCGATCCGCTGAAGGAACCAAATAAGTCGAACTCCAAGTGGGGGGGATTCATGAAAGAGATCGACAAGTTTGATCCGCTGTTCTTTGGAATCTCCCCAAGAGAAGCCCAGATGATGGATCCGCAGCAGCGGATCTTCCTGCAGACAGTATGGAAGGCGATCGAAGATTCGGGACAAAAAGTCTCCGATCTGTCAGGCACGAAGACCGGATTATTTGTGGGTGTCGCTAATCAGGATTACGTCAACGTAATGAATAATCTGGAAGTTGCGCTGGACGGGTATTCCGCCTCGGGAAACTCCCATTCCGTATTGGCCAACCGAATTTCCTTTCTGCTCAATTTGCGTGGACCTAGCGCACCCATTGATACCGCTTGTTCCAGTTCACTTGTAGCACTGCACCGCGCCATCGAATCGATCCACACAGGAAGCTCCGATATGGCAATCGTGGGCGGTGTGCAAATCATGCTGAGTCCGGCTGGGCACATTTCGTTTGGCATGGCAGGAATGCTGAGCAGCGACGGAAAATGCAAAACCTTTGATAAGCGTGCCAACGGCTATGTTCGAGGCGAGGGCTGCGGAGCGATATTTCTCAAGCCATTGTCGGTTGCGGAAGCTGAAGGCAATCATATATACGCCGTCATCCGGGCGACCGCAGAAAATCATGGTGGACGAGTGACGACTATGACCGCGCCCAATTCGGCGGCACAAGCTGCTCTTCTGGTGGAGGCCTATGACAAGGCGCGAATTGACGCAGCAACTGTCGGCTACATCGAATGTCACGGCACCGGAACCAGTCTGGGGGATCCCATTGAGATTCAGGCGCTCACCAGGGCGTTCTCTGAAATGTACAAAAAACACAACCATGCTCCTGCGCAAACCCCTCATTGCGGCTTGAGTTCGGTAAAAACCAATATCGGCCATCTGGAAACTGCCGCAGGCATTTCGAGTCTGCTCAAGGCTTTGCTGGCCTTTAAGCACAAGCAGATTCCGGCGAATATCAACTTTGAAGAGCTCAATCCTTATATCAGTCTCAAGGGGACCCCGTTTTATATCGCAGACAAGCTCACACCATGGAAGGCCGTGATTGGCGAGGATGGATTGCCCCTTCCTCGCAGAGCGGGCGTAAGCTCTTTTGGTTTTGGCGGGGCCAATGCCCACATCGTGTTGGAAGAATATATTTCTTCACAACCTCGACCAGCGATACGGCCGCAGGAACCACAGTTGATCGTGCTGTCTGCAAAAAATGAGGACCGGCTCAACGCGTATGTCCAATCCATCCATGCGTACCTGGAAAAAGAGACGGTCGATCTCGCTGATGTGGCATACACACTGCAGGTTGGAAGAGATGAAATGCTCGAGCGACTGGCATTTGTCGTATCCAGCGCTGAAGATTTGACGCAGAAAGTCGCCGAGATTCTTAAAGGCGAAACGCCAAAGGATTGCTACCGCAATAACATAAGAAGCGCTGCAAAATCGCAAACAGCGGCAGGCACGGCAGGAGAAATTCCGGTCACGGACCTCATCAAGAGGAAAGACCTTTCAAAGCTGGCGGAACTCTGGGCGTCCGGGACGAAGATCGACTGGCCCTCACTGCATAAATCAGATGCGCCCAGGCGCATTTCTGTTCCCACATATCCATTCGCAAAGGAAAGCTATTGGATCGCGGGTGCAGAAGGCAAAACCTTCCAGGTCCGTCGCGACCAGGGTCAAGGAGAAGTGGCAAAACTGCATCCTCTGGTTCACCGCAATATCTCGACATTGACGACACAGAAATTTGCGTCGCGCTTCACTGGACAAGAGTTCTTTCTGGCAGACCATAAGGCTGCATCCCACGCGATCTTACCCGCAGTCGCATATATAGAAATGGTCTCCGCCGCGGGAGAGCTCGCCGGCGAGCAAAAAATTCGCTTCATTCGAGACATGGTCTGGATGGCGCCGTTGACGGTGGACGATGACGCCAAAGAGGTAGAAGTATCACTGACCCCACTCAGGAGTGACATCGACTTTGCAGTCAAGACCATGGATAAAGGGCATGCAGTGACTCACTGCCGTGGGAAGTTCGGCTATCCAACTACTACCGTTGTAGAACCTGAATCTTTGAATATCGTCGAAATTCAAGAACGCTGCCCGGAAACTGTTGCGGGCAAGGACCTCTATGCATTTATCCACGCTGCGGGCTTAAATCTTGGCAAGGCCTTTCAGGTTGTTAAAAAAGTTCACACCAGCAATTCCCAGTGTCTGGCCGTCTTGCAGTTACCTGAGCATCTCAAAAGCCAAGCCAACCAGTTCTGGTTGCATCCAGTGCTGCTGGACGGCGCAATACACACCGCTGTCAGCATGGTGAAGAAATATAAGGATGCCATACCGTGGAGCATTCCTTATTCTGTGCGCGAGGTCCAGATATTTGGATCATTGAGAGATGTTTGTTATGCGCATGCCACCTGGAATCTGGATAACATTCAAGATGAAAAAAGCTTCATCAAGCTGAATATCGCTTTCCTGGATAAAAATGGCACGGTACTCGTGCGCATGAATGATTTTGTGGCTAAACCGATCCTTCAAGCTGCTGCAAAGCCAGATTTAAAGGGAGAAACAAGCCAACACAAGAAACTCAGCAGCAGCACCGGGATTGGGCCCGGTCTTCACTCTTTAGCGCCGGTGTGGAACCGGGCGCGCCTTGAAGCCAGCGGACGTGATATTGCTGAAAACACAAGCAAGATACTTTTGTTGAGCGGTGATGAAGATCAGCTGGACTGGGTCCGCAGGTCCTATCCGAACGCGCAGCTCCTGCCGTTGACGCCAGATGCGAGCATAGACCGTATTGAGAAAGAACTTGGGATTTGCTCATTTGACCAGTTGCTCTGGATCGCGGCGGACGTAAGGAGCGAGGCCGGTCCCGAGCCAGTGACTGACGAACTGGTTGAGCAACAGGAAGCAGGAGTAATAGCTGTCTTTCGAATCATAAAAGCCCTGCTGCAATCGGGCCATTCGAGCAAGAAACTTCAGTGGACCATCATTACCAGCAGGACACAGCGGGTACTGGAGAACGATCAGCTTCAACCCGCCCATGCGAGTGTGACCGGCCTTGTGGGCAGTCTCGCGAAGGAATATCCGCAATGGGATTTAAGGCTCATTGACGTCGATTCGCTTGCATCCGTCTCTGCTCACGAATGTTTGTCTCTGCCATGGGATAAACAGGGTAACGGTCTTGCACATCGTCGTGGCGAATGGTTCCAGCAAGCGCTGGCGCTCATGCCGAAGCTGCCTCAGGGGCCGCCGGTATACCGGAAAGGCGGTGTCTACGTCGTCATTGGCGGCGCGGGCGGCGTTGGCGAAGTGTGGAGCCGGTTTATGGTCGAAAACTACCAGGCCAGATTGGTCTGGATCGGCCGACGTGAATGTAACGCCAACATCCAGCAGAAGATCAACTCATTGGCTCAAACCGGCCATGCTCCACTGTATATCTCAGCCGATGCCGCCAACGTGGCTGCGCTTGAACAGGCGTTCAAAACGATTCAGGAAACATATCCCATCATTCATGGGGTCGTGCATTCAGCAATAGTTCTGAACGATCTCAGCATTGCACGCATGGAAGAAGCTGGTTTCCGGACCAGTCTATCCGCCAAAGTTGATACAAGCGTGAACATGGATAGAGTCTTTGGCAATCAAAAACTCGATTTCATGCTCTTCTTCTCTTCCATAGTGTCTTTTGTCAAATCTCCCGGACAGTCCAATTACTCCGCTGGCTGCACATTCAAAGACAGTTTTGCGCACAAGTTGCAGCAAGGGAAAGCTTATCCGGTCAAGATCATGAACTGGGGATATTGGGGTAGTGTCGGCGTCGTAGCAGATGAATCTCATAACGAACTCATGCGCCGGATGGGTATCGGGTCCATCGAAGCGGACGAAGGCATGGCTTCCTTACAGGAGTTGATCAACTCTGAAGTTCGTCAAATCGCTTTGATCAAGACCCTCAACAGTGAAGCGACTGCAGGCCTTCGCCTTTCGGAAACCATCACGCATTTTCCAAAAGAGGCGCCATCTGTTTTGCAGGAATTACAAGCAACGTTGGCGCAAAGGCCATCGATCAAATCTATTGATGTCCTGGAACGAGAACTGCCAAGCGCGGAAATGAGTGAGTTGGCGACTGAGATTTTTGCGTCCAGTCTCAAGTCATTGGGTCTCTTCAGCAACGGAATTCACAAGATCGTTGACCTGACACTGGAGAAACAGCCCGCACCTTATTACGAGCGCTGGCTAACCAGCAGCATTCGCTATTTACAAGAGCAGAACATGCTTGCCGCCGATCTGACGTTTGTCTGCGAAGTGAAAGGGCTTGCTGATTTGTGGGCTGAGTGGGATGGCAAAAGATCAGTGTGGGCAGCCAATCCTAACCTGCAGGCGCAGATTGCTTTATTTGAAGCATGTTTAAAGGCCCTGCCAGGAATCTTGAGTGGGAAACAGCGCGCGACAGATGCTATCTTCCCGAATTCATCAATGCAATTAGTGGAAGGCGTTTATCGCGGTAACGTGCTGGCGGACTACTTCAATGAAACGCTTAGTGACACGTTGGTCTCCTGCATCGAACAGCAATTGGCGCTGGACAAGAATCGGAAGATTCGCATCGTTGAAATCGGAGCGGGTACAGGTGGCACCACTACAAAGCTGCTGCCTGTCATGCAACGGTTTCCAGTCGAGGAGTATCGCTACACGGATGTCTCCAAGGCATTTCTGATGTACGCGGAGAAACACTTCAAGCCTCAATTCCCCGCACTGACAACTTCGATCTTTGATGTTTCCAGGCCTTTGGCGGTTCAGTCAATCACGGCCGGTCATTATGACGTGGCCATTGCCGCCAACGTGCTGCACGCAACGCCTAATATCAGGGAAACATTGCGCAATGCCAAGGCAGTGTTGAAGAACCAGGGTGTCCTGCTGCTCAACGAAATCAGTACGTGGTCGCTGTTTAACCATTTGACCTTCGGTTTGTTGGAAGGATGGTGGCTGAATGAGGATACCGCGTTGCGCTTGCCCGGCAGCCCAGGACTGTCTACTGAGAAGTGGCGTGAGTTACTCGAGGAAGAAGGGTTTGAAGCAATTTTCTTTCCTGCCCTGGAAGCACATAAGTTGGGTCAGCAGATTGTTGCCGCCTGCAGTAACGGATGGGCGCGGCAATCATTGGTTAAGGAGTTGCCCTCGCGACCGACGGAAGTTAAGCCTGCGGATAAGAAGGCAGCGGAGTTGGCGGGAACCCAAAATGGTCGGAAGGAGACCGCAGTTCCAAGGCAGGCTCATTTGCCGCACCAGAAGGGAACTGACTATATAAAACAGGTGCTGGTGGAGAAGCTGTCAGCGGCACTGAAGATCGAAGCCGGCAGAATCAGCCACGAAGCGCCAGTGGCAGAGTA
>Ga0209488_10001630_pt1 | contig 19106 bp, 17 predicted proteins | sample Rivendell_Oct201_8_FD_188349 | JGI IMG/M metagenome (GOLD analysis project Ga0209488, IMG submission 188349) | Vadose zone soil microbial communities from the Eel River Critical Zone Observatory, Northern California, USA -... | ecosystem: Environmental > Terrestrial > Soil > Vadose zone >...
GAATTGGGTGACGAGCGACGCCGTGGTGCGGCGCGAGCGCCTGCGGCATGGCCTGTCGGCGCGGGTGAAGCGGCTGTTCTCGTTCGCCCGCTGAGCCGCGGCTATTCCTGAGCTTCCGGTTTGTGGCCGGCGCAGGCCATCTCACTCTGCGTCCAGGTCGAGAGGATTGCCCGCTCGGTTACGGCGATTTCGTGTACTGCCCCGGCGCCGGCGCGATGGCGCGGCGCAGCGTCGCCAGCAGGAGCAACAGCAGAACCGCGGGTGTAAGCAGCAGGTGCGACCAATGCGCCAGCAGCCAGCCGGCGACCGGACTCACCCAGACGAGCACGAGGAGGGAGATCTCGCCACGCCGGAACCCCGTCGCCAAGCCTTCCTGCAGCAACCAGGCCAATGGCAGCAGCAGCAGGACGACATCGTAGTCGAACGCGTAAGGTGTGGTGAGCGGGATGGCGAGGGCGAGCGCCGAGCCTCGCAACGCCAGCGAGGCGCGGCGGTGCCACACCCACCAGAGGACGCCCATCGCGCTCAGCGCGACGAGCGCCTGCAGCACATAGGCGGCGCCGATCCCGACGCCGGCCAGACGAGCCGCGCCGAACACCGTGACCAGCCGGTCCCAGGAAATCTGTCCCGCTTCGAGCGCGATCCGCGCTGCGCCCAGCACCTCCAGACCCGCGCGCCACGACTCCAAGCCGAGGACAGCGAGACTCGCAACCGCAAGGCCAAGCGCGGTAGCGGAGGCGACCGCGAGGGTGCGCCAGTGCCGGCCGAAGAGCAGCGCCGCGAAGGCGGCAACGGCGATTTGCGGCTTGTAGCTGAGCAGGCCGAAGAGCAGCCCAGCCGTCGCCGGGCGCGTTTCGAGGCTGAGCAGCCCGCCGGCGATCAGCGCGGCGGAGATGATGCCGTTCTGGCCGCTGATCAGGCATTGCGCCGTCCCGGGGAAAATGAGTGCCGCGACGGGCGCAAGGGGGTGCGGTGCGATACGCCGTACCAGCCGCGCCAGCGCGACAAAGGGCGCGCCGAGCCAGAGCACGAGCGCCACGAGGTACGGCAACGTCGCCAAGGGCAGCACCAACAGAAGGAAATTCGGCGGGTAGAACCAGGCGATGAAGGGCACGGGAGCCCCGATCGCCTGCGCTTCTGCGGCACGGAGGGCCACCTGGTCGTAGGCCGCCGCCGGGTGGCCGGCGAGCGCCATCGCCGAGGCGGACCAGGCGGCGACAAAGTCGCGTCCGATCGCGCTGCCACCCGAGTTGACGAGACCCGGCGGATGCCACCACCAACTCGTCCCGAGCCCGCCCGCCAGCCAGCCAGCACTGGTGAGCAGCAGGGCGAAAAGCGCGGCGAAGCGAAGCGGACCCAAGCGCTCGACGTCCGAGCGCAGGCGCGCCGCCACGGCGATAGCTGGAGGACGATCGAGCATGTCAGCCAAGGTGCATCGCACATCTTCCGTGAGCACTGCGGTCGCCAGCGTTGTAGGGATGTTTCCCTACGCTTTGACCAATCGCTACGCCTTCGGATACGACGCCGCAAGCACGCCGTCTGGCGGCCTAACCCCAGTTTTCCACGGCGAGGTCCTCGGCCGCCGCAGCGGCGGCGAGCTTCCTCGTAGGGCAGACGGCAACCCCTCGATCGGCCCAGCGCAGCAGCGGCAGATCGGCATGGTGGTCGGAATAGGCGATGACGAACGGCGCCGCTCGCCACGCCGAGACGGCGCGCCGTACCGCCGCCAATTTTGCCTCGCCCTTGAGATTGCCGCCGTCGAGGCCGCCGGCAAGGCGCCCGTCCGCCGTCCACGCGACGCGGGTGCACAGCACTTGATCGAAGCCGAGCTCCCGCGCCAGCCGGTGAACATAAAGGTCGAGGCTCGCCGTCGCCAGGAGCAGTCGATGACCTGCCGCGCGATGCGCCGCGATCCGCGCCTCGGCGCCGGCGCGCAACAGCTGGCGCAGGCACCACGGCACGAAGCTGTCGTTCCACGCCTCGATCCGCGCATGGTCGAGACCTGCGAAGACGGCGCGCAGCGCCGCCACCTTCATGCCGGTGTCGTCGAGGGGGCGGCCGACCCAGCGGGTGGCGGCGAGGGCGAAAAACGGCAAGCGCCGCCAGACGAGCGGATGATGGCGGAGATAGCCGAGGAGATAGGCGACGTAGGTGTCACGCCGCGTGATCGTTCCGTCGAGATCGAAGATCGCGATGATATCGTTCGTGGCCATGGGCCGAGCGCGGCCTCACCGAACGCTGATCGGCTCGGCGAGGATGTGCAGGAGCGGGATGTCGAGATAGAAGAGAACCGCCACCGTTGCGCACAGCAGGCCGACGAAGGCGAGGAAGCGACGCTCGGTGAACAAGCGCTCCGGCGCCTGCGCCGCCGAATTCGGCTTCAGCCCGATCGCCAGGTACCAGGTGAACATCAGCGAGAGCAGCGGAAAGGTGAGCAGGAATTCGATGCGGTACTTGACGAGAAACACGCCGAGGAAGAAGGACGAGCAGACAGCGTAGAAGAACGACGACAGCAGCAGCGTGTCCTCCGTGTAATAGAGGAACGAGCGCCGATACTTCCCGGCGGCCGCATGGTCGGCGAAGCCGCGCAACTCGGTGTAGCGCTTGACCGCCATGAGGAAGGCGCCGCCCATCCAGTAGGCGAGGATGATGCTGCTCGGCGGCAGGACGTTTTGGATGATGGCGAACCAGCCGAGCAGGAGGCGCAGCGGATTGTTGACCGCTTCGGACAGGACGTCGAGGTATTGCCAATCCTTTGTCCGGAAAGGCCGAGCGTTGTAGACGACGCCCATCATCAGAAAGGCGACGCAGGTGATCGCGAAGCTGCGCCCGACAGCGGCGGCAAGCCCGAGCGCGACGCAGGCAAGAAGGACATATTGCAAGGCGACGAGCCGGGCATCGAGCAGCCCCTGCGCCGCCGGTCGCTTTTTCTTGACCGGGTGGAAACGGTCGAATTCGCCGTCGAGGAACTCGTTGATGGTGTAATTGGCCGACGAGCACAGGCAAAGGCTCAGGAAGCCAAGCAGGGTCTGCCACAACAGGACATCGATCGGCGGCCGCACGAACAGCAACGCCAGCGCCGTGCCCGGCAGCATGAAGGCGTTCTTCACCCAGTGATCGATCCTGGCGATCCGGAGATAAATCAGCCCCTGCGAGCCCTGACTCCGGCCGGCCGCAAGCCCGCCGTCGGGATCGGACAGAAGAGCCGGCGGCCGCCAGTGCGCAGGCCAAGGCATGGTCGTCCTCTCTGCCAGAGCTTCTACCGGCAACGGGTGAAGCAATCGTTACGCGATATATTGCTCCGCCCGGCGCAACTGCGGCGCGAGGTAGCGCTCGCGGAGCGTTGCCCTCGGCGGTTTCCTGTGCTGCACTGGAGGGGATAGGGGGCAGGACCGATGCGCGAGGAGCAAGCGTGAGCAATCCGCTCTGGAGCCGCCCTGGCGTCGCTTCGGTCGGGATCGCGATCGTGCTGTGGGCGATCCTGCTGGCGGTGACGATCGAGGCCGGCCGATTGACGAGCCTGTGGTAACGCCCGCCTGCTGACAATCGCGACGCGCAGTCGGATCTTGGCGCTCCATGCCGCCTCGGTGCCGTATCGCTGCTTCTTCACGCGACCCGAGGTATGGCGCGCTCGGACAGCATTTAGGTGTTATTCATGAGAGCGCGCTACACACTCGAGCCGAGGTGAATCTTGCGTCAACCATCGCGTCCGAAAGCCTATCACGATCAGCGATTCCTCGAGAGCCGCGACGCCCGATCGCTGCGCATCCTCGCGGAATATCTCGAGCCGCTGTCGCGCTTCGAGCGCCACGGCGTCAAGGACACCATCGTCTTCATGGGGTCGGCGCGCCTGCTGTCGCGGGAGGCCGCGCAGGCCGCCCTGGCCAAGGCCGAGGCGACCGGCCAAGTGCTCGACGCCGCGCGCAGCGCCGTCGAGCAATCGGCTTATTACGAGGCGGCGCGCGAACTCGCCTTCCGCTTGACCAACTGGTCGAAGACGCTCGACCGCAACGACCGCCGCTTCGTCGTCTGCACCGGCGGCGGGCCGGGCATCATGGAGGCCGCCAACCGCGGCGCGTCGGAGGCGAAGGGGCTCAATGTCGGGCTTACCATCTCTATCCCCAACGACGAATTCGACAACCCCTATGTCAGCCGCGAGCTGCATTTTCATTTTCACTATTTCTTCATGCGCAAATTCTGGTTCGTCTACCTGGCGAAGGCGGTGGTGCTCTTCCCCGGCGGCTTCGGCACACTGGACGAGATGTTCGAGATCCTGACGATGGTGCAGACCGGCAAGATGCGCAAACGCATGCCGATCGTGCTGTTCGGGGCGAAATATTGGGACGAGATCGTCAATTTCGACGCCCTCGTGCGCGCGGGTACCATCGGCCCCGAGGACCTCACGCTGTTCCACCGCACGGATTCGGTGGACGAGGCCTATGAGCTGATCACGCGTGGCCTGCTGGAGAATGCCATCGGCAGCCCCGGCGCGGTGCTCTGAGGCGCTGCGCCTAATTGTTGTCCTGCCACCGCGCCGACCCGACGGGGCGCGCTCACAACTCATGTCGAGTGTCGCCATCCCGGACACGCGTTTCGCTTGTAGCCGAGGACGCGTTCACGCGCCGTTTTGCGGCATGGGCGGGTGCTTTTTACCCCGCCCAGCGCAGCTTCGGCTTGTCGCGCACGAACCCTGTGGTAACAATGAGGTGAGGGGGGAACTGCCGATGACATTCGATGAGGTTCGGACCGTGGTTGCCAATGGCGGCGGCCTCACGGTCGATGGCGCCAAATACACCGCCGAGCAACTGCGTACCTTGGCCGCTTATGCCGCCACCAGCGGCGCACAGCTCACCATTTCCGGTGGCAAATTTTCCTTCGACGACATGAGGGCCATCGCCACCCATGGCAATGGGCGCGTCGTCTTCGCCGGCAGCGTGTTCTAGCCATTTGCGAGCGATGAGCCCAGCGCGGCCCTCATGCGAGCCGGCCGTTACAGTCTAGTCGCGCCCGCTATTAACACCTAATAAGGGCGTATCCCCACTAACGCAAGTTTAAATGGCCTTGAGGTAAATTAGGCGGGTCCCGATCATGGCTCTTGCAGGAGAACCGCCATTTCCAGTTGGGGCGAGACAGCTTTCCTGATCGCGGCTCGCATCAGGCGCGACGCGCCGGCCATCCTGGCCGCGGCGACGCAGGCAGCGCAGCGGATGGCGGCGCGCTTGCTCGCTCGGGTGCGCGCGCTCCCGTCGTCACAGATGCAGGCGGTGCGGATCGTCGCCGTCACCGGCGGCTTCGCCGTGGCGCTCAGTGGCATGTTCCAATGGATGTCCTGGAATTCACGCCAGACCGTGATCGCGGACACCTTTTCCTCGAGTTCCAACCTGGCGCTCTCGGTCGAGCAGTTCGTCGCGCGCACCATGGAGACGGTCGACCTGACGCTGCGCATCGTCACCGAGGAGATCGGTGGCAAGGGCGGCAGGACCGGCCGCGACACCCAGATGCTGCTGGCGGAGCGGGTGCGGCAGTCGCCGCAGATCACCGGGTTGATGGTCATCGGCCCGGACGGTGCGGTGCGGTTCAGCGCCGGCCAGGTGCCGAAGCGGGGCACCTCGCTGTCCGGCGCCAAGTATTTCATCATGGCCCGCGGCAGCTCGGACATCCAGCTGCTCGCCACCGATCCGGCAACGGCGCGCGAGACCGGCAAGCACGTCATCTTCGCGGCGCGGCGCTTCGTGCGGCCCACCGGCGCCTTCGGCGGAGTCGTGGCCGCTACGGTCAGCGCCGACTACGTGCAGCGCTTTCTCTCCACGCTGCACGTTGGCGACCACGGCGTCATCGCGCTGCAGACGACGGACGGCACGATGCTGGTGCGGCAGCCCTACCAGGAAGCCAGCATCGGCAAGAGCTTCGCCTCCACGCCGCTGTTCCGTGAATGGCTGCCCTGGGCATCGTCGGGCGTGTTCCGGGCCTATGACGATGGCGATGGGCTGTGGCGCATCACCGGCTACCAGCGGGTGGACCGGCTGCCCCTCGTCGTGCACGTCGCGTTCTCGGAGCCGGAGGCGCTGACGAATTGGCGGCGCACCACACTGTGGCAGGCGAGCGTGGGCGTCGTGATCCTGATGCTGGCGGCCATGACAGCCTATGCGCTGCACCGCCAGCTTCAGGGGCGGATGCGCGCCCATGCGCAGCTCAGCGACACGGTGCGCGCGCTCGAACGTGCCCGACTTGCCGCCGAGGAGTCGAGCCGCGTCAAGAGCCAGTTCATGGCGAATATGAGCCATGAGCTGCGCACGCCGCTCAATGCGGTGATCGGCTACAGCGAGATGCTGATCGAGGATGCCGAGGGCGACCGCCGCAAGGAGCAGAACCTCGCCGACCTGCGCCGCATCAACAGTGCGGGGCAACATCTGCTCGGCCTCATCACCGATGTGCTGGACATCTCCGAAATCGAGGTCGGCCGCTTCGAACTGCGCGAGGAGCCGGTCGACCTGACGAAGCTCGTCGGCGATTGCTATCGCGCCGCTTTGGAGCGCGCCAGGGCGGCGGGCCTGGACCTCACGGCCGAGCCGGCGGCGGGCTTGCCGACGCTCCTGGCAGACGAGCGGCGGTTGAAGCAGATCGTGCTCAACCTGCTGACCAATGCGGTGAAATTCACGCCCGCCGGCGGCCGCGTCGTGCTCTCCGCGTCCTCGACGGCGGAGGGCGGCGTCGCCCTGGTTGTCGCCGACACCGGCATCGGCATGAAGCCCGAGGAGATCCCGGTCGCGCTCGAGGCGTTCCGGCAGGTCGATGGCGGGCTCACGCGCCGCCAGGAGGGCACCGGGCTCGGTCTGCCGCTCGCGCGCGCGCTGGCGGAGCTGCATGGCGGCACGCTCACCATCACCAGCGCGCCCGGCGAGGGCACCGCCGTTACCGTCACCCTGCCTCGGGAACGCGTGATCGAGCAACCGATCGCGTCGGTCGATGCCGCATGACATTGTCGCATGACGCATCAGCCTGCGACGCATTTAGCTAAAATTGTTCTCGCTGCTGCGCGCTCGGTTTTTCCGCCCGCTCTATACCGAACCTTTACCGAGGTGGTGCTAGCTTCAACGCACGAGCATTCCTCCCGGCCAGCATCGACGCGCTCCGGCCTTGCAAGGTGACGAGACATGACAATTCGTTCTCGCGGCAATGACGGACGTGGACGGTCCGTTGTCATTCTCGACCCGGATGATGGATCGCCGCTGATCGTGATCGTGCCGCAGCCGGCCGCACCCGAGACGTCGGACAAGGCGCTCCCGGACGGCGGCGACATCGCTTCTCCCGCCGACAAGAAATAGCTGCCCGCGACCTGACTGGGTTGAGACTCTCGGCACGCCCGGCACTGCTCTGCGTTCCGCTGCCTTCTTTTTGACAGGCGCGGCGGCGTATCCCTTCGGGAACGAGAACGCGCCATCGATGTTAGCACCGGGATGCGGCCCGCCACGGGCGCGACCCCGTGTCCCCCGGGAGAGAATTCCCATGTACAGGCTGCTCATGCTTTGCGCCGCTCTGGCGCTGGTGTCGACGCAAGCGCAGGCGCGCTGCCGCGACGACATCCAGGACATGAAGCCGCGGATCGACCGGATCAAGAACGCCGAGCCACAACGCTATTGGCTCGCCATGCGTTGGTGGGGGCGCGCCGTGGAGGCCGAACCCGGCAGCGAATTGGAGTGCACCACCTTCGTCGAGCGGGCGCGCAAGGCGCTGGCGATGCCGATGGAGGCCAACGACTGCAACGGCGCCAACGCCTATGCGCCACGCTGCGCCCATGGCGGCGCTGGTGGTGCAGCCTATGGCGGCCCGGGCGCTGCCGGCGCCGGGGGCGGATTTGCCTTGGGCGGTGGCGGCGGTGGCGGGGCTGGCGGCAAGGCCGCTGTCCCGTTCACGCCGCCCGGGTCGGTGCAATCGCCGTCGAAGTCCGAGCGCTGAGTTCAATCGACGAGCCCTGCCTGGAAAAAGCGGCTTCGCATCGACAATCGCGGCCGATGGGAAACAAGGGGCCAGAGCGTTCGCTCCGACCCCTTGTCGTTATTGGCTCCCGGGGAGGGATTCGAACCCCCGGCCAAGCGGTTAACAGCCGCTTGCTCTACCACTGAGCTACCCGGGATCAGCAGGCTTTCGCCGTACCGACGTTGCCGTCGGATCGGCGGCGGCGTTATAGCAGACACCCTCATCGCGCGCCACCCTCGCGGGCCATACGCGTGGAGGCCGGAAGCGGAATCGAACCGCTGTACGAGGATTTGCAGTCCTCTGCATAGCCACTCTGCCATCCGGCCGATCGCGGCCGAGATATAGGGCGGGGTCGCGCGAGGGGTCAAGGCAACGAGCCCGGCCGGAGCGCGAAGTCGCGAGGCGGCGATTGTGTTCGCCCGAATCCGTCTATATAAATCAGCACATTCCCGATCCCCTCAGCGCGAACCTGCATGATGGATTTCGGCGCCGCGCGCCTCACCATGGTCGACAGCCAGCTTCGCCCCAACAAGGTGACGGATCCGGCCGTGCTCGACGCCTTCCTCGCCGTGCCGCGCGAGCGCTTCGTGCCGCCGGCGCTGCGCGCCGCCGCCTATGTCGATGACGACATCCCGATCGGCGACGGCCGCTTCCTGATGCAGCCGATGGTGCTGGCGCGGCTCATTCAGCTCGCCGCCATCGGCCCTGATGACGCGGTGCTCGAGATCGGCGCCGGCACCGGCTATGGCACGGCGATCGCCGCCCGGCTGGCGCGCAGCGTGGTCGGCGTCGAGAGCGACCGCAAGCATGCCGCCCGCGCCGTGGCGCGGCTGGCCGAGCTGGGCGTCGGCAACGCGGCGGTGGTGGAGGGCACTCTGGCGCAAGGCCATCCCGCGCGGGCGCCGTACCAGGTCGTGCTGTTCGAAGGCATGGTCGCGCACATCCCCGACGCCATCGCCGGCCAGGTTGCCGAGAACGGCCGTGTCGTCGCCGTGTTCGGCGATGGCATCGGCATGAGTCGGGCCGCGCTGATGACGCGCACCAACGGTGTGCTGTCGCGGCGTCCCGTCTTCGACGCGGCGGTGGCGGCCCTACCGGGCTTCGAGCGCGCGCCGAGTTTCGTCTTTTGAGTCGAAGGAGCCGAGTGATGCGCCGTTCCTTGCTCGCCTCCTGCGCCGCCGCGGCCGCTCTCCTCGCTGCCACGCGCGGCGCCGCGGCCGAGACGCTCGCCGAGGCGCTGGCCGATGCCTACAACAACAACCCTCAGCTCCTGTCCGAGCGTGCCCTGCTGCGCGCCACCGACGAGAACGTGCCGCAAGCGCTGGCCGGCTGGCGGCCGACCGTGCAGTTCACGGGGGCCGTCGGAATCGAGCACCTGGAGACGCGGCCGCCGGCGCCGCCGACCTTTCCCGGCGAAACTGGCTTGCGGCCGAGCACCGCCGACCTCAACGTGACGCAGCCGGTCTATAGCGGCGGCCGCACCGTCGCGCTCACGTCGCAGGCGGAGAAGACGGTCGAGGCGGAGCGCGCCCGTCATATCGCCGTCGAGGAGAGCGTGTTTCTCAGCGTCGCCCAGGCTTATCTCGACGTGGTGCGCGACCAGGCGACGCTCGATCTCGCCATCAACAACGAGCAGGTGCTACGCCGCCAGCTCGAGGCGACCAACGATCAGTTCCGCGTCGGCGCGGTGACCCGCACCGATGTGGCGCAATCCGAGGCCCGGCTCGCCGCGGCCACCGCGTCGCGCCAGCAGGCGGAAGGGAATTTGCAGGTGAGCCGCGCCAATTTCGAGCGCGCCGTCGGCCATGCGCCGGCGAAGCTGGAGCAGCCGAGCTTGCGCCCGACGCTGCCGGCGACACGCGACGAGGCGATCGCGCTGGCGAGCGCCAAGAACCCCACCGTCATCGCCGCGCTCTTCACCGAGGATGCGGCGCGCGACACGGTCGATGCGACGCGCGACCAGCTGCTGCCGAACCTGAGCCTCGTCGGCGATGCCCTACGCTCGGGGGACCAGACCACCAAGGGCCGCGAGAGCACGAGCTATTCGATCGTGGCGCGGGTCACGGTGCCGCTCTACGAGGGCGGCGCCGTCTATTCGCAGACGCGTCAGGCGTCCGAAACGGTCGGCCAGCGCCGCGGCCAGACCGACGACGCGCGGCGCGCCGCCATCCAGGGCGCGACCCAGGCTTGGGAGCAGGTCACCGCCGGACGCGCGCAGGTCGTCTCGCTGCAATCGACGATCCGCGCCGCCGAGATCGCGCTCGAGGGCGTGCGCCAGGAGGCGACGGTCGGCTCGCGCACCGTGCTCGATGTGCTCAACGCCGAGCAGGAGCTGTTCACCGACCGCGTTCAGCTGGTGACGGCACAGCACGATCTGGCGCTGGCGGAGTTCTCGCTGTCGAACCAGATCGGTCGTCTCACCGCGGCCGATCTGAAGCTGCCCGTGACGCTCTACGACGTCGACAAGCATTACCGATCGGTGCGCGACAAGTGGATCGGCTTCGGCTCGAAGCAGTGATGTCGCGCGCGCCGCTGGGCGCCACGATGTCTAGCGCGGCGCGGCCGCGCTGATCGTCTATGTGTTGTGGCCGAGGCCGCCGTCGCCGTGCCGGGTCGGCTTGGAGCCCTCCCGCATCTTTGTCGCAGATGTGCAAATAGGCGTCGGCATGCGGGCCGAAGAACAGGGAGAGATCGGCCTCATTCGGTCGCTCGAATAGGTCGCGAATTGCCGGTTTGCCCACCGCGCGGGAGCTGCCCGGGCTCGGGTAATGGGACGGGCGGAGTTAACTGCGGGTTGAGAGGCCTTCGCGGCGGTGGCGAAGCACGGCCCGGCCGGCCGCTTTCGCCGTCGACCGGAGAGCAGGGGAGCTGCGCCGAATCTTCGCTGCGGCTGGCGTTTTGCGGCTCATTCCCTTAGTCTGGCCGGCAGTCACGCGGTTGCGGTCGAACGCCATGTCGGAAGCAAAGGGTCAGCAAGAGCCGTCGATGGAGGAGATTCTCGCGTCCATCCGGCGCATCATTGCCGAGGACGGAGAAGGCGCGGCTGCGCCAGCACCCCGCCCTGTTGCGGCCGCGGAGCAACCGCAAGCGGCGCGCCAGGAAGAAATTCTCGAGCTGACGGAATCCGTCGCAGAAGACGGGACGGTGGTGAGCCTCACGCCGGGTGGCGCGACGAAGCCCTCGGGCGCGCCGGTGCGGGCGGAACCGAGCAGCGCCGCGCCCGAGCCTGCCGAGGAGGTGCCGGAATTGACGCCTGCGGCGGAAGAAGAATCCGAGCCGATGGTGGAGCCGCCGCCCTTGCGACTGCGCTCCGCGGCCACGCTGACCAGGCGAGTCGAACCGAGGGCGCCCGAGCCGCCGCCCGCACCGCCGGCACCCGCGGCCGCGCCGCGCGCCGAGGCACCACCCGCGCCGGAGCCGCCGCCGCGGGCCGCCCGCGCCACACCGCCACCGGAGCCTGTGGCCGAGCCGCCGCCGTCGCCCGTGGTCGGCGACCGGCTGGTGTCGATCGCCACCGCGGCCGCGTCGGTGGCGGCACTGTCCCAGCTCGCCGATCTCGGCCAGAAAGGTCAAGTCGGCACCACGCCGCTCGGTGACGCCGGTCGCACGCTCGAGAGCCTGGTGCGCGAATTGCTGAAGCCGATGCTCCGCGACTGGATGGACGCGAATCTGGCGCCGCTGGTCGAGCGCCTGGTGCGGGAAGAAATCCAACGCATGGCGCGCGACGCCCAAACCCGCTGATCGAACCGCCGGATTGGCTCGGCGGCGAGCGAGGCGGCGACATCACCGGCAAATCGACTCACCACTGAACCACCGCAATGCTGGATAAGAATTATCACCCCGCGGCCTTCGAGCCGGTGATCTACGCGGCCTGGGAGGCGGCGGGCGCGTTCGCCGCGCATCCGGATTCCCCGGCGCAGCCTTACGGCATCATGATGCCGCCGCCCAACGTCACGGGCAGCCTGCATATGGGTCACGCGCTGACCTTCACGCTGCAGGACATCCTCATCCGCTATCAGCGCCTGCGCGGCCGCGACGCGCTGTGGCAGCCCGGCACCGACCATGCCGGCATCGCCACGCAGATGGTGGTGGAGCGCCAGCTCGCGCTCGAGCAGTCGAACCGCCACCAGCTCGGCCGCGCCGCCTTCATCGAGCGCGTGTGGAAATGGAAGGCGGAATCGGGCGGCACCATCACGCGCCAGCTGCGCTCGCTCGGGGCGTCGCCCGATTGGCGCCGCGAGCGCTTCACCATGGACGAGGGCCTCTCGGCTGCGGTGCGCAAGGTGTTCGTCACCCTCCACAAGGAAGGGCTCATCTATCGCGACAAGCGGCTCGTCAACTGGGACCCGGTGCTGCACACCGGGCTTTCCGATCTCGAGGTCGAGAGCGTCGAGACCAAGGGCTCGCTGTGGTACTTCAAGTATCCGATCGAAGGCGAGGCGGGTGCGTTCATCACGGTGGCGACGACGCGTCCCGAGACGATGCTCGGCGACACCGGCGTCGCGGTCCATCCCGATGACGAGCGCTACAAGCACCTCATCGGCCGCCACGCCGTGCTGCCGCTGGTCGGCCGGCGCATCCCGATCGTCGCCGACGACTACGCCGATCCCGCCGCCGGCAGCGGCGCGGTGAAGATCACGCCGGCGCACGACTTCAATGATTTCCAGGTCGGGCGGCGCCACGGCCTCGCGCTGGTCAACATCTTCGACAAGGACGCCAAGCTCAACGAGGCGGCACCCGAAGCCTATCGCGGCCTCGACCGCTTCGTCGCGCGCGAGAAGATCGTCGCCGACATGCAGGCGCGGGGCCTGGTCGAGAAGATCGAGCCGCACACGCTGATGGTGCCGCATGGCGACCGCTCCGATGCGATCGTCGAGCCGTGGCTGTCGGATCAGTGGTATTGCGACGCCGCGACGCTGGCCAAGGCGGCGATATCGGCCGTCGAGACCGGCCGCACCGTGTTCGTGCCCAAGAGCTGGGAGAACACCTTCTTCGAGTGGATGCGCAACATCCAGCCGTGGAACATCTCGCGGCAGATCTGGTGGGGTCACCAGATCCCGGCGTGGTACGGGCCGGACGGCACGGTCTTCGTCGCGGAGAGCGAAGCGGCGGCGCTGGCGGCGGCGAAGAAGCATTACAAGAAATCGACGCCGCTCCGACGCGATCCCGACGTGCTCGACACCTGGTTCTCCTCGGCGCTGTGGCCGTTCTCGACGCTGGGCTGGCCCGAGCAGACCGCGGCGCTCAAGCGCTACTACCCGACGGACGTGCTGGTCACCGGGCACGACATCATCTTCTTCTGGGTCGCGCGGATGATGATGATGGGCTTGAAGTTCATGAATGACGTGCCCTTCCGCACCGTCTACATCCACGCGCTGGTGCGCGACGAGCGCGGCCAGAAGATGTCGAAGTCGAAGGGCAACATCATCGATCCCCTCGACCTCATCGGCCGCTACGGCGCCGACGCGCTGCGCTTCACCCTGGCGGCGCTCGCCGCGCAGGGCCGCGACATCAAGCTCGCGGAATCGCGCGTCGAGGGCAACCGCAACTTCGCCACCAAGCTGTGGAACGCCGCGCGCTACGCCGAGATGAACCGATGCGTGCTGGTCGAGGGATTCGATCCCGCCGACAACCGCCTCACCGTCAATCGCTGGATCGCCGGCGCGCTCGCGGACACGGCGGCGCGCGTCGCCACGGCCATCGACGAGTTCAAGTTCAACGAGGCGGCGGGCGCGCTCTACCAGTTCGCCTGGGGCACGTTCTGCGACTGGTATGTCGAATTCACCAAGCCGATCCTGACCGGCATGGATGAAGCGGCCAAGGCCGAGACGCGGGCGGCCACAGCCTGGGCGCTCGGCCGGATCGTGCATCTGCTGCATCCGATCATGCCCTTCATCACCGAAGAGTTGTGGCGGCACATGACCGACGGCAAGCGAGGCATGCTGATCACCGCGCGCTGGCCGAGCTGCCCGACGGGTATCGTCGACCGCGCCGCCATGGCGGAGATGGATTGGATTGTCGCGCTCATCTCGGCCATCCGCACCGCCCGCTCGGAAATGAATGTGCCCGCGGCCAGCGAGATCGCCGCCTATGTGATGGAGAGCAGCGAAGACGGCCGCCGCTGGATCGCCGCCCACCGCGACCTCATCACGCGCCTTGCGCGCCTCGCCAAGATCGAAGCGCCAGCGGCCGATGAGCGCCAGCGGCTGCAAGCCGCCAAGGGCGCCATCCAGGTCGTGGTCGGCGGCGCAACGCTCTCGCTCGACCTCGCCGGCACGGTCGATCTGGAGAAGGAGCGCGCGCGCCTCGCCAAGGATGCCGGATCGATCGAGAGCGAGATCGCCAAGGTCGCGCAGAAGCTCGGCAACCAGCAGTTCCTCGCCAAGGCCAAGCCCGAAGTGGTGGAGGAGCAGCGCGAGCGCCAAATGGAGCTACGCGCATCGCTCGATCGGGTGCGTGCCGCGCTCGCCCGCATCGCCTGATGCCCTAGGGATCACACAGCCGACCATCGGTGTTAAGCGTTCAAACCGGACAACCTGCTTCTCGAGGAGGGAGTGTGGATCTGTTTGTGCGCACGCGCAGTATCTTCCGAGATCGGCCCTTGTCGCAGATGGGCGCCGATATGCTCGCCCGCGCCCGGGCAAGCCTCCGCCGCCGGCCCTTCGCCGGGCCGGGCGGGCATTTGCAGGCCCGCATCAAGGCAATCCTCCTCGCGCCGCGGACGGAGTGGCCGCTCATCGCCCAGGAGCATTCGGATATCGCCGAGCTCTACCTCCGCTATATCATGCCCCTGGCGGCCATCCCGCCGCTGTGCAAGCTCATCGGCTGGTCGCTGCTGTTCTCGTATATGGGCTTCGGCATCGGCCTGGTCGGTGCGCTCGCCGCCTATGCGCTCGGACTCGCCGGCATCGCCCTCCTGGCGCTGATCGCAAGCCGGCTGGCGGCGATGTTCGAAGGCGAGCAGGACATCGTGCAGGCCTTCAAGCTGGTCGCCTATGCGTCGACGCCCGGCTGGATCGGCGGCGTGCTTCGCCTGGTGCCCGGCCTCGCCGTGCTGAGCATGCTGATGTCGCTCTACGGCATCTACCTGATCTATACCGGCGCGCAGGCGGTGATGGCGGTGCCCGAGGATCGCACGATCGGCTACACCGCCGCGGTGGTCGCCGCCGCGATCCTCGTCTTCGTCGTCACGGCGATGATCATCACCGCGCTCGCCGGGGTCAAGATGATCGGCATGGCGTAGAGCGCACCGAATCGCCTCACAATCGCGTGAGGCGGGGCTTCGTGCTAGTCTTGCTCCCGCGCCGTTCCGTGCGGCCGGGGGAGGGGGAGCATGGATCTCACAGCACGCCTCAAGAATATCCTGATCGCGCCCAAGCGCGAGTGGCAGGTCATCGCCGAGGAGCCCGCCGACGTCGCCAGCCTCTATACCGGCTACGTCTTGCCTTTGGCGGCCATCCCGCCGGTGTGCAGCATCATCGGCCTGTCGGTGGTGGGCATCATGGGCTATCGCATGGGCTTCGGCACCGCGCTGGGCGGGGCGATCACGCGCTACGTGCTCTCGCTCGTCGCCGTCTATGTCGCGGCGCTGATCGCCAGCAAGCTCGCGCCGACCTTCGGCGGCCGGGACAATCTCGTGCAGGGGCTCAAGCTCATCGCCTATTCGGCGACGGCGAGTTGGGTTGGCGGCGTGTTCGGGCTGATCCCCGTGCTGTGGCCGCTCGGCGCGCTGATGTCGCTGTACAGCCTCTATTTGCTGTTCACCGGCGCGGCCGTGGTGATGAGCGTGCCCGAGGACCGCACCGTAGGCTATTCGGCGGCGGTGATCATCGCGACCATCGGCGTCTTCCTCATCCTCTTCTGGCTCGCCGCCACCATCGCCGGCCACAGGATGATGATGTGAGGGGCCGCCGTCGCGGCAGCTAAAGCCGTGGCGCGATGAAGTCCGGCCAGATGCCGCTCTCCTGCGCCAGCGCGAGGGCGTCTTCGCCGCGCACGAAGCCGTCCTCGATCAGGAGCGTGCGGCAGCCCGCCGCGCGACCGCCGAGGATGTCGGTGTGGAGGGTGTCGCCGACGCACAGCACCCGCTCGGGCGCGACGTCGGGATGGCGCGCGTGCATGCGCTCGTAGATCGCGGGGAACGGCTTGCCGCAGAGGACGACCCGCGCGCTCGTGGCCGCCGCGATGCGCTGGGCATACCAGCCGGGCTCGGCCGCCATGCAAGCGGGCTCGGGCGAGGCGATGTCGGGGTTGGCGACGATGAGCGGCCGCTTGCGGCGCGCCAGGCTCGCGGCGAGCAGCGACTGGCGCGCCTCGCTCCACGCGCCGGCCGACAGGAAGACGATGCCGGAGACACGGTCATAGGCGGCAGCGTCATCGCCGAGCGCCAGCATGCCGTCGGTGAGCGCCGGGAGCGCCGCCGCCGCGCCGGCGATGAACCCCACGGGCGGCGCCAGCGCCAGCGCGGCCAACGCCGCCGGCACCAGGTCGAGCCCGGTGATGATCTCCGATGCGGTGAAATCGAAGCCGAAGCGGCGCAGCCGCGCCGCGCTGATCTCGGCATCGCGGCTGCCGCTGTTGGAGAGGACGACGAGGCGCTTGCCCGCCGCGCGCAGCCGCGCCACCGCGGCCGGGGCGGTGGCGATCGCCGTCTCGCCGAGATTGAGCACGCCCCAGGCATCGAGCGCGACGAGGTCGAATTCGGCGGCGATCGCGCCGGCATCCGCGATGCGGCGCGGCGTCACCGGCGCCGGCTTCGCCGGCAGCAGCTTCTCGGCGCGGCGATAGGCCTGCCAGGCGGCGGCGAAGGTGAGGGCGGGCAACGGCGTGGGTCCTCGAGCGGCTGACCGGCTTCTACCGGCCCGGCGTGACCGTCACAAGCTCAGGCGAGGCGGCCGCGCGAGAGCAGGCGGCGGAACGGCCAGGCCAGCGCCTCGAGCAAATTCCGCGGCAAGTCATGGGTGTCGAGCCCGGTCACCGGAAACTCGCCGGCCATCGGCCGGTGGTGGGTCCCGAAGATCCAGTCGAACACCGGGAAGAAGGCGGCGAAGTTGCGGTTGAAATGCTCCGGGTCGCGCGAGTGATGGATGCGATGGTATTGCGGGCCGTTGAGCACCACCCAGAACCGGCCGAAATGGACGCGCAGGTTGAGGTGGTTGACGAAGTCGTAGAGCTTGCTCACGCCGTAGATCGTCAGCACCAGCGGCGAGACCTGGAACAGGATGCCGACGATCGGATAGACGAACACCGCCTTGATCGCCGGCTCGACCCAGAAGGCGCGCATGGTCGTGGTGACGTTGAGCGAGGGATCGCTGTGGTGCAGCGAATGCATTTCCCAGAGGAAGGGCACGCCGTGTTGCGCGCGGTGGAAGAGGTATTCCATGAAATCCATGGCGAAGATAAAGACCGCGGCAGAGAGGACGATGGCCCAGCCCTCGCCGGGCAGGCGGATCAGGCCGCCGCCGCAGGCATTGACGATGGCGATGCCGATGGCGGCGCCCAAGGGCTTCATCACATAGAGGATCGCCGCGAAGACGGCGGTGTAGCCGATATTCATCCAGAGATGCGCGCGCGGCTGGGCATTCTCGGCCGGCGCCAGGCGCTCGATCAGCGCGCCGGCGCCGAACACCGCCAGCGTGACCACGAGCGTCGACGTCATCGCCAACGCCGCGATATCGGCGATAAAGCTCATGGCCAAGGCATAAAATAGGCGCGTTAATATTGGCTAAAGAATTGCCCGGATCGCGCCGCCTGCGGCGCCTCAAGGGCAGGTCCATCGGATTGATTTCCATGGAACTTCGGATCGCTCCGGTTGTTCTAGGCGCGGCAAGAGGACAAGGACATGTCGCTGGCTTCCGGCACCAATAGCGGTCCGCCCCTCGTCAGCGTGGTCATTCCCACCTACGACCGGCCGGACTATCTGCGCCTTGCCCTCGCAAGCGTGCTCGGGCAGACCTATCGCCATCTCGAAATCATCGTCCAGGACAACGCCAGCCGACAGGATCCGTCGCCTGTCGTGGCGGAATTCGCCGACCCCCGCGTGCGGCTCTACCGCAACGCGCGCACCATCGGCCAGACCCCGAACATCCTCGCCGCCGTCGCCAAAGCGACCGGAAAGTATGTCGCCATCCTCGGCGACGATGATGTGTGGCAGCCCGACTTCATTGCCGCACTGGTAGCGCCGATGGAGGCCGACCCGGAGATCGTCGTCGCTTTTTGCGACCACGACATCATCGACTGCGAAGGACGATGGGACGCCGAGAAGACGGAGGAAGTGACGCGCCGCTTCGGCCGCCACGCCATCGGCGAGGGCGCCCATCGCCCCTTCGACGACATCGCCTTGCTCTACCGCGCGATCTGCATCGTCTCCGGCGCCGTCATCCGCGCCGGCGGGATCGATTGGTCGCTGGTGCCGCCGGAGCTGCCGTCCTCGTCGGACATCTTCATCTCCTATCTTCTCGCTGCTTCCGGCGGCCGCTGCTGGTACAATTCGCGGCGGTTGATGCAATACCGCTATCACCCCACCCAGGCAATGAAGCAGCACGGCGCGCGTCCGACCTACGCGCAGTGGACGCTGGAGCTATGGCTCACCTTTCTGCGCGATGCCCGGCTGAAGCATCGCGGCTATTACCGCATGGTGTGCACGCGATGGGCAATCATCATCGTGCTCGACCGCCTCGGGCAACGCGACTGGAAGGGCGCCCTCGGCAGAGTCGGCAAATTCTTCGCGATGGGCATCTTCGATCCCCGGGTGCTGATCTATCACCTGCTTTACACGGCGCGGTTCCAGGCTTTGGGAATCAAACGGCAGGTGCCTTGAAACCATGACAAGCGAGGCCCCTCGATGACGATCGACGAGACGCTCGCCTATGCGAGACACCTTCACGCTGGCCAGATAGACCAGTTCGGCCAGCCCTATCACACCCATCTGGAGCGTGTCCTCGTCCATCTGCGGCGCCTGTTTCCGCAGGCCGGCGACGCCGTGCAGCACGCCGCGCTGCTGCATGGCTGCGTCGAGGAGAAGCGGACCACCTTCGCGGCTCTGCGTAGGGCGGGATACTCCCCGGAGATTGTCGAAATGGTGCGGTGGAACACGCGCCCGCGCGGCGACGGGGCACCACCCTATCTCG
>Ga0209488_10001632_pt1 | contig 19085 bp, 26 predicted proteins | sample Rivendell_Oct201_8_FD_188349 | JGI IMG/M metagenome (GOLD analysis project Ga0209488, IMG submission 188349) | Vadose zone soil microbial communities from the Eel River Critical Zone Observatory, Northern California, USA -... | ecosystem: Environmental > Terrestrial > Soil > Vadose zone >...
CGTAATCTGGATTGTCAGTCAGTCAGCAAACTCGCGGTTTGTCATCCTCTTGCTCAAGCCCTTCAAAAGGAGCCCGACCTCCTCGGCTCATCACCTACCTCCACCCACGCATTTTGTGAGTACTCTTCCATATATTTTACGTAGTTTCTTGTCGCCAGTTGTGATTTTCGGCGAAAAATCCTGTTGGCAAGGGGTGGATTGCTTCACTTCGTCAAGGATGAGACATGCTAATTCACCGATTCAGAATTCAGAATGGGTCGCCGTCCTGCTCGTTGCTACCGTTATTGCAAGAATAAGCCCTATCCCAAGTCGAGGTACAATCGTGGTGTCCCTGACTCCAAGGTGCGCTTGTCGTCAAGATGGTGCTTGCCACAGGGTTGCTGACACCGTTGCTCACAAGATTCGTATCTTTGACCTCGGCCGGAAGCGTGCTTCGGTCGATGAGTTCCCATTCTGTTGCCACCTTGTCTCGGATGAATATGAGCAGCTCTCCAGCGAAGCGCTTGAAGCAGCGCGTATCTGTGCCAACAAATATGTAACAAAATCTGCTGGCAAAGACTCGTTCCATCTCAGAGTCCGTGTGCACCCCTTCCACGTGCTTCGCATCAACAAGATGTTGTCTTGCGCTGGCGCTGATAGGCATGTTTATCATTATGATCAGAGAATGGGCTGTCTTACTTAACTGTCAAGTGCAGGCTGCAGACTGGCATGCGTGGTGCATGGGGCAAGCCTTATGGCACCGTTGCTCGTGTCAACATTGGCCAAATCATCCTCTCCATTCGCTGCAAGGACTCCAATGCTCCCGTTATTCAGGAAGCTCTCCGTCGCGCCCGCTACAAGTTCCCTGGTCGTCAAAAGATCATCGTTTCGCGCAAGTGGGGCTTCACCAACGTCAACCGTGAGGATTACTTGAAGTTGAAGGAGGAGAAGCGTGTCCTTCAGTGAGTTTTTCTTCCTTCTTTGACTCTCTTATTATCTGATGCGATTTGTACAGGGATGGCGCATACGTTCAATTCATTCGCCCCAGGGGCCCACTGGAGAACAACCTCCGTGCCCAATTGAAGGCATAATTGTTACTCCATTGTATCTACCGATCCCCGCCAATGCAATGCTTTGGCCATTGTTATTCTGTGTGAAGCTACTTTACACTCAAGATGCCCTATATTCACTACATCATCCGATATCCATGGACGGTGGTTAGGGGAAACGGGGCAGAGATTGAAAATCATTTATGACCTAGACCACGATCTCTGTATTGTAGTGGTGGTGTGGGAATGGTATTTGCAACGATGATGACACAGTTGTCGGTTATTACGTCGTTTCCTCCTACAAACATGACCGCCTGCCTCCTCTTTACACGCAGAGTGAGCCTTCAGAATCAGCTGAGCAATCTCAACTCTGACACCAGAGCAGGTTTGGAAGTCCTTCCTCGACAATGGCGGTGCGTAGGGTCTCGCTATTGTCTCTGCTTTCTATTCAATGTGTAACGTTCGCTCTCTATCTGACCAGGCCATGATGCTCGATGCTTCCCCACAGTATGTCGACGTTACCTGAATCAAGTTTGAGCATTTCCAACCAAAATCAGTTGAATATATTGAACGCCAGACCTGGAGTCGTCGAAGCTTCTCTTTTAATCGAGCCCTATAATGGTGAACACCACATCCCAGTGTACTCTCTCGCTGCTCACCTCACCCTCCGCAAGTAAAGTAAACCGTGTTGGCGTACGTCCCGACGCTAATTCGACCTTCCCTCTCACTGACTCATGGCTAGACGGTGCATGGCGGCCTCATCATGTCGCTCGCCGATACCCTTGGCTCACTTGCAGTGGCGAGCCAAGGCCAGTACATGACAGGCGTGTCTACCGATATCTCAACGTCGTTTGTGAAGCCTGCAGGGAAGCCCGGCGATGAGCTGAAAATGACGGCGACGCTTACAGCGATGGGTACGTCCTTAATTGCGCCGTTACTCGTCTTGCCAGTGGACTCAGGCTTGTGTTATGATTATTTTTTATTTTTCCCTTTGCAGGGAAATCGCTGGCGTACACCCGGGTCGATTTCACCAATCCGGCGGGGCAGTTGGTCGCATACGGAAGTGAGTCTTTCATCGCGTCGTCTGTCGTATCACTGATGGGGAGTGGAGACCAGCCCATACCAAGTACATTGGCAAGTCAATTGGGCACGCGGTGCGCCGTTTGTCGAGAGTTTTTTTGTGTCCTCACCTTGACCTTCTGAACCTAGGAGAACGTCAAATTCTCTCAAGATGGCGAGAAGATCATCGATGGAAAAGAGGTTTAGAAAGTCACTGCCGCACATCCATACGGCACTGGGACAGCCAAAGGGGCAATAACCAAGCCTTGTATGTAGACTAGAAGAGGCTTTCCGGTCTCCATCTGTCCAATCTAGCTGCTGGCATTCAGATCGCGCGTACAGGGTCTCAATAACAGCTGTTGCTGCACCTCTGTAAGTACATCATCAAGTGTCAAGAAAAGGCGGACCTTATTAGAACCGAGAACTGAAGTTGTTGATTCCGGGATCGTGTATTTTCTTTATCCCCTGCATTTACTCCAAGAGATTCGGCCGCACGGATGAAACGACCATTCTTCCGATATAGTGGGAGCCGGTATGTTCGTTGCTAATTCCTCTATTTCTGTGTACCGCTAGGTGCGTCTCTTAACCATGGCTTTTCCGTCCTGTTAGCGGGATGTATCCTATGTGCTCTCCTCTGGTATTGCTTATATCTTTCTCTCATGATTTCATCCCTACATGAAACTCTGGGATCTGTGAGACTTCTACGAGCGAGGGAACTAGCAGACAGTGTCGGTTGGAGATACTACATCTTGGTCCCTCGCAGTCGCTACGACGAATGGTGAGCTTTGGGCTGCCTCGTGAGACTGGACATGATGCATGATTGGGCGCGGTGTAAGTTGTATCTTGCAACGATGAAGGATGCCACTCACACCTTCTACGTCGCATAGTATACTCGCCTGCTCTGTCTCCTTTCTCGTCTGACCTCTCTCTGATGCAATCCCAAGCGTGTCCCCTCTGTTCTTGAAAAGTACTGTGTTCAGTGAGAGGTTGTCTACTCCCTTTTCTCTTCTTCAACACTTTGAGGAACGGGAGAGAAAGGCAGCCTCGACACCGCCAGGATTTTTCCGAGTGCCAAAATTTTTTCATCCGAACAATGCAAGAAGATTGTACCATGAAACATGTTGGGCGCTGCTGATCCCCCACCCGGTAAGTCTGAGCAAGGTTCGTAGAGACGAACTAGCACTGTCCTCTGTCAGAGCGACAATAGCGTACAACGACCACGCGCCGCATGACCTTGAGGACAACGTGTCCTTGCGTGGTCACCCTCGAGGTTGTCACCTGGAGGAAAACACTGCGATCAAATCTAGTTTACAGTAGGTCACATAACTTTTTTTGCAATGGCAAGTACCGGCACTAACCCTGTGCTCCCGCCTTGGCAAGGCTGATTGCGATAAATGTCCCCGATCTGTGTTTTTTTGCGTACCCTCCCTGCCTTTTGCACTATCGCCCCATCGAAAGAGTTGATGTGGGATAGATCACCGAGGGCTTCATCAGGCCATAGGTTGCAACATCTTCTGCAGTGGCTTCGTCTTAGACCAGTCGCGAGCAGGGACAAGATGACTGGGGTTATGGACCCTGCTGCGCAATTCTTGAGAAGGGGGGTGGGGCGCAAATCAATGTAACGAACCCTCATGATGTTCTAGATAACCCCGACAACAATCATTTCTCCGGAAGTGTCTGCGCACCTTGACGGCCCTCTCTTCCGTGCCTGGGCCTGCCACTAGACTCGGAGCTAGTTTTTCTCGTGGACACGCCTGGCTGTCTTATCAATCCCTTTCAATAGTACATAAGCGCCGACTGCACCAGGGGCGAGGCTTTCAACGCCTATGCTGCCAGTGGAATTTAACAATAATTCTCGGGTGGAATAAAAATGTCGAAATGAGCGGCGAATTTGTCGTCGACCGTGATCTGTACCTTTACCACTCTGATTCACCCCCCGCTCCCTTTTTTTTGTCGCCGAACGTTTGTTCTGTCGGGCCCAAATATCCCCCGATGAGCACACCTAGTGGTTTGAAATCTATTGTTAGGGGAACAATGTGTATGTATGTTACATGTCCGAGTCAAGGAAAGCTCCTCCGTCTACCTCTCTGGATGTCCCACTCCTCCCGTACTATGCCCATGCAAATAATATTTCTGGGCTGGCCACTGCTCTGGTTCGCCTCCATTCTCGTCCCCTCGTCTATGAATCCGCTACATGTCTCATATTTAGCACCAGCACGACTGCCACCTTCGGGAATCGTGACTCACATTTTTTTGTACATTCTCAATGCGGGTATATTGTCTTCCAACACAGTCAATGATATACGGCGCAACCCAAATTCACGGAAACCATATGTGATTACCCAGTGCATGACCTCTGTCCCGAAACCGCGTCCTCGAGACCTCGCATTGAACGCGATACTGACTGCCGCATCGAGATCGGGGTGCGGCTTGAAACTAAGGCTGACGTGTCCCAAGAACTCGCGCTTCTCTTTGTCCTCGACGACCACAAAGAAAATAGAGCCCTTGGATATCGATTGTACCGTCGTCTGTAGAAACTGTTCTATTCGCGTTGGGGTAAGGTCCTCGATAAAAGACAGTCGTTGGACGACGGGATCGGTCCACAGGTTCAAGAATGCACCCTCGTCAGATGGGACATACCGCCGCAAGAAGGTGCGTCTGGTCTCCCACAGTGGTGAGTGCGTCGGGGCATGCATGATGCCGCCTCCGAGTAGCGGAGTGGGTTAGACTGGGAATCCCTGTCGAGAGTCTACTAATAGTGGGGGGTCAGGCCACCTCTTTGTCGATGCCCTGTCTCCTTTTATCTGGGCGCAGCGCGTGTGTGGTATGAAAGGGAGAGCGCCACCCAATCACTTGTACGATCGGCTTTTTTTCGTAAGTTCAGTTGGATCCGAAATGGGCACGCGTGCCCTGTCCTGCTGCGGTGGGGCGCTTCGCTGTTCTCCGCAGTCGCCGCCAATGACCATGCCTACACTCCCTCTGGGGGCACACCTTAATAATATGTAATAACCTACCACGTTGTGGCTCGAAGGTGCCGCGTTTCTCGGTAGGAGTGATGATCATAATCTCGCGACGCAATTTTTCGCCTCCGAGTCAGTCCGTGAGTCAATGTCTGCGGACTTATTCAGTCATGGTAGTGCGCAGCAACCCATTCCTGTCATTTTCCCTCTAATTTGTATCAAACTCTATGGTACGCGTGGTGATGAGACACAAAGTACAATTAATATTCATCAATCTAACCAACATATATGGTACAATGTACATGGATGGGGGACTTGAAAGCTGATATTGTAATGTATGAGCATGGGGGTATCGTTTTCGAACCGTACGCCGTGAACGGAGGAACGCGGAAAAGCCAAGCGTCGAGTCATGGACTTGGAGTCCTGTAAGCGGCTCGTACACTTGCTACAAAGTCGAGGAAAATGCGAGCATGTTCGATGGGTATGTCTGACGCGTCGGAGCTATCCTCGCGCATAAAGTCGTCTGGGGTTGGTGCTCTTGGTGATGTTTCGCGTTCCTCGTGCTTGACCTTGGTTGGTCCCGTCGCGCGGGCGTGCTGTGTCCTCGAGGGACCCACGGCTTTCTCCACGTTCGCCATCTTTTGCCGTTGATTTGAGAACCAGTGATGGACCTTCTCGTATGACCTTGATAAAATTTAGACGTGTCCGAACGACAAGAAAGGGCAGATACTTACTTTCCAATAAGCTGTGCGAGGCGCTCCTTCTCAGCTCTTTCGGGCCAACGATTGAGTCGGAAAGAGGCTTGCAACAATCCCAACTCATCCTTCGTCATACAAACGGTACGGGGGTCTCTGGGGCGTAGGACGGCTTGCTTTGCGAGGGTCGAGGGTTGACGCTTCAAGTCGGACTGGATGGTGATTTTTTTGTGAGTTTGGAGTTTGGCCATGGGTGGGGAGGCGGTATATGCGGGTGGATGAGGATGAGGAAGATATTCGGTAGGAAGGGATAGGTCACTTGGGAGGTACTCTAGTGGCACCTATATACACTCGATGTGTGGTGGCATCCACATTCAAGCTCATATGGCCCAAAGCCACAAAAGAGTCAAAAAGGTGGCGACCACAGGCATTAGCACTTGCCCGGACACGTACCGAGCGGGGTTTCATAATACCTCAGCTCAGCCCTCTCATCCACAGACTCAGTCTAATACAAAAATCCCGACTGGAACAGAAAACATATCTTTCCTCTGCCACACCACAGTATATGAGATCGAGATCAAACTCTTTATAGCATGAAAGAAACGAAACTGGTTGTGCCATACATGCGCATACATAGCGTTCTGGACATCCTAAAAGGCCTATTTGCCACCGATTTAGTGAAACAAAGTGAAGTGTTTCAGTAGGTATGTCCTCAGTTCAACTAGTAACAGTTCTCTGACAAAAAGTTAGGTACAACGGCCTTACGATAGCTCTCTAGGAAGGTTGTTTCCAGAGATTTCCGTTATTTTTCTCCACAACGAGAGGAGAAAGAAGAAATGAAATTGAAACGATTCTCATGAATATGTACGTGCTTTGAACGGTAAATGGCCAGGTCTCAAGGATCGTCACGGTCCTGTCCCTGAGTTAGTTCCTGATCTTCCGCCTCTAGCACAGTACAATTGCGAAAAGACGTCATACGCTTCGTATCTCTGAGGATGGCACAGCTTGAAGGTCATGTGTCAAGAGGAAGTGACCGTGACTACTATTTTCGGCGCACTGGCTGGGCCAGTACGCAACGAACATGCAACCTGGTTGCCAACCTGCTCCTAAATGATGGTCAGCTCACTGCCTTGAAACAATAATTTCAGAGGTGCCGTGGTGGCTAAATCCCCGTACCCAGATCAATCGTGCCGGAATATTTTGTGGATGCATTCCGTGGGAACGCGGATGTCTCAGTTGCCGCGTGTCACGGTGACGTTCTGTTGTGGTCGTGGTCCGAGTCCTTGGGTCGCCCAGCATTGGTAATGTGGGATGGTGTTTGTGCAGGCTCTCGCCTCTTCCCTTATCCCCTGCTTATATCTCCTTGGAGCTGCTTCTCTAATCGGTGAACATCGACACCAGTTGTTAGGGCAGGTGTGAAGTACTGTATTCCAGCGAGCCGGAATAACCGTATGCATTCGACCGTCAACTGAGTGGGTCCTTTTCAACCGTGGGCTCGCGACTAACATTATTCGCAATGGTGCAGGAGTAGATGGCGCCGACGCACTCCTGCGTTTTTTGACCACCCATCGTGCAATTCCGCTCCTGACGTTTTGGGTGCACCTGTTCCGTGAATTGAGCTCGGGACTGTGACGACGCGACGGACAATGGGTCCAGACTGAGCTTATGCTCCTGTGCTGAAAGACTTCTCTGCAAAGAAAGCGACAGCGGCCCTTGAAGACTGCGCGGCTGCCGTCGACGGACGAGCGGCTATAGAAGAAAAAGTAACCGCGAGGCAGGCCAAGCATACCACACCTTTGGGACGTAATCGCAGTGTAATCGCTACTGAGTGAGTCAGAATTGCGTGAGCTTTTGATGGCTATCTAAGGTCCCGTGTTTTTTTTTGGGGCTCCTGCCCACATAGAGAATGAGGATTTCATTTCCGGCTCTTTTTTCTCCATTCCCGAAATGCTGCGCAAGGATCTCAAGCGTTGCGGATTTGTGTACGAGAAGCCCGTGACTACCCTAATCCTATGTTTACCATTCCTATATCAGCCTGGGCATGCGATTTAGATGGATGAGGATGTGGGCACACACGAGGTGTGACCATCGCGGCGATTCATCGGCAGGCTAAGGACTGCCAGTGGATATGGAACTGATCTATGTAGGCTGATATGACAAAGTAGAATAGTGAGTTTACTTGGCACGTTGTAATTTTACCCGAACCGTTTAACCCGAACCAGTTCACGCCCTCCGAAGGACATGGTCTTACGGTCCTTGAGTCACCAGTCAGGTCTCGAGTCAGAGCACGCGCTTGGACTTCGGATCACCCGATGTAATAGTGATGCTGCGGTAGACAACGACATGTCCATCTCATTAATTGTCATATCAATCTGATACGTGTCCTTCACAACGGCCGATCGGCGCTGGGTAATTGTGTTTCAATCTGGTGACTTACTTTTACCCCTCTTTGTATGTCCCACTCTTCAACTAGAATCGCCAATGAGACCAAGTCTAACCATTTTCCGACTTCCCAGTCATATTTCCTTACTCTGTGCTCCTCCACAAATCCACTGCAACTGGTACTTAATGACCGTCTGGCACTCGGACCCTCAGGAGAACTCACATTCTCTTGTACACCGCCAGTGCTCTGTCGTTGTTCGCGAGCACTTTAAGTGTGATGCGATGAACTGCTAGCTTCCCGAACGCGTGGGATACGAGCCACCGAGTGATTTCGGTGCCAATGCCCTTTCCCCACCACTCCCTCTTCAGGGCGATGCCGAAAGAGCAGTCGCGTCTCTTGGTGCTAGCGATGGTCAGGCTGACGTGGCCGACGAACGCCCTCGTCTCCTTATCTTCCACCAGCCCGAGGAACCCTGGGAAGTTATCGTGGGACGAGGACATCTCTTTGATCCACTTCTCTAGCCTGGGCGCCACGTAGTCGGTGAAAGCGAGCGCCTGGATTTCCGGATCGTTGTACAAGTTGAAGAGGAGGTCACTGTCGCCAGGCTCGAAGGGGCGCAGGACCGTCCGTTCCGTTTCGAATGGCATTATTTATCGCTGATGCAGGTAAAAGTTGTCATAACATCCGGATGTAGTACCTTGTCCTTATATGTGCGCAAGATCTTCCGCGCTGACAATAGTCCAATTGACACCGTTCTATAGCTTTAATGGTTTGTACGGCGCCGTCTTCGTGACGTTATGAATCATCACACGCAACTACTGTATGTAATGCCGAGAAAATACAGTCTTGGTCAAGTTCTTTCGGTAGTCAATTCCACCAAGAGCGCGGGTGCTGTACGATGTGAAGTTCATGTGCCCAGCAGACGGGAGAGCATACGTAACAACCGTCCACGGCGGATTGTAAAATTGTTTCCTTCCCCGTTTGCGTATCAGCGCCACTCACCTTGTTGATGGTGATGCCCGTTTCGTGGGCGGTCGAGCCCAGCGGCGAGATTCGTAGGGCTCTGATTGGACAAGAAGCTCTGGTCGCCAGCGTCCGTCCCATTGGAGATTTGTAAGGGTTCTCGATGCGGCGCGGTAGGCGACACACTGATGGGTTGAGCATGTGGGGCCCCATTTCTAGATAAAGATTCGGGGGCGGAAATACAAACACCACATGTGGGCTGGTCCAAGTGAGTGGTCGCGACTGGCGACAGCAGCCGTAGCCATCGTCCTTTGTAGTAGTCGCGGACACCGCAGTCAGGAGAGACACATCATCCATTTTTGTCGTAGTAATCTTTTGACCCGATTAGCGCCTGAGTGCGGATCGTTCGCTCCGAAACTCGCGAGTGCCAGCTACGCTCTGGAACTGCTCTAGAACTGGAGCAAGGTTGTCTGCCAGCCCAGACAACAATTTCGGATCGACAGTGCCGAATTTGAAAGTGCCCTCGGGCTTGCAATGACCCCCGACGCAGCAAAACTAACTCTGTGAAAGCGTGAGCACCGCCATTCTGGATTGCACCCGGTGGACTCAAAGCCCGCTTACTGTAGTCCTGCGACGAAAAACGGAAAGAATTGGTCGCCCATCTTGGTACAATCCGATCTCCTTGTTGCTAGGAATGTTGCGGCGTCCCGCAAACGGCCAGCCGAACCAACCAAACCTTACCCACATTCTTGGGATTTGTGAAGGTTGCCAAGAATAAATACTAATACCTCCGCAGTCTCTATCACGTGGGTTATTGATGGGAACGGTTTCTGATCTGCGCCTGCTCGATCTTGAATTGAATAAGATCTTGCTGTATACTGAATTGGCACCCCAAAATGTAGCAGAATTCATGCGGATCCAAGTTGATTTGGTTCCTCCCAAGAAAGGACGGCGGATTGCAACTCGACTTGATTGTGGGGATCTCTAATGACAGGGCATAAAAAAAATTACCCGCTCCAATTCATGCGCATCGTGGGCAACTAGTAGAATGACATGCAAGTCTATTTGGTCAAACGATGCTCTACACAACCCGGGACACCGACATCGGAGATGGGCTCAAATACGTTCGGGTGGTGGTTGCTTTGCGTCTTTTGCTCCCCTTTTCGTTATTGAATGAACATCTTGTTCTGTGGGAGTAAACGATGGATGAGCGCCGTCGGACGAAGAGCGAGATGAAGACGTACGGAGTCCCCATACAAATGTCCGTAGGTCAAGAAATTCTTGCAACGAGTTCAGACGTCACGTAGACTGCCGTTCAGGAAAGTATTCACCTATGTGCAGACCATCGTATATCTTCTTCACCTCTGCTCGCAGCCGCGAGAGGTCGTCCTTCGTTGCAGAAGAATTCGATAAGGCTTTCAGGTCCTTCTCAACGGCTTCTATACGCCGAACGTGCGCAGAGACCTGTAAACCTATTAGAGACGTTTTATTGAAAGCAATGTGCCAACAAGCCTTCTCCGTGCTTGTCTGAAGCTCTTCGACGCTGGCCTGCAACGTAGCGGATGCCAGTTTGTACTCGTCCAGTAGTCTATACGCAGCAAAGGACGACGCAAGGGAGAATCCCAATAGAAAGCCAATCACGCTAACGTGTGAGATGCGTTAATAATGGGGAAAGTGGAAGGATATGATTGAGGCTTGCCTGCCGCGTATACCGCCGATTGGCTTTCTTGGACTAGGGGCGATGCCGACATGTGCAGGAGCGTCCTCACGGAGAACAGTAGAGTATGACAGTAATCTAGACTGTGTTGCGCGGAAGGAGTGTCGAGGTACCAAGGCGCAGCTGCGGGTCGCCATTGGTGAACGCTTTGAGCCTTGGCCAACGACGGAGACTGGGAACAGCACGTGCACGTGACGTGTCCCTTCACGCTCGCGTTGACCCACCCAAAATGCCTCCCAAGCGTGCCATCTCCCCTGCAATCTCAGGTCGTCAGAAAAAGAAGCTCAAGATCGCAGCCGCTCGCTCCATCTCAGTTCAGGAAGCGGGTCCGAGCCGATCTTCCAAGTCAAACGCTTCCAATGGTTAGTTGGTGGTGGTACTCAAAACTGGTCCGAGCTAAACTCGTCACATTCACCACCGAATTCAGTGGGACTTCCGGACACGCTAGATGTTGAGAAATTTGTAGAGGTTAGCTCAGTATGTCGGCTTCTGCGCATGCCTAATGTTTGAACATATGTTGCAGTCCCGTTCTTTTGAGATAACCGCAATGCAGGAGGCTATGAAGAATGCAAAGTACGCTGACTTTCGTCAACTCAACGCTTATTTTTCGTTCAACTTTTGCAGGGCTGGCTCAACGCATCGCGCTTGGCAAGAGCTTCCCCGTCATTTGCGCCGCCGGGCTGCGAGCCATCGTGTACGCCGGGTTCCCCTCCGACTTCGCAAGAGGTCGCGCGCGGAAGTAAGGAGCGACACTCTGTACACAAACCAACTGATTTATTCATCTACTCGAAGATGGACTCATTACGTCGAAAAGTTCTCGGGCGATCGCTTCCGAAGCGAGGCAAGAAAAGACGCGAGCTCCGGAGTGACGTCTTTGCGCGGAGACAGAGTGAGCACCACGTCCCAGAGACACTTGGCCCTATCTCATGATTATATGACTTCAGGGGATAAGAAATGGCTCGAGACACACTTGTGGCATACAAAGCGAATGCACATGGAAAATATCTGGGGTTATCGATTGGTGAGTGCTTATTCCTCGGCTTTCTCTGTTGACTGGAACGTCTAGACAGGCAATCAGCCCCACAGAAAAATCGTTTAGGCCGTCCCATCGCGCTTCTGTTCATGGTTCTATACTCCACGATGCCTCATATTACGGCCTCATCGAACTTAAGGGAGCACAGATAGTCCTATGTCGTGCATTAGAGTTATGCTGTGATCCTGTCGGAGCCGGGCCTGCATCGAAAAGGTGTGTGTGTTTTATCAAGTGCAAAGGAGGGTAACCTTGACAACGGCTAGATTTCTGAGTGGCGTAAGGGGTTTGGAAACAGCTATCTACGAACCGCGATCGTACCCGTTTGGTTACATTGGTCCAATCTCCATCATTTGGCAAGCCACGGCCACGGCATCTCAGTCTCAACCTACAGAGGTTTCTCCTGCTACCAAACCCGCGGGCCCCCGCAAACGTAAAAAAGCAAAAATGGGTAATGGTGAGGACACTTGACTAAGGACTCGTGTCGTTGATAGAAGAAGAGACGTCAGAATCACAGCCAGAACAGCCTGGCGAAGGACTCGGAATTCGGACTGTCTGGATTCGCTGTCACCCGGCCATCTTCTCGACAGTGCTATCGACACTCAAGGAGGCGGTATCTTGGACCCTTGCTGATTTTAAGATGTCACCAAAGCACTCCCAGAATTCTTACTCCGTAGAAGTCATCGACCTTCGCGAGGCGGTCAATATCTTCGAGATCACGGGTCCAAAATCGAGTCAAGTCGTTCATGGTGCGCTGACACCGACAACTGCCAACTGCAAAGACGAATTTAAAAAGGTGAGACACTTTTGAGTTGCTGCCGCCATCTCACGTCTTCAGCGTTTATTCTAGTTTTGGTCGTCGTTATCTGGCCTCCAAAGCACGGGTTCTGTCCCAAGCAACATGGTCATTGGCGTCACTGTTTTGGACCCTCGATTGAAGTGTGACACCCCATTTTTTTTGGGTGCCCCAGTTGACATCATGACACTTGGACAGCTTTCCTCCGAAAAATGCGAAGATCCACATAGCAAAGGAAGAGCTTCCAACAATCTCTGAGCCCTGGGGGTGCTTCCCTTCAGCATCCTTGGCCCGGAGCGACATCTGGGACAAGAGCACTCGAGATGTTCTGGAAGTTCCAAGGTTTAAAAAGAAAGAGCTTGATGCTCGTCGTGCCCAAAATCATGTCCCTGGTACATCACTAAGGCCCACTGCTCCGGATAATCGCATCCCTGTCCTCCTCGTTCAGCGGTCCGTAAAGTCTGGTTCATCCACCACTTCGCCCACCTCGCACCCCTCTCAGCCCCTTCAACGTACAACAAATCCAGATCCGAATCTCCATGGTTGGACACTCATTGTCCCAAAAGGCTGGGGTATGCCCTTCTTGTCCTCTCTCATTTATACAGGCACACGTGTCGGCGGGCAGCGTGAGCGTGCGCACCAAGCGTTCGAAGCGGGCGCTGCGTACTTTCCAAGGGACTTTCCCACAAGCGCGGCGTATGAAGCCTTTGCCACTGCGCGCGCAACTGAGGACGAAGAAAGATGGAAGAAGAAGCCCCCTGCAAAGCGAGTGAGCTGGGAAAAACTGAGTACGCTCAATCCCTGGGCGTCTGCGTGGCACACCGTGCTTGGGTTGGACCCCACGCCCAGTGGGGACATCGGAACCGACCACGGGAGTAACACGGACATGGTGTCAACGCAGCGTGATAACCCCCCACCTGCATCTGGTCCCGCGATCCGCCCGTGGCTGCTGCATGGCCCCCATGCACGCGCGATCGTCGAAAACATCGCGCGCCTGCTTGGCCCCGCGGCCGGTCTGCTTTCCGAAATCAATACCCTGCGACACAAGCGCGACCTCCCGCCCTTGGGCCACCCCGTGGATGCGGACGCCTTGTTGCGAGGCGCGCTAATGCACGTGCGCGTCATGCTCTGCGGCCGAGGTGCGCCGGATGATATGGCGTTCATATACGCACTCGAAGACCAGGAAGCGCACTCCTGGGCAAAGGCGCACGGCGAGCGGGAACCTGCTGGATATGAAGTGGGCGAGGAGCCGCCAGATGCGACTGAGGTGTGTTGAGTCTTTCGCTTCGCTGATCTCTTTCGGACTCTCTTTTCTCTTCTCAGCTCTCGAATCTGGTTCCGTCTGACGGTGCTGTCATTGGTTTCGTCACAAGCGGCAACTTTTCGTTGTCTCGTGGCAAAGGACACGCCGTTGGTGTGATATCTCTGGTCAAGTTTCTCGAGACACGGGAACAGGCTCACAGGCAAGCTTACATCTCGAACTTTTCCGTCGCACGCTGATTACATCCTGTGTTTGTCCAGGCTACGGCGAGAGAGCGATTGGCTGGTGAAGGTCAGAAATCGGGATGGAACGATTTGCAGGGCGGCGCGGGTGGATTATTTGGAGTAGTCATTTATTACAGGACGAATACAGATGTGAATGGGTCACGAGAGAGGAATGAATGTGCGTGCTTGAATAAATACTAATCTGCGGAAGGTAGTACTAGCGTGATGGCAGCCATAGGTCACTTGACGTTCCATTTTGCTACTGCAGCCTGAACAAGTTTTGACATGTCTTCCTTCGCCTGCTTCTTTGCGCTGTCTGTGATCCCTTCAAGTTTGTCCAATGCACCAGGAGATGTGAGCAGTGGATTAAATTCGAGTAAATGACCGTCGCGCGTCGGGACAGCGACCCGCGCGGCCACGTGACCGGAGTTCGATGCAGCAACGTCGGAGCGGGAGTGAAGTTGGATCTGCGATTGAGAGTTGGTCCGTGAGTGCCCAGCTTGGTGGTTGAGGCCATTAGTTGTGTTGCTGCTGGCCGGTGTGACCAACGAAAGGTCGCGGCGGATGACGATGTTGCTCACGGTGCGTCTGAGCACCATCCGGTCGTGGGCACCATCCTCTTTCCCTCCACTTGTTCCTGTCCCCACCGCTGCTCCTCGATCTGCCTCCCCTTCTCCGGAATCGTCGCCGGCTTCGGCGAGCCATTCGAGGCCGAGCTCGTACGGATTTGTCAACGGCGAACCATTGATGCTCAGCATGCTCTCGTCTTTCCGCGGCCAGCGTGGTGGCGGGGGGTAAGTGGGCGTCTTTGGTGGGATCGCGGGCTTGAATGTCGAGGCCGAGGGTACGCGAGTGAGGGTGACCTGGCGGGCGAGGGAGGCCGCGGTGGGTTTCGTGGGCGACGCAGGGGCCGCCATTGTGCCTGTTGGGCGGAGGTGAGGAGCTGAGGGCGCATGGCCGAGTTTGCGCGGGCTCGGCGATGGGGCTGTAAAGGAAACTTGCCGCTGGGTGGGGATTTGATATTTTAGCATGTTCCGAATGACGACGAGGATCGAGATAAAAAGAACTACATACGGTGGTGCCTGGTGTCTTTGGAGTGTGGCTGCGGGCGGGAGCGGCGCTCCCTTGGAAAGGAGGTGGCTTCTTTTTCTGGGGCGATGGAGGTGCGATGCGAGCTGTGAACGAAGTCAATCAGATAGTGGACCCGAGTGACATGCTTGACCACACACGATTTTTGGCCGCCCTGGCCTGGTCGTTGTTTGAGTTTTTACCGTCTCCTGTGCGGGTCTCAGACTCCTCCTCGGGTGGCGGTGCCCACTTTCGCTTCATCGCGTTCCTATCAATTGGAGCAACGTCGATAGCGACTCGCTCTTTCTGGAGCCCTCTGAGGGCAGCTTGGACGTCGCCGTCGTACTTGTCACCAAACTCTGCCATCGTCATTCCGCGGACTAGATGGGGGATATAAGCCAGCCGACGCTCGTGGCGATTACGGAACGCGGCGAGTGTGTCTACGAGCCATGATTCGAGTTGGCGAGTACGATGTGCAACTGATGCGAGATCCAAGGTGTGAGAAAGGGGATCCATTTGAAAGAGGGTAGATACCTTCGATGTCCAAGTTTGCAAGAAGTTGCTGCTTCTGCTCTGGGGTGAATGTGGTGAGCTGCATGATGAGGGCAACTGTGGTGGAGCGTAACGAAGCGGACTGACCACGTGATTGCGTCTAGTAAAAAGAGAAAATAAATTGGATGAGACGATTTAACATTATAAACTCGTATCATGGCCACCACATACCGCGACAGTTTCCTCGTCATCGGCGGTAGCGGTTTCCTCGGTCGGCACATCGTAGACGCTTTGCTCGCACGCGGTGACCCAGTAGCTGTCTTTGACATTGTGCAGCGCTATCACGACACTCCCTTTTACTCGGGTGACATCAGCGACCAAGCTCAGGTGTCCGACGCCCTCAGAAAGGTACCCTCGCTCCCTTACCCCTTGCTCCCTCCTCCTTTTCTCAACATCCCTTCTCTTAGAGTGGCGCAACGTGTATCATTCATACTGCCTCACCGACCGCTGGCCTCCAAGACCCGGCCCTTTACTGGAAGGTAAACGTAGATGGTACCAAGGCCGTCATTGGCGCTGCCAAGGAAAACAAGGTTACAAAACTTGTCTACACCAGCTCTGCTAGTGTGGTCTTCAACGGCCAGGACCTCATCAATGCCGATGAGCGCATATCGCTCCCCGAAAAGCCGCTCGACGCTTACAACGAATCCAAGGCCAAGGCCGAGGAGCTTGTCCTCACGGCCAACGGAACTGACGGTCTGCTGACAGTTGCCCTTCGACCTGCGGGCATCTTCGGGTGGGTCGGCCTTTCCTCTCGCGGGGGGAAGGGCAGCATAGTGACATCCTGCCAACAGCCCTGGTGACCGGCAGGCCATTCCCGGTTTCGCCAAAGTCCTTAAAGAAGGCCGTTCCCACTTCCAAATCGGCGACAACACAAACCTCTTCGACTGGACCTACGTCGGCAATGTAGCGTATGCTCACGTCCTCGCTGCAGACAAGCTTGTCGTGCATCCGCCCACTACGCCGGAGAAGGTCGCAGAAGCCCTAGACACCGCCCTGCCCTACATCGATCTGACCACAGGCCGTCATCGCGTGCCCACATCCTCCGCGCGGCCATTAGGACCTTACGTCGAGCGTCCCGAGGGGGGCGATGCGATCGTCGCTGCCTTCGAGGGACCCTACGAGCCCGAGCGGCCGGTCGTGCGCTCGCGTTTCGACCAGCTCTCTGAACCAGCGCTCGCGCGTTCCGGCGCGGATCCACTCCAGGTTGCGGGCCAAGCATTCTTCATCACCAACGGGGAGCCAGTCTACTTTTGGGATTTCCCGCGGCGACTGTGGCGCATGCTCGCGCCAGACTCGTACCCCGCGCGCGACCCCTTCGTTATGTCCAAGTCGCTCGGTTTTGCCGTCGCAACCTTGGCCGAGTGGTGGGGCTGGCTGTCTGGCCGTGAGCCAACCTTCACGCGTTTCCGGGTGACGTTCACGTGCGTGAATCGATGGCACAATATAGAGAAAGCCCGTCGAGTGCTGGGATACGAGCCGCAGGTCGGCTTGGAGGAGGGCATGCGGAGAACAGTCGAGGTATGCGTTGTCGTTTTGCCTGATTTCCACTTACTGACATCACTTTTCGCAACCAGTGGTGGAAAGCTGAAGAGGCCAAGGCCTCGACATGAGACATTGTATATATCCACATTTACGCTCCTTCCATACCCCACTTTACGGACTGTTTATATCGTCTATTATATTAAAGTCGTTTGAGATGGATAGAGAGAACAAAATCGAAGCGAGCTGACAACCTACACCCATGTCCCAAAGCCTTCATATGACCATTTATCCCTCGCCGTCATCACTGTCCGATTCTGTAGTGCCTCGCCTCACTTGTTCCATCCATGCAGCGGCAAATTCTTCCACACCCCGCCCTTCGCTCAACGTAAGTGCCTCCAGCGGGAGCATATTGTGCTGGTGCTGTGGCGCGTTGCGGGCGGCGGCTGGATGTGCTCGCGAGTCTATCACGCGCAGCGTCGGGGTCGCAGGCGGAGGTGGCGATGAAGATGTGGACACGGGGATGTGAGATGCAGCGGCGTCGAAGAGCGTGGCGAGTTCCTCATAGGTGAAAAGCAGGGCGTCAGTGCGCGGGGCGTACGGGTTAAAGTCGATGATGTGAAATCGGGTGAGGTCGCGCGTGAGGAGTACGTCGAGTGTATCTGAGATGCGTTATATGAATATGATAATGGAGGCAGGCAGGCACGCGGAGGGCAAAGCGGGAAATGGTGTTATTATTATTCACATGATGAGGGGCCGGTCCACTTTGACTTGACGTGCGCGACCCAGTACGCCTCGAAGCACGACACGATCTTGCACTGCGTCTCGAGCTCGTTCAGAAATTCATAATAATTCATATCGCGCTGCGAGATGCCTTGATATTTCCCATCCGCAGGGCGCGAGGGGGAATATGCGTGCGTGCGTGCGTGCGTGCGTGTGTGTGTATGCGTTTGCGTGATGAGTGAGGGGTTAGTTATGTCGGAGAACTGGGGGACGCACCGACGAGCACGCCGTCGCGCACAAAAGCGCGCATCTCGCGACTCGGGTCGATCGCGAACCACTTGCGCAGGACGAGCTCTAGCCTGTACGTCTCTCCTCCCCGCGCGTCGCGCGCACGTCCAGGTCCAGGTTCACTTCCACCTTCCTCTTCTTCTTCCTCTTCTTCCTCTTCCTTATTACCGTCCTTCGGATTGTCCACGCACCCGTCAAATACCGACTCGGCGTTTAGGTCGTGCAAGACAAAGTCGGATGACTTTAACAATACATAAACCTCAGCCGGGGATGTGCATCGCAATGGTGACGATGATGGCAAGAGCCACGCCGCGTCCTGCATCCAATAAAGACATACACGTGGACACACATCAGACTTGTCAGAACGGGAAAGACGGGGACGGGGTGGATGTTACAAGGAACGCACCTTTGGTGAGGAAAAGTTTAGCTTTGGGAATACGGCGCCGCCGTACTCGTCGATGACCGTTCGAATGTGGGCGTCGAGCTCCGGGAATGAGTACTCCGCCACAGGGCTGCCCGTGGTTCCGTCCTCGCTGTCACTGCCGTCGTCCTCTAATGTGCTCTTCTGCGGCCTAAAGTCATGGCTTGATGTGGAGCCTATCGTCTACGACAATACACGGCACGCACACATTTTCTGAACCCTTTGGCACAAGAACGCCATCTGCTTCGAGATACGATCTGAACTCATCAGCGAGTGGTATCACTGTCGACTTTATTGACAGAGTGGAGAATGTAGGGAACCAGTTAGAAAATTGAAAAGCAATGACATCTTCCCCGGTCAAAGTGGGCCAAGTAGACGTCATGTTTTTAGGTGCTGACCTGGAATATTACCCAATATAACGCTATTTATGTCTATGCA
>Ga0209488_10001634_pt1 | contig 19078 bp, 18 predicted proteins | sample Rivendell_Oct201_8_FD_188349 | JGI IMG/M metagenome (GOLD analysis project Ga0209488, IMG submission 188349) | Vadose zone soil microbial communities from the Eel River Critical Zone Observatory, Northern California, USA -... | ecosystem: Environmental > Terrestrial > Soil > Vadose zone >...
ACCAGCAGTTTCACAATCTTCGCCACACCGTTTGCCCGCTCGACGCCTTGTCGAGCAGCGCGAGCACATGCTCATGCGCGGCCAACTCGTCCTCGTTGGGCCTGATCACGATGATGCGCGCGCCTTCTGCATAGCGCGACGGCGCGGTCTGGCGCGCGCGGCTTCTGCCTGAGTCCGATTCGGCGCTCAGGGTGAGCACGGCCTGCCCGCCCGTCATGGCGAGATACACCTCCGCCAGGATGCGCGCGTCGAGCAGGGCGCCGTGGAAATCGCGATGCGAATTGTCGACCGAGTAACGCTTGCACAAGGCGTCGAGACTGTTGCGCTGCCCGGGATGCATCTGCCGCGCGAGCGCCAGGGTGTCGAGCACCCGGCAGAGCTCGTCGACCTTGTGCGCAAGCGCGATGCGCGCGAGTTCGGCATTCAGGAAAGCGACATCGAAGGCGGCGTTGTGAATGATCAGTTCGGCATCGCCGATGAATTCCAGAAACTCGGGGTGCACCTGAGAGAACGTCGGTTCCTTCGCCAGTCTCTCGCGCGTCAGCCCGTGCACCTGCTCCGCACCTTGGTCGATGTCCCGCTCGGGATTGAGGTAGCGGTGAAAGGTGCGGCCGGTGAGCCGCCGATTGAAGAGCTCCACGCAGCCGATCTCGATGATTCGATGCTGCTGTTCGACTTCCAGCCCGGTGGTTTCCGTATCGAGCACGACCTGGCGCATCAGGTGTTACCGCGCTGCCAGCATGTGGTCGATCGCGATGTTGGCGAGCTGATCGACGTATTCATTGCCTTCATGTCCCGAATGTCCTTTGACCCAATGCCACTCGATGTCCTGCCCCGAGACGGCCGCGTCCAACAATTGCCACAAATCCTGATTCTTGACGGGCTCGCGCGCCGCAGTGCGCCAGCCGCGCGCCTTCCAATTCGGCAGCCATTCGGTGATGCCCTGGAGCACGTACTTGGAATCCGTATAGAGCTTCACCGCGCAGCGGCGCTTCAGCGCGCCCAAACCCCCGATGGCCGCCATCAGCTCCATGCGGTTGTTGGTCGTCAGGGCTTCGGAACCCGAGACTTCTTTGCGCTCCTTGCCTGCGACCAGCAAGGCCGCCCAGCCGCCGGGTCCGGGATTGCCGCGGCACGCGCCGTCGGTGTAGATCTCGACGTGGGTCATGGACCCACTTTCGAGGTAGGCTCCGCGGCGCCGACCAGCACGCGCTGGCGCGCACGCCACCGCGGCCGCACCAGCGTCATGGTCTTGACGCGCTTGCGCGCCTTGAGCAAGTAGGCGCCCGCCATCCAAGCCGCACGCGGCCGCGCGTCGTTGGTGCGCGCCAGGCGGCCCTTCGCGGGCCAGGGCCCAAGATAGCCGTAGACGCTGTCGACATCGAAGCCCAAGAGCGCCACCCAATCGCGCAACCGCCGCTCGGACAGCATGCGCTGCGTCTGCGGCGGGAACGCCGGGCGCCCCACATACCGGGCGAACGCCCGCCGCACGCCCCAGCCGCTGAAGGGATTGAAGCCGCAAATCATCAGGCAGCCCTCCGCGCACAGCACGCGTTCGGCCTCGCGCAGCACGGCGTAGGGGTCTTCCACCAGTTCGAGCGTGTGCGGCAGGAAAATCGCGTCGATGGCATCCGAGCGGAAGGGCAGCGAATCGAGCGGCGCGCACAATGTGACCCCCGAACTCATCTCCGGCGCCACCAGCGTCGTGTGCTGGGTGCGTGCGCCGTCGAGCAAGTGCCGTGCGGGCCCCCACGCGCCGACTTGTAGAAGTTCGAAACCGAACACATCATCCAATGCGAGCGGCGCGAGCGCAGCCTCTTCGCGCAGCACGCGAGCGCCCAGCGGGCCCTCAAACCAATCGGCCGAAGGGATTTCGCGCGATGATTCCAACCAGGGCTCCTTCATGAAAACAGTAGCGAAGTTCGAATGTTACAGGTTAAATACGCCGCAAAATGTCAATTCATACCAAGCATCTTAACGTGCGCCCGGTGGGCGCATTCTCCGATAACTACATCTGGCTCATCGATTCGCCTCGCGCACCCGGCCGTATCGTGGCGGTCGACCCGGGCGACGCCGCACCGGTCGTGGCGGAGCTCGAGCGCTGCGGCGCAACTTTAGCTGCCATTTTACTCACTCACCATCACCCTGATCATATCGGCGGCGTCCCGGAGCTGCTGCGCCATGGGGCGGTACCCGTGATCGGGCCGGACGATACCCGTATTGCGCAGCGCACACGTACCGTCCGGGACGGCGAGCGCTGCGAATTGCCGGAGTTGGGACTTTCCTTCGAGATTTTGCAGATTCCCGGGCATACGTTAAGCCACATCGCCTTTTGGGGGCATGGGGCGCTGTTCTGCGGGGACACGCTGTTCAGCGCCGGCTGTGGTCGAATGTTCGAGGGTACGCCTAAGCAGATGAATGCTTCGTTGAACAAGTTACGCAACCTGCCGCCCGAGACACAGGTCTTTTGCGGTCACGAATACACGGCGGCCAACCTGCGCTTCGCCTTGACCGTCGATCCGGCCAACCTTGCGGCGGTCGAGTACCGAGACAGCGTGGCCCGGGTGCGCGCCCGGGGCAAACCCACACTGCCTTCAACCTTAGGGCGGGAGATTCAGGTCAACCCCTTCCTGCGCTGCGATGAGCCGGCCGTGGTGAGAGCCGCCGAGGCCCATGCCGGTAAGATGCTCGAGGAGTCCGCCGAGGTATTCGGCGTATTGCGCGCCTGGAAGGATCAGTTCCGCTAGCGGGCTCAACGTATGCCACTCGCCACTCGAGAGTATTTGTTCGCCGGCGCTTTGCTGCTGCTCGGGGCCTGCGCGCATCAGCCGGCCAAGCCCCCCGAGCGCGAACCCATCGTGGTGCCCGCGGCGCCGATCCCTCCCCAACCCGCCGTTGCGCCTCCCGATGCCACGGTCGCAACGCCCTCGCTCACCATGCCGCGCGAGTGGCAGCACCACAACGGCGAGGATTACGACGATTTGTTCGACCGCATGCGCGCGGGTTTCACCTTCGATGAGGTGCAGGAACCGGCCATCGATCAGCAACTCGCCTGGTGCGAACGCAATCCGGACTACCTCGAGCGAGTCTTCCAGCGCGGTCAGCGCTACATGTATCACGTCGTCACCGAAGTGGAAGCGCGCGGCATGCCGTTGGAGTTCGCGCTCCTGCCGGTGGTGGAGAGCGCGTATGAACCGTTCGCCTACTCGGTGAGCCGCGCCGCGGGATTGTGGCAGTTCATCCCCGATACCGGCAGGCGCTTCGGCTTGAAACAGAACTGGTGGTTCGATGGCCGCCGCGACGTCATCGAATCGACCCGCGCGGCGCTCGACTACCTTCAGGCGCTGCACGATCAATTCGACGGCGACTGGCTGCTGGCGATCGCCGCCTACAATGTCGGCGAGAACACCGTGCAGCGCGAACTGGATTTCAACCGTGCCCACGGCAAGCCCACCGATTTCTGGCACCTGAAGCTGCCCGCCGAAACGCGCGCCTATGTGCCGAAGCTGCTCGCGATGAAGCGGCTCATGGCCGAGCCCGAACGCTACGGCCTGGAATTCGCGGTGATTCCGAACGAGCCCTACTTCGCCGTCATCGATACCAAATCGCAAATCGACCTGAAGATCGCCGCCCAATTGGCGGGCACCAGCTACGATGAACTGGTCGCCCTGAATCCGGGCTACAACCGCTGGGCGACGGACCCCGACGGTCCGCACCGCATGCTGGTGCCGATCGATAACGCCGATGGCTTCGAGACGGCGCTCCAGACCCTGTCACCCGATGACCGCGTGCGCTTCGCCATTCACGAAGTGACGCGCCGCGAAACGCTGGCGTCCATCGCAAAAGCATACGGCACCTCGGCCGCCGTCATTGCCAAGATCAACGATCTGAAGGGCGGCAAGGTGAGTGCCGGAGAGTCCCTGAAGATCCCCGAGATCAGCGGACAGTTGCCCGACAAGGTATTGCTCGCCGCGTCGCGAGTGGACCGCCCCGATCTTGGCGGACGCAGACAGCGTCAAATCGTCTATCGCGTTCGCGCGGGTGAGACGTTGAGCAGCATTGCGCGCCGCCATGGCATGCCGGTGAGCACTCTCGCGCGCCTGAACAACATGGGGGCCGGCGACACCCTGGTGAAGGGTCAGCGCCTGGTCATCAAGGCCAGCGCACGGCGTTATCGCGATGAGGGAGTAAGTCCCGGCCGCCGCGTGCTCTACACCGTGCGCAGCGGCGACACCGTCTACAGCATTTCGAAGCAGTTTCAGGTCTCGGTTCCGCAGCTCAAGACTTGGAACGGCCTGAACCGCCACCACCAAATCAGAGCCGGACAGCGCCTGGTCATGTACGTCGACTCGAACCGGCAACAGGGTTGACAACTATGGGTTTTTTGAGCGGTAAACGCGCGCTGATCGTAGGCCTCGCCACGGACCGTTCCATTGCCTGGGGCATCGCGCAGGCCATGCACGCCCAGGGCGCGGAACTCGCGTTTGCGCATATCGAGCGCATGACGGACCGCGTGGTACCGCTGGCCAAGCAATTGGGCTCGGACATCACCTTTGTCATGGATGTCGGCTCCGACGAAGAAATTTCGAAGGGATTCGCGCACCTGAAAACCCGCTGGGATGGGTTCGACATTCTGGTGCACGCCGTGGCGTTCGCCACGCGCGAGGCGCTCACCGGCAACTTCATCGATGCCACCACCCGCGAGGGGTTTCGCGTGGCCCACGATATTTCAAGCTACAGTCTCACGGCGCTGGCGCGCGCCTCCCTGCCCTTCATGCAGGGACGCGCGGGTTCGATCGTCACCTTGAGCTACCTGGGCGCGATTCGCTCCATCCCGAGCTACAACGTCATGGGCCTGGCCAAGGCGAGCCTCGAGGCCAACGTGCGCTTCCTCGCCGCCGATCTGGGTCCGCAGGGCATTCGCGTGAACGCCATTTCGGCAGGCCCCATCAAGACCCTCTCGGCAGCCGGAATTCCGGGTTTGCGCAAGATGCTCGCCCATGTGGCGGCCACCGCGCCCATCCAGCGCAATGTGACCATCGAGGACGTGGGTAACGCGGCGGCGTTTCTGTGCTCGGACCTCGCGGCCGGCATCAGCGGCGAAGTGCTGTACGTCGATGGCGGATACCGCACCGTGGGCATGAGCTTTCCCGCGGATGGCGACGGCCCTTGAAACAGGCGTCAGACCGAACTATGGACAAGACGCCGTGTCAACGCAATTTGGGATCTAACGTTAGGGTAAATGCTGTTGAGCACGGTTACTGGCTGTTTTTAAAGGGTCATCTTATGTTAAATCGTCATGTCGTTCAGACCGCGGTCGCCGGAGTGTTGGGTTTAGGCCTGGCCGCCTGTTCGAGTCTGCGCGTCACCACCGACGTGAATCCAAACCTGTCGGTCGCGAGTTGTCATACGTACGCATTCGCGAAGGAATTCGTTGCCAATGCGAATCAGCCGGCGGCCTACGGCAATCCCTTGAACGCGGAACGTCTGCGGGTCGCGATTGAAGCCAACCTGGCGGCCCGAGGCATCCAACGCGCAGACCGCGCCGCGGCCGACTGCGTGGTCGGCTACGCCATGGGTACGCGCCAGGTGTTCAACGATTATTACAATGGCTTCGGGCCCGGTTGGGGCTTCGGTGGCGGCTACGGCTACTATGGCCGCGGATTCTACGGCGGCTGGGGATGGGACGGCCCCTACGTGAGCGACGAGACCCGTATTGCCGTTGACCTGTTCGACGCGAAGTCACACACGCCGATTTGGCATGCGTCGGTCAGCCAGAGCGTCGGCGATCTGACCGGCCCGAACGCCGAGGCCAAGATCGGGGCGGGCACCGCCGCGATCTTCTCGAAGTTCCCGATCGCAGCGCCGGCGCCGGCGGGCGGGCAAGCGAAGACTTAGCCCTTCGGATTCGGGTGCCGTGCTAACGACTGGCGGGGTAAGGGCGGTATTGCCAGCGGCCGCAGGCCCCTAGCGGCGCGCCGCGGCCCGCTGCACGAACACGTAGTACAGCGCCGCCAAAATGCCCGCCATGGCCAGCACCAGCGCAAAGAAGCGGTGCAGCGAGCCCGCCAGAAGCTCAGGATGCCGCCCCACCGAGAGTCCCAGCCAAGCGAGCACCGAGCACCAGATGAGCGACCCCGCCAGCGTGGTGAGCGCATACCAGCGAAAGTCCATGCGCAGAATTCCGGTGGGGACACCGATCAGGTGGCGGATCACCGGCAGCAGCCGGGAGAAGAACACGCCGGGTGGGCCATAGTGAGCGCACCAGCGCTCCGCCAGTTCGAGTTTTGCCTGTCCGAGGCCTACATACCGGCCAAACCGCAGGATGATGGGACGACCCAGGAGGCGCGCCGCCCAGTACATCACCGATGCCCCCACCCACGACCCCGCCGTTCCGGCGAGCACTACCCCCAAAAAAGAAAGCTGCCCCTGGGTGTGCGCGAGATAGGCGGCCGGTGGAACGATCACTTCGCTCGGGATGGGCACCAGGGTGCTTTCCAGCGCCATCAGCCCGGCAATCAACCAATAGCCCCCCTGGCTCAAGGTCGATAGATACCAATCGGTAAAATGGTGCAGCAGCTCGGCCAACTACTCGATTGCCTGTGGATTCAGGGTCACTTTGGCGTCGGCGCGCGCGCCGGCGGCATAGCTCTGCGCCTCGGTCGAGGCGATTTGGGCGGCAAACTGCTCGCGCATTGCCATGTCCGGAAGTGCAGCATCGCTGGGTGCCTCGCGCACCGCGCTCAAGGCAATGACCGCGGCGTCGCCGTTTGCGAGCCGCGCGTCGGAATACATAGGCTTACCCGCGGGCTTGGGTTGTCCGAATGCCGTGGTGCGAATCTCCAGCGGTACTTCTTGGTCCGATCGTGCGATGAACTTGGCCGGCGGCGCGGCCGCCCCCGCACTTTTCACCACGGCATCCCAGGACTCGCCCGCCGTCAGGCGCTTGACCGCATCCGCGGCCGCGGCGGCGGCGAGCTCCGCGCCGCGCTGCTTCTTCCACGCAGCGACCACCTCCGTGCGCACGGCGTCCAGCGGCTTCTGCTGCGGCAGTTTGTGGTCGGTGGCGCGCAGCACCACGCCGCGGCCTTTCTCCACCTCGACGATGGGACTCAGCCGCCCATCGAGCACGTCCTGGCTGAACGCCGCGTCGATCACCGCACGAACCTTGCTCAATGCACCACCGCCGTCGATGCGGCTGAAAACCGGCACCTCGAGCACGGTCAGACCGGCCTTGCGCGCCACCACGTCGATGTCGGTGGTGTTTTGCAGTGCAGCATCGGCGAGCTGGTCCTGGGCGTTGTTGAACAGCTTTTCGGCTTCGTTGCGGCGATATTCGGTTTCCAAATCGGGCTTGGCTTGCTCGAAGGTTTTGACGGTCGCCGGCCGGATCCCCGCCAGCTTGAGAATGTGATAGCCGAACTGGGTCTTCACCGGACCCCGGATCTCATCCACCTTCATGCTGTATGCGGCATCCGCGAAGGGCGCCACCCAGGCCTTGCGCTCGGACCATCCCAGATCTCCGCCCTGCTGCGCGGACCCCGGATCTTGCGAGAACTCCTTCGCCAACGCCGAGAAATCCTCGCCGGCTTGGACGCGCTTCAAGATCCCTTCCGCTTTGGCCTTGACCGCCGCGTCGTCTTTCGGATTCGCGACCGGCAACAGGATATGGCTGACCCGGCGCTGCTCCGGTTCGGTAAATCGCTCCGGCGTCTTGACCTTCTGCTCATCGTAATAGGTCTTCAGCTGCGCATCGTCGACGCTGACCTTCGACGCGAGCTGCGACAGACTGATTTCGACGTAGCGCAGATCCACCGTCTCCGGCGTCATGTATTCGAATTTATGCGCGTCGTAATAAGTCTTGAGCGCGGCATCGTCCGGGGTCGCTTGGTTCGCGTATTTCTCTGCCGAGAACGGAACCCAGGTGAGTTCGCGCTGCTGCTTGGTGAGTGCGCGGAATTGCTTCATCTCCGTCGCCGTCGCGAAGCTCGACATCGACAGGGCCGAGTCGAGCTGCCGCAGCTTGGCATCGCGTCTGAACAAGGCTTCGATCTCGAGGATCGAACGGCCCTGCGCCCTCAGAACCGCCACGGCATGCGCCTTGTCGAATTTGCCGTCGACCTGAAAGATCGGAACCTGCGACATGTCGTCGAGCAATTCCTGATCGCTGACGCGATAGCCGAGCGCATCGGCGCGGGTGACCAGCGCTTCGCCGCTCACGTACTGATCGAGCACCCGCATCTTGATCTGGTTGCGCTGCGCCTCGCTGATCGAACCGTCGGATTGCCGCTGGGCCTGCGCGAGTTCACGCTGGTAGGCCTGCCGGACCTCGTTGGCCGACACTTCACTGCCGTTCACCTTGGCCACATAGTTCGGCGCGCTCAGGGTCCAATTGATGCCCCAAAAGACGAACACCAAGCCGATGGCGCCCAGCACCACCGCGGCCAACCAACCCTTCAACTTGTCGTGTATCGACTGCAGCATGCTCCCACCCGTTTCATACCCTTAGGCGCGGCCAAACGGCTCGCGCGGACCCACAAGGTAAAATGGCGGAGTGGACGGGACTCGAACCCGCGACCCCCGGCGTGACAGGCCGGTATTCTAACCAGCTGAACTACCACTCCGCTGTTGGTGGGTGCTGAGGGGATCGAACCCCCGACCCTCGCCGTGTAAAGGCGATGCTCTACCAGCTGAGCTAAGCACCCTCTGGAAGAGGCGCGGAAGTCTACGCGAGGCAATATCGCTTGGCTAGTGCCTAGGAGCCTGTCTCAGGCTCCTAGCGCTCAAACTGCCTGAAGCCGCTGTACTTCCAGGGTCTGAGCGCCAGCAAAAACGCTGCGCCGCGGCGATTTTCGCGCGGCCCTCGATCGCGCTCGATAATTTCGGCGCATTGACGCTGGGTGTTTCGAAGCGCGAGCTTGATCTCGCCGAGCGCCGCCTTCGACACCTCGCCGCCATGGAAGAAGAATTCGTCCTGCGGACCCGCGAAATGGCTGGACATGAACTCTCGCAGAAGCTTCCGGTGGATGTAGCGCTGCACCGGCCCGCCTGCGCGCCAGCTGAAATGCCGGCTCACGAGCAGACGCACGCGATTTCCAGGCTGCAGTTCGATGACTTTCAAACGGTCCAGCTTGTAGAAAAACCTCAGCACCTCGCGCTCGGTGAACGCATAGGAGCGCACGATGTCCTCGATCGGCAGGCGGTTGAGCACCAGCCACGCAATGAGGAACAGCTTGGGATCCGCGACGATCTCCTGCTCCTGCGCCAGCGTGAGCCGGTCGGCCGCCGGACGTTCGCGCGCGCGCGCCAGAATATCCGAAAGACCGGTGTCCAAAAGTTCGCAGATCAGATCCACGCGTTTCAGCGATAGGTCGCCGCGGGAAAACAAACGCTTCACGCTCGCGACGCTCAAGTTCAATTTCGCCGCGACGACGGCATACGTGAGTCCGCGCTCGCGTAAGGCGCGCTTCAGTTCCGCAACGATGAGCAGCTGATCCGTGACGGCTCTCCGGGCTGGGCTCAGGTAAGGTAAGGTAAGGTATCACACAGTGATACCTTCGGTGCTGTCCGGTGCAACATTGGCGATGAAAGTTGCTCTCCGCGACCCCTCCCACTAACGTACGCCGCGCACAGCAATGGAGGGCTTTTATGCGTTTGAGCACATTCTTCGGCTTGTCGATGATGGTCGGATTGACGGGCTGCGCGGACTGGACTTGCTTCTCGGCCTGTCAGCGCCACACGCAGAACTCGACCAGTCTGGTTGATTTCCTGTATCCCGACGGCGCGGCTCCCCCGCCTCGAGACGTGCAGCCGCAGCTGCGTCTTCCTCTGCGTGTCGGTCTCGCCTTTCTGCCGTCGAAGGGTCCGGAGGGAGAGAACGGGCTGGATGCCGCGCACAAAGAAGCCCTGCTGCAGGAGATTCGTCAGCGCTTCATTTCACGTAAGTTCGTCGCGGAGATCGTCGTGATCCCCGACTACTATCTGCAGGGCAGGAGCGGCTTTGCCGGCCTCGAGGGTGTGCAGCGGCTCTATGGCATCGACTTGATGGCGCTGGTTTCCTACGATCAAGTCGCTCACGAGGACGACAACGACTGGTCGCTCGGCTATGTGACGATCGTCGGCGCCTATGTCCTGAAGGGCACGCGGCATGACATATCGACCTTGGTCGATTTGGCCGTCGTTGATCCGGCGACGCATTCGCTGGTGCTGCGCGCAGGCGGCTTCGACACCCGGCACGGCACGGTGACGTTGGTGAACGAACATCGCCGGCTGCGTGAGGATGCCACGGCCGGATTCACGGCGGCAACGCAGGCGATGATCGAGCATTTCGACGGCGCGCTCGCCAAGTTCGAGAGCGACGTCCGCGACGGCAAGGCCAATGTCCGCGTCGTGTCGAATCAGCGAGCCTCGGGCGGCGGCGGCGGATCCCTCAGCTGGCTCTTCCTGCTCGGGCTTTTGCCCCTGGCGATTGCTAGAGCCCGCTCAGTGCGCCCGGACCTGGCTTTTGACCCTGGCAGGCCGTCGTCGCCGTTTTTCGCCGGCGATCGCTTCCGGCGGCTTCGCCTCCACGGGCGCCGGCAGGGGCACCGGCAAGTGAGTCAGCGCCACCTGCAGCACTTCATCGATCCACTTGACCGACCGGATGTCGAGTTTTTCCTTGATATTGTCGGGAATCTCGGCCAGGTCCTTGGTGTTGTCGTCGGGAATCAGCACGGTGGTGATGCCGCCGCGGTGCGCCGCCAGTAATTTCTCTTTCAAGCCGCCGATCGGCAGCACTTCGCCGCGCAGGGTGATTTCCCCCGTCATGGCGACGTCCGAGCGCACCGGGATCTTGGTGAGCGCGGAAATCAGCGACGTGCACATGCCGACGCCCGCGCTCGGACCGTCCTTCGGGGTAGCGCCCTCGGGCACGTGAATGTGCACATCGGCCTTCTGATAGAAGTCCACATCCAGGCCCAGCATGGCGGAGCGGCTGCGCACAACCGTCATCGCGGCTTGAATCGACTCCTGCATCACTTCGCCGAGCTGGCCCGTGTGGGTGAGCTTGCCCTTGCCCGCCACCACCGCGGCCTCGATGGTCAGGAGCTCGCCGCCGACCTCGGTCCAGGCCAGACCCGTGACTTGACCGACGCGATTGCTCTCCTCCGCCTTGCCGTAGCGGAAGCGGCGCACGCCCAGATACTTGTCGAGGTTCTTCGAGTCGACGGTCACGGTCTTCTCGGCCGGCGCCAGCAGCAATTGCTTGACCGCCTTGCGTCCGATCTTGGACAGCTCGCGCTCGAGGTTGCGCACGCCGGCTTCGCGCGTGTAGAAACGAATCATGTCTTGAATGGCGACGTCCGCCACCACCAGCTCATCGGGTTTCAAGCCGTTCTGCTTGACCTGCTTCGGCAACAGATAGCGGCGCGCGATGTTGCTCTTCTCATCCTCGGTGTAGCCCGGCAGGCGGATCACTTCCATCCGGTCCAGCAGCGGCGCCGGAATGTTCAGGCTGTTCGCCGTGCACACGAACATGACTTCGGACAGATCGAAATCGACTTCCAGATAATGGTCGTTGAAGGTGCTGTTCTGCTCGGGGTCCAGCACTTCGAGCAGCGCCGATGAGGGATCGCCGCGGAAGTCCGTCGACATCTTGTCGACTTCATCGAGCAGGAAGAGCGGATTGCGTACCCCGCACTTGGCGAGATTCTGAATGATCTTGCCGGGCATGGAGCCGATATAGGTGCGGCGATGGCCGCGGATCTCGGCCTCGTCGCGCACGCCGCCCAAGGACATGCGCACGAACTTGCGGTTGGTGGCGCGCGCCACGCTTTGACCGAGCGAGGTCTTGCCGACACCGGGAGGACCGACCAGGCACAGTATCGGACCGCGCAGGTTCTTCACCCTCTGCTGCACGGCCAGGTATTCGACGATGCGCTCCTTGACCTTCTCGAGGCCATAGTGATCCGCTTCGAGCACCTTTTCCGCCGCCGTGATCTCGAGGTGCACCTTGCTGCGCTTCTTCCACGGCGACTTCACCAGCCAGTCGATGTAGTTGCGCACCACGGTGGCCTCGGCCGACATGGGCGACATGAGCTTGAGTTTGGACAGCTCGGAATTCGCTTTCTCGCGCGCCTCTTTCGGCATGCCCGCGGCCTTGATGCGCTTTTCCAGTTCGCCGATTTCGTTCGGCGCATCGTCGAGCTCGCCGAGTTCCTTCTGAATGGCCTTCATCTGCTCGTTCAGGTAGTACTCGCGCTGGCTCTTTTCCATCTGCTGCTTGACGCGCCCGCGAATGCGCTTTTCGATCTGCAGCACGTCCATTTCGCCTTCGATGACGGCGAGCATGTGCTCGAGCCGCTTGCGCACATCGGGGATTTCCAGAACTCTCTGTTTCTCGGAGAGCTTCAAGGACATGTGGGCGGCGACCGTATCCGCCAAGCGGCCGGCCTGTTCGATGCCCGCCAACGAGGTGAGGATCTCGGGCGGCACCTTCTTGTTCAGTTTGACATATTGTTCGAACTGGGTGATCACGGAGCGCGTCAGCACGTCCATCTCGCGCTCTTCGTAGCGCTCGACATCCGGCAACGCCGTCACTTCCGCGGAAAAGAATTCACCCTCCACCAGCTTTTCGATGCTGGCGCGGTCCACACCCTCGACCAGCACCTTCACGGTGCCGTCAGGGAGCTTCAGCAGCTGCAGGATGGTCGCCACCGTGCCCACGCGGTAGAGATCGTCGGCTTTGGGGTCGTCGACATCCGCCTGTTTCTGGGCGACCAAGAGAATCCGCTTGTCGGCCTTCATGGCGAGGTCGAGGGCGACGATGGATTTCTCGCGCCCAACGAAGAGCGGGATCACCATGTGCGGGTACACCACCACGTCGCGCAGCGGCAGAACGGGCATCCCGTTCAGAACCGGTGCTGACTGCGGGGGGACATCGGCAATTGGTTCGTCGTTCACGAGGCTAGCCTTCTGGTTGCGGCACGTACGTCAATCAAACGAGTACATGCGGCCGCCTACGATGAGTTTCAAGCTTGGGCCTAGAGATGGTCCGAGCCCGTAGGTCGCCGCTGTTCCTCGACAGGAGCCACCAGCCGAGTCTCCTCGGTCCGATGGACGATGTAGGGTTTGTTGTGGCCTTCGATCACCTGCTCGTCGACCACGACTTTCTGCACATTACGCAATGAGGGGAGGTCGTACATGGTGTCCAGCAGCACATTCTCCAGAATGGTGCGTAGACCCCGGGCCCCCGTCTTGCGCTGCATCGCTTTGCGCGCCACCGAGCGCAGGGCATCTTCGCGGAAATCCAGCTCCACACCTTCCATGTCGAAGAGCTTCCGATACTGCTTGGTGAGAGCATTCTTCGGCTGCATCAAGATCGAAATCAGCGCTTCCTCGTCCAGCTCTTCCAGCGTCGCAACGACCGGCAGGCGGCCGACGAATTCCGGAATCAGGCCGTACTTGATCAAATCCTCGGGCTCGGTGTCGTGGAACACGTCGTTGCCGTGCGGGCGCGCGTTGTGTTCACGCACCTCGGCGACGAAGCCGATGCCGCTCTTGTGCGTGCGGTTCATGATGATCTTTTCGAGACCCGCAAAGGCGCCGCCGCAGATGAACAGAATGTTGGTCGTGTCCACTTGCAGGAATTCCTGCTGCGGATGCTTGCGCCCGCCCTGGGGCGGCACCGACGCGATCGTGCCTTCGATCAGCTTCAACAGCGCCTGTTGAACGCCTTCGCCCGACACATCGCGGGTGATCGACGGGTTGTCCGACTTGCGCGAAATCTTGTCGATCTCATCGATGTAGACGATGCCGGTCTGCGCCTTCTCCACATCGTAGTCGCATTTCTGCAGCAGCTTTTGGATGATGTTCTCGACGTCCTCACCGACGTAACCGGCCTCGGTCAACGTCGTGGCATCGGCGATGGTGAACGGCACGTTCAGCAGCCGCGCCAGCGTTTCGGCCAGCAGCGTCTTGCCCGACCCGGTGGGGCCGATCAGGAGAATGTTGCTCTTCGCGAGCTCCACTTCATCGCGCGAACGCACGCCTTCGGCGCCGCGGGTCTGCAGCCGCTTGTAGTGGTTGTATACCGCCACCGACAGGACCCGCTTGGCGCGTTCCTGACCGATGACGTACTCATCGAGGACTTTCTTGATCTCTTGGGGTTTGGGGAGCTTGTCGCGGGTGCGCTCGGCGCGTTCCTCGAGCTCTTCCCGGATTATGTCATTGCACAGCTCCACGCATTCGTCGCAGACGAAAACGCTGGGGCCGGCAATGAGTTTCCGAACCTCGTGTTGGCTCTTTCCACAGAAAGAGCAGTACAACAGCTTGCCGTCATCATGTTTGCCGCGCGAATCTTCGCTCATGCTGTCCTCAATTTGACCGCGTCCCCCGCGAATCCCCGGGGAAAGCGGCTACAGTACGGACTATATAGCACCCGACCGACCTCACGCAAAGATAAGGTCTCGCGGGCTGTGACCGGGGTCCGGACGCGGGGACCACGAGGCGAATCCGGCGCCATCAGGCCTTTACGGGCAACTCGTTGCGTTTCTCGAGCATGGAATCGACCAAACCGTAAGCGCGGGCGGTTTCCGCGGTCATGAAATTGTCCCGGTCGCTGTCCAGCTTGACGCGCTCGATGGTTTGGCCGGTGTGCTTGGCCAATATCGCATTCAGCCGCTGCTTGGTTTCCATGACGTCGCGGGCATGAATATCGATGTCGGAAGCCTGGCCCTGGAATCCGGCCGAAGGCTGGTGAATCATGATTTTAGAGTTCGGCAGGCAGTACCGCTTGCCCGCGGCGCCGCCGGCCAGCAACACCGCGCCCATCGAGGCCGCCAACCCCACGCAAATGGTGCTCACGTCGGGCTTGATGAACTGCATGGTGTCGTAAATGGCGAGACCCGCGCTCACCGAGCCTCCCGGCGAATTGATATAGAGCGCGATGTCCTTTTCAGGGTTTTCCGATTCCAGGAACAAGAGCTGGGCCACGATCAGATTCGCCATGTAGTCCTCGACCGGACCCACGATGAAAATCAGCCGCTCCTTGAGCAATCGCGAATAGATGTCGTAGGCCCGCTCGCCGCGGGCGGTCTGCTCGACCACCATCGGGACCAAATTGAGTGCGCGCGTCGTCATGAATGATGCCCTTGTGGAATAAATACTACCGCTCAGTGCTCTGTGAGGACTTCTTGGCCCCATTTCAAGGGATACACCTCGAGGCTCAGGCTTCGAAATTCATCAGCTCTTTGAAAGTCGAGACCCTTTCGCGCACCTTAGCATGCTCGAGAATCCAATCCACGACCTGGTCCTCAAGTGCGAGACTTTCCACCTGGCGCATGGCGTCGGGGTTCTGCTGATAAGCGCGCTTCAGCGCTGCGGCATCGCCGTATGCGCCCACCATTTCGTCCAGCCGCGCATCCGCGCGGCGCGGATCCACCACCAGATTCTCGCGCCGAATCACGTCGTTGAACAACAAGCCGAGCGCAACGCGGCGCCGTGCGGGCTCCAACAGGGGTTCGCGCGGCGGCGCCTGCGAGACGTCCTTTGCCCCGGCGCGGCGCATGGCCTCGATCTGCATGTCCCGTATCTGCGACTCGAGCAAGGCATTCGGCACGTCGATGGGATTGGCCTGGTAGAGCTTCTCCATCACCGCCGTCTTGTTGCGATTGCGCAAGTTCTGCTCGAGTTCGCGGCGCATATTGGCCGCCACGTCCTCGCGCAACTTGGGAATTCCGCCCTCGGCGACGCCGAACGCCTTGCAGAACTCCTCATCGAGTTCGGGCAGCGCCGGCTCCTCGACCGTCTTGATCTGCGTGCTGAAAGTCGCCCGCTTGCCGGCAAGTTCCGTGGCGCGGTAATCGGCGGGAAAATTCACATCGATATCGCGATGCTCGGCGGCCGCCGCGCCGACCAATCCCTGCTCGAGCTCCGGCAGCATCCGTCCCTCGCCCAGCACGATGGCGATGTTCTCGCCTTTGCCGCCCGCAAACTCGGCGCCATCGATGGTGCCGACGAAATCAATCGTAACCTTGTCGCCCGTATTGGCCACGCGCGACGAAGGCGAGTACTTCATCTGCTGTTTGCGCAGACGCAGGATCATGGCGTCGATATCGCTCTCGGTGACATCGGCCGTCATGCGCTCGAGTTCCAGAGTATCCAACGGCTGAAGCGCTACCTCGGGGAAAACCTCAAACGTCGCCACATATTTAAGGTCTTGACCCTCGTCCATGCTCTGCGGTTCGATGCGCGGGCTCCCCGCGGGCGACAGCTGCTTCTCCGTCACCGCCTCGGCAAAGCTCGATTGCAGCAACTCGCCGATCACTTCGCGGTGTACCTGAGGGCCGAACTGCTGGCGGATCACCTTGATCGGCGCCTTGCCCGGACGAAAGCCGTTCAAGCGCGCCGTGCGGCTCAAGTTCTTCAGGCGCGCATCGATCTCCTGAGTCACGCGCTCGGCCGGCACCTGCACTTGCATGCGACGCTCTAATTTGCTGATACTCTCGACGGAAACCTGCATGTCAATCCTCGTGTTGAAGTCTGTTGTCAGCAATGGCGGCCAATGCCTTGGTGCGAAAGGCGAGACTCGAACTCGCACGGGTTTCCCCACCAGATCCTAAGTCTGGCGCGTCTACCAATTCCGCCACATTCGCATCGGAATAGCTCTCTAGTATAGCGAAGTCGTCATTGCCCTGCGCCCCGGCCTGGCGGAGCGCGGGGTGGTCAACTAGCGAGGTTCGCTTTCGCGCACCAGCAGCCGGGCCACTTCCCGCAACGCCGGCAATCCGTTTTCGAGCATGAAGTAGAGGGGACTATCGCCCTCAAACGGCGCCGCGTCTCGCGGCGCGTGCACCCAGGCCCAGGCGCGATCCTTGAGGCTGGTGCCCGCCGTCAAGGAGTATTGAATGTTGGCGATCAATGCCGCCCGCTCCTGCTGCGTTGCAGAAAGACGCGGCGCCTGGCCCAGCCGGTACCGCTCCAACACCTGGGGCGAGGGAATTTTGAGCAGCCGGCATTGCTGCAGGGGCGACAGCTCCCAGGCGTCGGCGATGGCAAAAAATCGTTTCAGGGCGTTGGTGCTGGTGTGCCGGGCCGCGCGGCGACTGGCCGGCTGCAGTACCAATCGCGGTCCAGTGCGGGGCTTGCTGGGCAATGCTGTTCTCACGGTAGCCCCCAAGCATACTCCCTAAAGCCTCCCCGCTCGCCATCGTGGGTGCGCGCTGGCTATGATGTGGTCATGTCCATGCCCTTCGCCGAACGGCTCGCCCGAGCGCAGCACACCAGCGGCGGCCTGGTATGCGTCGGCCTCGACCCCGACCCCGCGAAGCTGCCCAAGGATCTGGCCGGGCCTCCGGAGCTTCGCGGCGCCCCAGATTTCTTCCCCGGTGCCGAGCCCCTGTACGCCTTCAATCGCCGCATCGTCGACGCCACGGCCGGCATCGCGGCGGCATACAAGCCGCAGATTGCGTTCTACAGCGCGCTCGGCGCGGAGGACCAGCTGGCCGCCAGCATTCGCTACATCCGCGAACGCGCGCCGGCCGCGCTGGTCATTTTGGACGCCAAGCGCAACGACATCGGCAATACCGCCGAGGCCTATGCTCGCGAGGCGTTCGATCGGTACGGTGCCGATGCGGTGACCGTGAATCCCTACATGGGTGAAGACTCGGTACTCCCCTTCCTCGCCCGTCCGGATCGCGCCGCCATCCTGCTCTGCCGCACTTCCAATCCCGGTGCCAAGGATTTTCAGGATCTACTCGTAGACGGCCTGCCGCTCTATCGCCGCGTCGCGGAGCGCGCGGCGGGACGATGGAACAACAACGGCAACTTGATGCTGGTGGTGGGCGCCACCTTTCCGCGGGAAATGGCCGACCTTCGCATGGCGCACCCCGAACTCTCCTTCTTGGTGCCCGGCATCGGCTCGCAGGGCGGCGATCTCGATGCGACTCTGTCGGCGGGCCTGGATGCACGCGGCGCGGGACTGTTGATCAGCTCCTCGCGCAACATCATCTACGCCGGCGGCGGTGCGGCCGAAGCCATCCGTGAGGCGGCCGAGGAATTGCGCACCGCGATCAATCGGCGGCGCGCCGATCGGCAGCGGGTCCCTCGCACGGCGTGACGAGGACGGCGCGCGCGAGACCCGCCGTCGATTGCCCGCGTACCGCTCGATCGCTCAAAAGGCGGTTTTGATCGTCCCGCCGTCGACGCGCAGCGCGGCACCGTTGGTCGCGGAGGACACGGGGCTCGCGACGTAGGTCACCATCGCCGCAACCTCCTCGGGCGTGGCAAACCGCTGCAGCAAGGATGTCGGCCGCGCAGTCTTGAAGAATTCGTTTTCCATGGTCTGCACACTTTTCCCCGATTTGGCCGCCATCCCGGCGACGAAATCTCCCACGCCGCGGGAGCGGGTGGGCCCCGGCAGTACGCTGTTCACGGTAATCCCGGTGCCGGCGGTGGTCTCCGCCAAACCGCGGGCAACCGCGATCTGCGCGGCCTTCGTCATGCCGTAATGGATCATTTCCGCCGGAATGTGGTAGCCGCTCTCGCTCGAGATGAAAATGATGCGGCCCCAATTGCGTTTGCGCATCGCAGGGAGATACAGCCTCGAGAGTCGCGCGCCGCTCAGCACGTTCACATCGAAGAATCGCTGCCAGTCGGCGTCGGAAATCTCCTCGAACGGCTTGACCTCGAAGATACCGAGGTTGTTCACCAGAATATCGACGACCGGATGTTGGCGCACCAGGGCCTCCGCGACCGATGCCACGCTGAGGTCGCCGGCGAATCCAATCACGTCGCCTTTGGCCTCCGCCTTCATCGCGGCCACGGCGCCCTCCACGGCGGCTTGCGACCGCCCATTGACGATGACGGTCGCGCCTTCGCGCGCGAGCGAAGCCGCGATGGCATTGCCGATGCCCGCGGTGGAACCGGTGACCAGTGCAATTTTCTTCGTCAATTTCAGATCCATGGGTTATGGTCCTTTGGTTGAGTGCTCACGCCACGGAGCGTTATGTTTGGTTGTGACGTGGAATCGCATTCCAACATAGGACATCTCCCTGTTCAATCAGACGACTAAATCGAGGTGTATGCGGCAGAAACTCCAATT
>Ga0209488_10001636_pt1 | contig 19073 bp, 17 predicted proteins | sample Rivendell_Oct201_8_FD_188349 | JGI IMG/M metagenome (GOLD analysis project Ga0209488, IMG submission 188349) | Vadose zone soil microbial communities from the Eel River Critical Zone Observatory, Northern California, USA -... | ecosystem: Environmental > Terrestrial > Soil > Vadose zone >...
TGGTGAGCGGCCCGATGCGTGGAGCGTGGTGCGCGAGCCTCACCTGGTTTGCCCGGGGTGCCATTCCCGTACCGTCATCCCCGAGGGCAAGAAAGATGCGAAGTGTTTCGAGTGCGGGAGAACCTATCCCATCGACTGGAAGGACCTCGCCTAGAGCTCCGGCGGGACGTACGGCGTAGGCGCGGGCGTTTTCACATCGGGGTTCGCGTGGCGCTCGCAGAGATGCTCGAGTAATTCGATCTGTCGTTTCTGGATGTGCCACAGCTCATGCCACTGTTTGAACCGCAGCGAATCCATCTTGTCGTGCAAATCCCGAATCTCGATTTCCGCCATCAGGTTGATCTCGTAGTCCTGCTGTGCATGAACGCGATCCTTCTCCGATTGGCGGTTCTGGCTCATCATGATGACCGGCGCCTGGAGCGCGGCGAGCGTCGACAGCACCAGGTTCAAGAGAATGAACGGATAGGGATCGAAGGGATGCTTGGCGAGGAGCCACCCGTTCACGATCATCCAGACGACCAGGATGCCCCCGAAGATCCCGATGAACGGCCAACTTCCGCCGAAGCGCGCGACTCGGTCGGCCACGCGTTGACCGACGGTCATCCCAGAATCGAAGTCTTGATGTATCACCTTACTGACCCGACCGCGCCGCGTAATCTTGGAAACGACGGCCTGCTCGATGTCCGATAGCTTGCGATACTCCGCTTCGAGGTAGCCGACGAATTTCTTGGCCCGGTACTGCTCCAGGCAGTTGGGGCAGATGCCGCGGTTCGCCTCCCATTCCGGCCGATCCTGCTTGATCAGATCGATGATCCGGTTCTCGAGCTTCTGCGGCGACCGCAGCGAACGGCCGTCCACCGGAGAGTCACACAAAGAACAGCTCAACTTGGGTTTCGACATGCGGTTCGTCTCCTAAGGCGTCGTGGGCGGAGCCGGAGGGAGGGTCATATGAAGATTGTGCACCAGAAACGCCCAGCGATCGGTCTGCTCCTCGATGACTTTCGCGGTGGGCTTGCCGGCGCCATGCCCGGCCTTCGTCTCGATGCGGATCAGCACGGGCTCGAGGCCGCCCTGCGCCGCCTGCAACGCTGCGGCGTACTTGAACGAGTGGCCGGGCACGACGCGGTCGTCGTGATCAGCGGTCGTAATGAGCGTCGCGGGATAGTGCGTCCCCGGCTTCAGGTTGTGAATCGGCGAGTAGCGATACAGCGCCGGAAACTGGCCGACGCTGTCAGCCGACCCGTACTCCGTCACCCACGCCCAGCCGATCGTGAACTTGTGGAAGCGCAGCATGTCCATCACGCCTACCGCCGGGAGCGCGGCGCCGAACAATTCGGGCCGTTGATTCAGCACGGCGCCGATCAGCAGCCCGCCGTTCGAGCCGCCGCCGATCGCCAGCTTGGGCGGTGACGTATAGCCCTCGGCAATCACGTACTCGGCTGCCGCGATGAAGTCGTCGAACACGTTTTGCTTGCGATCCAGCATTCCGGCCTGATGCCATTCCTCACCGTACTCCGACCCGCCGCGCAGCACCGCCTGCGCGTAGACCCCTCCCATCTCGAGCCAGCCGACCACGCCGATCGAGAAGCCGGGCGTCATGTTCACGTTGAAGCCGCCGTAGCCGTAGAGGTACGTCGCGTTGGAGCCGTCCCGCTTCAATCCCTTTTTGTACGTGAGGAACAGCGGGAGCCGCGTCCCGTCCTTGCTGTGGTAGAAGACCTGCACCGTTTCATACTTCGTGGGATCGAACGCGATCTCAGGTGCCTTGAAGACCCCCGAGGCGCCGGTCGTGAAGTCGTGCCGGAAGATCGTCGTGGGATACAGGAACGACGTGAACGCGTAGAACATTTCGGTGTCGTTCGGCTCGCCGGTCACCTGCACGATCGAGCCCAGCGTCGGGAGCGGCACGGTGCCGGCCGGTTTGCCGTCGAGCGCAAAGAGGCGCAGCTGGGAGTACGCGTCGTGGAGATAGCGAACGACGAACGTGTTGTGGACGATCTGCGAGCCTTCGATCACATCGGGCGCCTGGGGCACGACTTCGCGCCAGGCTGTTCGCTCGGGGTGGCGCGTGTCCACGGCGATGATGCGACCGCGCGGCGCGGTGTGGTCGGTCTGGAAATACAATGTCGGGCCGGTGTTTCCGACGAATCCATACGACGCATCGAAGTCGTCCAGCAGCCGGACGACCGGCGCATCCAGCTGCGGCCTCCTGGGGTCGCCGAGGTCCTGGTAGTAAATGCGATTGCGCCGATCGGTGCCGAGCCAGACGGTATAGATCGCGTAGCGCCCATCGGCGCTGACTTCGACGCCGAATCCCCAGTCGGGATGATCGGGCCGCTCATAGATCAGCCGGTCGGTCGACTGCTCGGTGCCGAGTCCGTGGTAATAGACCTTCTGATTGTGATTCACTTCGAGCAGCGCGTCGGCGCCCGCGGCCGGCTCGGGATAGCGACTGTAGAAAAAGCCCGCGCCGTCGTGCGTCCAGGCCGCGCTCGAGAACTTGATCCATTTGAGATGATCGGGGCGGTCCTGCCGCGTTGCCACGTCGCGCACGCGGAATTCCTGCCAGTCGGAGCCGCTGCCCGAAGTCCCGTACACCATCGTCCGCCCGTCCTCGGCGAACGCGAGAATCGAAAGCGCCACGGTTCCGTCCGACGACAGCGTGTTGGGATCGAGCAGGACCTCCGGCTCGGCGCTGAGCGAGGTCTGCGAGTAGAGGACCGCCTGGTTCTGTAGCCCTGAGTTCTTGAAGAAGAAGTAGCGGCCGCCCTTCTTGAACGGCGCGCCGTACTTCGGATAGTCCCACAGCTCGGTGAGCCGCCGGCGGATTCGCTCGCGCTCCGGAATCTGCTCCAGATATGCGAACGTGACGCGATTCTCGGCTTCCACCCAGCTGCGCGTCTCCGGCGAGTCCACATCCTCGAGCCAGCGGTAGGGGTCGGCGACTTTGGTACCGTGGTAGTCGTCGACCACGTCGCCCTTGCGGGCCGGGGGAAATGTCACGGTTTGTACGAGCATGAGCGCCGTTAAGAATAAGGGAGGCATGACGCGTAAACGTGCCCCGGGTCGCGGTTTTGGGGTAGGGGGCCCGCGCCCGGCGGTGCTATTACGTGCGACGTGCCGACGTTCAACGTGGGACTCGATGCCGCTCGCGCCATCCTCAAGGAACGGTTTGGCCACCCCCGCTTTCGCGTCCATCAGCTGAGGGTGCTCGGCCCGCTGCTCGCGGGCCGCAACGTGCTCGCGGTGCTTCCCACCGGCGCCGGCAAATCGTTGTGCTATCAGGTACCGGCGCTGCTCGGCGACGGGCTCACCCTCGTCATCTCACCCCTGATCTCGCTGATGCAGGATCAGGTGGGCGCGTTGCGGCGACGCGGCATCGCGGCAGCATACGTGAACAGCCAGCTCGACCAGGACCAGCGCCGGGTGATCCTCAACGCGGCGACCGGGGGGCGACTGGCGCTGTTGTACTGCGCGCCCGAGCGTTTGGCATCGCTGACTCGACGCCTCTCAGCGGCAGCTACACGAGTCGCACTACTGGCGATCGACGAGGCGCATTGCATCACCGAGTGGGGCAGCGAATTTCGACCGGTCTATCGCCGGCTGGGCGTGTTCCGATCCCAGCTGGGTCGTCCCCCCACGATCGCCCTCACCGGGAGCGCGACGCCGGCCGCACGCGCCGATATCCTGCAAGTGCTGAGGATGCCCGACGCCGAGGTCGTCGTTACTTCGTTCGATCGTCCCAACCTCCAGTTCAGCGTGCAGCGAGTCCGCGACGATCGGGAGCGGTTCGCCACGATCCGGCACCGCGTTCGCGACGCCGCGGGCGCGTCTATCGTCTACGCACCCACACGCCGCCTGACGGAGCTCATCACCCGGGCGCTGCTGCGCTCGAGCGTACGAGCTGCTCCCTATCACGCCGGGCTCAGCGCGAGCATCCGCCGGCGCGTGCTGCGGGCGTTCCTCGCCGATCAGGTGCGCGTCATCGTCGCCACCAGCGCCTTCGGGATGGGCATCGACAAGCCGGACGTGCGCCAAGTCCTCCATTGGGGGCCACCCCCCACACTCGAGGCCTATTACCAAGAGGCTGGCCGAGGCGGCAGAGACGGCGGGACGGCCGCATGCATCGTGCTGTGGCGCCGCGAGGACTTCGCGTGGGGTAACATCGCCCCCGCCATGAAACGCTATGTCGAGTCCCGGACAAATCATCGGGCGCTGATACTGGAGTACTTCGGGGAGCTCTGACCATATTTCGACATGCACGACAGCCTGTACTTCTCCGATCACCATCTGCAGGTCCGCGAGATGGTCCGAGACTTCGCCAAGAACGTCATCAAGCCCACCGCCCGCCAATACGATCTCGACAGCCGCTTCCCCTGGGACAACATCAAGCAGATGGCGGAGCTGGGGCTGTTCGGCATCCCATGGCCGGAGGAGCTCGGTGGGTCGGGGATGGACTACCTGTCGTACATCACCGTCATCCACGAGCTCGCGAAAGTCGACGCGAGTCACGCGATCACGGTCAGCGCGCATACCACACTCGGCACGTCGCCGATCATGGATTTCGGCACCGACGAGCAGAAGCAGCGCTTCGTGCCGTTCCTCGCCACGGGAAAAGTGCTCGGCGGCTTCGGCCTGACCGAGCCCGGCGCTGGGTCGGACGCGGGCGGCACCAAGACGACGGCCGTCGATCGCGGCGACCACTACGTCCTGAACGGCTCCAAGATTTTCATCACGCACGCCGGCGTCGGTGAGATCTTCTGTGTTACGGCGCGCACCGATCCGACCGCCAAGCGCACCCACGGAATCACCGCCTTCATCGTGACGAAAGACACCTGCGATCTCGACGAGGCGAAGCGGGTTGGGATTGGCCACGCGCCTGAGCTGCCGAAGAACCGCGGCGTGCTGTCCGGCAAGAAAGAAGACAAGCTCGGCTGGCGCGCGTCAGACACACGCGAGCTGATCTTCCAGGACGCCGTGGTGCCCAAGGAGAATGTGCTTGGACCGGTGAACAACGGCTTCCGGCAGTTCCTGCATACGCTCGACGGCGGGCGAATCGGCATCGCCGCGCTGTCGTTGGGCCTGGCCGAGGGTGCGCTGGAGGAGTGTCTCGCGTATACGTCGACCCGCAAACAGTTCGGCCGGCCGATCGCGAGCTTCCAGGGCGTGCACTTCGCCCTCGCCGACATGGCCACCGAGATCGAAGCCGCCACGCAGCTCGTCTATCATGCGGCCTGGCTCAAGCAGCGAGGGTCTCCGTTCAAGAAGGAGGCGGCGATGGCCAAGCTCTACGCTTCCGAGCTGTGCATGCGGGCCACCACGAAGGCCGTCCAACTCCACGGCGGCTACGGCTACACGACCGAATACCCGGTCGAACGCATGATGCGCGACGCCAAGATCTGCGAAATCGGCGAAGGGACGAGCGAAATCCAGCGGGTCGTGATCGCACGGCAGCTGCTGGGCGGCTTGATAGATTGACCTAAGTATCACCTCATCCTAGCTTTACCTCCATGTATTGGGCTCTGGCGTCTCTCAGCCGCCTTTCCAATCGATTGATCTCCCTGCCGGTGCCGCCGCCAGTGCGCGTGCCCGGCGAGTTGGACTATTGCTGGGAAAACCACAGGCGCCCGGGGGGCGGTTGCTTCCCGCCGGGGCACGAGGGTAACTGCTTTGAAGCGCGAGATACTGATCTCTGGAAGCCCGCGGGAGACCCGCGTGGCCATTCTCGAGGACGACCGTCTTGTTGAGCTGCTGGTCGATCGTCCCGACTCCCACCGTTCGGTCGGCGACATCTATGTCGGCAAAGTCGAAGCCGTTTTGCCCGGCATCCAGGCAGCCTTCGTCGACATCGGTGCCGAAAAGAGCGCCTTCCTCCACGCCTCCGATCTAATCGAGGCGGAAGAAGACGAAGACCCCGAAGACCGCGAGCCGGACGACGCGGACGAAGAGTCGGGGGATGGCGACGGGAATGGGAAAGCCGCTCCGCAGGTCGTTGCCAATCGGCGCGGCCAGCCACCGCAGCGCTCTTCGAGGCGCCACCCGGCGCCCAACATCGCCGACGAGCTGAAGCGCGGTCAAACCAAGCTCGTCCAGGTCATCAAGGAAGCCATCGGTACCAAGGGACCGCGCGTCACCGCGCAGGTTTCGCTCGCCGGCCGGTTCCTCGTCTACATGCCGTTCGCTTCCAAGGTCGGTGTCTCCCGGAAAATCGAATCCCGCGAGCAGCGGGCGAAGCTGCGGGAGATGGTGACGAAGCTGGTGCCGCCCGATGAAGGCGGCTGGATCATCCGGACCGTCGCCGACGACCTGACCGAGGCGAGCTGCAAGCGGGAGATCGATCACCTGCTCACGCTCTGGAAGAAGATCAAGCGGAAGCAGACGTCCGGGCGGGCTCCCGCACTACTACAACGCGAGACGAGCCTGACACGCGGCATCGTCCGAGACCTGCTGTCGGACAAGGTGGATCTGCTGCTCGTCGATTCGAAGCTGCTGTACAACGAAATCGAGCAATACTTGAAGCAGATCGACCCCGAGCTGCTGCCCAAAGTGAAGCTGTATACCGACGAAGCTCCACTCTTCGATGCCTATGACATCGAGGCGGAGATCCGGAATCTGTTCAAACAGCGAGTGGAGCTGCCGACCGGCGGCTATTTGATCATCCAGCCGACCGAGGCATTGATCTCCATCGACGTGAACACCGGCCGCTACACGGGCAAGCGCGATCCCGAAAGCACGATCCTGCGCACGAATGTCGAGGCGGCCCGAGAAGTCGCGCGGCAGCTCCGGCTGCGCGACATCGGCGGGATTATTGTCGTCGACTTCATCGACATGGAGACGCGCTCCAACCGCGACAAGGTGCTCCAGGAACTGCGCATGCACCTGGGCCGCGACCGGGCGCGCACGCGTGCCTTCGCGGTGTCGGAGCTGGGCCTCATCGAGATGACTCGGCAACGGGTCCGCCCGTCGCTCTGGCAGTCCATGACGACCGAATGCCCGACCTGCACGGGCACGGGCCGCGTGTTCCGCCCGGAGGTGGTCGTGCGGCGGATGGAGCGGTCGCTCAAGCGGGCGGGCGCCGATCACAAGGAGCGGCAGCTCTCAGTGCGACTGCATCCCGAGGTGGCGCTCTATCTCGTCGAGCAAGAGCCTAACTTCCTGCGGCAACTCGAGAAGCAAACCGGGCTCGAGCTCGAAGTGCGGGACGACCCCATGATGCGCCTCGATGAGTTCCGGATGATGGCTCGGCCCGCGGGGCGCGATGTGACCGAGCAGTACGCCGTCGCTTGACTAAGCCCAAGTCTCTATTTAGGTTCCGCGCCCTATGAGTTACGCGATTTTCAGCACGGGTGGCCGGCAGTTCCGCGCCGAGCCGGGAATCACGATCAAGGTCCCGCTGCTCGATGCGAAGCCGGGGGACGAGGTGTCGTTCGATCACGTGCTGATCGCGAGCGACGGCAAGGAAGTGCAGAGCGGCAAGCCACACATCAAGGGTGCCAAGGTCACGGCCGAGGTGGTGCGGCACGGCAAGGACAAGAAGGTGAAGATCTTCCGATTCGCGCGCCGCACCGGGTATCGCCGCCACGCTGGACACCGCCAGGATTTCACCGAGATCAAGATCGCCGACGTGAAAGTCGGCTGAGGACAGCATGGCTCACAAAAAGGGCGTCGGCTCCTCGCGCAACGGGCGCGACTCCAATCCGAAATACCTCGGCGTGAAGCGTTTCGGCGGCGAATTCGTCACCGCCGGCAGCATCATCGTGATCCAACGCGGCACGAAGTTCCATCCGGGGAAGAACGTGCGGCGGGCCGCGAACGACACGCTGTTCACGACGGTCGACGGTCACGTCAAATTCGAGCACAAGAGCAAGCTGCGGTTCAAGGTGAGCGTGTATCCGGCGGCTGTGAAAGCGGCGGCGGCTAAGAACTAGTAGGGGGCGGTAAAGGGGCGGGAGGAGGCGGTAGGGGGAAAAACCCCACCGCCTTTTTTGTTTCCGTCACGTCGAATTCTGGTTACGCTCTCCCAATCAGCCTGTCGCACTCTTGCCGACATGATGCCCTACGAGCGCTTCGAAGCCTGGAAGGTCAGCGACGAGCTCGCGGTACACGTTTATGAGGTAACACGATCGTTTCCCAAATACGAACTGTTCGGATTGACCTCTCAGGCGCGACGGGCAGCATTCTCCGCACCGGTCAATATCGCCGAGGGTTCCGCAAAACCTGGGGCCAATGAGTTCTGCCGGTGTCTGAACATCGCAATCGGATCATTATCTGAATTGTCCTACACGCTCAGGTTCTGCAGAAAAGTTGAGCTGTTGGATGATGAACGTTACAAGCGGTTGGACGAGTTGCGGCGACGAGCCGGATTCTTGACGTGGAAGCTTTACGAGGCAGTTCGAAAGCGGAAGCGGTAGGGGGTGCAGTTTTACCGCCCCCTACCGCCTCCTACCGCCCCTAATATTTCGGCGGCAGCGTCCGATACCTCTCCAACAACTCCGTCTGCCGGCTCCGCAACGGGATGTCTCGGCCACGAATGAAGACGTGTTCGACTCCCGTCGCGAAGTCAAACGGATCACCCGTCCAGACGACGACATTCGCGACCTTCCCGGCGTCCAAGGAGCCGTACCGATCGGCCACCCCAAAGATCTCGGCCGGGGTGAGTGTCACCGCCCGCAGCGCCTGATCCCACGTCATCCCGCTCGCGACCGCATTGCCGGCCTGCTGGCGCAAGTCGCGCGTATTCTCGGTCGCCGTCTCCATCAGCGCGACCTTCACGCCACCCTTGGCGAGCAACGGCGCATTCTCGTACCGAATGCCGAGCGCGTCGAAGCTCGGGATGTTGTCCATCGGCTCGACCAGCACCGGCACGCCGGCGGCCGCGATCTCCCCCGGAATCATCCATCCCTCGGCCGCGCCGGCGAGAATCAGCTTGAGCTTGAACTCCTTCGCGATCCGCAACGCGGTCTGGATATCGCTGCGGCGGTTCGCGACGACCAGCAACGGCAGCTCTCCGCGCAGCACCGGCTGCAGCGCCTCGAGATCCGCGGCGCTGGCGCTGAGATCCTGGATCTGCCGCCTGCGGTAATCGGCGCGGCGGCTCGCATACTCGCGCGCGTCATCGAGCACGCGCCGGAGCCGCTGTGCCACGCCGGCCCGCGACCCGCCGCCCGCGTCCTTCGAGCCTTCGCTGAGGTCGGCCACCATCGCGGCGGGCGACTTCACGCGCATCGCCTCGATCGTCGGCCCGTCGAGGTCGATGAACACCGCCTGCCCCCAGATGAGACTGCCGTTGGGCACCGCGAGCGTCGACGTGACTCCCTCGATACGATTGACGGCGATCAACGTCGACGCGGGGTTGATGCCTTCGAGCACGTTAAACGAGGCCGCGACCTCGTTCCCCCGCAGAGTCGATTCATTCGTGTTCTGGACCGCGCTGATTTCCCGGAGGCCCATCTGGCCTGCGCCGTCGATGAGGCCCGGGGTCACCCATTTCCCCGCCGCATCGATGCGCGTCGCGCCGGCCGGCACGGCGACGTTGGACCCCACGGCGGCGATCTTGCCGTCGCGGATCAGGACCGTGGCGTTTTCGATCTTCGGCCCGGAGACCGGATAGACGGTGCCGCCGGTGATCGCGATCGTCTGAGCGAGCAGGAAGGCAATCATGGCTGCCCCAGGGAGAAGTCGGTTTTCGGCTGATGGGCGGGATCGTTGCGATCGTAGACCAGCCAGCCGTCGTTGTAGACCTGAATGGCACGGGCATAGACCGACAGCGGGTCGGCGGACCAGATCACGACGTCCGCCATCTTCCCGGGCTCGAGCGTGCCCACGAGCGAATCGAGGCCGAGCACCCAGGCGGGGTTGGCGGTGAACCAGCGCACCGCCTGATCGCGGGTGATGGGAATCCCCGCGCGGCGGCCGTGGTACATCGCCTTCGCCGCTTCCTGATTGAGACGCTGGATCCCCGACGCGTCGTCGGAGTGGATGACGACCCGCGCGCCCGCTTGCTGCAGCAACGCGCCGTTCTCGTAGATCCCGTCCATCGCTTCTTCCTTGAAACCCCACCAATCCGACCAGATCGACGACGCGGTGCCTTCGCGGGCCAGCACGTCCGCGATCTTGTACGCCTCGACCGCATGGTGGAAGGAGCGGATCTTGAAGCCGAATTCGTGGGCGAGATCGAGCATTTCCATCATCTCGTCCGCGCGATAGCAGTGGTTCTGCACGTAGATGTTGCCGCGCAGCACCTCGGCGAGCGACTCGTTGCGAAGATTGCGCTCCGGCGGATCGCCCTGGTGATCCTTGTTCCACTTGTCCCATTTGCGGCGATACGCCTGCGCCCCGATGAACGCTTCGCGATAGCCCGCCATGTTGCCCATGCGCGTCGAGGGACCGCCGCGCTGGCCGTACACGCGCTTGGGATTCTCGCCGCACGCCATCTTCAGCCCATAGTGTGCGCCGGGGAACTTCATTTCCTGAACCGACCGCGCCGGCACGAGCTTCAGCACGGCGCTGCGACCGCCGATGAGATTCGCCGATCCTGGCAACGCTTGAATCGTCGTCACCCCGCCGGCGATGGCGAGCGGAATCTGAGGATCTTGCGGCCAAAACGAATGCTCCGCCCAGACTTCCGCCGTGACGGGGCGTGTCGCCTCGTTGCCGTCTGATTCCGCAAAGGTGCCGGGAGCAGCATAGACGCCGATGTGCGAATGCGTGTCGATCACGCCGGGCGTCACCCATTTCCCGGTGGCATCCACCACGACCGCGTCACTCGGCGCCTCGACGCTCGTTCCGACCGAGACGATGCGGCCGTCCTTGAAGAGAATCGAGCCGCCCTGAATCTCCCGTCCTGCCGCCGTCATGATCGTCGCATTGCGGATCAGCACGGGAGGATTGGGATGCCGCTGATAGGTCGACGGATACTGCGGCCCGATTCCCGCCGCGGTGTCCTGACCGGCCGCCGCTGCTGCCGCGGCGCCGGATTGAGGAGTCGAGGCCGTAGTCGTCCGTGCGCCCGCGGATGCGCAGGCGGCGACGAGGACCATCAACGCCACACTGCCAGACAGATGTCGCATGCTGATCTCCTATTTCACGAGTTCGAACACCAGCGGCGCTCCCGTCGGCGCGATGCGCACGAGCCGGCGCGGCGCTTGCTGGGTCACGTGCATCACGAGCGGCAGCTGCATCCCGGACAACTCGAGTCGGTACGCCGGGAACGTTCCGGCCGGAACGACGACGTTTTCGACGCCTGCGACTTTTACGCTGACGACTTTGGTCGTTCCTTCACCGGACGAGAAGACGTTCAGGTTGAAGGTCTTGCCCTGTTCGAGCGGGAGCGCGGGCAACAGCACGGCGAGCGCGTTGTCGTCGATCGTCCCCAGCGCAACCGTCGTGTCCACGGTGATGGTTTTCGGGACGGCGCCGGGCTGGGGTGTCTGGCTCGTGCCTTTCACCCGTCCGTCGGCGAAGGTGAGATGGATCTCCGTGTGCTGGCCCTGGACGAGCGCCGTCTGATCGGTGCGGCGCATCGAGAGGTCACCGTTCAACACCACGGTCGACTGCTGTTGAAATGGACCGATCGCCGTTGATTCGGTATAGACGATCGAGTCACCGGCGGTCGTCACCTTCGCGGTCTGTGCGCCGTACACGTTGCCTTGCACCAGCGCCTGGAAGCTGTCACTTCGCGCCACGATCTGGCTGCGATCGAGCGCGACCGGGCCGCCGGTGGGATTGAGCTCGCCGGGATCCATCGGCTTGCCTTCGATGTCGACCATCCGGACCGGCGCGATCCCCTTGAGCTTGTCGTACAGCGTTTTGGCGTCGCCGACCACGATGATGCTGAGGGCGTCGCGGTGAATCGTGCGCTGCGCGGCGGCGCGCGCGCGCGGGGCGGTCACCGCCGCCAGCCGTTCGCGATAGCGCTGCACGTAATTGGGGCCGAGACCGAGCAGCCGGGCGGTCGTGACGACCTGCGCGATCTGACGCGGCGTCTCGATCGTCAGGGGAAATGAGCCAACCAGGAATCCCTTGGCCGAGCCGAGCTCGCTGTCCGGAGTCGTTTCCGTGCGGATCCGGTCGATCTGATGCAGCAGCTCCGTCAGGGCGCTGTCACTGACTTCGGTGCGGCCCTCGAACGTCGCCTGCCAGTACCCGAGTCCGCGGTTCCGCCGCAGCGCCGCATACGACCCGTACGTCCAGCTTTTTTGCTCGCGGAGGATCGTGAACAGCCGCGAGTCCGAGCCACCGCCCAGGACGTGCATCGCGATGCGCGCGGGATAGTACGTCGTGTCAGTCGGCGGGAAGGTGGTGTTTCCGATCACGATGTTGGATTGGACCGACCCGGGCCGGTTGACGAGGAGAATCTCGGTGGTCCGCTTGGCTGGTGCGGTGCGAAAGATCGGCGCCGGCGCCGCTGCGCCGCGCCAGGTGCCAAAGGCCTGCGCCGCGAGCGCGCGCGCCCGCTCCATCGTGATATCGCCCGAGACCACGAGCAGCGAGCCGCCGGGACGAAGCCGCCGCCCCGCGAACCCCACCACGTCGGCTCGGGTGATCGCCTTGTATGCGGCCGCACTGCTGTTCCGCCCGTACGGATTGGTGCCGTAGATGTCCTTTTGAAACGCACGAGCAGCGATGTTCGCGGCCTGAGACAGCTCCACCTCGAGCGACGACAGGAATCGCGTCCGCGCGAGCTCGACTTCGTTGTCGGGGAATGTTGCGCGCCGGGTGACGTCGCCCAACAACCCAAAAGCCAGATCGGCGTGATCGCTCAAGACATCGGTCGAGACCGTCAGGAAATCGTCCCCCGCGCTCGCGCCGAGACTGCCCCCAACGCCCTCAATCGCCGCCGCGATCTGATCGGCGTCGCGCGTAGGTGTGCCCTTGGTCAAGAGCTCCGCGACGAAGGCCGCCACACCCTCTTTTCCGGCCGGATCGTAGGCGCTCCCGGCGGGAAAGCTCAGACTAATGGAGAGCGCCGGCTGTTCGTGGTTTTCGACCAGGAGGAGCGTCATCCCGTTCGCCAGCGCGACCTCGCGGAACGGCGGAAACTGGACTGGTCGTAGACGCGCTGGTACCGGCGGGCGGGAAGGGAACGCCTCTTGAGCGGAAAGTTGGACTGTTGGAATGATGGAAAGTGTGATAAGCCACATCATTCCAACCTTCCAACATTCCATCATTCCCACGTTCCGGCGCTTCATTGTCCACCCCCCCTCGCCGGCGCCGCGCCCGCACGCACGATCAACAGCGTCACCTTCTCGGGGGCGAGGTAGGCATTGGCGACGCGCTTGACGTCATCGCCCGTCACCGCGAGAAGCTGGTCCAGGTCGGTGTTGATCTCTTCGATGGACGCGTGGAAGGTGAGATAGTGATGCAGCTCTTCGGCTTTCCCCAAGGTGGTCTCCCGACTGTCGATGAATCCCGCACGGAGCGCGTTCTTGGCTTTGTCGAGCTCCGCCGGCGTAATGCCGTTCGCGCGGAGGCTGTCGAGCTGGACGCTCAACAGACTATCCAGGCGGTCCGACTTCACGCCCTGATTGACGATGCCGTACGCCGCCCATACGCCCGGACCGTTGCGCGAGCCGAACGGATTCATGATCGAGCCGGCGCCGACCGCGGCCTTCTCGCGCCGCACGATCGAGACGTTGAGCCGCGAGCTCTCGCCCTGGCCGAGGATGATGTTGAGGATCTCGAGGGCGGGGGTATCCGCGTTGCGGTGCTCCGGGATGCGATAGAGGCGCATCACCAGATCGAGATTCGCCTGCGCGTCGCGCACTTCCCGCCGGGCCGGCCCGCGCCCCGCCGCGGCGTCACACCGGGGTGACTCAGGCGCCGCGTGACTGGGCACGCCGGCAAAGTCCTGATTGACCAGGCGGCGGAGCTCACCGGGAGCAAAGTCACCGACCACGACCAGCGTCGCGTTGTTCGGCGCGTAGTAGGTCTCGAAGAACGCCTGCACGTCGGGAAGCTTCGCCGAGTCGAGATCGGCCATCGATCCGATGACCGTGTGCGCGTACGGGAAGCAGCTCGTGCTGTCGAACGGCCATGTCAGGCCGTCTGAAAACGCCGCCGCATACGGCTGATTGTCCACGCGCAGGCGTCGCTCTTCCTTCACGGCCTGCCGCTGATTCTCGAAATTCTCTTCTGTGATGGCGAGCGACCGCATGCGATCGGCCTCGAGCCAGAGCGCGAGGTTCAGCCGATTCGACGGCACCGTCTCGTAGAAATTGGTGCGATCCTCGGCGGTGCTGCCGTTGTAGGTGCCGCCCGCGCGCTCGACCAGCTGGCCGTGCTCCGATTTCTTCACGTGCGCCGATCCCTCGAACATCATGTGCTCGAAGAGGTGCGCGAAGCCGGAACGGCCGGGGCGCTCGTTGCGCGACCCGACTTCGTACCAGACGTCCACCGTCACGATCGGCGTCGAGTGGTCTTCGGAATAGATGACGCGGAGACCGTTCGGCAGAGTGAATTGCTCGAACGCGACGCGTCCGGATGGTGCCTGGGACGCCGGTAGTCGCGGCGGGGGCGGCACGGCCTGCGCCGGCACGGTTGCCGGGAGCAGCGACAACAGGGCGAACACTTTGCGCATGGGTTTCAAGACTCCGCGGGGAAAAGCGCGAGCGCGTTGGTTTCGAGGATAGCCCGTTGCTGCTCGTTCGTGAGCGGCAGGGTCAGAAATTGATCGATGTTTTGGCGGAGGTCTTTCACGCCCGGACTGGGCCAGTCGGTCCCCCAGAGTACCCGGTCGGTCAGCTCCGTCAGCCGGGGAAAGTACTCCAGCAGCTTGGAGGGCGGAATGCCCGAGACGTCGAGCCTGACTTTCCCATGACGTCGGAGGATGAAGAACGCCTCTTCCATGTACAACGGCCGCCCGCCGTGCGCCATGACGAGCTGCAAATCGGGAAAATCGATAGCGACGTCGTCCAGCTCCATCGGGTTGCCGTACTTCGAGCGCGCGCCGGGAAAGATGGACGTCCCGGTATGGATCATGACCGGCAGGCCACGCGCTTCGCAGCGCCGGTAGATCTCACCAAGCGCCGTCAGACCGTCGGTATACGCATTGGCGGGGAAGGCCTGATGGGGCGGGTGCACCTTCAGCAAACGGATTCCCAAATCGATCAGGCGATCGACGTCGCCGGCCGGGTCTCGCGTGAAACGGGCATGCACGCCGCCGTAGGGAAGCAGGCGCTCGGGGTTCGCTTGCGCGTACTTCGCGGCGAATGTGTTCGTCGAATCATCGAACCCCATGATGTCGGGACTGGGATAATTCACGAGCCCGACGCGCCACACGCCCGAGCGATCCATGACGTCGAGCAGCGCGCGGGGATCGTCCATGACGGAGATCAGGAAGCTCCAATGATCTTCCTTCCCCTTGCGCATCGCCTCCTGGACTTTGGGCTTGAGGTCGCGCCACGGCTGGATGTGAATGTGCACGTCGGTGATGCGACTCAATCGCTCCAGGTGTAGAACCCCTTTCCCGTCTTCTTTCCCAGCTCGCCCTTCTTCACTTTCTCCCTGAGAATCTTGGGAGGCTCGTACTGCGGCCTGCCGAGCGTCGCGTGGAGGTACTCGGCGATCGCGAGCCGGACGTCGAGGCCCACGAGGTCGGTGAGCTTGAGCGGTCCCATCGGATGGTTGTAGCCCAGCTCCATCGCCTTGTCGATGTCCTCGGCGCTGGCGACATCCTGCTCGAGCATGCGCATCGCTTCGAGCCCGAGGACGACGCCCAGCCGGCTGGACGCGAACCCGGGTGAGTCGCGCACTACGATCGGCTCTTTCCCGAGTCGGCGCGCGAACTCGACCGCGCGATCCGCCGCCGGCCGGCTGTCACGTCCGTGGGTCACGACCTCGACCAGCTTCATGATGTGAACGGGATTGAAGAAATGCATGCCTATCAGACGTCCCGGATGTGACATCGTGGCGGCGATCTGGCCGATGGAGAGCGATGACGTATTCGAAGCGAGGAGAGCTCCCGCCGGAGCCGTGCGCTCGACCTCCGCAAAGAGCCGTTGTTTGATCGCGAGGTCCTCCACGACCGCTTCGATCACGACATCGGCATCGCTCAGTGCCACGCGAATCTGCGGCTCCGCGCGAATCCGCTTGCGCACCGCGGCGTGATCGTCGGCCGCGAGCTTGCCCCGTTTGACGCCGCTCACGAGCAGGGCTTCGATCTTGTCCAGCGCCTGGGGCAGGGCGGCGCGCCGGGCATCGGTGAGCCGCACTTCGCACCCGGCGACCGCCGCCACGTACGCGATCCCGTGGCCCATCGTACCGGCACCGATGATGGTGACTCGCACGGAGAACCCGTTCATGCAGCTCGGGATGCGTCTACGACCCGACGCGCGCGTTCGGGATGGTTGGTGCAGAGGCCATCGACTCCCCAGCTCACCAATCGCTCCATGTCACCGGGATTGTCGACGGTCCACGCGATGATGCCGGCGCCGAGGCCGTGCACCGTTTTCACGAGCGCCTCGTCGAGCGTCGCGCGCTCCTGCCACAACGTCTGCGCCGACGCGTCCTCCAGCGTCTGCTTGGGATTCTTGGTCGCGACTTCCGACAGCACACCGCGCGGCAGGGACGGCCGTTTTTGACCCAGCCGGCGCACGACGTGAAACGCGAAGCTATGCACCGCATACCCCCCGGGGTTCGGACCGTTGTCCAGCGTCGCGAGCAACCGGTCGTCCCAGCGGGGATCCAGCACCTTCACTTCGACGAAGACCCGGAGTTTTCCGAGGACGTCGAGCGCCTGCGCGAGTGTCGGGAGCGCCTCACCGTTCAGCAGCCGGAGCTGCGCGAGGTCGCGCATGCGGGCCTGCGCGATCGGCAGACCCATGATGGATGGATCGTGATAGACGACGATCTCGCCGTCGTTCGTGGCGTGCACGTCCAGCTCCACGCCGTCGGCTCCCTGGCCGGCCGCCGCACGAAAGGCGGCCAGGGAGTTCTCCAGCTCGATGCTGGAGGCGCCCCGGTGAGCGATCACGAGCGGCTTCACTGCTGCAGGCTGTCGGCTTTCTTCGGCTCGATCCAGTCCGGCTCTTTCTCGATGTCGTGCACTCGCGCGATGTCTTCGGGACGCGGCAGCACCGATTCCAGATACGCCGGATACTTGCTCGTGTCGATCGGCTGTCCGTCCACGTTGAAGTGCTGGTGCGCATACATGCCGATGCGGCGGTTGAACTTCAGGTCCGGGACGTTGAGCTGCCGGTCGCGGTCGGGGATGAACATGTTGAGGCGCTCGACGAGCTTCACGATCTCCTGGCGATACAGATTCCGCGCCATCTCGTTCAGCTTGCTCTTATCCGGCTCGGCGCCGTTGGTCGGGTTCTCTCGTTCGTCGTAGCGCCCCTTGAGGCCCCACACGTACGCCCAGTGCGCCGACGAGGAGTTATCCGTGCCAAAGAGATCGAACGCGGTGGGGATCCACTTATAGAAGAAGCGCTGGATCACTTCCGGCGGCATTTTGCCGGCCTTCACGATGCGCAGCAGCCCGTTGTTGCCGGTGCCCAGGTGATACGACTCCTCCTTGAGCATCGGGCCCATCGAGCGGGACAGCGGGTCGAAGCCCGAGACGGAAAGCATCTTCAGCTGGAATTTGCCGTCGCGATCGATGAACTGCGTGTACGTGAAGAAATCGAGCCAGTTGTCGACGATCTCGTTGAAGGAGCCGAGCAGGCGTTCGCCTTCGTCGGCGCGCCGCTCGAGCAGCTTGGCGGCTTCACGCTTACCCTCGTCACCAAAGTGCGAGCAGAGCAAGTAGGACATCTGCCAGCCGTGCCGCATTTCTTCCGTCATCACCCGTTGCAGTGACAGCAGGTCGTAGGCGGAGGGCGCGTGCTGCAGCAGGTTGCGTTGCTGTTCCACCGACGCGAATTCCGTGTCGCCCTGATACACGATCAGATTGAGCAGCGCGTCGCGGATACGCTGATCGGGAATGTGCATCACGGTCGGCCATTTGCGCTGGCCCTTGTAATGCCCAAACTCGATGTGGGACACTTCGGGATCGCCGAACTTCGCTTCGAACCCGTACTTGCGAAGATCGCCCTGCGGGAGACCGATCGAGTCCTGCCAGTAGCGGAAATAGTCGATCCAGTCGTCGAAGTTGTGGAGTTTGCGGACCATCAGCGGTTCCTTATGAGTTGGCGTGCCTCGGGAGTTGCGAATAGCACTTCCTGATCGGCGATCTCAACGTCCAGCATTTCCTCCAGCGTGCTGTGGAGCGAACGGTACAGCGCAGCCTTCGCTTTGCGCACCGCGAGTGGCGCCATCGATGCCCATCGCCCGGCCAGGGCTCGAGTTTCGGCGGCGAGCGAGTCGTGCGGCACCACGCGATCGAACACACCGAGCTGCACCGCTTCCGGAGCCGGGACCATCCGCGCGCTCCACACCAGCTCCAGTGCTTTCGAGATGCTGGTGAGACGGGGCAGGAAGTAGCTGCCGCCCCAATCCGGCCCCAGTCCCAGCTTGTGGAATACCTGTCCAATCGACGCTTGATCCGACGCCAGGCGGTAATCGCACGCGAGCGCCAGATTGGCGCCGCCACCAGCCGCGGCACCGTTGACGGACGCAAGCACCGGCTTCGTGGCGTTCCGGATCGTGAGGGCGATATCCTTGCCGGCGCGAACGAGCTGGTCGCCCTGGGTGCCGAGCACGCCGAGATCGGCGCCGGCACAAAACGCGCGCCCGGCACCCGTGATGACGATGACCCGGACGGCGTCCGCAGTCGCCACCATCCGCAGCGCTTCGAGCAGGTCGTCGCACATATCGGGATCGAAGGCGTTGGCCTTCTCGGGACGGTTGAGCGTGACCGTCCCGATATGATCCGCGATTTCCACGAGGATGCGCTCGTACGCCGCCATCAGACGCGCTCCACGATCATCGCGATGCCCTGACCGACGCCGATGCACATGCTTACTAGACCGTAAGAAGAATTCGTACGATGTAAGGCGTGAACCAAAGTCGTCAAAAGCTTGGCACCGGTGCAGCCGAGGGGATGGCCGAGCGCGATTCCACCGCCGTAGATGTTGACCTTGGCGGGATCGCGCTTCAGCTCGCGGATGCAAGCGATCGCCTGGGCTGCGAAT
>Ga0209488_10001637_pt1 | contig 19069 bp, 10 predicted proteins | sample Rivendell_Oct201_8_FD_188349 | JGI IMG/M metagenome (GOLD analysis project Ga0209488, IMG submission 188349) | Vadose zone soil microbial communities from the Eel River Critical Zone Observatory, Northern California, USA -... | ecosystem: Environmental > Terrestrial > Soil > Vadose zone >...
AAAACAGGCGTCTCATGCAAGTTACTAGTAAAATTGACGCCCCACCCTACACTGTATCTCTGTACCTTAGTATAGCTTAGTATAGATAATCGCACAGGTGCTTCAGGAGCAGCGGTCTCATTCTCGTCCGGAATGGTTCGTCATCACGATTTGATAAATAAGTAACACATGTTTTCCCGTTTTCTGACTCTGACCCAATTGCAATGCTTCAGACTACTGTAAAAGTACTATATGATTTGCTTCCATATAACAAACCTATATACAGTATCAGTTCGGTATACGCTCACGAAGCCCGTAGCGTACGTGCCAGTGTGTTACTAGCTACAGCCCCGAATGGCTCGAAATAATGCAAAAATAACAATGAAAAGACGGAATCGGAGGGCCATGGAGTGATGAGAAAGATATCGTGTAGCCGTACATACGATCTTAAACACGTAGTAAGGATTGCAAGGAGTCAGGACGATGCGTTGTCCGGGAGTCAGTAACCCGCGGAGCGGCCCGGGGCGCCCGATTAAACACCTTACACTACTCGTGACAGTGTCTTAGCTCAGTCATCGTCCAGGTCCGAGACAAACTTTTTATGCATTAGAATCCCGGGCCGAGGTTCAGAACGGAGTGAGGGTGATACCAATGAGAGCAGGACAGGGACATTGAATACCTCCAACGGATAACAGGTTCCATAAGCAGCTACACAGTACATCAGATTTTGCAAGGCCTAAGATGATATGCAGTACAGGAAAGTATCGTTCATCAGTGGCCGGAAAAACAATATAAAAATGTGGATACTACAACAACTGCCAGTGGAACCGCGACGGCCGCTACCACTCATGTTCCCACCCGTCCCTTGCCCACTCCACGTCCAGATGGCGAATGTCATCACCCCAGCTGCTGGACTCGGACTCCTCATTGTCGTCGTATTCGTTGTAGTCCTCGTGGTCACCCTTGTCATGGTCCCACCGGAAGTCAGGGACGAGCTTCTCGAGTGCGTTAACCTGTTCCTCGTTGATCACGCAGTTGTATATGCACAGGGTCGTCAGCGGCGTCTTGTTCATCTTGCGCCGTTGGACCGCGCTCAAGATGAGGTCGTACAGGTCGCTTGAGCCGGGCCTCGTATCAGTGAAATCCAGCATCTCCAATCGCAGGAATGTCAGCTTTGGGAAGATCGGCACGTGCACCGGTATAGGCCCATCATTGTCGTCGTCTTTTGACGCCTGCGCCTGCGCGCCTCTGCCATTGTCGCCGCGTTCCCTCTTTCCTAGTTTTTCACGGGCCGTCGTATTAGCGAGGTTTGGTGGCGTAAGCGCTTGGAGGAGACCAATCGTCCCGCGCCCAGAGACTTTGACCTTGGTGACTTCTGTGCAGCGTCGAAAGAGCTCGCCACAATTTATGAATTCATTCGAGGTGGGGAAGTGCATGAAAAGAAATTCGAGGTTTGAAAGGGACAGCACATCACACACTCGCCTCAGAATGTCCACCCTGTTGTTGAGTTCAGCAACGCGGTGGAATGATAGGCAAAGGTCGGTGTCACTGTGGGCTTGAATGACATCGGTGTGGTTGACCGGCGGTATAGGGAGGTAAGTAGATGCGACCATGGTCATCACACCATCCCCGTCGTCCAGGCAAACCTCTAATCGTCGGAACTCGACGGGGTCAAGGTCGTTGAAGTGTTCCGAGAGGATAGGAAGTATGTGATAGTCGTTGTGAGTTGTAGTATTCTCGGGCGTACAAGTCAGACAAAGGGTTGTAGAGGAAGATAGCTTAAGCATTTTCAACCAGTTTGTAACACGAGAACTTGACCGACCAAGGGACAATCGTGAAAGCCGTGGAAGGTGGATTGCTTGTCGACCTGAGGATCCGCAAAGCATAGCAGGCAAGCAGTTCTCGAGCGCGAGAACTTCCAAGGCCGGGCAATTGATAAGGAGATCGATCAACTGATTCAAATCGTCGTTCTGAGAATCCTTAGAGGTTACGGTGGACACCTCTCTACTGAGAATAACTTGCAGCTGCGTCAGTTGACCACGAGGGAAAAGTGACCAAGGGAAGACGATCTGGGAGACGCGCAGGATCCGTAACTTTGGAAGTGGCCCCTTGAAGAACAAGTGCCCATGCTCACTGTTCATTGGGAAGTTGTTCGACACGCCAAGTTCGAGGCTTTCCAGAACCGGAGCTTTCTGGACGCGGACCTCTTGCACAAATTCTGGACGAAAAGAAGACAGGTTGTGGAGGTGGAGCTTGCGGGTGTTGGAGATGTGCGGGATGAACAGGGACAACGTATCTTTACCCAACCACCGGTCGACCTTGATGACGAGTGGCGCGTTCCTCGCGCGGGACAGCCGCTCAGCGATCCAGTCCTTGTTCCGCGGATAGGATGAGAAGTACGTCCAGAGTGTCGAATCGTCAAGCGCGATCTGACGCCAGTGTCGGCATACGTGCGTGACATGGACCCAGTCTCGCGAAGAGGACCGGTTGAAGAGCGCGACAAAGTGGAAGATGCGCGAGAAGATCTCCGAATGGAGGATGTAGATCGGCACGAGCGTGTTGCGGCGCGTGAACATGGAGAACATTAGGCGCTTCGCAGCGTTGATGTCCTGGTCGACTGTGGCAAGAGTAGCAGCGCGTGCCTTGGGTGTTTGGAGTGCAGATTGGAACTCGTTCAGCTCAGATTCGAGGCGTTTTAACACGTCCGAGAGCGTGGCGGATGCTTGAGTATTGCTAGATACAAGACATTTTGGGGGTTTGGACATCAGCCAGAACGGACGGACATACGGGACGCGTTCCTACGTTTCGTGAAGGGTGGTGATGTCGCTTCCTGTGCCCGTCATCATTGGAATGGCCGATGATGAGCCCTGGGTTTGTCTCTGATGGTGCTGAGCGACGCTCTTCATCATGGGCTTCGTATTGAAAGCTGTATGACGTCGATACGGTAGAGAGGGGCACTTGACCAAGCACGTGCACCCGGAGCTGCTGAGCGACTGAGCATGTACTACACACTATATAGTACTGACTACAGGAAGGGTTCCCTTTTGGCAGAAAAATCTATGAATCTCTGCACCGTAGTGTCCATCATATTGAACTCAAACAAGGTCAAAAACAATCTGGGACACTTAAGACAGTTCTCCTTTCGGTTTCGGTGCGGTCCCTCGACAGCTACTTGATCAACACTTATCGCCCACGTCCGAGATCAATGTTCATGTCAGATCCTATGGCCCATGTGTGACCTCTTGAAATGCTCTTTGAACATAGCCAGAGCCTGAGGTGCAAACCCGAACGAGGATGATGATACTCACGAGAGCGGGACAGGGACAAGAGCAAGAACTTGAATACCTCCAACGCATAACAGTTTCCACAAGCAGCGACACAGTACATCAGATTTTGCAAGGCAACCCCTCGAGGTGGAGGTCAAGACGTACAAATACATGATACGCAAAGTATCGTACCTCAGTCTCTGGAAAAAAGGAATAAAGGCGTGATATGATACCAATACAACTGGCAGTGGCAATGCGACGGCCACTACCACTCATGTTCCCACTCAGAGTAATGCCTGTGCCAGCTGCCGAACTCGCGATCGCAGTCGCACTCGTAGTGGTACTCACGATCGCCCTCGTCATCGTCGCGGTAGCCCTCGTCATGGTCCCACCGAAAGTCACTGACAACCTTCTCCAGCGCTCTAGCCTGTTCCTTACTGATCACGCACTTGTCGATGCAGAGTGTCGTCAGCGGCGTCTTGTTCGCCCTTCGTCGCTGAGCGGCGCCCATGACGAGGTCGTACAGGATGCCCGAGCCAGGTACCTCATCGCTGAAATCCAGCACCTCCAATAGCAGGGACGTCAACTTTGGGAAGATTGGCACGTGCACCGGTGCAAGCCCGTCGTCGTTGTCGTCGTTGTCGTCGTTGTCGTCATCGTCATTGTCATCGTCATTGTCATCGTCATCATCGTCATCATCGTCATCATCGTTGTCGTCGTTGTCGTTGTCGTCATCGTCATCGTCGTCGTCATCGTCATCGTTCGCCGCCTGCGCCCGTGCCGCTCTGCCCTCGTCCCCGCGTTTCCTCTTTCGTCCTTTTCCACGGGCCGTCGTATTGGCCTGTTTTGGTGGCGTGAGTGCCTGCAGGAGACCGATCGTCCCATGCCCGGAGACTTGGACCGTAGTGACTTCTGTGCAGTGTTGAAAAATCTCGCTCCAGTTGATGGATTCACTCGAGCTGGGGAAGTATACGGAAAGGAATTCGAGGTTTGAGAGGGGCAGCACGTCGCACGCTCGCCTCAGAATGTCCACTCTGTTGCTGGCATAAACAACGCCATGGAATGATAGACTAAGCTCGGCATCACTATCGTCTTGAATGATATCGGTGGGATTGACCGGCGATATAGGGAGGGAAGTAGACGCGACAACGGCTATTACACGACCTACGTCGTCCACTTTAATCTTCAAACTTCGGAATTTGGCAGGGATAGGATAGTTGAAGTGTGCCGAAAGGAAAGGAAGTATGTCGTGGTCATTGTAGGTTGCAGTGTTTTCAGACGTACATTGCAGACGAAGTGTGGTAGAAGAAGATAGCTTAAGCATTTTCAACAAGTTCGTGACGCGGGAACTTGACCCCCCAAGACACAATCGTGAAAGCCGTGGAAGGTGAATTTTTTGTCCAGCTGACGATTTGCTAAGCATAGCAGGCCAACAGTTTTCGAGCGTGAGAACCTCCAACGACGGGCAATCGACCATGAGGTCAATCAACTGCTTCGGGTCGTCGTGCTGAGGATTCATAGAGGCCAAGATGGTCACCTCTTCAGTGAAAGTGACTTTCAGTTGTGTGAGTCGGCCACGAGGAACAAGTGACCAAGGGAAGACGATCTGAGAGAGGCATAAGCTGCGTAACTTTGGAAGCGGCCCCTTGAATGAGTCCCCAACAAGGCGTATAATGCCTATTGGGGAAGTGTTCGCGCTGAGTTCGAGGTGCTCCAGTGCCGGAGCTTTCTCGACGTTGAGCGCCTGAACAATATCAATATCCAAATGAACTGAATGCATGTTGCGGAGGTGGATCTCGCGCGTGTGGGAGATGTGCGCCAGCAACGGGGAGTACACGGCTTTCTCCGTCAACCCGACGATATCAATGACGAGCGGCGCGTTCCTCGCACGGGAAAGCCGCTCGGCGATCCATTCCTTGTTTCGGGAGGAGGTGGTCGAGAAGTGCGTCCAGAGCGTCGAGTCGTCTAGCGCGATCTGACGCCAGCGTCTGCATACATGCGTGACATGAACCCAGCCCAGCGAATAGGGCTCTTCCGAGAACGCGACAAGGTGGAAGATGCGCGAGAGGACCTCCGCAGGGAGGATGGAGATCGGCACGAGCGTGTTGTGGCGAGTGAGCAGGGAGAGCATCAGACGCTTCGCAGCGTCGATGTCCTGCTTGACTGTGGCAAGGGCTGCAGCGCGTGCCTTGGGTGTTTGAATGGCAGATTGGAAGTCGTTCAGCTCGCATTCGAGGCGGAAAAACACGTCTGAGAGCTTGGGGAATGCTTGAGTGTTGCTAGATACAAGAGGTCTTTGGGTTTGGGCATCAGCCAAAGCCCGCATACATACAGGACGCGTTCTTACGTTTTGTGAAGGGCGATGACGTTGCTCCCCGTCCTTGTCATTGTTGGGGTGGTCAATGACGAGCTCTGGGTTTGCCTCTGATCGTGCTGAGCGACGTTCTTCATCATGGGCTCCGTATTGAGAGCGATGTGAGTCGACAGCGATTCTGGGTGGAGACAGGAAGCGATTGACTGGGCACGTGCCAGTCACGCGGAGCTACAGCTAAGTACTGAGGTCACGCACCACTGAGCTCAAGGACCTTGTAACGATAAATGGGCCATACCCAGGGGATTGCCAGGGGATTGCCGCCGAAGGCGGTAATCCCACGTACCCAGGGTCTTTCGCGGTGGAACCCAAAATGGCACCCAGGGATTTCTATTTGACATGGTGCTGGGTTGTGTTGCAGAACCAGTATACTGTACATCATGTTTAACCTCTTTATAGACAATTTCAATGAGGTACAAAGCGCCAGAGTTGCCTCATTCAATGCTCGTAATCAAGCCTGAGCTAGTATGAACCAGTCATCTCGCACTCCTGGACGGTTTCGCAGCCCAGAACCTTCCAAATCCACGCCCACGCCCACCCACAAGCACCGGCCTGAGAGTAAACCGGAGGTGGACCCGATCTCCATGCGTTATGCCTCGCCACCAAGCCTCAGAATGGCTTCTTCCATCGTGACAGCGTGCTGGCCGGCCATTATCATTATCTATCGCATTGGCATAGGGGTAACCCTCGTACAACGAACCCTGCATTGCTAGGTCACCCACAGCGTAAGGCCCATTAGTCGACTAAGGCGGCCTCGGTAGCTCCAGTACCAATGGCATTCCAGCACAGGAGGTTTTTGAGTGCTGACCCCTTGAATAATGACCAAATAAAGGATACTAGGTATGTTTCGAAGGAATAGCTCACGCGTGTGGAAGATGTGCGCGGTGAACGCCGCACGCACTTTTGAGCTTTGAATGGAACAGCGGAACTGGTCAGCTTGCATTCGAGGCGGGCGAACACGTCTAAGAACGCAGTAGACGGTTGAGTGTTGCTAGACACGAAGGGTTTGGGGCATTGGGTAGAGGGGACGTAAAGGCAGGACGCGTCCTACGTTTCGTGAGGTGCGGCGATGACCTTCCCGTGCCTATCGTTGCTTGAGGAGAGGTTGACGAGGAGTTCTGGGTTTGTGTCTGTGCCGAGAGAATCACTTCTCATGGGCTCCATATTGAGAGCTATGCCTGTGCGACTTGACGTCGATTTCGAGTCAAGGCCTAGAAAGCTCCGGAAATGGTGCCCTCTTAGAGTTGCGGGCCTCGCGGGAACGACAGATGTCGCTCCTGCAGGATTTCGCTGACAGTTTTGGGCTTGCCTTTGACGTCCAGAAACCAGATGGACGTAGTATCCATCACGAGAAGCCCAATTCATACTGTATCTCTGCACATTAATCAACATCATGATATCAAAGTAAAGAAAGTCCAAAAACTCACCCGAGACGCTCAAGACGATTCTCCATTTGGTCTCATCCCTCTCCAGCCCCTTGTTTAAATGACTTTATCCGTACACTTCGATGGGTAGTATAGCCGTGGTCGTAAGAGGTGTTCACAGTGCCTCCTAGGTATGGCTGGTTGTAAGGACGTAACTTGAAGCAGGCTCACGAGTTTGAAGCGAGATGACGTAAGCAGACTAGAGGTCGAGGCAGTGTCACGTAAGGACAGGGTGCAGAAAGATCTGAAAAGGTGACCTGAAACACGTAAATTAGTAAAAATCTCAATCATTTGGTATGCAGGATGCAGTGTGTTGGGGAACGGCACTTGGGCGCTTCGGCAGTGGGGTGCTCCAACCGTCCAACGATTCGAGCCGAATGCTCCTTACACTTCCAGTGATGTTATCACGGCACAGTCATCGCCCATGACTGGGACTACTGTCTTATAGACAATGTCACGAGGATCTCTAGAAATGTGTTGCGAACATAGTCAGAATCCCAGGTACAAACCCGAGTGATGATCACACCAATGAGAGCGGGACAGGGTAAGGTAAAGGTGGAGATCAAGAGGAAAAATAAATAATATGCAGCAAAGTATCGTTCATCAGTCGCTGGTAATGATATGATACTAATACAACTGCCAGTGGCACTGCAACGCCACTACCACGAAGGTTCCCACTCGCTGTATTAGTCAGAGTAGTCCTCGTAATCCCTCTCTACATCGTCGTCTCGTCGTTCGTCCCACCGGAAATCAGGGACAAGCTTCTCGAGTGCTTCAGCCTGTTCCTTCCGGATCACGCAGTCGTCGATGTACAGCGTCGTCAGTGGCGTCCTGTTCGCCTTGCGTCGCTTGACGGCGGCCATAACGAGGTTGTACAGGACGCCCGAGCCGGGCACCGTATTACTGAAATCCAGCATCTCCAAAAGCAAGGAGGTCAGCTTTGGGAAGATCGGCACCTGCACAGGTGCAGGCTCGTCGTTGTCGGTGTCGCTGGACGCTTGTGCCCGCGCACCTCCACTCTTGTCGCCGCGTTTCTTCTTTCCTCCTTTTCCACGGGTCGTTGTATTGGCGAGTTTTGGTGGTGTGAGCGCCTGCAGGAGGCCGATCGTCCCGCGCTCGGAGAGTTGGACAGTGGTCACTTCTGTGCAGTGTTGAAAGATCTCACTCCAATTTATGACTTCATCCGGGCCGGGGAAGGTTATGGAAAGAAATTCGATGCTTGAAAGGGACAGCATGTCGCACGCTCGCCTGAGAATGTCCACGCTGTCGTTGAATTCAACGTAGCGGAATAATAGATGAAGCTCGGCGTCACTATCGGCTTGAATGAGATCGGTGCAGGGGATCGGCAGTGTGGGGAGAGAAGTAGATGCGACCACGGCTGTCACCTGATCCATGTCGTCCATGCCAATCTTGAAACATCGGGCCTTGAGGTTGTTGAAATGTTCCGAGAGGATAGGGAGGATGTGGCAGTCGTTGTGGATTTCAGTGCCCTCGGACATACAATCCAGATAAAGTGTTGTAAAAGAAGGTAGCTTAAACATTTTCAACAATTTCGTGACACGGGAACTTGATCCGCCAAGGCACAAACGTGAAAGCCGTGGAAGGTGAATTGTTTGTCCAGCTGACGATTCGCTAAGCATAGCAGGCAAACATTTCTCGAGGGTGAGAACCTCCAATGACGGGCAATCGATCAGGAGGTCAATCAACTGATTCAAATCGTCGTGCTGAGAATCGTTAGAGGTCATGGTGGGCACGTCATCAAAAAGAGTGACTTTCAGCTGGATTAGTTGGCCACGAGGGAAAAGTGACCAAGGGAAGACGATCTGGGAGAGGCGCAGGATCCGTAACTTTGGGAGCGGCCCTTTCAAGAACAAGTGCCCAACAGGGTTAACGACGTCGCCAGATGTGCCAAGTACGAGGCATTCCAGAACCGGAGCTTTCTGGATGCTGATCTCTTGAACAATTTCCGGAAGAAAAGAAGACAAGTCGTGGACGTAGAGCTCGCGGGCGTGGGAGATGTGCGGGGTGAACAGGGAGATCGGGTCTTTACCCATAGACCCGTCGAGGTCGATGACAAGCGGCGCGTTCCTCGCGCGGGACAGCTGCTCGGCGATCCAGTCCTTGTCCCGCGGATAGGGTGAGAAATGGGCCCAGAGCGCCGAGTCGTCTAGCGCAATCTGACGCCACCACCGGCATACGTGCGTGACACGAAGGACGCAGCCCAGCAAATAGGGCTCTTCCGAGAAAGCGACAAAGTGGAAGATGCGCGCAAGAATCTCCGCAGGGAGGATGGATATCGGAGCGAGCTGGTTGCGGCGCGTGAGCATGGAGAGCATCAGACGCTTCGCAGTGTCGAGGTCCTGATCGACTGTGGCAAGGGCTGCCGCGCGTGACTTGGGTGTGTGAATGGAGGACTGGAACTGGTTTAGCTCGCATTCGAGGCGGGAAAACACGTCTGAGAGCGTGTGGGATGCTTGAGTGTTGCTAGATACAAGAGAGTTTTGGGTTTGGGCGTCAGCCAGAGCGGACGTACATTCGGGACGCGTTCCTACGTTTCGTGGGTGGGGATGTCGTTTCCCGTGCCCGTCGTTGTTGGAATGGTCGATGATAGACCCTGGGTTTGTGTCTGATGGTATTGAGCGACGCTCTTCATCATGAGCTCCATAAAATTGAGGGCTGTGTGACCCGACAGCGATTCCGGGACGTGTAGAGATGGTTGACTGAGGCAATTGACTGAGCACGTGGACGCGGAGCTTCAGATTTATTAATAAATAAATAAAATTTATTGTCCGCTTGGTGACTCGAGTCACTTAGAGAGGCTACGCAAAAAGATCTATTGACATCCCACTCTGCACACTATATCTCTCCATCTTAATGTCCATATTCGACTCAAGCAAGGCCATTGCCCATGTCCGAGCCAATGTTTATGTTCGATCTTATGATAATTTCAAAAGGAAAGGAAGACATGTGGCGGAGGCAGAGCTTGCGCGTGTGGTCCGTGTAGGTGATGTGCAGGGTGAACGGGGAGATCGTGTCTTTATCCATCGACTCGTCGAGATCGATGACAAGCAGCGCGTTCCTCACGCGGTACAACCGCTCGACGATCTATTCCTTATTCCGGGGGAGGTCGAGAAGTGCGTCCAGAGAGTCGAGTCGTCCAACGCAATCCGATGCCAGCGTCGGCATACGCACGTGACATGGACCCAACCCGAGAACGCAACGAGGTGGAAGATACGCGCGAGAACCTCCGCAGGGAGGATGAAGATCGGCACGAGACTACAGTATTGGCCTGTTTTGGTGGCGTGAGAGCTTACAGGAGGCCGATCGTCCCGCACCCGTAGACGTCGACCATGGTGACTTCCGTGCAGTGTTGAAAGGCCTCGCTCCAATTTATAAATTCATTCGGGCTGTCGAACCACATGGAAAGCGATTTGAGGTTTGAAAGGCACAGCACGTTTCACGCACTCCTGAGAATGTCCGCCCTATTGAGATTATCAACGAGGCGGCGGAATGAAAGACAAAGCTCGGGGTCACCGTCGGCTCGAAGAAATGTGTGGCGAATTGGAGACATAGGGGTCGCTGAAGTGTTCCGAGAGGATAGGAAGTATGTGGTAGTCGTTGTGGGTTGCACTATTTTCCGACGTATAATTCAGGCGAAGTCTTGTAGAAGAAGATAGCTTAGGCATTGTCAACAAGTTCGTTACGCAGGAACTTGACCCGCTAAGGCACAAACGTGAAAGCCGTGGAAAGTGAATTGTTTGTCCAGCTGACGATTCGCTGAGCATATATAGTGGGCAAACAGTTGTGGAGGGTGAGAACCTCGAATGACGCGGAATCGACCAGGAGGCAAATCAACTGATTCAAATTGTCGTGCTGAGTATCCATAGAGGTTACGGCGGACACCTCACCGATGACTCCTAGCTGCGTTAGCCGGCCACGAGGAAAATTTGACCAAGGGAAGACGGTTAGGGAGATGCGCAGGATCCGTAACTTCGGAAGCATGCCCTTAAAGAACAAGTGCCCAACGTGCTCATTGTGTATTAGGAGGGAGTTCGACGTGGCAAGTTCGAGACATTTCAGAACCGGAGCTTTCCGGGTGCTGATTTCTTGGACAATTTCCGGATGAAAAGACAGGTTGCCGAGGAACAGTTCGCGGGTACGGGGGAGGGCCGCGTCGACAGTGGCGAAGAATGCGGATTGGAGCTCTAGGGCGAGCGCGATGTCCGCAAGAGTGATACGCTCCGTTGCAAGGTACGTACGGGTGACGAGCTGCTTTTCGAGGATGGTGAGAGCGGAAGTCAGTAACGACATACAGGTTGTTGTAAGGAGTAGTGGCATCGATAAGAGTATTTTAACGGGCAACATCGCCCATACATGCAACCCATTGGTCAACTAAAGCGGCCTCCGTGGATCCAGTACCAATGGCATTCCAACGCCGGAGCTTTCTGGGTGCTGATCCCTGTGTCGAAGACTTTTAGGGAGGGAGAGAGCGCGCGCGCCTTCAAGGAAGCTCTTGCCGGCACACAGGGACGAAGGAAGAGAGAACACGAGAGGGAATCTTTCTTTCCGGAGCGAGAACTAGAAGTTCTAAAACCTACAAGTACCAAACCGTGAGACAAAGACAAGTAAGGTGAACGATGACCAAGAAATATACAGTGCTCAGTATAGTACTTATCTAATCGAGCTGAAGCGGAAGCTGAGAATGACGAACAACACACGAGAGCCACGAGGCGCAGGAACGAGGCGATCAACGACTCGGAGGGGAGTAATGAGGTCGTGTGACAATTCACATATTCGATCCCTCGATATGTTCAACGTTCAGCGCCCGTTTCCGAGATCAATGTTTATGTCAGATCTTATGGCCATCAGAGAAAGCCCCATGAGAAGGCTATTGGGACCTGAAGTGATTCATTATAAACATATTCAGAATCTGAGGTGCAAACCGAAGCAGGGATGGTACCCATGAGAGCGGGACAGGACAAGAGTAACTTAACAACTTGAACACTCCAACGCATAACAGGTTCCATAGGTAGCTACACAGTACATCAGATTTCGCAAGGCCCTCCCTCAAGGTGGAGGTCAAGACGTAAAAATATGCAAAGTATCGTACATCAGTCTCTGGAAAAAAAATATAGACGTGATATGATACCAATACAACTGGCAGTGGCAATGCGACGGCCACTACCACTCAGGTTCCCACTCTGTGTGATGCCCTCCCCACGCCGTGCTGAGACGGCCAACATTCTCGAGCCAGCTGCCGGACCCGTGGTTGCAGTCGCACTCGTAGGGGTTCCCAAAACCGCCCTCCTCATCGTCGCGGTAGCCCTCGTCATGGTCCCACCGGAAGTCACCGACAACCTTCTCCAGCGCTTTAGCCTGTTCCTCACTGATCACGCACTTGTTGATGCAGAGTGTTGTCAGCGGCGTCTTGTTCGCCCTTCGTCGCTGGACGGCGCCCATGACGAGGTCGTACAGGATGCCCGAGCCGGGCACCTGATCGCCGAAATCCAGCACCTCCAATAGCAGGGACGTCAGCTTTGGGAATATTGGCACGTGCACCGGTGCAAGCCCGTCGTCGTCGTCGTCATCATCATCATCGTTCGCCGCCTGCGCCCGTACGCCTCTGCCCTCGTCGCCGCGTTTCCTCTTTCGACTTTTTCCACGGGCCGTCGTATTGGCCTGTTTTGTGAGGGCCTGCAGGAGACCGATCGTCCCACACCCGGAGACTTGGACCGTAGTGACTTCTGTGCAGTGTTGAAAGATCTCGCTGCAGTTGATGGATTCACTCGAGCTGGGGAAGTGTACGGAAAGGAATTCGAGGTTTGAGAGGGACAGCATGTCGCACGCTCGCCTCAGAATGTCCACTCTGGTGTTGACATCAAGGATGCGATGGAATGATAGACTAAGCTCGGCGTCACTATCGTCTTGAAGGACACCGGTATGATTGACCGGCGATATAGGGAGGGAAGTAGACGCGGTAACGGCTATTACACGACCCACGTCGTCCACTTTAATCTTGAAACTTCGAAATTCGACAGGGATAGGACAGTTGAAGTGTGCCGAGAGGAAAGGAAGTATTTCGTGGTCATTGTGGGTTGCAGTATTCTCGGATGTACATTGCAGACGAAGTGTGGCAGAAGAAGATAGCTTAAGCATCTTCAACAAGTTCGTGATGCGGGAACTTGACCCGCCGAGGCACAATCGTGAAAGCCGTGGAAGGTGAATTGTTTGTCCAGCTGACGATTCGCTAAGCTTAGCGGGCAAACAGTTTTCGAGCGTGAGAACCTCCAATAACGGGCAATCTACCATGAGGCCAATCAACTGCTTCAAATCGTCGTGCTGAGAATCCTTAGAGGTTATGGTGGGCACTTCTTCTGTGAGAGTGACTTTCAGTTGTGTTAGTTGGCCACGAGGAACCCGTGACCAAGGGAAGATGATCTGAGAGAGGCATAAGATCTGTAACTTTGGAAGCGGCCCCTTGAAGAGCGAGTCCCCAACAATTGGGGAGGTGTTCGCGCTGAGTTCGAGGTGTTCTAGAGCCGGAGCTTTATGGGTGTTGATCGCCTGGACAATTTCCCAATGAGCTGGAGAAAGGTTGCGAAGGTGGAGCTCGCGCATGTGTGAGATGTGCCCCAGCAACAGAGAGTACACGGCTTTCTCCATTGACCCGACGATCTCAATGACGAGCGGCGCATTCCTCGCGCGGGAGAGCCGCTCGGCGATCCATTCCTTGTTCCGGGAGGAGGTTGTCGAGAAGTGCGTCCAGAGCGTCGAGTCGTCTAGCGCGATCTGACGCCAGCGTCGGCATACGTGTGTGACATGGGCCCAGCCCAGCGAATAGGGCTTCTCCGAGAACGCGACAAAGTGGAAGATGCGCGAGAGAACCTCCGCAGGGAAAATGGAGATCGGCACGAGGGTGTTGCGGCGAGTGAGTATGGAGAGCATCAGACGCTTCACAGCGTCGATGTCCTGCTCGACTGTGGCAAGGGCTGCAGCGCATGCCTTCGGTGATTTAATGGCAGATTGGAAGTCGTTCAGCTCGCATTCGAGGCAGGACGACGTCTGGGAGTTTGGGGGGAGCTTGAGTGTTGCTAGATACAAGAGGTCTTTGGGTTTGGGCATCAGCTAGAGCGGACATACATACAGGACGCGTTCTTACGTTTTGTGAACGGCGATGACGTCCCTTCCCGTCCTTGTCGTTGTTGGGGTGGTCAATGATGAGCTCTGAGTTTGTCGCTGATGGTGCTGAGCGACGTTCTTCATCATGGGCCCCGTATTGAGAGCTATGTGGGTCGACAGCGACTCCAGGTGGAGATAGGAGACTGAGGCAACAGTGAGCACGTGCACGCGGAAGGACCTTGAAATGCCGCGGAAATGGTGCCCTTTTTAAGCAATGACACCCCGGGCCGCCCAGTCCACAGTATCTCTACACCTTTATGTCGAACTCAAGCACGACCAAAAACAACCCGGGACGCTCAAGCCAGTTCTCCGTTCGGTCTCGTCCCTCGACCGCCCCGACCCCTTGATCATCAGGAGTCATCGCCCATGTCCGAGATCGATATTTACGTTAATGTCAGATCTTATGACCGATCAGAGAGAGCGCCATGAGTAGGCTATCGTGACCTCTAGAAATGCATTGTGAACACTGACGTGGCGGAGAATCCGGATTGGAGCTCTAAGGCAAGCGCGATGTCCACAAGGGTGATACGCTCCGTTGCAAGCTACGTATGGGTGACGAGGTACTTTTCGAGGATGGTGAGAGCGGAAGTCAGTAACGACATACAAGTTTGTTGTAAGGGGTAATGGAGCCGATAAAGGCAACATCGTCCACAAATGCAACCCATTGGCCGACTGAAGCAGCCTCCGCACTAGCTCCAGTACCAATGGCATACCAACGCCGGAGGTTTCTGGGTGCTAATCCCTTGTATAATGACCAAATAAGGGGTGCTAGGTATGTTGCGGAGGAATAGCTCACCCGTGTAGAATGTGCGGGGTGAACGAGGAGATCGTGTCTTTACCCATGACTCATCGAGCTCGATGACGAGCGGCGGACTCCTCGCGTGGGATAACCGCTCGGCGATCCAATCCTTGTTCTGGGGGTAGCAGGTTGTGGAGTGCGTCCAGCGTGTCGATTCGTCCAGCGCGACCTGATGCCAGTGCCGGCATACATGCATGACATAGACCCCAGAGTGGGGAAATAGGGCAGTACCGAGAGCGAATTGAAGTGAAAGTCAGACGCTCCGCAGCGTTAATGTCTTGGTCGACTGTGGCAAGGGCTGCTGCACGCCCCTTGGGTGTTTTGATGGCGGATTGGATGGCCCAGCTTGGACTCAAGGCGAGCGAACACGTCTGAGAATGTAGTGGACGCTAGATCAGCTAGAGGGGACATAAAAGGATGGGACGGGTGGTACATTTCGTGAAGGAAGATGATGTCCGAGCCTGTCATTGTTGCTGGTGGAGTCAATGATGAGTTCTGGGCTTTGTGTCTGGTGCCAAGCGACGCCCTTCCTCATGAGCCCCGTATTGATCATGAGAGCGGTGCGAGTCGAATCCAGCCAGACGATGACCGTAGACTGGCGGCGGCGGCCTGAGTGAGGCAGGGGCAGTGGCGGCAGTGGCACGTGCACGCGGACACGCTCGTCAAGTTGAAGGCCACGGAAATGGTGCCTGTTTTGCGGGAACTACGTACAGGTACATTATTTCAATATGAACAATGAAAAGGCGGAATCAGAGGGTCATGGCCTGGGAGCGTCGGAGCGATGCTGCGATGGAAAGGTATCGAGTCGTGTGGCCGTACATACAGGGACAGAGACAAAGGGCCCATATAGCTTCCAAGTCATTAGTAAGATAAGTACAAGGTGCAAAAAAGACAATCTTAAACACGCAGTAAGGATCGCAAGGAGTCAGGATGCGATGTTGGGGAGGCAGCGAGTCGCGGCGCGGGCAGGTCTCGCCATCTCGGAACGGAACTTACGAAACTTGGCCGCGGGCGCTCCGACGATGTAGCCGATTTCACCTCTAAGTTAGAAATGTGAACATATTCAGAGTCCGAGATCCAGACCAGAGTGAGGACGATACCAATGAGAGCGGGACAGGGACGAGAGCAACAAGTTGAATACCTCCGGGGCGTGACAGGTTCCATATGCAGATACTCAGTCCATAGATTTCGCAAGGCCTAAGGTGGAGGTCAAGTGGGAAAAGTAGATGATATGCAGTACAGGGAAGTATCGTTCGTCAGTCGCCAGAAAAATGGTATAAAGACGTGATATGATACTAAAACAACTGCCAGTGGCACCACCACGGCCGCTACCACGCGTGTTCCCACGCGTCCCCTCCCCAACCAACGTTAAGATGGCCAAAGTCATTGGGCCAGCCACCGCACTCGTCGTCGTAGCGTTCGTTGTGCTCTTCATTGTAGTCGTAGCCCTCATCATGGTCCCACTGGAAGTCAGGGACGAGCTTCTCGAGCGCTTTAGCCTGTTCCTCCCTAATCACGCAGTTGTAGATGTACAACCCCGTCAGAGGCGTCTTGTTCGCCTTGCGTATCTGCACAGCGCTCATGACGAGGTCGTACAGGACGCCTGAGCCGGGCACCGCATCAGTGAAACTCAGCATCTCCAATCGCAGGGACGTCAGCTTTGGGAAGATCGGCCCGCTCGGCACCTGCACAGGTGCAGGCTCATCGTTCTTGTCGTCGTTCGGCGCATGCGCCTGAGCGCCTCTGCCATTGTCGCTGCGTTTAGTCTTTCCTCGATTTCCACGGGCTGTCGTATTAGTGAGGTTTGGTGGTGTAAGCGCCTGGAGGAGACCGATCGTCCCGCGCCCGGAGACTTGGACCGTGGTGACTACTGTACAGTGTTGAAAGATGTCGCTACAATTTATGAATTCATTCGAGCTGGGGAAGGATATAGATAGAAATTCGAGATTTGAAAGGGACAGCACGTCGCACGCTCGCCTCAGAATGTCCACCCTGTTGTTGAGTTGAGCAACGTGGTGGAATGATAGGCTAAGCTCGGGGTCAGTGTGGGCTTGAATGACATCGGTGTAGGGGATTGGCCATATACGGAGATAAGTAGATGCGACCATGCCTATCACACCATCCCCGTCGTCCGGGTTGACCTTTAAACTCCGGAACTTGAGGTCCTTGAAGTGTTCCGAGAGGATAGGAAGTATGGGGTAGTCGCTGTGGGTTGCAGTATTCTCGGAAGTACAAGTCAGACGAAGGGTTGTAAAAGAAGATAGCTTCAGCATCTTCAACGAGTTCGTGACACGGGAACTTGACCCGCCAAGGCACAATCGTGAAAGCCGTGGAAGATGGATTGTTTGTCGACCTGAGGATCCACTAAGCATAGCAGGCAAGCAGTTCTCGAGGGTGAGAACCTCCAATGACGGGCAATCGATCAGGAGGTCAACCAACTGATTCAAATCATCGTGCTGAGAATCCTTAGAGGTTACGGTGGGCACCTCTTCAGAGAGAATGACTTTCAGCTGCGTTAGTTGGCCACGAGGAAAATGTGACCAAGGGAAGGCGATCCGGGAGATACGCAGGATCCGTAACTTTGGAAGCGGCCCCTTGAAGAACAAGTGCCCAACAGCGTGCTTAATGACCATTGGTAAGTTCTTCGACGTGTCAAATTCGAGGCATTCCAGAACCGGAGCTTTCTCGATGATGATCTCTTGGACAATTTCCGGGTGAAGAGAAGACAGGTCGTGGAGGTAGAGCTCGCGGGTGTGAGGGATGTGCGGGGTGAACAGGGATAACGCGTCTTTACCCAACCACGGGCCGAGCTTGAGGACGAGTGGCGCGTTCCTCGCACGGGACAGCTGCTCGGGGATGCATTCCTCGTTCCGAGAGGAGGTTGTCGAGAAGTGCGTCCAGAGCGTTGAGTCGTCTAGCGCGATCTGACGCCAGCGTCGGCATACGTGGGTGACATGGGCCCAGCCTCGCAAATAGAAGGAGGGCTGCGAGAACGGGACAAAGTGGAAGATGCGCGCGAGGATCTCCGCAGGAAGAACGGAGACCGGCACGAGCATGTTGCGGCGAGTGAGTATGGAGAGCATCAGACGCTTCGCAGCGTCGATGTCCTGGTCGACTGTGGCAAGGGCCCTCGCGCGTGCCTTGGATGTTTGGATGGCAGATTGGAACTGGTTCAGCTTGCATTCGAGGCGAAATAACACGTCTGAGAGTGTAAGGGATGGTTGGATGTTACTAGATACAGGAGGTTTGGACATCAGCCAGATAGCCAGAAAGGACGAACATACAGGGCGCGTTCCTACGTTTCGTGAAGGGTGGTGATGTCGCTTCCCGTGCCCGTCACCATTGGAATGGTCGATGATGAGCCCTGGGTTGGCTGATGGTGCCGAGCGATGCTCTTCATCGTGGGCTCCATCCTGAGAGCTATGGGAGTCGACATCGATACACTGGCAGTAGAACGAGGCAATTGACCGAGCACGTGCACGCGGAGCCACCGAGGTCACCTGACCGTTTTTTTGTTTGGAGGAGCGTTTTATTCCTAGTATTGTCAGACTTATACAGTTTAACTACTTCTCGAAATAAATGCCATGCAGCAGGAGATGATCATCAGCCCTGCACAGCTGCTTGAAGCTGGCCTCATGGGTCAGTTGTGAGGGAAAATGTGTTTATGCACACCCCTTAGTAGGGTAGTGTGGGACTCAGGTCACAGGACCACCCCAACTCCACCCCAGATTAGTGTGGCTGACGGCTCAGCCAGTTGATTTCAGAAAATCCCAATATAAAATCAAATAAAATAGGGAAAAATCTGAAAATAATTGTGTAGATAGATATGACCAGAAGCTGATGGGTTACATAAGATGACTTGGAAATTTGACCAGCCAAAAACCCGGAATTTGTTTGGCTTTGTTTGGCTTGATTTTTGAGCAAAAACAAAGCCAATCAAATTCCAGGTTTTTGGCTGGTCAGATTGCCAAGTTGTCTTATGTAACCCATTGGCTTCTGGTCATATCTATCTACACAATTATTTTCAGATTTTTCCCTATTTTATTTTATT
>Ga0209488_10001638_pt1 | contig 19068 bp, 19 predicted proteins | sample Rivendell_Oct201_8_FD_188349 | JGI IMG/M metagenome (GOLD analysis project Ga0209488, IMG submission 188349) | Vadose zone soil microbial communities from the Eel River Critical Zone Observatory, Northern California, USA -... | ecosystem: Environmental > Terrestrial > Soil > Vadose zone >...
GCAGGCTCAGGGACAACAGTGGGACGCAGCCGAAGCTAGTTACAAGAGGGCAATCGCATTGAATCCCAAGTCCACCAATGCGGTGGTGGCACTCGGAAACTTCTACCAGTTGCGGGGGCGCTTTCCCGAAGCCGAGCAGCAATTCCGTCAAGCAATTGACAGCGCGCCCGCCGACCCCGAGCCGCGCGGCTCCCTCGCCCGTTTGTTTCTGACGGAGAACAAGTTCAACGAGGCCGAGGACGTCCTGAAGCAGGCGAAGAAGGATTTTCCCGACAATTCGGATGGGTACCGGATGCTGGGAGATTTCTACTTCGCCAACAACCGGCTCGATCAGGCTCTCGCTGAGTACACTTCGCTTTATCAGGAACATCCAAAAGACATCGCAGTCAAAAAACTCTACGTCCAACTCCTGACCCTGAAGGATCGGGTCGCCGAAGCCCGCAAGCTGGATGAGGAAATTTTAAAAGCCACGCCCGATGACACGGATGCTCTCATTTACAAAGGCCAGATTGAGATTCGTGAAGGCAAGGCCAGCACCGCCGTTAATACATTGCAGGGAGTGCTGAAGAACGAACCGGCCAATTCCGTCGCTCATCATTATCTGGGCATGGCGTTCGACCAGGCGGGAAATCTCAGCCAGGCCGAGGCTGAATGGCGCGAAGCAGTGCGATTGCGGCCGGAACTGGTGGATGCTCATCGCGCTCTAGCGGGAGCAGCTATCCGGCGCGGGGACGCGACGGCATTGGGGCTCGAAGCCGACCAAATCATCAGCCAGCAACCGGATTCTCCGGACGGATACCTATTGCGCGCGGTCGCTGACATTGATCGCAAGCAGTTTGTCAGTGCTGAGGACTACATCAAGCGGTCGGTGGAAAAATCGCCTGACAACGCGCCCGCCTACGTGCAGCTCGGTAATTTGCGGGTGGCCCAGAACCGAACCGCGGATGCGCAAGCAGCGTTTCAGAAGGCGCTCGATCAGGATCCGAATTCCAGCGAGGCACTGGGCGGCGTCCTAAACGTGTACCTGACTCAGAAACAGCCCGACAAGGCCGTTTCGATCGCGAACGCGCAGCTTGCGAAATATCCGAAGAATGTTGGATTTCACATTATTTTGGGCCGACTGCTCTTCGAACAGAAAGACGATGCCGCGGGCGCCGAATCGGAATTCAAGCGCGCGGTAGATCTTGATAAGAACAATACGGAAGCGTTGCTCAGCCTCGGGTTGGTCCAGAATGCACAGGGAAAGACAGACCAGGCGCTCGCAACCTACGTCGATGCCGCGAAGAACAATCCTCGTGAAATCCGCTTCTACCTGCTCGCGGGAGGCATTTACGAGCACAATCAGGATTGGGACAAAGCGAAGCAGATGTACCAACGCGTCCTGGAACTCCAGCCTGATAATCCGCTGGCCTCCAACGACCTTGCCTATGTGATGTTGCAACAGGGCGGCAACGTCGACGTCGCGCTGGCCATGGCCCAGACCGCCCGGCGCCAACTTCCTGACAACGCGAACTCAGCTGACACGCTGGGGTGGGCTTATTACCATAAAGGCGTTTACAGCTCCGCCATCGGTTTGTTCAAGGAAGCCGTCAAGAAAGAACCCGACAACGCCACCTATAATTACCACCTCGGACTGGCCTACGCCCGCAACGGACAAGCTTCACAAGCCCGTCAACAATTGGACCGAGTGCTGAAGATCAAACCGGATTATTCGGAAGCGGATAAGCTGAGGCAGGCGCTGTCGCAGATCAAAGGTTAGACGGCTCTAGCCGCGTAGAGCGAAAGAATTCAGCCCCACGGCGTCAGCCGTGGCTACACTCATGCGAATGAGTTAGCCCGGTGGCGAAAGAGCAGGCGTCGGAATCTCGTCAAAACGGCGGGTTACGGCAGACTCAGTCCAAAACGATCCTTCAACACCGCGCGCCACTCCTCATCTCCTTGCAGCACGCGTTCCTTACGGACTCCATTGCGCGTCTCGATCAGCTTGTCGCCAGTCACCGTAATCCGTCCCTCGGGAGTCGCCAACGAGCACACCCGTTTCTGAGTGAAATGCGAATCCGGCGAGGTTTGATGATAGTGACACATAGCAGCAAACTCAGAGAGTTCTCGCGGCTGCAATGTGAACGCGTATTGCTTCTTCCATGCTTCCTTCGAATTCGCTTCGAGGCACAGTCCGCCATCCGCGGAAGTAAGGCGATAACGATGCCCAAACTGTTCTTGTTCGAGGCCCGGCTCCAACCGCAGCGGATCGACAAACGAATCTCCAAAACCGACGTCGGCCAACCAGTCTTCCTCGAGTTCAACCCGAAGTGCCATGTGATCAAACTCGGGCCCATTGCGCCCGTCGCCCTCACTGACTCGGGCCGACAGCAGTGTCACCTGAAACCCCAACTCACGCAGCAAAGCGGCGAAGGCCCCATTCATTTCGTAGCAGAAGCCGCCGCGCCGTTCGTCAACGATCTTGTGGAGGAAGCGGTTCTCCTCGCAGATAATTTTTCGCCCGAGGCTGATATCAAGGTTCTCGAAGGGCACTGCGAACATGTGGGCGCGGTGCAGAGCACGGAACGTTTCGGCGTTGGGAGTGGCAGAACCCTGATAGCGGGTGCGATTCAGATAGGCTGGTGCGTTCACATCACTTCTCGGGCTTACACCGGCAGTTCTTCCTGCATCCAGCCGCCCGCGCTCTCGACCTTGACTTCAGCGCAGAGATCCAGCACGAGCTTTTCGAGGATCAGCCGCTTCCCCGGAGGATTCGAACGTAACGCTAAGTCGGCCTTGGCGACCAGTCGAATGCCACGCGTCAATTCACGTTTCGACTTGTAGCGACGCGCCTGGCGGATGATATCGTCCGCGGCAAACGGAGGCACACGAAAGCCCTGCCACAAAGCCGCCCACAGCATGCGCTGGTCGCGGACGTTGCGCTCGAGGATCACGAGCATCTGGCGGAAGGTTTTCGCCAACATATACAAGTGGCCGATGGCAGCTTCTTCGCCGTCTCCGCTGGAAAGGATGGCGTCGAGCACTTCCAGTGCGCGTACACGATCTTTGAGAGAAATCGCATCGGTCAGTTCGTAGAGCGACCGCTGTTTGGCCGAGAGCACCATGGTCTCGACGTCGCCCAGTGAGATTTTTTTCTTTTCACCTGCGTACAGAATCAACTTTTCGAGTTCGTTGGAAATGGTCATCATGTCGCCGCCGAGAGCATCTACGAGTTCGCGCGCGCCGTCGGCGTCGATTTTTACGTCTCGTGTTGCACAGTATTCCCCGATCCAGCGAACAGCTTCGCCTTCTTCCACGCGCGCGAGTTCGACGATGCCGCAAATTGGTCCCAGATCTTCGCGGATCTTCTGGTAGCGGTCTTTGTCGGTCATCTCCATGCGGCGGGCGTCGGCCGGAATGCTGATATGGTCAGCGACAAACACCAGCAATGCGTCGGGGTTAGGGTTCTTGCAGTAATCCGCGATTGCGCTGATTTTCTCTTCGTTCGATCCGCGTCCGAACAGAGCCTTCACGCCCCGGACGAAGAACACCTGAAATGGGGCCATCAGCGAGGGCGTGCGGGCACGGTCCAGAATTTCGCCGAGAGACGTCTCGCTCAAGTCGAATTCGAAGAAACTGAAGTCGCGGGAATCGGGAGCGACCAGGTGTTCGAGGATGGCGTCCCGGCAGCGTTTGCGGAAAAACGCTTCGTCTCCCACCAGCACATAAGCAGGCTTCAGCTTGCGAGATTCAAGCTCGGACAGGAACCGATCGGCCTGGGCAAAACCGCGCATCGCTATCAGTAGCTCTCCAGAATATTGGCCACCAGTGTACGCGCGAAATCGCGAGACAGGCGATCCATTGCCGATGAGTCTTCCTCGAAGAACGTGGAGAGTTCCCGCGACAACTCATACTGCTCATGAAAAAGATACGAGGGATTCTGGAAGAGCACCTTGCCATCTCGATCCGTCAGTGTGACCTGCATGCTGACAGTGACCAGCACGCTGGCCGCACGCCCGGTCTTCGAATCGTAAGCCAGCGGCGCAGCCGAAGCGGACAACACAGTCCCCTTCAGGACTGCGTCGGCATCTTCCTTCGTTTCGTGGATAACGTGAAATTGCGTGCGCGTGTTAAATTCGCGCACCACCGCGTCGGTCATCACTTGTTCCACGCGAAAGGTTGGACTCTGACTGACAAAGCCGGGGACGGCAATGGTGCGGACGTTTTGCGGCAGCGCGACCGCGTGTCCCACGGTGTGGTAGCCACAGCCAAGCGCGACCACACTCAGAAAAACCGCAAGCGCGGCCGCCGGCCGCTTCATTGAATCTGTCCCCGTGGACGGGATGCCGTCATGCTCTCCGCACACTCCACCGCCGTCAGGGCGGAGATGCGAAGGTTGTCGGAGGCGGCCCAAAGCCACACTCCATTCTCGTGATTCGCGTCCCGAGCGAGCGAGATCAGAATGTCTCCCTGGCCAGCGGCAGCGACGTTGTTGGGAGCATCTTCCGCGCTCCGCGCGACCGCAATATGATCACCCACCAGGGCCTGCGCAATATCTCCCAAGGCAACAGGCTTTTCCATCTCAAGATAGACAGAGAATGCATGTCCGTGAAAAATCGGCGCCTGGACCACCATTAGCGCGGGCTCCGCCGCGCCGGGCGCAATCATTTTGTAGTGCTTCAGAATTCGCTGCGACACCGAATCCAGAGGCGGCTGGGATCGTGGCCCGTAACGCGCCAGCATGTTGAAGGCAATCTGCGCATCGAAAACATTTTTTGGCAGTTCCTGGAAGGAGAGCAGGTTCACCGTCTGCTCATGCAGTTCGTCCATGCCCTTCTGCCCGTGCTCCGATGCCGGCTCAAATACAGTGGCTACGAAGCGCTGCACCTTCCCTGCTGTCGAACTCCGCAAAGCTAACAAGGCGAGAACAGTGGCGGCAGGATGCGCTGTGACCACTGGCCCCGGTTGCAGTTCCGGAGGCACGGGCTGACCGGATTCCCGCTCGATCCATGGCGAGCGGACCGACGCTCCCACTTCATCTTCGAGCGCGAAGGAAAGATCGACAATGGTATTGCCCAGATCGCGTGCCATCTTCCAATTGCCGCACGTGCTGTGAGGGTCAGAAGTGAAGAAAGTGAAATCTACGCGCTCGAACTGTTCCGCGCGAATGCTCTGGATGAAGCTCATTTCATCGCCGAGCGCTTCCAGTCGCCCCAGCGATTCGTCATCGTCAAGGAGTCGGACATCGACCGCGGGGAAATTGCGGTCTTTTAATATTTCCGCCACTTCTTTCCCGCGCAGGGTGGCGGCTCCGACAATCGCGACGCGGTACAAGTTAGTGCCGTGCAGGTCGGCATGGGAGGCGGCGGACTTCGAAGAAGAGCTCATGGAGTCTGAGATGCCTCCCGATACGGCGGCGGTGCAGGAGGATTCTTGCGGCGGAATATCCACTGCAAGCGCCACAGAACGCCTGAAGCCATGTAGAGCAGCGCAATAGCGAACAACACCGGACCCGAGAAAAACCATATCAATGCGACCAGAATGCCGATGAGGACGATAAGCCGAAACGGATGCCGAGAGCGGAAGTTAATATCCTTGAAGCTGTAGAAGCGCCAGGTGCTCACCATCAGGTATGAGATCACGATCACCATCATGAGCCAGCTAAGGCCCGTCCAAGCCGAGAAGATAGGCTGGCCGGAAGAGAAGTGAACCACGGCGGCAATCACACCTGCGCCAGCCGGAATCGGGAGACCGACAAAATATTTCTTGTTCGGACGGCCCGGATTGGAAGGCTGCGGATTTTTCGTGATATTGAAACGCGCCAACCGGCTGGCGCCGGCCATCAGAAACGCAAAACAAAAGACCGAACCAAGTTGCACAATCTTCAACCGCATATCGGGATCGATCGTTCTCGGCAATAAATGGAAGCCCCACATCCAGGCTAGCAGAGCGGGCGCAACCCCGAATGTGACCACGTCGGCGAGCGAGTCCAGTTCTTTACCGAATTCGCTGTCAGTGTGCGTCATGCGCGCGATGCGGCCATCGATTCCGTCGAACAGCACTGCAAATCCGATCGCCTTCGCGGCGAAATCGAGGTGCCATGGTTCGCTGGCGTTGGCCGTGATGGTCTGAAGAATGGCGTAAAAGCCAGCCGCAATATTGGCTGTCGTAAACAGCGACGGCAGAATGTACATGCCCTTGCGCATCTTGCCCCGTGGGCGGTCGGAGTCGCGGCGAGTTGGAGTCTGTTCTTCCATCGTCAGTGGGCCCTCCGCTCTCCCGCGAGAATCGTCTCAGGCGGGGAAGCTACTGGAAGCATTGCCAGAACGGACGCGCCGCCCATTACTTGGTCGCCGACTTTTACCTGAAGATTGGCGTTCCGATCCAGCAAAACATCCACGCGCGATCCGAACTTGATCAGTCCAATCCGCTCACCGCGCGCCACAGTGTCGCCGACCTTGCGGGTGAAGATAATCCGGCGTGCTATCAAGCCAGCAATCTGCTTGAAGATTATGGTCTGGCCTTCTCCCTCAACCGTGACGATGTTCTGCTCGTTCTCTTCCGCAGAATTTGCCGCCATGGCATTGAGGAACTTGCCTCGCTGATAGCGGACATCGCGGATTACACCTGCAATCGGCGATCGATTTACGTGCACATTGAAGACATTGAGAAAAATGCTGATCCGGTTCCACGAAACTTTGCCGGAAGTCACGACCGAGACATCAGTAACCTTGCCGTCAGCAGGTGAGACAACAGCCCCAGGTGTCTGTGGAATATGCCGGTCCGGATCGCGAAAGAACCACAGACAAAAGGCGCCCAGCAGCAATACCGGCAGGGCATAGTAGAGCCATGCCGTCAGCCAGCCGAGCAAGACCGCCGCGACAATGGAACCTAAGCCATAAAAGTAGCCGTCACGAACCATGGGAGTCCATCTGAATTATAGAGCGGCGTCGCCGGAAACTACATAACTGCAATAAAAAAAGGCGCTTAGGCGCGCCTTGCACGAACACATACTTAACTTCGGCAACCTCAACAACACGGTTCCGGCGGCGTCGAGCCGCACAATTTCTATGCCGACTGCCGCTGGAACTGCTGCTCGATATAGAGCATCTGGTCCTTCAGACGCAGCTTCAGCTTCTTGAGCCGGACTTCTTCCAATTTTTCGTCTTCTGTGAGGTACCGCTTGTGAGTGAGGGATTCGAGTCTTTGGGAAAACTGCGAGTGCTCCTGGACCAGCCGCCGGAATTCATCGTGGCCAGCCAGGAGATGGTCTCTCGAAGTCAGCATTCTTGCAGACCTCCTGGGATTGTTACCGTTCGATTAAAAAGGTAGCACAGGCCAAAAACCGGTTCAATGGATTTTCATAGGTATTTTCCACAGTTGCTGGATTTTGGTACGTACTTGAAAACTTGCACAGAAACAAGGGCAGCAACGCAGCTTTGGCCTTTAGGTTGAGTCTTTTACAGGTCGTTGAGTGCGAATCGATTGCTATCCGCTCGATTCCAAACGAAGCTCATATAGCACTGCATCCTCGACCGGCTCCGAGTAATATCCAGGCCGCCGCCAGGTCTCACAAAACCCATGCTTTTCGTACAGACGCAGCGCGGGCAAGTTGGATTCGCGAACCTCTAGCCAAACCGCAGGGCTTCCTTCATTTCGGGCACGGCGCAAGAGTTCGTCCAGAAGACTATCCCCAATTCCGCGCCGGCGGCCGTGTTTGGCGACCACCAAGTTCTCGATCTCCCACACGCCGGCCACTTTTTTCGCGCAAACAAATCCCAAGATTTTTCCTCCATCTCCCGCCACCAGGACAATGCCCGCCTCCACGAGACGTTCGTACTGTTCGCGAGTCCAGTGTGCGGCGCTTGTTGCCTCCCGCTCGATGGCCAGGAGCGCAGGCACGTCGTCCAATACCGCGGCACGAATGGTCACCAACATGAGGGTCCTCAGAGTTTCGGCTTGGAGAAAATCTCAGCATCCGAATGGCGCATGTAGTTGGCTTCAAGATTTTCGGGGAGGACAGTTTCGCCCTGCTGGATGCGCTCCCAACCCAGGCGGGCGATTTCGCCGCTGCGTGGATGGGCGACTTGCGCGACCCGGAATCCTGCATTCCGAACGGCGTCGGCGATGCTTTTGTCGGGAGTTACCACGAGCTGGCTTTTAGACTCGGCGAAAAAATCTTCTTTACATTGCAAGCGTTCGCTATGCATCCGAACGGGCCGTCCAACCTCGTAGTCGCCGACATAGAAATCGCCCCGGCCCGCCTCGAGAACAGAAAAAACACGGCCCTCATTCGCACTGCTGCGCGCGACGACATCGAGCAAAGACACCGCGGCAATCGGCTTGCGAAGGATCTCGGCCAGCGCCTTGATTGCCGCTAGTCCCACCCGTAGTCCGGTGAACGATCCTGGACCCGAGACCACAGCAAATCCGGCGAGATCGCCTTTGGTGGACCCGTGCTTTTCAAGCAGCGATGCAATTTGCGGAACGAGTTGCGCCGAGAAGGTCCCGCCCGCAAGCGCGACTTCCTCAACTATTTCGAGAAGACTTCCTGCCGCAGTCACGCGCGCCAACGCCAGGCTTCCAATCTTGCCGGAGGTATCGACACCCAGCAGCAACATGGCTCACGCCGCCCCGTTGATCGCAGTCTTCTGAAGCGGTTTCAATTCGCCCAGGATGGTGGGAATCAGCTCGGCGATGGTGGGGTGAATATGCACTGCGCGCTGGATCACAGCGTATGGCTTTTTGGCATACATCACATCGAGGACGCAATGGACCGCCTCATCTCCGCCCGGACCGAGCACTGCCGCGCCGAGAATTTCTTTCGTCGCCGCATCTACCATGACCTTCATGAAGCCTTGGGTCTCGCCTTTTTCGATCGCGCGTGCAATCCGCGTCATCGGTCTCTTTCCGAGCAGTACAGTGCGGCCCGAAGAAAGAGCATCGGCCTCGGTCATGCCGGCGCGTCCCAGAGGCGGGTCGATGAACAATCCGTAAGTTGTTATGCGGTCGCTCACGCGCCGTGGATCGTTATCCAACAGGTTCGCCGCGACAATCTCATAGTCGTTGTAGGAGCTGTGCGTGAAAGCGCCCCTGCCATTGCAATCCCCCAGCGCCCAGATTCCGGAAACATTGGTTCGCAGTTGATCGTCCACAACGATGTATCCGTGCTTGTCCGTCGCGACTCCCGCCTTTTCAATGCCGAGATCGTCAGTGTTCGGCCTCCGCCCTACCGCCAGTAACACGTGCGATCCGATGACCTCCGGCGATCCCTGCTCGCAATGGACACCGGCCGCGATGTCATCTGCGCTCTTGCGAAATGCGATGCACTTCGCATTCAGGCGGACTTCAACGCCTTCTTTCTCGATGATCTCCTTGACCGCTTGCGAGATGTCCGGATCCTCGCGTTTGATCAGGCGCGGCGCCATCTCGATGATTGTGACTTCGCTTCCGAAACGCCGGAACATCTGTCCAAACTCCAGCCCGACGTAGCTGCCCCCGACAATCACCAGATGCCGAGGTAGAAAATCGACGTCCATCATCGAGGAGTTGGTGAGGTAGGAAATCTGATTGATTCCGGGCATGTCGGGAACAATCGCGCGACAGCCAACGTTAATAAAAATCTTCGGAGCTGTGAGAAGGTTGCCAGCGACGCTGACCTCGGTGGCCGATTGGAATCTTGCATGGCCCACATGAACTGTAATGTTGGAATTTCCGCGGAGTCCGGCCTCGACGCCACTTGCGGATGCATCAACAATGGCATCTTTTCGTGCCTTGACATTCTTCATGTTCACTGAGATCTCGCCCGCGATGTTGACGCCATACTCCGCTCCGCGCCGGGCGAGGTGGGCGGCATACGCGCTTGCCACCATGGCTTTGGTCGGAGTACACCCCGTATTGACGCAGGTCCCGCCGAATTTGTGCCGCTCGACAAACGCGACCTTCATTCCCGCATTGGCCAGTCGTTTCGCAAGCGAGGGACCCGCCTGTCCTGCGCCGATTACGATTGCGTCGTAACTGCTAGGCATGCGAACCACCTTCCACCAACTCGATGAGCACACCGCCGGCGCTCTGTGGATGCACGAAAATATATCGATGTCCGCCAGCCCCGGTCTTGATCTCATTCGAAACCAATCGCACTCCGTCGGCCTTGAGCCTGGTGACAGCTGCCTCCAGGTCGGGTATGCGCAGGCAGATGTGATGCAGGCCCTCGCCGCGCTTAGCGATAAATTTCGCGATGCTTGAGTCGTCCGCAGTGGCCTCCAATAACTCCAGACGGCTCTCCCCCACGGGAACCATCACCAGACGGACCTTTTCGTGCTCGACAGTCTCTTCCGCAGAGACGTCCATCCCTAACTTCTCGTAAATCGACTTCGCCGCTGCAAGCGACTTCACTGCGATTCCGAGATGGTCGATGCTGAATGTCATCAGTGAACCTTCTTTTCCCTGTGACCTCCGTGTCCTGTATGGTTAAGAAAAGCCTGAACCACAAAGGACACGGAGGTCACAGAGAATGAGGCGAGTCTATTTCCCCGTGCCTCGCACCATCTCCTCCACTAGCGTATACGGATCGCGTTTGTGCTCAGCAACTTCCGCCGCGTACCTTTCCAGACTGCCGCCATCCATCTGCGCCCGCGCTTTCTCGAGCATGGCATCGCGCAGCATTTCGATCAAACGCTGTTGCCAGTTCTCGACGTTCTTCTTGAATGCAAGATTCTCTCTTTTCAGATACGCCTCATAACCGGCGATTGCATCCGCCAATTCTTTTGTTCCTGTGCCCTCGCTGGCGACGGTCTTCACGACGGGCGGCGTCCAACCATCGTTGCGGGTTGCGAGCGATTGCAATGCGCGAATCTCCCGCTCCACACGCTCAGCGCCGTCGCGGTCACTCTTATTGATGACGAAGACGTCGGCAATTTCCATAATCCCAGCCTTGATGGTCTGCACATCATCGCCCATGCCGGGAACTAGAATAACGACCGTCACGTCGGCCAGTCGCACGATATCGACTTCGTCTTGTCCGACGCCGACCGTCTCAATCAGAATGCGATCGCGTCCTGACGCATCGAGCACGGTCGCTACATCCGCTGTGGCTCGCGCCAGGCCGCCCAGTGATCCGCGCGTCGCCATGCTGCGGATGTAAATTCCCGGATCGGCATGATGGTCCTGCATGCGAATGCGGTCACCCAGAATCGCCCCGCCGGTATAAGGACTAGTCGGATCGACCGCGATGATGCCGACCGTCTGGTTCTCTTTACGGTAGTGCTTGGCGAGCTGATCGACCAGCGTGCTCTTGCCCGATCCGGGCGCGCCCGTCAGCCCGATGATGCGCGCCTGGCCGGTGTGCGGGAAGAGCGCTTTGAGAAGCTCCGACGAACCTGCAGCCCGGTTTTCGATTGCCGAAATGGCGCGCGCCAGGGGCAGCGGTGCGCCGGAGCGCAAGCTTTCGATCGCCTGGTGAAGTTTCGGGTTCAAACTGTCAGTGTAAAGCAGGCGGAAGAGGCGGGAAAGCAACTCCCGGGAACCTCGGTCGGCGAACTAATAGCGAACCACACCGCAGCTGGGACACGACCAGCGATCTCCACTCATCATCGGCGTGCTGCAAAATGGGCAGAGTGTATCGGAAGCGGAAGTAATTGCAGCCAATCGCGCCTTTAATGACGGCTCCTTTGGCGTTTTCAGCAAATGCAAAAGCAGGAGAATTGCGCACACCGGCGCGCCGATGCGAAATGCCCAGCTGACCGCCACTGAGTCTGGCGTGACCGGATCCATCCAGAACCCGATACTCAGTCCGATCAGGATCAGGAGGCCAACCCACTTGAAGAAAGGCCGAGTCCGAGGGCTGACATGCGGGTCGTTGCCGCACGCCGCGCAGTACCAATGCTTCCAAAACCCAACCGGCAGAACAGGAACCCAGAAAATGTGTCCCGCGTCAAAAGTGCGAATGCGCACGGAGCGGCGTTCTGCGCCACACGAAAGGCAGAAATCGTTTCGAAATCCTACCGTCTTTGGCCACCAATGATAGGCTCCAGTTACGATAAGCATGAACCCGCCTCGGGCATTCCTAACATCCAATCGCCGTCGGATGTTTTGGCTGATAGAGTCCGATTTTCCCGCCGCCCGGCAAGGAGATCGTAGTCAGACTCCCCCAACGTTCCTCTTTCACCGGACCACCCTGAACCTTCTTCTCGTTCAACAACTCCATGGTGGCCTTCAAGTCGTCACACATGAAATACAGCTCATGCACATCGTTCTTCTCGGAAGGATGGAACGCGGCCTCCGCCGGCGGCAAGGAAAAGATCAACCAGCCATGCCCGGCGTCGACCGAAGAAAATTTGAGAATATCCCGGAAGAACACCCGGTCGGCTTCGGGATCCTTGCTGTAAACGATGATGTGGGCGCCAGTAATCATCGCCGCCCTCAAAATGAGGGGGTGGCCAAAGATCTTATTCCTTCAGCAATTGCCGCGCAATCACCAGCCGCTGAATCTCACTTGTTCCCTCGCCGATCGTGCACAGCTTCACATCACGGTAAAACTTCTCCGCCGGATAATCTTTGATAAACCCGTACCCGCCGTGGATCTGCACACCTTCGTTGGCGCACTTCACCGCGACTTCGCCGGCGTAGAGCTTGGCCATGGACGATTCGAGCGTGGTCTTCATACCGGCATCTTTCATCGCGCCGGCGCGGAGAGTCAGCAGCTTGGCAGCTTCGATTTCGGTCGCCATGTCGGCCAGCTTCCACTGAATCGCCTGGAATTCGCTGATGGCCTTGCCGAACTGTTTGCGCTGCTTGGAGTACTTGAGGGCGGCGTCATACGCCCCTTCCGCCATGCCCAGCGACAACGCTGCAATCGAGATACGCCCGCCGTCGAGCACTCGCATGGCGTCGATGAAACCATTTCCTTCTCCGCCGAGCAGGTTTTCAGTAGGAACGAAACAGTCTTCGAAGATCAATTCCGATGTATCGCTGGCGCGCAGTCCGAGTTTGTTCTCTTTCTTCCCCGGACGAAATCCTTTCATGCCCTTCTCAATGGCAAACGCAGACAACCCGTGCGTATGCGCCGCCCGATCGGTGACCGCCAACACAACGAGTACGTCCGCGTGACTCCCATTCGTAATAAAAGTTTTCGTTCCATTCAGTACCCAGCCACCCTTGGTCTTGGCGGCTGACATGCGAGCGCTGCCCGCATCCGACCCCGACGACGGCTCGGTCAAGCCCCAGGCACCGATGAATTCTCCAGTCGCCAGCTTCGAGACATATTTCTTCTTCTGCGCCTCATTGCCAGCGACAAAAATGTGATTCGAGCAAAGCGAAGTATGCGCCGCCACGATGATGCCGACTGACCCATCCACCCGCGACAACTCTTCGATCGCAGTGATGTACTCAACGTAGCCCATCCCTGCCCCGCCGTACTCGGGCGGAAAGATGATCCCCAACAAGCCGAGCTTGCCCAGTTCCTTGACGATCGCCATCGGAAACTCGCTGGCTTCGTCCCAGGTCATTACATGAGGAGCGATCTCTCGCTCGGCAAACTCGCGCACGCTCTTCTTCAGTTGTAACTGTTCGTCATTCAGCTGGAAGTCCAAAGCTCTCCGCCTAGTCCTCCCCGCCTGCTCTTAAGGATTTGTCATCCCGTTAGAGATCTATCATCCCGAGCGAAGCGAGGGATCTGCAGTCTTTACGATCTGCAGTGCTTTCTGAATTGTCGCTGGAAGCCGCGCGCGGGGACGGCGCAGAATTGGCGCCCAACTATTCATTTAAGCATGGGGACAGGCGATGAGCGAAATGCTCGTACCGACCGGTTGGTACGAAAGTCATGACGACTTCACGACGCGGAGAAGTACGGCTCGCCCGCCGCCAGATGACAATCAGTACGACTAAGACCGCCGCAAGGATGCTCCCGAGAAGTGTATGTTTTCGCGCCGAGAACAGAAGCTCCCTGTGGAGCACTAACGTAAGGCCACTCACGGATTTTCCCGCTTCCACGCTGATCGGTAGCGGACGCCAAAACTTCGAGAGCACACCTGAAAATTGAATATCGGTTTTTTCATCATATTCCCGGGCGGATAGAAAATAACGGCCGCGTGGGACGTACTCAAAGCAAAAAGCACCATCCGGCTTCGACTGCGTGAACCACTCGCGAGGAGGGTAGCCTGGGAGAGGGAAGCCGTCATGTCTCTCCCGTACTAATTGAACAGAATCGCTCACTGGTCTGCCATCGCTCCTAATTACGCGACCACACACGTTCGCCATATGCGCTGCACGGAATTTTGTTCGGTAGGTTTCTTCATCCAATAAATCGTCCGCTGCGGGCGGTTTACCTCGCAAGATTCTAAGGTCCGGTTCGGCATATTCTGTTTGTGACGTATGCGAACACATGTCTGTGTAGAATATGCCCTCTGCGTTTCTAAAGGCATAGATCAAGTAACTTTCGCCAGTCTCGAAGTCGAACCCACAGTCCCCGCCACCCAGCCCAGTTCTCAATTCAAACTTCTCTTGCTTTCGGCCACTAAACACCTCAGTCACTCGAACTGTGACAAGGCGGTAGGTCTGCCAGAACCGAGCACTTGAGTCCGAGCGGATGTCTTGCCGTTCGACAATCCCCTGGAAGACAGCTGCCGTACTGTCGAATTTGGTGTTGTAGGAGGATCTAATCTCTCGGATGGTTTTCCCAGTCGGATGCCCGCGGTCGGCACATTGGCAAGCCACAGAAGGAAGTGATGCGAGCATCGTCCAACAGAGAAGGCGGAAACAACGGGTTTGCACACCATAACTGACACCGGACCCGGTGTTCAAGGCAATGCCTATCTTTGTCCTCTTGCGAAAATCTTCCGCGCCAGCCACACCGGCGCCACAAAAACATGCATGGGACTAGTCAGAAACGCCGGCTTGTTGCCTTCGATCAAGTGTCCCATCCAAGCCAGGGCAAAGGCCGTCGGGATTAAAAAAAGTGCAACGATCCAGTGCCACCAGATCACTATTAGAGAGGAGAAACCGACCGGAATGGCGATCATATGCAGAGCCCGGTTCACAGGATGGTTATGCGCGCCGTCGTAGTGCGAATACAGTCCCATATTTCACCCAGAAGGCTCCCACAGACCGGGTGATTATACCCTTCGGTCGGTTCCCCGCCAATGGGATCAAGGGCCCTTTAGTTGGCGCATTTTCAAGTGCTTCCCTCTACCCGAATCGGGGTATACTGCTACCCATCGGGGTGCCGGTCCTCGAACTCCCCTCGACGACCTTGGGCTACCGTTTTCCTCGCAGATGAGGATCGGTGTGTACCCACATCTCTCCGTAGCTCGGCTTCCTAAATGGATCATCGCGACAACAGGGCCAACGATTCTGATAGCCCGACGATGCCTGGGACCAGTCTGCCGCAAAATCAGGTAGGCGCCGCCGCACAGACGCCGCCCCCCCTTTCTGCAATCCCACCTCAGAGTCCGCTTCCATTGAGCCGCCCATCGGCTCCTTCGTATGCTTCGTCCGTTGCGGCGACCAGCATTACGGCTTTTCTATCGCTTCAGCCTGGCGTTACCTTTGGCGGACGCTACGAGATCCTGAGCGTGCTCGGACAAGGCGGCATGGGCGCCGTCTACCAGGCGCGCGATCGCGAACTCGATCGTTTGATCGCGCTCAAAGTGATCCGCCCGGAATTGGCCACCGACCCGGCAATTCTGCAACGTTTTAAGCAGGAACTGATACTCGCACGAAATATCACGCACAAAAACGTCGTCCGCATTTACGACTTGGGCGAATCCGACGGCATCCGCTTCATCACCATGGAGTACGTCGACGGCGAAGATATGCGCTCCATGCTTCGCAAGCATGGCAAGTTCTCCGCGCAAGATGCGATTCCGATGATCGAGCAAGTCTGCCGCGCGCTCGATTCAGCGCACTCCGAAGGCGTCATTCATCGCGACCTGAAGCCGCAGAACATCATGCGCGACAAGCAGGGGCGTATCGTCGTGATGGATTTCGGCCTTGCCCGTTCGCTGGGCGACTCCGGCATGACTCAGACCGGCGCCATCGTCGGCACCATGGAGTACATGTCTCCCGAGCAGGCTCTGGGCTCGCAACTCGATCAGCGTTCCGACATCTTCAGCGTTGGCCTGATCTTCTACGAACTGCTGACCGGGAAATCTCCGTACCATGCGGATACTGCTATTGCCAGCCTGATGCGGCGCACGCGCGAGGTGGCGAAACCTGCCTCCGACGTTGAGAATACCGTTCCACGTTCTTTGAGCGCGATCGTCAGCCGTTGCCTGGAGCGCGAGCCCGCAAACCGCTATCACTCGGTGGTAGAGCTGCTGCAGCAATTAAAAGCCTGGGAGGCGAACCCCAACATAAGTGCCGATGCGTTATCAAAGATGATTCCGCATCCGATCGTCCATCCGGTGCGCTTTAATCTTGATCTTCCCGGCAAGCTCTGGATGTGGATTGCGGCCGCCATGCTGCTGATTGCGATGGCCGGCGTGGGTGGACGTATGTTGTTGAATCGGCCTGGTGCGCCAATTGCGGTGCAAGGCATTCCACCGCTGAGCAAAGGAAAGTACGTCGCCATCATGCCGTTGAAGCTGGTTGGCGACGAAAAGGCCTTGGGTTATGTTGCGGACGGCATTGACGAAGCGCTTACCGCAAAGCTGTTTCAGTTGAAGGAAATACGACTCTCGTCCTCTGCGAACGTGGACGCGGTGGCGAAGAAGGATTTGCCGCTAACTAAACTCGCCAACGAACTAGGCGCCAATCTGATCGTGCAGGGTATGGTGCAGGGAAGCGGCGAAAAGTTGCGCGTTACACTGCGGCTTGATGATGCCACCGCCGGAAAGACAGTTTGGAGCGAAGAGTTCGCCGGCGTGCCCGGGGACTTGCTTGCGCTCGAAGATCAGATTTATGGCCGCATGGTGGGAGCGCTGGCCCTAAAACCGAGCAACGAGGAACTTGCCCGCACCGGCGCTCATCCCACCGAGAACCTGAAGGCCTACGACCTCTACTTGCAGGGACGCAACCTGCTCCGAAACAGTCACGATGCCGCCGGCGTCGGGCAGGCCATTACGCTCTTCGAGCAGGCTATTGAGAAGGATTCCAATTTTGCCCTCGCCTACGCCGGACTGGCGGATGCCAATCTCCACAATTATGGCGAAACCAAGGACAGTATTTGGGCGCAAAAAGCAGTTCTCGCTGCGCAGCAAGCCGAGCGTCTCTCGAATACCGCGCCTGAAGTACTCCTCTCTCTTGGCGCTGTCTATACGACAACCGGAAGGAATGCGCAGGCCGTCGCCGAGTTGAAAAAGGCACTCGCTCTTGCTCCCAACTCCGATGAAGCCTATCGCCGTCTGGGCGATGCCTACAGCGCCGCGGGGCAGACCAAAGACTCAATCGCCGCTTACCAGAGCGCGGTCGCAGCTAATCCCTATTTTTGGATGAACCATAACGCGCTCGGCGGCGCGTACCTGAAAGACGGCGATAATGCTAAAGCGCTCCCTGCCTTCCAGAAAGTTACGGAACTCGCCAGCGACAACCCAATGGGTTACGAGAACATTGGCGACACCTACATTCGAAATGGGCAATGGGGCGAGGCCATCCCGCAATTCCAAAAGGCGCTCTCTCTCGCGCCCTCGGCCTTTACCTATTCGAACCTGGGCACAGCTTATTTCTTTCTGAAAAAGTACGACGAGTCGACTGCCATGTTCGAAAAGGCAGTCGAAATGTCTCCCAACGACGAGCAACTACTCGGGAATCTCGGTGACGCTTATCGCTGGTCGGGCCACTCCGACAAAGCGGTTGTGGCCTACGACAAAGCTATCTCTCGCGCGTTCCAGGAACTGCAAGTGAATCCGCGATCGGCGAGCACAATGGGCGACTTGGCTGTTTACTATGCCAAGAAGGGCGACGCACGCAACGCGCTCCAGTACATTCAGCAGGCCCGATCGATTAATTCCGAGGATCTGCAACTAACGTATTCGGAAGCGATGGTCAAGGCGCTTGTAGGAAAGCCGGAAGATGCTTTGAAGCCCCTGCGGTTGGCACTACAGAAGGGATATCCTGCGCAGGAGGCCTGGAACGACCCCGAGCTTCAGAAGCTCCAGGCCCTGCCACAGTTCGCACAGCTGGTGAAGGAATTCACCCCTAAAACAACTAAGCCTTAAGCAAATTCTTCCAGCGCTTGCGGCGCGAGATAATCGCTCCGACACCGGTCATCATCAAGGCAATCGTTCCCGGTTCCGGAGCCGAACTCGCATGTCCAGTGAAGCTCAGCCCACCCGGCCAGCAATTCTTGTCCACACACGCGAAACCGATCAAGAAACTTGAACCGTTCGGAATCCCCGCGTGAGGATTGTGGCCCTTGATACCGGCCAGAAGAATCTGCACAGATCCGTTTTCCAGAGTTGTGACAGTGCAGCTCAGGAACAAGCTCTGTTGGCAACTGACCGCTGCCGCAGGTACGCCGGTTTCAATCAGCTTCAACGAAGTCCAGTTTTTGCCGGATGCGTTCGTGAAAAACAGATTGCCCGTACCATGCTTGGGAGTGCTGAACTCAAAGTTCATTCCAACGTTTGTGCAGCCCGCTTCAGGGCAATGCGATAGCGGCCCAAGTCCGCCGCTCACGCCGCGGATAATGATCTTAGGGTCAGCGATGCCGTCCGCAAAAGCCAAACCGGTACACAGAAGCGCAAGGGAAATGAGCAAACAGAGGCGTGATATTTTCATGGGATTTCCTTATTTTCTTGTTGCTAAATTGTCGCCGGAAAGCTGCCTACTCCGGCCACAGGGGAGTGGAAGCGAGGTTAGCGGCTTCATCAGTGCGGGTCAAGCACAAATAAAGAAAAACTTGAGGAAATTATTAGTGCATTGCAAACTCTTGCGCATCTACGGCAAGCCGGGCGTCGGAGTGTGCAAAGTGGTGCAACTTCTCCAAGCGCCCTCACTGGAAATTTCGGATAAGAATGACGTCGCTGCTCTGATTTCCTCTTGTTAGCAGCAATTGCTTGCCATCGCGCGACCACGCGAAATCGAAGATGCGACCGGATGAAAAGTTGGTGATCTGGCGCGGCTCTTCCCCGGTCAGTGGCTGCTCCCACAGGT
>Ga0209488_10001639_pt1 | contig 19067 bp, 22 predicted proteins | sample Rivendell_Oct201_8_FD_188349 | JGI IMG/M metagenome (GOLD analysis project Ga0209488, IMG submission 188349) | Vadose zone soil microbial communities from the Eel River Critical Zone Observatory, Northern California, USA -... | ecosystem: Environmental > Terrestrial > Soil > Vadose zone >...
CCCCCCCCCCTAAAAAAAAAAACAACCCCTGCAATATCTCGCTCGGACGCTATATGCAGTCTGTTTCAGCTCCCAGTTTTCTTCCTTGGCGCGCGCGGACTCTGGAAAGGTACGTTTCGTTGGGCTTTTGCGTATCGTAGACCAACCCCCATTTTTTTTCAGATTCGCCGGGAATATACGGCCTCCTCGTGCTGTACGGTGCATCTACCGCTACGACCACCCTTGCGTGCCTCGTCGCCATCATCGATACCCCTTTGACGTCCGCCATAACTGTCTCGCAAAAGATCATCTCTATTTCCCCTCAGCAACGCGTCTTGCTTCTCTCTAGCTACCTTCCGTTTTTCATCATTCCGTTATGCATTGCTATCGATATGACTCTCCGGCTACAGAATTTAGCATCTGTGGGTATTCGTGCACTGGAGAGTTCAAAGTACAAGTAACGAAACCTAGCCCTGCTTATCTACATATGCTATCGTTTCGTCATTTCTATTATTTTTTCTAGGATTCCCGTAAAATGAGATCCACGTTTCCCGAGCACTGGTTAGGGAAGTCTACCATCATTTTCATTGCTCGACGATCATAAGAAAATAGCAGTTTCGCATACTGAATCAACGCTGGTGATATAGTTATCTTCGGCAGGTGTTACTCCAACGCAGCTCCACGCCTCCGCTTCGCCTTCACCCACCAGTACCTTACCAGGAGGAGAAAGAGAGCTAGAACCCACAGAACAAGCACCATGACCACCGCGAAAGCTGTGAGTTTTCCTCTGTCCAAATTATTATGCGGGAGCGTGACATTCATCGAGACAACTCCTATAATCACCATCCATGACTCGACCAGGACACGAATAAGCATAGCGTATACGTACCGATAATCACAGATGACGGCACCACCGCCATGGTGACAACGGAGAGTATAAAAGCTGCAACGCTGCCCTTTGCTTGGGCACGCAACCAGTCGATGCGCAAACTCTGTAGGTATATCGGGTGCGACTCGCTCAACATCCGTTCATAGTGCGCCAAGGACTGTTGTAATGTAAGGATATGGTCTACAGCGCCACGTTTAATTCATATACTCCGGGTCCTCTCTCGGTCTCACCTTGGACATCGCCAAAGTAGATGGCGACTTCCGAGTCGTCACTGGCAGCGGGGCCATCCGAGGCCAGTAACCGCTTACGGATCGCGGCGACGACTTCCGGTTTGGTTGCCAACACACGTGCCACAGACGTGGCCAACTGCCTCGTCCGTGCTATGCGGTGGAGACCATAGGTGGCGCGCGAGAAGCTCGGCTCGACGTTTCCAGGCTTGTTTCGTTTAGAAAAGCCGATCAGGCGAGAAAACGCCCGCCGCAAGCGCCGCCACATGAGACTGCAGGTCAACCTGGGAAGCGAGAACTTGGTCTTGGTTGTTTTGATGGAAGCCATGTCTCGGGAAAAGGCGCGCTTGTCGTCAACGAACGAGGATACGGAGATGGATTTCTCCGTAGTTGTCAGGGTCCGCAGTGGCCGCGCATTGGACAAGGGGTTGGCCTCCCCAGCTGGTAGGATCCGCAGTGCCCGTGCACTCGTTGAAGGGATGGGTGTGACGGTGGACGCCGGGCTATCCTCGTTATATACGGCATTTTCGATGGTCATGACGTGTTCCTCAATCTCTTCCACGACAGGGAAGAACGAATCGACGACCGAGTCGAGTATTCCATGAGCGATCCAAGCTGAGGGCGGCATGAGGTGTCAGAACGGAGAATAAAGAGGACGTTGACATACCAGACGACCTGCGAGCGGTTTGTTCTACGGTTTGGAGCTTTCCACGAACACGATTGAGATGCTCTACACCACGTCAGCAATGCGCATACATGCTGGCAGAAGGACTTACCAGAGATGTTTGAAAAATGGAACTATAATATTATCAGTAAGAGTGGTATCGGTAGATGCACGACCACAACTCACCGTGCATATACCATCTCGGAATACGACGAGGTATATACAAATCTCATTTGCAACACCAAGCTGGGAAAGGCCAGACGTTAGACTGGCGCCATCAAGCAGCCCCTGCGGTGTCGAGTACTCGACCGCACGAAAGACGATAAAATAATAACCGAGCATGGGAAACAACTCGAGTTTCTCGCGTGGCTCCTGCTGTAGGATGTCCTCAAGGGTGAGAGGGTGAAGATGTAGCAACTGCGCCTCGAGTTAACTCAACCGTCAAGAGAAGGAATGAAGAGCTGCTTACCCTGCCCAACGTCTTCATATCTTCCCATGACGGGCTTGCAACATCAAGCCACCAAGCTTGCGGCGACGTTCCCGCGACAGGATCTCCCTGTGTCAACGCGGTTTGCAGTGGGTATGGCAGTGGTCTGGTAGTGGGGACCTTATCCTTCCCCTTTGCCATCGTTAGCGATGGTACCTCGAGAGTATCAGCACGAGATGCGCGCAAATTGCGTGCTTCCTCTTCAGAGTGACCGTGCGAGTGATGATGGCGGTGCGATCGATGAGGGTGGTCGAGCTCAACTCTCGGCAGGCGCCCTCGGTGTCGGGGACGACGGGCTTTACCCGGTTTTCGTAATACGTGATGTAAATGCGGGAGGATGACGTCCAACGAGAGCCCGCGCACAAGCTGTCGTTCCTCTTTGATAAAATCGTCATCCTGAGGCGGATATAAAGGGGGACAATACAAATTGAACTCGCGAGGAATGGCACGTCGCGTGAGCTCGCGGGCCCGCATACGCGCGGCAACTGCTCGCTCAGATTGCTCACGTTGCTGTAGATCCGCGAGGCTGGGGGGCCGACGCCTGCGTCGGGATGACTTTGACTTGTTGGCCGTGCGGAAGGACGAGTGGGAGGTGTCCGAGGAAGAGCTCGAGTTTGTGGAAGACGAGTCTGCCCAGTTATTGCGCGCCCAGCGAGTGATCGCTCGCTCCAAGCGAGTTGCAAGGGCACCGAAACGTCCACCAGCTAGACTGGTGGAGTCCGAAGACACGGAGGAAAACGATTTCTGGGAAGTTGCAGACCCCTGGTCTGATGTTTGGGGTCTTTCACCACGGAAGATGTCATCTGGATCGACATTAGAAATAATGATATTGGGGGGTGAGTCTTGGAGAGAAGACTGAGGGTCCATAATGGGCTCAGGAGGGTATTGAAGGAAAAGGGGGGCCTGCAAAGAGGCAAAGTCGGATTGGTAGGTGGCAAGGTGAGGCCATGAGGAAGAAAAAAAAGAAAAAGTGACGGAATGGAGGTTTTTTTTAGTTAGCAAATCAGGGCTTCACACGTGCTCCGAGATGGCATCGAGAAGTTATTGCTCATACTGTACAGCCATCAAGTCTCTATCTGCGTGTAAACGAAGAAAAATTTTAACTTAACAACATAGCGAGCAACATAGTAGTACAACATGCCATAAGAAACGCAAAACCCAAGAGGAAAAAGAAACTGCGATATTACCGGCGGAACAGCAATCTGTCCTCGCGCTCGCGCATTGCATGGTTCTGCGACGGATCATTCACGTCATCACGTGGTTTCTGGGCACCCATGGTCAGTAATGACCCAATTGCCATAGCATCTCTCGCGTGAGCGTGAGGGGAATGATCAACCGAGCCACTACGCGACGAATATTCCGATGATGGTCTAGGGGGTGGCGAAGGAGTGAAGGAGCTCGGAACGGAGCGATATGTGGAAGGCGGGGACTCCGAAGTCCGAACGCGCTTGTGCGGATGCGCGGGAGTGGGACGTTGACTCAGCCCGTCATTTTGGTGGTGGTGGGGGAGATGCGGTATGGGCGCAGCCGCAGGAGATGAAACTGGGGACTGATTAGCGCCATTCGGGAATGGGAACGGAACTCCAGCTGGATCCAAATCAGGAGGATACGGCGTTTCTTGCATCTGCCTCGAGGATATCTGATAGTATTCGAGCATGGAGCGATGGAGAGATGCGACGGATGCTATCCTCTATAGAGTATAATACGTACAGATGGTTAAGCGATGTGAAGAGGGGTCCACAAACGTTCATACCTGGTCCTCGGCGCTCTTGGCATGCAGCATGGCCATCAACATCTCGCGGTCGCCATCCCCACGCGAGCGGTACGCTCCTAGGATTTCACGGAGGGTTGGCGGCGGAGGCTTAAAAGGTAAGGTAGTGATGAGCTTGATGAAACGGAAGAGGAAGAGAGCGAGGGATGGACACCTGATCAAGAACTTGCCATGTAGAAGCAAGGAGAGATTTTGAAGAGCGAGGGGGAAGATGGTCGGCGACGGTGTGAGAATCGGAGGGATGAGGAACGGGAGCGATAGATGTCATGTAAAAGGGTAAAAGGGCGTGGCGGCGAGCAACGAGAGAGCAAGCCAGCCAAGAGTCTTTTGAGCAATACCCAAGCCTTCGCCCATCCGTGTGCCAAGTATATTTAGAAATGCCAAGCCAAAGCCGTGCTATTTTTTGCCTGCGATGAGATTCAGAGAACTTCCCATCACAGTGTCATCTGTCCGCTCCACGCATCATGCCACGCCAGTTCTCGTTCGAATATTCTTCGCCACCTAGCCGAGAGAGACGAGAGACGTGTTGGGAGGATGAAGGCTGAGCAAGAGAGGACATTTTTATCAACCAGGAACTATTTTTGTCACATTGGCTTGGCATAGATATATTCTTACGGAATAAGCGCTCTCACAGACATCTGACATCATCATACTCGCACCCCTCTATCTCTCTCCTCTCACTACCAACAACATGCTCTTACTCACTCGGCGCTCTCTATTCTCTCTCCGCACCTTCAGCACTGCTACTCCTGCCCGCACCTCGCAGACGGCGTTCCCTTTCCTTCCTGTTAATACCCTCGCCGTCAAACCCGACCGTAATAAAGGCATCACGGAGATCCGTGGACCATACTATCATCCCGTCACTCGTACCTATCTCGACGAGCTCTTGTCTGATTGGGGCGAATATGTCGACGGAATCAAATTTGCGGGCGGCTCATTTTCTCTCATGCCCGAAAAGAGGCTGCGTGACCTGATCGAGGTCGCTCACAAGCACGGTGCGCTCGGCTTTATTTTTGTCTCTCATATCACCACCCGACGTTTCCCTTGCCGACGAGATCTGCCGTATCAGACTGCTACGTTAGTACTGGAGGCTATGTCGAACGCGTCTTGGCTGCCTCTGCCGGAAACAAGGGCGTCCTCACCAAGTACCTCCGCAAGTGCAAGGACCTTGGCTTTGACGTGCTCGAACTCTCCTCCGGCTTCTTGTCCATCCCCACTGATGACTGGGCTTCACTCGTTCAGCTCACTGCGTCCCATGGCCTGAAACCCAAGCCCGAAGTGGGCATTCAGTTAGCGGATCACACGCAAATACCGCATGTTCATACTCCCTGACACCTTTTTGTCGATAGATGGGGCGCCGGAGGTGACGCGTCTGTCGAAGAACTCGAGTCAGCCGGGTCTAGAGACCCAAAGTGGTTGATCGATCGCGCAAATACCTTTCTCCAGGCCGGCGCGTATGTGCGTCCGAATTCCTGAGAGAATGATAGATGTGTCAGTGATAAACCTGGGCTTGGGCAGATGATCATGATCGAAAGCGAAGGGATCACAGAGAACGTTCGTTCTTGGCGGACAGACGTGATCTCGGCCATCAACGCTGCACTTCCCAATGATAAAGTAATGTAAGCTTTTTTACATGCCCCCTTGTTCGTCTTTGAGCGCGCCCTTATGGCACATTTCGGCTGCCGTCCATCAAGGTTCGAAGCTGCTGATCCGGAAGGTACCACCCCCGCTTTCTTGTGCACACAGAGACCACTCATTGGCGCACCCTTCCAGTCTTTGCATATCACATCCAGAACCAGGGTGCGCATGCCAACCTTTTTGTTGATCACAGCCAAATCGTGCAGCTGGCCTGTCTGCGCCGAGGCATCTGGGGTACAGGGTCCACTTTTGGACGGATCGTTACGTTCCAGACGTGAGCGCCCCGGAGCTTGCGACAAAACGTGATCTTAGAGGGTTTCCAATCGGAAATGCCAAGAAGCGAACCAACACGCGGGCTTTCCATATCTATATACGTATGGCGCCTGGACCCCATGTACAAACTTGCCTGTCTGTTTCCCGAATTCAGAATTCAGAATATGCCTTGTTTCATTAGTTGGAAGTCTTGCTGGATGACGTCACCCAAATTATCAGACGCGAGCAGAAGAGAAGTGAGCCGGCGTCAACTCTGGTCACCCGCGCGCGTCTCTATGACCGATGGACCGGGATACGAGAGCGCCGAGAAACCGTTCAAGCTTATTTCCTCGCTTTTGAATTATTCAAACCGTTAAGGCTACGGGGCGCTTGACAGGACCGCCCGCCCGGATTTCTCATCTGTGCGGTCGCAATGTCGGTCATCAATACAATCTCTCTCCTGCGCCTCTGATAGCCGTTGTGAGCGCGCAAACGTGGGGATGACACCCTTCTTGAACGCTGACAGACTTGAACGTGCAGGCTCGTCGAAACGAGTGTGCGGCACTGGGTTGTACCGTCTTACCCTCGGGGAGTAGCCCTGCCGCAGCTACAGCACCTCACGCGAGCCAGTAACATCTATCGGCGCTCCTTCGTTGAGCCGGCGCTCGACATTTGAATTTACAAAAACCCTCGGTGGCCGTACAGGAGTGCTGACGTGCAGGGGTCCGAGTAACCCGAGCCAATCGATCTAGAAGACGGAAGCAGATCAAAGCAGAAATACCAAACCAAACCAATGTCCCCTTGAGTTGAGGTAAACACTGCATTCTCTCCATTCCAAGATCGTAAGCTTGCATTGCGATTTTGGCGCTGATAGCTCCATACGTTAGTCTCACAATTAATGGCCATTACGATATGGCCGTGAGTGAATCAGAAAGGATATCACTTTCAAACGTACCTGGAGGAGAGCTCATCCCTATCTCCGTGGCAAGACCGTGCGTTAACACGGCACAGGACAAGTAGCCGGTAAAGGGAAAACACGTATTTGCATCTTGGTTCTCACCAAAGACCGTTACCCCAATTCTGTTCCACCCCACAATCAGAAACGACTGACCGAAAACCGCGTTACTGTTAAAAAAAATTTCAGTGCCGGTACCCACAACGGGGTATTATCCTACACGGTCGGGCCGGGAGACAGTAGAACCATCAGCACGGCAGGGGAGGGGGGTAAGGGGTTCGCACAAACTTGTACGTAAACTGCGTTTAAAATTAAGTAGCGTTCAAAAAAAGACGGAGGTGTGGAGAAGCCACCTGTAAGGCGTTGCGGAGCCGCCGAAATGCGGGCAAGCCTGCAAACTCAGTCGATCTGACCGGCAGCAAAAGCTTGAAACCCAAGTCTAGAACCTTATACAATTACCGGCTCAGTCTGCAAAAACACGGCATGCCTGGTGCCTCCTCCGCACGTCCTCGACTCAGTTGGCAAGGCAAGACCGAAAAAGGACTTGTGGAGCATTGCTCCCTCATAAGGAACAGGGTGCACATACGGTGGTCGGCAAGGCTGTGCCTTGGGCTGTCAATACTAGGCCGAATTCGCCGCCTACCATTTCAGACTGAGACTGAGCGTCACAATTTTACCTTTTGATTGGCAAAAATTTGAATGTCAGAAGCAACGAGACGCGCAATAGAGGGCACGGCTGTCCCTGAAAAAGCGAGTTGAGGGTGAGAGCGACCAGAATGGTAAATCTGCGGAACTACTCAGATTCTGAGGCCAGGTTTCGGTTCAGAAAGTTCTTACATTAGCCAGATTTAGGGACGGCTGTAGGACGTATTAGCAAATAATACCGGGATGACGTCCAGCAGAATTACTCTGATCAGCCTCTGGATTCGAATGGTGGATTCGATGGAATATGGACTAGTACACGCAGCACATGACTGACATGGAAATGTGGTTCCAAAGTTGATTGTCGTTTCTTTCTTTGTGATAATCGCTATCTAAGGGGTGACGTAAGAATTCAGGTCGCAGCTCCTGCGTAGGTTGTTGGGATTGTCGGATTGGGCAGATGCAGAGGAGAGTCGTGTGTGACAGTCTGAAAATAACGACAATGTCAGAGAATCGTCTGATATTGAGACCGACATACACGATCAAATCGGGCAAGGTTAACTTGTAGGTTACCACATGGGTCGAAGTGAGCGGAGGGTGCAAAAAATTTCACAATTCCTCCAGGGACTCAGGTTCTAGTTCTGGTGCAGGATTCCGGTGACAATGGACGCTAGCGTTGCATATTCTGCGCATATACATGTCAGAGTACCTGAGACCTGAAACTTAGCGAAGAAACACGGGTAAGAAGGAATTCATGGACAGCAAGTCCGAAGATGTCAGAAATATCTGTCCTTCGAGAAGAGGGAACATGTTCATGTGCTCCGGCTCCAGAAGGGACAAACCTTCTTCTGATGCCCTCAAGAAATAGGGAAAGGATCAAAACGGTCGGTTGAAGATGTGTCATGGCGTACGATCCCCGCACAAGATCATGTCACGTGTACAAGGCTTTATGTACGGGCACGGGCAACGCTAACACACCGCCCTTTCAGCTTTCAGTAGAGATGCGAGTCCAAGAGGAATGATATGTCATTATAGCACGTGTCCCGAGTGCCTACAAGGCTGTATCCGATGCCTAATAAAAGACAATTCTGGATAGAATAAGTACAGAGAGATTACAGTGAGTGCGGCTGACAACCTGGTCGGGTCCACGCAGAAGACCTTCGAAGAGTGTGACGGTCTACACCAGAGTTCCTTCATTCTCTTCGACCGTTGAAGAGTTTCTAACGGGGTCTGGATTGCCGCATTCAACCCATCATCCATGTGTAGACGTGAAATAGAACATACCGAAATAGGGGTGAGCCTGGGCCTCACGAGCGGTCAGTCGGTCCTGATGGTCGTAGCGGAGAAGCTTGTCCAGGAAATCGATAGCTTCGTTCGTGATATAGCGCTGGTTCTCGGAGGTAATGAAACGAGTCCACGGTTTCCTTTGGTACCTGCGAGACCGAATGGATTAAAAAGTGGTGCCCTAGAATCGAATGACTCTCACTCGCCTTCCCAAGATTTCGTCGTATTGTGCATCAAGCTCGATATCATACTTTTCAAGGTATGCGTATAGCTCGTCCGTTCCCAGGACTTTGGTGATTTTCACAAGCTGGTCGTAGTTGTCGTGACCATGGAAGAACGGCTCTTTTCTGAAAATCTGTAAATGGATACATTGGTGGGATTAATGCGCCAGGCAGGGGCTGACGTACCATCGATGCAAACATGCAACCAAAGCTCCACATGTCCAGACTGTAGTCATATTCCTGGAAGTCTACCAGTAACTCCGGTCCTTTGAAGTAGCGTGATGCCACCCGAACATTGTATTGAGTCCGCGGATGATAGAACTCGGCCAAGCCCCAATCTATAAGTCGTAGCTAGAGCACACGTAGGTTATAAGCAAGGAGGGCGGTGTGATACGAGAAGTTACCATACCTTGCGCCGTTCGTGGTCAATCATGACGTTGTGCGGCTTCACGTCACGATGCATGATACCTTTGGAATGACAGAAATCCAATGCCTACCGGAATCAGAGACAAGGAGACAGATGGGTAAAAGGATCATACACACCTTCAAGAGCTCCAACATGTAGAATCTAACGTCCATATCGCTGAATCGAGGATAGAGAACCTTAAAGTCGATGTTGTTGACGTATTCTGTGATAAGACTGGGAATCTTTGACAACGGGTCCCGCACGACATCAAGTAAAGCGACAATATTTGGTCCACCGGCGAGATTTTGCAAGATTTTTATTTCACGTTTGATTTTCTTCTTCTTGACGGGTTTTAGTACTTTGATAATGCACTTTTCGTCATTTGCGATGTTGATCCCCTCGAACACCTGAGGGAGATTCGAGTTGGTAGACGACAATAGGTAGAAGAAAACGAACCTCGGAGTACTTTCCACGTCCCACCTTCCGCACGATTTCATAGTGGTCTTGAGATCCCCATTGTACTTGCAAGTTGTCTGGAATGGCTAAGAAACGGTGCAGGCTGAACGAAACAGATCGCTGCAGGCTCACCATACTCATGCCACGACGGGCCAAGCTTCGCATTCACATCCGCATAAATCCGGGCTACCGAAGTGGCCGCTACACGACCCATCGTGGACCAAACGTGAGGAACGTGTTCGGAGCAAAGACCACCACGGAGGGTAACTTTGGGTAAAGTTATCCCACGCTGTTACCTTTTCTGTCCGAGAGCGCGCAACCGCTTAACCCACACTTTGAAAGATGACCCGTCCTCCCAAACATTGGCCCACCCACGTTCAGCACTTGACCGTTCCTAAATTTCACTCTTCAGTCTCGGCTGATGCCATCTCATTTCTGAAAGGGGGCAGTTCAACGAGGAGCTCACTGCCACCAGCCCCACCCTCTCTTGGTGTGATCCGTCCGATCACACACCCTTCACACCCTGCGCATGGGCAGCACGGTTTATTCGCGGCTAGTAAAATCCCCCCGCAGACTCTCATCGTCGAGTATATCGGGGAGGTACACTCCGACGATCGACCAACCTCGGACTATGATATCTCGCTCTACCGCTTCCGACATGAAAGCGTTGGGGTGGACGCCACGGTGATGGGAAACGAGGCTCGATTCGTGAATGACTACCGTGGCATCCGACCTAAGCCAAACGCTCAGTTTTTAGATCGGTGGACTGCTGGTGGTGACCTTAGAATGTGTATCTGGAGTCTCTCTGGGGGAATACGAAAGGGTGACGAAATTGTGGTATCGTACGGCAAGGCCTGGTGGGCGGCCAGGTCTCTGTCTTAACTCGGATGGTGTCCGCGGACACGTATCGTAGTGATTAGAGATCGGAATATTCTTCGGACACATTCATCTTTTGCTTCCAGAGATATTACATTACCGTCGTAAACTTAAAATAAGGGATAGACCTCGAAACTTTTAAGAGACGCCATGGGAATCAATATCGGAGTGGCGATACATTGAGTTCTGGGCTTTGGGAAGCGAGAGGCAGTAAATGAGGCGGGCGAGGGCGTAATCGCCTCACGCCACGCCTCACAAACTGGGGTGGCAGCCTGTTAGATGTGCCGGTGCACGATCGACGACAATTTATGGAAAGCCGGTAACCAGAGTGCCCTATCCGGGGTAGCTCTCGGAATGGTTCATAGAATGTCATGGCCGACAGCTCCGACGTTGATGAAACGGCGTTCTGCTATGCACAAGTTGCGCCGACTAAGAATGCAAAAACTTGGTGTATTAATGGACGAGATGAAAACCTCATGGCGTGCGCTAGCGGGGACAAGTCGCCGGGAATCCGACGGTGCGGAAGATATATACAGAGGCCAAAGAGGGAGGTACGATAGTACTAGGTGGCGATGTATGAACGAGAGAATGGCGACGTGCGATGAGCCGGAAAGGAGCAAGCCGCGGAGGCACCAGGATGCACGTGACAATGACAAAATAATTAAGATTTTACACTGACAAACAATGCCAAACAAACGCGACTCACGCGCCTCGTCGTCCCTCCATCAAGTCCGTGTATGCGTATGGTGTCCCTCCGCTTCCCTTCTCAAGGGGTTCATTCCTTTATCTCATATTACTCATGTACTCGCTCTCCAATAAACCCTTTATCTATGAGGCGCTTATTTTCCCTCTATCACACACGGGGCGTGAAACTGCCAATTTGCGCCCGCTCCCAATTCAGCCAGGTAAACTTTCCGCCCTAAACCTTGATTCATGTGATACCATCTCATGCGCGTGCTCTCATAGCGTTTTTTTCATGCATCTAGACCCTCATATGCTCCAAAAGATCCCTACCAAGTCCTTGGCCTGAGCAGGGACGCGACCCCCGCTGAAATCAAGAAGGTCTACTTTTCGGTGCGGTGACCGCCTTGTTCTTCACATGTACTTTTCATTTTGACTTGCCAACTTAGCTAGCTCGCAAATACCATCCAGACACGAACCCCGACAAGAATGCACAGGACAAATTTGTTGAAATTCAAGAGGCATATGATGTGTGTCAGTGATCGTAGTAGTTGCCGCCTCCGTACTGACCGGCCCGCCCTAGATCTTGAAAGATGAGAAGAAGAGGGCGGCGTTCGATCAGTATGGTGCAGCCTCTCAACAGCCCGGGTTCGACCCAGATGCGTTTGCGCGGAATCCTTTCGCAGGCGCCGGCGGCTTTGGGTCCGCATTTGGGCGCGGTGGTGGACAATCTGATCTCTTTGATCAACTCTTTGGAGCACTAGGAGGGAGGGGCCGCGGAGGTCCTTCTGCTTTTACTCAGAATGTTAAGGGTGCAGATATTGAAGCTAGCATTGGAGTGAGCTTCATGGAAGCCGCCAAGGGCACCTCACGGACTATCAAAGTAAACCCTGTGGTCGATTGCGGAGCATGTACTGGAACCGGGCTCAAAGCGGGGTCTCAACGCTCAAAGTGCCCTACATGTAACGGTTCAGGCACTAGGACATTCGTGATTGACAGCGGATTTCAGATGGCGAGCACGTGTCCGACTTGCCAAGGTGTTGGAACGATTATACCCCGCGGACACCACTGCCGGGAGTGTGATGGCATTGGTAAAGTAAGGGGTCGAAAAAGTGTCAAAGTCGATATACCTGCAGGTTAGTCTGGTTCTCGTAAGCTCTCGCAATTCTGATCACGGCATTAACCACTATAGGAATCGAGGATGGCATGACCATTCGAGTCCCTAACGTTGGCGATGCCCCTGATCGTGGCAAGGGACCTGCAGGCGACCTCCTCGTGCGCGTGAATGTCGCAGCTTCAAGGGTATTCAGGAGGCAAGGCTCCAATATATACCACGATGCTCGCATACCCCTTCATACCGCATTACTCGGAGGCAGAGTCCGTGTGCCAACCTTGGACGGGGACGTAGACGTTCGGGTTCCTGGTGGTACACAACAGGGGCAGGAAATGGTGCTAAAAAATCATGGGATGCCACCGGTATTCGAGGGAGAAAAGGGTGACCTGTTCGTAACGTTCACGGTGCAAATTCCAAGGCAAGTGGTGTGTCAGAGAGCGGCCTCATTGTTGTTCCTAAATCAAACTGTCAGATCTCTGACGGATCGTCAACGAGAAATTCTTCAAGAGTACGCTGATGACGTGGAAGGAAAGAAGTCGGAGAGCGGCAAGGCTGAAGCATTCTCGACGGATTCCACGCATGCGCCGCTCAGTGCTGACAACGGTACGATTTCTTCAGACTCGCCGCCACCGGACGACAATTGGTTGTCCCGCGTGCGTCGGAAAATCCGAGAGCTTACGGGGGAATGATTATGCACAGGTAACGAAGAGACGCGGGAAAAGAGGAGGGCTACTACTGGGGGATAGAGGGAGATAAGATTTTAAAAAATAATTAATTTTTTGATAATAAAAAAATAATTGCCACAAAGCTGGGACTGCGCTCTCTCGGAGAGTTAAGAAGGGTGAAAATGCGCATTGTACCCACACTTACACTCGACCTTCCCGATCTCACCTCCGGGGTGTGGGCGGCCGCCCCTGCTGCGTGTTTCTTTACGTCTACATCTCTCGAAGCATTTGACGATCTCAACTTGCGGTTCGGCTCTCGACCCTGCTGTTGGCGCTTCCCCTCTCGTTCTGCCAACCACCCGTGGCAGCCGCCGCTATGAATCTCATGAATCTAAGGAGGAAAACAAAGCTTCTGCCTTTCTCGGTCAGAAGTCTCCATTTGCCACCTCGCCGTCAACCATTTTTTCTCATTGGGCCCGTACCTCGTTCCGAGTCGTTACCTCCAAGCGCGCTTTGTCTTTCTATCTCCAGTATTCGATGAATCCATGCATCTCCAATACAGATCGAATATACGTACTTGCCCTCATTGGTGACAACGAGCTTAGTGCTGTTTTGGTCATAGCAGATCATCTCCCGCGCTCTGCTATCTCCAATGCAAAGAATTCCTTAGCTATTTCGTTGAGTTTAATTCCTCTCAACACCGAATACCTGAATAGAGACCCCCCCGTACTTATAAAACGCTCGTGGCGATGAGCAATGTATCCCCAGTCTTGGAGTCGCTCCCAGGGTATAGATCCCCACTCACCTCACCCACTTCGAACTATCTATGTTTTGTCTTCGCTGGCCTTCCCCCCCAGCAACGGGCGACGATGGCAGTCGTCCCGCGTCCATAGTGTCAGACTGCAAGTGCGAGGCGGAATGTCCATCTCCCACTGCATCCAGCGCGGCATCTTCCACCGTCCGTCTTCCCGAAGACGCGACCAAAAATCAGTCCCTCACCTACCATGTTGAGGAGAAGGGTGCAGCCAAATACCTTATTAACTTGCCCACTTCTCGATCCTTGACTACCGTGCGCATTCTGACCGCGCACATGGGGTACGTGACGCGTTTCCCTAATAGATACGAGATATTTGTGGATCGATCTCACTCTCCCACAGCGCCGCGTTGACATTGTTCCTCGCGACGACTGATGCAGTATGTGTCAACGAATCCTACGCTACGTCTCTTATTCACCGAGGACATAGACAATCGTGTCTACGTGCCTCCCAACCATTATAAGGGAATTTGATGGTTCTCACTCCGATTACACCTGGATCGGGGTAGCGTATCTGCTCACCCAAACGGCGTGTCAGCCCCTGTACGGAAGAATATCTGATCTTACGGGAAGGAAGGTCAGTAATTCGATGAATTTGATTTTAAGGAGCTGGCAGTTGCTAATTTTGCCCTAGGCCGTACTTTTCTCGAGCATCCTTGTATTCGCTCTCGGTTCCTTACTCTGTGGCGCTGCTCAAGTGCGTGACTATATAGAAGATTCACTTCTTCGTGGTAATCTTTTCCCAGAACGTGAAATGGCTGATCGGTGCCCGTGCGCTATCCGGTATAGGCGGGGGAGGAATAGTGAGCTCCGTCTGGGTCATTACTTCCGAGCTTGTGGAAGTCCGCAATAGGGCAAAGTGGTCCCAGGCGTTGAGTGTCACGTGGAGTTGTTCAGCTGTAGCAGGCCCCTTGCTCGGCGGCGTATTCAGTTGTCAGCTGGGCTTTCCTTAATCCGGCTCATATCTCCGTGCTCAACGATTTTGACAGCTGAAGGTTCTTCCACTTTAAGCTGGCGATGGGTCTGTACGTTACGATATCCTTCCGGTTCGGCAACTTATCGTGTCTGACACCTGCCTTCCCAGTTTATCTTAACATTCCCATCTGCTTCGTGGGTGCTCTGGTGCTGGCACTATCACTCAACGGAATCGAGTTCGAAGGATCGACGGCCGCCTCCTGGAGAGCTTTCCTTCGCAGGTTCGATTTTATTGGCTTGTAAGTCGCCGAGTGACCTTCCCTTCCTCGGACATGTCAGCTCTTAATGAAAACAGGCTCCTGTTCATGGGCGGCACTTCTTGCATTATTGTTGGATTTAGCTTCGCGAGTGCTCAAGGATGTGAGTCCCGGTGCCTAATGCCTTCTTCCCGGAAATCTCACAATGCCGCAATCCAGGGAGAGCCACTTCGACGATTACGTTGATTGTCATCGGCACTGTACTATTAATTTCAGCTGGAGTCCACGAGGTTCAAACTACACGCGAAGCATTGTTTCCCCGGGCAATTTTCAACGATTTCAATATCAGTACGTCGACGATCCCCTGTTTTAGGTGTCATCATCTCTGACGGACTCTTAGTTATTCTCCTTATTGTCAGCCTCCTTCACAACGTCGCATTTAACACTGGAACATTCTATCTCGCTCTTTACTACCAGGTACGTTACGCGCATCCCCCTTATCAAACCTTGACATACATTCCCCATCATAGACTGTCAACGCGTCGATCTCAAAGGTTCGCGCTGGAGTCTTACTTCTTCCATATTCCCTGGGAGCATCCCTGGCTTCGATGCCTGTCGCTTGGCTCCTAGCTGCCATTCAGAAGCGCACCCACAGGACCGTTGGCCAAAAATGGGTTATCTCTGTGGGACTGTTGATCGCTACGACAGGATTCAGTAAGTATCATACCACACCCTCCCCTTCATTCGTTAATCATTTGTCTTTTTCAGCCCTCCTTTTACTTCTTGATCAGAATACTCGAATCATAACACAATCATTCCTTCCCATTGTGGCAGGCCTAGGCGTCGGAATGCTGTTCCACGCGCCGTATCAGGCCTTGACAAACGCACTATCTCCAAAAGAATTGGCAGCAGGGACTGGCGCATTCTTCCTCGTTCGTTTCACCGGTGCTACCGTCGGCTTGGCATGTGTTCTCATCACCACTGTACATCTCCTTTGAGTTGACATTGCCGTTACCCCCCTGCCAGTCCATCGCGGGTGCGATTTACGAAAGCAGCATATCTCGTAACCCTCTTCAAAGAGCGTCCCTGGGATCTTCCTCGGTCACTGCGAGTTCAGACCTGGTTCCCATCGACATGACAGTGATTGCATCTCGGGTACGTGATTGTCAAGACGCCGCTCTTGTTATTTAGCCATACTTAACTTAACTTGTGCACAGAATGTCTGGACCATGTGTGCGCCTTGTTTAGGAGGCGCCCTGCTTGTACGCCGAACTTTCGTCACGCAATGATCAGTGGTCCCTGACGTCACGTTCTTTCTCGTTTCCCAGCTCTCCTTCTTCTTGCGCCCAACGCTATTGCCTGCATCCACAGATTCCGCCGGTCAGGAGACATCTACGACGTCTCAATCGGCTCCAGGTATATAGACGAAAACCCCTGCAGTTTAAAAGGTTTCTACTGCTACAGGAGGCGTGTGTATCATATACAAATATACCAGATCTCTACGTGGAAATAGAGCTATTTTGTCTTAGCCCGCCACCAATCTCGTGGAGAAGCTTCTCCCTTATTAGTTGTTTTTCTTCTTGCGACCGCGCGCCCTTGACATTTCGAATGCGAAATTGCGTAACACTGGAAACGAGGTCGATTGCGGGGATGAATGCTTAAGAGACATGAGAAGTGAGACAGGTCCCCGAGCTTGTAACGCGTGCGCTTGGGTACGGTAAGCTCAAACGCGCATGCTCGAAAATGGTCGTGATCAAGAGGCCGATCTCGGACATTTGATCGCTCGTGCGACGATAACGTATGACGTGGGGCCTTGGCCTTGTAATAAGCCAAGCGCCAGGGGCTTGCAGCACGCGGCAATGTTGCGAGCAGAAGCGCGCGCTGGGGCAAAACGAAGAGCCCACGGGGCTACGGACGGCTAACTTTACAGATGCCTAACTGCGTCGCACGGTGTTGTGCCCCGATGGGGGTAACGTATTGGATGATCATAGAAGAACAGAAAAGTTTGGCATGTGGGTACCACCCACACTTCGGCCGCCACAGAGATAGAGGGACGAATTGGCAATTTGCTTTTGTCCGTGAGATTTGATCCAGTGAAGGGCACTGGGCGCTCGAAGGTTGATCATATGAAGGCTGATCATAGTCATATTGGAAAAACAGAGATGTGGGATCGTCTCGCGCCACTGTCGGATTGTCGTCCTCAGTCGGCAGCTTCGAGCTCCGCGCCACCGAGCGAAGAGAAGTGAAGATTGGATAGCAGTATCCGTGTAGTCAAAAGCGTAATACGGACGGGCAACAAATTTAAGGTGTCCGCCAGGTGCATTGACTCGTGGATGACTCGGGATTACTTTGCACACAGGCCGACCGAAAACTCTAACGAGATGAGGGACGAGGACGAGTGCTTTGTGTTGACTTCCCACGAGATGTCCTGAGCCAAAAAGCCGTTGTGATGAATGAAGTGAAAATGTTTTCACACATATACCTCGAGATCAGAACGTGAACGCAGAAAGAGAAAAAAACATTTCAGAGGCGCGAACATCGGCTAGCAGAAAGATGCCTTACATGTACGGAAGGGCTCCACGGGGGTATTTGACCTGTCCAACACGAAAATATCAGCAAGGGGAGAGGGGGGGCGAGAGAGGGGCGATTCGCCTTCTGGATCTCTCTATTTTTTTTTCCTGTCATCGCATTCCGGAGGGAATAACAATGGCCGAGAGAACGGAGCAGATCGGCTCTCAAAATTTCAGCGGTCCCTTTACCGGCGCGCAGGGGAGGGAGACCCTACAAAAGGGTCTTAGATCTTAATGAGGCAGAGAGTTCTCGTTGTTGGGGCATCCTCAGGGCAGAGGGGAGGGAGGGAAAAACGAGACCGATTCCGCGCATCCTTCGCGGAATACTGTGGGTGCTAAAAGTCCCAACGCCAAGACTTCGGCGTCTTTATGAGTTGGGTGATTGATCATTTGTCACCTGTGTGGCCCATTCAGCGCTGGTCAAGGTCAAGGGCAAGTAAAAATTACTTGGATATCATTGGCGCGATAGCTGTCAAGCGGGTTCTTCGGCCAGGGACGGGGACGGGGATGGGGATGAGCACGCAAACACGGAGTAACTGATGGAACAGGGGCCTGTGGTTCATGGGAAAGGAGTACGTAGAGAACAGACCGAGGATGGATACATGGAATCACGTTAAAGCGAAAAAGGAACCGAGGCAAGGCACGAAGCGACAGTTATCAGACAAAGCAAGACAGTCAGGTCCCATTTCGAGAAAGAAATTCATCGACGGAACTTCCAGAAAAAGAAAAACAAACAGTCCGCAGCGATCACGTGATAAAGACCGGAGTTAGCATATCTTTCTGCCGAGCCGACGTGTGCTCAAAGCACAGGCGCTGAATCATGATAAATCCCCGTCGATCAAGCTCGTGGCCACTTGGCATTGGTGTAAGCGAACAAGGACAAAGGAATCGAGCAACTGCCAGCACAGCAGATCGACACAGAGCTCGGCGACTGTTGAAGCGACGTGCATGCGAAGGACTCCGCGGATTATGCCTTTCCAAGGATATAGCCAAAAAAAAAACCAGACGGAAGGTCCTCGAAAATTCTGGCCCGGAGCAACCGAACCGCAACCACCACCATGGACGGTTTTTCCCACGGTTTCCCGGGGCAAGGAGCACACCCGGATGCATCGTCATCACCCACTACCCCACACCAAGGGGACACCTACACCAGGAAGGGCCAGAAGCCGACTATTCACCCCAAAACAAAACTAGGGATAAAATGACACTCAAAAACTAGAAAATCACCGTGACAAAGGTAAAACAAAAGGTGGGTTCCACAAATTAGTGGAGAATACCCGGGAACAGGTCCTGGAAAAAGAGAA
>Ga0209488_10001640_pt1 | contig 19062 bp, 20 predicted proteins | sample Rivendell_Oct201_8_FD_188349 | JGI IMG/M metagenome (GOLD analysis project Ga0209488, IMG submission 188349) | Vadose zone soil microbial communities from the Eel River Critical Zone Observatory, Northern California, USA -... | ecosystem: Environmental > Terrestrial > Soil > Vadose zone >...
GCAATTGTTGCGTCCCCTTTGCCGTTTTCAAACAAATGACGACGTGTGAAACGGTCTTGCCATATCCGCTCAATGGATTCTCTGACTCTGACGGTGTGATTTCAGTGATTTCACCCCCATAGACATTTTTTGTCTCTTTGATTCTGAGTCCTGCCGGTAAAGGGTGAGGAGGGTGGCGTCAAAAGACGCGCAATGTACCAATTGCCCTTCTAAATGCCTCAGCGAGCATTTCCGTCCTCTTAACTTCGACACTGTAGACTCCTGACCCAACGATGGGACAGAACGGTACCTTTGCACCCAATTCCTTAGATACAGCGAGAGCCAGCGCGGTTTTTCCCGTTCCAGACGCACCAACGAGCAGTAAGGCGCGCCCAGAGAACTTTCGTGATTTTATAAGATCAACAACCACACCACAAGCCTATAGCGAGTTACATTGAGTAGATAGGTAGAAAATATAGGCGTACCTCGCGGGCGTTAGTTTGACCAATAAATCCTGCATCATCGATAACAGCAAATCCTTCAGATGTCAATCCAAGCCCTTTGATGTGCGAATGGGGTGCAATTCGCGGGAATCTTCCTGATGTGGCAGTGGACGAAAGTGGAAAAGTATTGTGAGCAGCTGGCGCCGATGATGACGGTGTCGAACTCATGGCGGAAAGACAAAGGAAATATAGTATCCATCGGCTACAGCTAACTTACAGCTACGGTGTGCCCCCTATCGGCCATACACGCACGTGAACGGCGCGTCATCACGTGCCCTCGATCGCGACAGACGGAGCACGACGACACTTGACTTGGAACAAGACATGCAGCCTGCCTCTCTAGCAGGAACCACACAAGATAGCAAAGTTAAGCGTCAAGAACGCCTCAAGTCTCGCTTTCGTGATCGTGGCGGGTGTGTGTTTATCTCTTGGCGTGTTCTTGGATCACCATTCAACGACTGCAGCATCTTCGTGCCATTGGAGAGCAACCCACTCGTCGACATCTTGCTCGCTCGCGGTATCAATGGAGACTCCCCCGCCAAAAGGCGCTCTCTGCGTAAATCGGCCCTTACGCCCAAACTACCTCGATCCGCCGCCTCGAAGGTGACTCAAACTAAGACACCAACCAGGTCGCCGACAAAGACGCCGCATACAGGCGCCCGAAAAAGCGCCGCACGCAAACTCCATCCTTCTCGAAACGAGGGGAAAGAAAATTGTGCTCCTCGCCCAAGGAAGTTGCGTGACTCATCAAATGTTCAAAAACGACTACAGGGAGACAGAAGGACAGATGGTGCGCCGTTATGTCAAATCATAGCAGTGTCGCTTCACTCACGCATTGCGCCCTTACGCCGCTCTATAAATGTGTGCTGCTGTTTTACCCCACGCAGACATGGACACTGGTGCCTCTGCAAGGCCCTCTCGGTCCCGTACTCCTGCCCCAGAACGCATACCCTTTTCAGATCAGCTTGCAAACGCAAGTGCGTACTACGTCGTTTCATCTCGGATACAAACGTTAACACTGTCTTTTCCTTCCCCCCTCAGTCAACTCTGTGAAGTCGCCGTCCGTCCCACACTCGCGCCTAACATCAGGAAAAATTAAGGCACTACAGAGCAAGCAGGCGCCCGATGCCAAGGTGGAGCAGATAGTGCCCTCTGTAATGCACGAGCAGGTTGGCAATGATAGTGATGGCTCGGACGTGCCTCTAGCCAAGAAACATAGTCGCGCCCTCGCCGGAGCGCGCACAAACCTGACCCAGGGCACGGAAGATGCCCCGCAACCGCCAAAGAAGCGCCGGTCAAGAGCCAAGGCTTCGTGCCTTGCAAAAGATCCCTCAAACACATCAAGAAAAACGGGGACCAGGAGAAGGAAGGAGAAAACCGTCGCTGACTTTCCGCCTCCACCAATAACGCATGGAGTCGACTCGGGTGACGCGAGAAACGTCCAAGTGCCGCAAGAGAAGACCGCACCTACAAATGCACCGCGAAAACGCAAGCAGCGCGTAACGAGTGCCAAAGATGAGAGCGAGCACACACAAGGGCCGCCGAGAAAGAAGAGCCGGCGTGCGAACACCGCGCCAAGGTACGCTCGTCCTCTTTTCCGATTGACCCTACTCATATCGGTGCTGCGCATATAGCCACGGTAGGAGAGGGAACAAGGGAACGAACGGATCTGCCCGCGAGGTGGACAAGGTAGCTATGGACAAGGTGCGTCTATTTTCCTTCTGGCGTGATGTAAGACGTGTAGGTGCTGAGGTTACTCCCCCTCACCTCTTCTGCAGTCCTTGCCTTCCCCTGTGAAGCAACCAGCGGCGGGCCAAAAGCCTGCTTCAAAAGCTTCTCGCACTGGCGCCAGGAAAGCTCCTCGCTCCCGTGGGCCGCCGCCAGCTGTCCTCCGGCGCATCAAAATCAACGCACAGAATCTTCCGGCATTAGACGAAGTCGATGACGACGATCCTATCGATTTTCTTCGATAGCGTATCTTGTCGCCCTGATTTCTTGAGGCACTCTTAGATGCTTTAGACTGTATTTACTCGATTGCTATTCAGCACCCATTGTGCACTCAAATTTCCTATGTCGATGTATAATACTACAACAACAGTTTGTCTTGCTACATCATCTTCCTTGTTTTTCTATCATTACGTGGCGGAACCCCCAGGGCTGAAACAAGCTAACTCCAGCAAGCATGCAAAACACAAGATACTGTATGATGCGCAGTTCTAACGTTTCGAAGATTTTTGCGCGGCTTTGGCAGCTTCCAATACTTTTGCTTTCTCTGCATACCAAGATCAACAGGGATGGGATGAGAGCATGATGAAAGAGATGAACACGGGACCCTCACCATCCGCTTCAGCTTTCCTCTTCGCGGCCGCTGCCTCACGTTCTGCACGGATCTTCGCAAGGCGAGATAGATCAGCTTTAGCCTGGTCGGTCTTGCCCTGGACATGCAGCTAAGGTGATGTGTGAGACGGGACAGACAACATGAGCACGGGGGGGAGGTAGTCAACGAGTGTGTTACCTTCCAATAACGGTCTTTAGCCTCCTGCTTCTCCTTTTGTTCCCTATGCACGAAAGAAAGAAAGGATAGTGGTTATGAGTCACAAGCGGAAGGAACAGTACCACAGGCGTCACGCACCGCTCTCTGCGCGTTAGCTCGCGAGGCGCGCTCAGATCGGAGATGGTCAACTTCTTGGTGGCGTGATTCGGGTTGACGAGCAGGTCGTCTTCGTCCCCGCTTTGTTTCTCCTCGTCGGCCTGTTTCCCCTTTGCCTTCTCGGGGGCTTGCTTCTTCTTGAGCTCTTTGCGCTCGAGCTCGGGTCCATCGGCCCCCTCTTCTTCTTCTTCCTCGTCGTCGTCTTCCTCTTCTTCCTCTTCTTCCTCGTCGTCTTCCTCGTCTTCGTTCTCTTCGTTATCCTGGGTGGTACGAGGTCGGCTACGAGGAAAAAATATTTATGGTGAGGAAGTGAGGGAATAAGATGTCAACAATGCGCACCGTCTGTCCACGCTTACGGCGACTCCATCCTTGTCCAGCACGAGATGGGGACTAGACAATCGCTAAGAATCTGCACACTAATACAGATGGGAAGAAACGGACTTGATAGATCTCCCACCGTCACGCCTTCTCTTGTTGAACTTTCCTGAGAAGTACGTAGCCGAGTAAATGATACGATTTTTGTTTCGAAAGGGTAGAACATACCGTGACCGGGTTTCCTGACCATCTTTGAAGGGCGCATGATCAGGACAAAGACGAGTCGCCCAGCGGAGCCTTTTCAGGCACCGGGCCGCTCGACACCGTCGTTTATTATTTATTTATTTATTGTGCTGAACCGCCGTTGTCAAAGTCACCTCTCATCATACACCTCTTCTCCGACGACGGGCCTATGACCACTATCCCAACGCGCCTTGCTCGCGCGGCCACCGTATCGACAAGTTCCGTGCATCAGCGTAAGCGCGTGCTCGACTTGTACCGCGAATGGATGCGCGGGGTACGTCTACACCTCTCTCGATCCCACTCACTTTCTTACTTACACCTCATCGTTCTTGCTCACTATGCAACGCAACGCAACACAACACACTGCAGGCACCTGAAATCTGCACGTTGTACTGCCTCGACGTCCCGCCGTCCGCAGTGCGTGCCGTTATCCGCCAGCGCTTCGAGAACAACCGCTACGTGTCCGACCCGAAGCTGATCGACGTTTTGCTTCACAAGAGTCGGCAGGAATACCAGGAGGCGGTGAACTTTTGGAAGCAGGAGTCTCATGTGCTCGGACCCTTGTTGAGCAATAGGGATCGGCCCCGTAGGACGTTTTTGCAAAAGTTCTATGAAGGTGGGACGTCCATACCCTATCATACCCGTTCCCCTCTGCTGACCCACTTGGGTCCCGTTCGGATGATTCAGGGAGAGATGAGGATGCCGTCCTTCCCGCATCGCCCAATGTGTAATATTCTTTGCATTTGTATAGACTTTTTTTTTTTTCAACAGCCAAAAATGCGATTGCATATTACAGTGGTAGATGCGATTTTCGGGTAATTATCTTCTCTCTTTCTTTATGTTGTCTCTGGAGGAGTGGCGGGATCCACTGGTTACGAGGGTCGTGGTGTTCGTCAGAAGAGAGTTGCACCGCGTTAGCAAGACAGCAAGTTGATAATGCATGTTCCGGTGAGTTTCATGTTCCTGTTCCCTCTCGGGATGAGATTTTTTTGCCGCCCCAGTCTTAGCCATGGGCCTTGATGAGTGGCACTTAGCATACAGCCAAACACTACATGCACTACTGATTTCAACTTTTATTGTCTGAGACCATGGTTTCAAATGGCTGATTACCATTTCTCCAGGACCAAGTCCAATGTCGCGTTAGCCTAGACGGGGCCATGCTAGCGTCATTGCAGTTGTGGCAGAATGTGACTCGTTCCCATTTTCCGCCGATGATAAGCCAATGGGTTGATGAGCCTCCATGTGTTTTGGCTGTGCTCCATTATGTTTAACCCTAGTCTCTTTTGTACAATACGAGATAGTATGTGGTGGATTTCATGGGTTGTGGCAAGGAGAGCCACTGATGAGAGGTTGGCTGCGCGGGTTGTCTCTTACCTACTGACGCCCATGTTGGCTGTCCATAGCACCTCGTAGCTCGACTACTAACCTGCACCCTCTCACTTAGGTTGAGCAATTTTGACGCTCTTTTTATTGAACCCAACTGGGGAACGCTTGCAATTCCTTAAACCAACGCGCGCGCTTTTATAATAAGGGCACCAAGGAAGCCCCTTGCTCGGTTGCATTTTGACATCCCATCCTCGTGATGTCCAAATTTCGTGCTATGGCTCTCAAAGTCGAGGATGGCAGCCCATCGCCCCTCGCGTCTACATCGTCCATCACCTTGGACGACCATCCCTCGATGTCACCATCCAAAGAATACGTCGAGTCCAAGATAGTCAAAATACCTAACGACCCCATCACCATCGACGAGGCAGGATCGTACCCATTCCCTTTCGACGACGTCAGGATGGCAGACGAGGATCAAGTACCGAACGACATACAACGCTCACCCAAGGCTGAAGATCCTCTCCCCATAAAGTCTGAACCCAGCCTCTCCACGTCACCCCCAACTTCACCGAAACTCGAGTCCACGCCACCTGCGCAGAAAAAGCCCCTAAAGAAGGGTCGCCAACTCATCGGTCATCTGCCAATTGCGAGGGAAGAAGCCATGAAAACCTTCATACAGATACAAGAAAACCAGTATCAGTACTCGACCCTGGGGCGGAGTAGAGAGGCGTTGGAGAGCATGACCTGCGAGTGTCCACCGGACGGCTCTGGTGAGTTTGTCACTTTTCAAATGTCGTTTGGGGCTAGGGGCGACGTGTTGAGGGTTGCCTAGAGGAGATTTGCGTAGAAGATTGTATCAATCGCCTGACGCAGGTGGAGTGTCTCTCGGAGGATTGCAAAGGTGGTGCATTCTGTATGAACCAACGGTGCGTGGTGGCTCGGCGTTGATCATCGGCCTGTCTTCTGACCCCCAACAAGGTTCCAACGACAGGAATATGCGAGAATCGACATCGTAAAAACGGAGAAAAAGGGGTACGGGCTGCGGGCGTCAGAGGATATGCCAAAGTGCGTTGCAGTATAGATGTATATAACCCCCTCCCCTCTGACCCCGACACGGCTACAGGGACACATTCGTTTACGAATACGTTGGCGATGTCGTTTCGAATCCGTCGTTTATCAAGCGGATGCGAGAATACGCAGAAGAGGGCATCGAGCATTTCTACTTTATGATGCTACAGAAGGACGAGGTGCGTGAACCACGTTTTTTTCCGCCCTCGCCCACATTTCGCGCGTGCAAACCTCGAGTTTTCCTTTGGACGTCCGCAGTTCATCGATGCCACAAAACGCGGTGGCATTGGCCGTTTCGCGAATCACTCTTGCGACCCAAACTGCTATGTCGCAAAGTGGACGATTGGGCAGCACGTTCGGATGGGCATCTTCTCTAATCGCGCGATCAAGAAGGACGAGGAACTGACGTTTAACTACAACGTCGATCGCTACGGGTAAGATGCGCCCCCCCCCCCCCTTTCTTGGTGGCTCTCTTGGATGCTGATAGAGCGACAGCCATGATGCACAGCCGTGTTATTGCGGCGAAGACAAGTGTGTTGGTTTCATCGGTGGGAAGACACAGACGGATATAGCTGGAATGGACGACCTCTATCTCGATGGTGCGCCTTTCTTCTCCTGCGCCCCTGGACATTATTATCAACGTGTGTTGCAGCGCTGGGTATCTCGGACGAGGTCGACAGGCTCGGGCTCAAGGGGAGTAAGAAAAAGAAGAGCAAGAAGTTGGATGAGGACTGGATGGTAATCGTCTCCGCCAATCCCCTTTTGCGTGCAAGTATTGAGATGCGGTTTATAGCCAATACTCAAACCCTTGGCCCTTAAGGAGGTACCAAAGGTTATTCAAGCCATGCGGCAAACTCAAAACCGCAAGGTCCTTGTCAAATTACTTACTCGAATAAAGGTTGGTCTCGGGGGTTGCTTCTCTGTGGATGTCCTGATCGTTTGGCCTGTAGATGTCTGAAGACCAGTCGGCTCTTCGTCAAATGATGCGATTACGAGGGTTCAGTCTCATGACGAACATTATGGACGACTATGAAAAGGATCTCGAAATCCTCATGCTCGTAGGTCCTAGATCTATCCCTGGCGAGTGACTCGAAATTCAGGAATGGATGAATAGGCTATAGATTGCATGAGCACATGGCCATTAATATCACGGAACAAGGTCGAGGACTCCAAAGTCAGCGTACCTGTTCAGAGGTGCACGGAATCTGAAAATATTGTGCTCCAGAAGGCCGCCCAAGCCGTAGGCGCTCTATCTCCTAGTCGTACGTGGTTGAGCTGACGTTGTATTGTGCACTAGCTTCTCGACAAATGGAGCACTCTGGAAACTGCCTACCGAATACCGAAGCGGCTGAAGACCGTGAGTCTCCGCATATTCTCATCTCTTCACCTACTTAGCCCAACTTAGGACAACGCGGATGAGGAGCCAAAGGAAAAGGACGAGTGGGCACGATCACCGTCACCCCCTCCTGAAGACCGCCTGCCAAAGCGCTCAAAATTGGATAACCTCGTCGAGGTCGAGTGTGCCATCAAGCCGCTGGGCTTCACGCCCGCGAAGCAATTCATCCCCCACCGTCCTGCCGCTATCTCTCTCCACGACCAGAGCTTCATCCGGGCTGTCGAAATGGACCAGGCGCGCCTCGCGCGCACAAAGGCCGAGACGGCGGCGATCATCGCCGCTGCCGCCGCTGCACAGAAGGCGGCAGAGGAGCGCGCTCTGGTGGAGGCCGCCGCCGCTGCCGAGGAGCAGAGCAAGGAGGAAGAGCGGAAGGCGGAGCGCGAGCGCCGGAGGAAGGAGCGCAAGGAACGGGAGGAGAGACGTCATAATCGTGAGGGCGATCGTGAGAAGCGGTTGCTCAAGCTCGTCGGTGCCATCGTCGTCAAGACAATGTCGAAGTACCGGTCGCGGATGGACGTCGACATGTTCAAGAAGCATGCGAAAGAGGTAAAGCGGTTTCGATCCCTTTCCCCCCGCTTCGTCTTCGCTCACACTGCTGGGATGTGTTTCCTCCAGCTCACGCACATCATCGCGGAAAAGGAGAAAAAGTCGTCGAGCTACAGGGACAAGGACAATAAACTTGACGAGCTCTCGGACGAAAAGAAAACAAAGATCAAAAAGTTTGCGCGGGAATACATCCACAAGGTCCTACACAAACTCGAAAAGGGCAAGCGCCATCCACCAGACTCAAGGCCCGGCTCCACCTCTGCGCCTTCGTCACGCGCAGATACGACGATGATCACGCGCCCGTCGACGTCAACGCTCTCGCCACAAGACGAGAACGGGGATGCGGAGGAGATGGATATGGATATGGATATGGATATGGAAGTGGATATGAGCGTGGAAGAAGCGATGGATTTCAGCGCGGACGAGGACGACGAGCCGACGCCCGTCGAGCCAGCAGAGTCGGACACCAGCACGGCCGTGGCGTCCGCCACCTCCGCGGACCCACGCTTGCGCGCACGCGCCGCTGCAGCCGTCGCCGCCACCGGCGCATCCTTCGCAACTGCGACCCCGTCGGCGGTCGAGGCTAAAGGGAAGGGGTGGGACATGCTCGGGTCGTCGTTGGAGTTTACTAGACCTAGTACCACGGCTGCGTCGTAGTCGTGGCGGTTGCGCGATCGTTACTGGCTGACCACGGGCGACGGAACGGTGTAGCTGTAGCCTAAGTTACATCATGCTGTTCGATCACCTTCTTCTATGTACCCTCCACCCCTCCCCGGGACATTTTACTTATTTAATCTTTATTTCTTTTTTCTTCAGCTTGCGACGGTGGCTACGCTCCCATTCGTGATAAAAATCGAGAGTTTCGCCCGAGTCTGCGATGCGATGAGCACCTTTACCATGTATGTCGTAAATTCTCGTCATACAAGAAAAAAAAATTAAGAATGTAATGTACAGTAGCGCAATGTTCCACACAGTAAAATAACATATCAAACAAAGTGACAGCTGGGGACGCCTGACTACTAGCCCCTACTACGACCTACCCCGATCTTGGCCGCGCCGCATGGCATCGACCCTACGCATGGCCTCCCCAACAGCCGCCTCATCCGGTAGGTTCTCAGGCCCAACCCACTCCTCCAACCAAATCACGAACCGGCGATACTCCCCACCTCCACCACCACCACCACCACCGCGTAGCACGAGCCGCTCGAGCAGCGGCGCGCCGATGCTCACCTCGGCCCAGAACACGAGCGCGTAAGCGAGGGTCCGTACGCGCGGCGCGATGCCGAGTGCGCGCATCCACGCTAGCGTCTGTGGGATATCGCCTGCTGCGCGGGCGGCGCCGAGGAGGAGGATGGACGCGCGGAAGGTGGCGTCGTCGGGTGCGAAGGAGGGGTATGCGCCGCGGGGGTGGATGGGGAGGAGGGGCGGCGAACGGGGGAGCAGGTCCTCGTGGTGGAAGTGGGGGGAAAAAGAAGAGCTTGCGCTCGGTGCGGTGGTGAGAGTGTGCTGCCCTCCTCTTCCATCGTGGTTGTTGCCATCGTGAGCGCTGGCCGGTACGAGGAAGTGCTTGAGGTCGCGCAGCGGCGCTGTGGCAGGCGACTCGCCGGACGCACGTACGGCGCGGGCTGGAGCGCGCACGTTCGTGAGCGCAGGCCACCCGGCCAGCAGGGCGCTGGTAAAAATTCTGTGCGCGCGGCGCCACGCGCGCTCGTTGCCCCACATATCGCCCTCGTTGACAGCGAGCGATCTTTTGAGCGTTGCGTAGTTCCTGCGACGTGCGCGGTCGAGCGACTCTGCACCCGCCGATACCAGTTCCCCCGGCTGCGGGCCCCGGCCCAGCTCGGAAGAATTGCCGAATGGCAAACGGAAGCGACGAAAGTCAAAGCCGAGCTCTTGCATCGCGCCTGTGAAGCTTTCGCCGTTGAGCGTCGCGTGCCGCGCGGCGTCGAGCATGATGGTGAAAGTGAGCGCGTCCGGGGTGGTGCCGTACAATATACCCATGTGCTCCCACAGGCGCAGCGCAGCGCTAGGGTTCGTCGCGATGAGCGCGCGCATGAAGCGCGCTACTATGGACGCCGGTACCGTGGACCTCCTGATGGTGGGAGATGGGGGCCGCGAAGCGCGGCGTGCCGGGGCGTTATCCACGAGACTTTCAATAAGGGCGAGTGCACGGGCGGGGTCCCCCGCGCGAGTCAATACCTCCACCCCGACGCCGAGAGCGACGGTGTCGAGGCGCAACTTGCGTGTGCCATGTTTGCGGTAGCGCCACCAAACCTCCAACGCGAGAGCATATGCGCGCTTCCGAAGAAGGCCACGAAGGACTATGGTATACGAAAGGGTCGTGTGAGTGCGGAAGGGAAAGTGTTGTGCATGGGACCAGTCAAAGAAGGCGACGAGGCTCTCTGGGGAGAAGGACCAGGTGTGTGAAAGGCTGAGGAGACGCGCAGCCCAGGCCGCCGCGCTTGTGTTTTGCTTGTTGCGAAAACGGTGGGATATGCCTGTCGTTAGGAACTGCGACCATTCCGCATCTGCGTTGAATCCTGTGCGCTGAAAATTCTCGTGTACGAGGTGACTGAGATACTGGACTGTGGCAGACGGTATGATCTGGTCCGTGTGAGCGGGCGCAGAAGTGGGTACATGGGGTGACTCCTCCCGCGACTGATATAGGCGGTGAATAGCACGAGCATAGGATGAGGCATCGTGTATGGAGTTGTGGTGCGTGAAGATGCGCAGAAGGGATTCCAGATGGACGCGGTCTGGGACGACCTTGTCGCGGGTCATACGTTGACGGAGCTCCTCTGTGAGTTCCATTGTAATGTAACGATTCTGCAGAAGGAGGCGATATGCCCTCCTGGTGAGGGAGAGCTCACGTTCTGTCATGGTTTTGAGGAGCAGAACCGCGAGGCGGGCCAAGTAGCGACCATCAGTGGGGGAATTGGCGTAGTGTGACAATGCTTGCAAAAGATGATTGAAATGCCAAAATTCGTGAAAGAGTGGGAGTCCAATGAAAAGTTTTATAACACGGTCTAGTTCCGGAAGGACTCTATAAGTAGATAATAGATGAACGACGAGGATGAGCACGGATGGATGCAGGTGCGGAGGAATATGCGGCAGATGGGTGATGATCAAATGGGAAGCCTTCTCTGCATCTGCTTGTGACCCCACTTTCGAGCAAAGTCTAACAAGTAGCCAGGTTGGTGGTGGGTGTAGTGGTGAAGCATAGTTATTTGGCTGGCTTGTGAGAGATTCTAGCCGAGCGACCGCAGAATCAAAGGTAGGAAGTGATGTGACAGAGCCCCAAGGAGAGTCAGACCCAGTATGAGAATCGAGGTGCTGTATTGACCTGAGAAGGGGTGTAATAGCGCGTGCTCGTGTACTGTAACGGCGTAGCACAAGGATCATTGACCGGACCGGACCGGACCGTTTGAGCGAGAAGCGATGTTTGTCCCGTGTGTATTCAAGACAAATAGATATAAACACTCCACTGTTCAAGTAAGAATTTCGACTTTTCTTCACTACAACTCACTCGTCTCATGCCTCGTATTCTCTTCGTCAGTGGGTTTCATCCCGCGACTCGTGCTCGTGACCTTGCTTTCGAGTTTGAAAGGTATTGCTACCCCATTGCTTTGTGTTTTCTTACAGGCTGAATGTCACTAGGTTTGGCCCCCTGATCCGTTGCGATGTCCCCGCACCCCGCAATCCTTCCGCACACTCCAACCCGTACGTGTAATCCGTCCTTTTCTCCCTGCTCTCGCCGCTGCAGTGCCACGAGTACCATCTTCGCCGCGCGTTCGCCCGTCGTCTCCGCACGTACACACGCATGCACGCATCTTTTCCTTTCGATTTCGAGCGCCGTCGTCTTCCGCGCCATTCGATCTCGCGTCGAATCCGAACGAAAGCTCAACGTCCCTCGACTATCGCAGTTACGCATTCGTTGAGTTTCGCAGCACCCGCGACGCTGAAGACGCCTACTATGACATGTACTCTACCGTCTCTCTTCACCTTTTTTCTACCACTAATTTCCCTATTCTTTTTCAGGCACGGACGCATGTTTGAGGGTTCACGTCTAGGCATACAGGTGAGCCCCCAATATTTGACTGGACTGTATATGGCAGCTTTGCTTATTTTTATTTTCCTAGTGGGCGAAGAACCCTCCTTCATCTGTGTGGCGAATTGATAGGCGCTCGCCTCCGCCACGTCGAGACCGCTCCCGCAGCCCCCGTCGCCGTGGTGGCCGGGATCGTGATCGCGAGCGAGACCGGGACCGGGACCGTGACCGCGAGAAGGACAAAGACAAAGACAAGGACAAGGACAAGGACAAGGACCGCGACCGGGATCGTGAACGTGATAGGGATGAGCGTAAGGATAGGGATAGAGGAGACCGAAGAGATCGAGAGCGTGACTCTCGGGATAAGGAGAAGGACGACCACCGTCGCAGCAGGAGTCCCGACCGCAAGCGTAGCCCATCGCCCAGTCCCGTCAAGGACGATGACGTCCCTAGGTCTCCACTTCCACCCCGAAAGGGTGAAGATTCTGGCATGTCTCCCATTCGGGATTAGAAGAAAAAGTCGCATCGTTGCTTGTCTCGTTGCTGTCTGTCTCTGCCTTGGTCTTCAATTTTGGTTCTGTTCTCCTGTCTCACAAAACGTCCAACATGTGGCTGTTGGGCCTTTATGATTCGTATTTTACCGTAGTATCCTAAGCTTAGCTAGCCAGAATTGAGAATGATTTCGGTCACTGCCACTGCCAATGGGGAATGCCGCGATGTCTTACGCCCAGGGATGACTCGTCCACTCATCCTTTCCACTTACCACCATTCTCATGGCCCATGAGCCCACAGTAGACGACCTTCGTGTAAAGCTCTGCTACATCTGCCGTGAGGAGGAGAGTTATGACAGTGCGCTATTCTAACCTCCCTGTCATGCTTAGTTTCCACTTAATGTCTTCCCTCTAGACCGACCTGACCCACCACCCGTGTGGACACATCCATGCAAATGCACTCTAATTGCACACGAGTCTTGTCTAGTTCACTGGATTAAGACCCAACAGCGTGACTTTGGCCGTACACGGGGCGACCTTAGATGTCCCCAGTGCGGAGAGCGCTACGAATTTGAGGGCTATAACCCCGTGGCCCTGCGGATCCTCAACCGCATGCACAGTGCCCTGTCCCACTCCGGCCGCGTCATAATCCTCGTCTGTGCCGGTACCATCGTCGTATCTTGCTGCGCAGGTGAGTCTTGCACCATTAGGATCATTAACCCTTGACTGACCGAAGAACTACACGACAGGTCTCTATATGACCTGCGCGTCCTACGGCGCCTTTGCCGTGCGCGAGTTTCTCGGCCCCGACATGTTCCGCGCCCTACTGACGTCCAACCCGACGCGCTGGCCATGGCACGCATGGATCAACCTGCCCTTGATCCCCATCTCGCTCATCGCCTCGCGTACCCCGCTCGTCCTCTGGACCACCTCCCCACTCGTCCCCCTCCTCTTCCCCTGGCCCTCCACGCCCCCCATCGCCGCCGCCACCGCCGCCGTGGCAGCAGCAGCAGCAGGGCACAACAGCCTGCAATTTGCCCGGTCCGCACGACACCCGCCGCTGTGGCCGCCGCCTCCCGCGCTCGTGTGCGCGTTGTTCCCCATCGTTCGCAAGCTGTACATGCACCTTCGGGACCGCATCATCCGCGCCACCTTGCAGGATATCCTTGCCCCTGGGCCGGGGCGGCAGCGCAGGGGGCAACAAAGGCGAGAGCAACCGCAGCGGGGGATCCAGCCCGAGGGACTGGGACAACGTCTGCAACGACGGATTCAACAGCAACAGGCCCAGCAGCAGCAGCAGCAACGACCGCAACAGCAGCAGCAACGGCAACAGCAGCAACAACCTCCCCCTCTTCCTGCCGGCCCTGGACATCGCTTCGACTTCGAGTTCCATGTGGACGACCAGCTTGCTCTCGAAATCACTCATTTCCTCATTGGTCATGATGCCCCCGCGCCGGACGTACCTGGTCCCGCACCAGCCGGACCCGTCAACGGTGTAGCCGGCCCCGAGCGTCAACCGCCACAGCAACCTGCAGGAGAAGAACAACCACCTCCAGTAAACCAGGAACCACAACAGCAGCCCCCGCAAGAGCCAGATCGACAAGAAGAGGGACAGCAGCAGGAGCAGGCTCAAGAACGACAAATAGCACATCAACAGGGACAGGGACAACAGGAACAAGTGCCACTGGCCGCGCCCGCGCCCGCGCCAGCACCCGCACCCGCACCACCGGCCGAAGACGAGAACAACGATGCCGGAGGGGTAGCGGCGCACGCGATCCGCGTGACGGGCTCGAGCCTAGGCCGCCTGATCGGCGGCGCGCTGGTAATGCCGACCGTCGCGCGCATGATGGGCGAGCTCCTCCTCCGCATCTCGCACGTCGTTCCCCTCGTCCGCATCCTCATCGCCCCGCGCCCGCCTCTCCTCATCCCCGTCCCTGCGCTCGTCGGCTTGTGGGGCACGTGGGGCGCTCGCTTGCCCCTTCTCCGTTACTTCTTTGCTGGTCCTCCGCGCAGTGCGGCTGCTGCTGTTCCCGCCGTTGGGGATGGTCTCGGCGCCACTTTGCTCGGTGGGTTCCTCGCGACGAGCCATGAATGGGCAAAGAGTGACCCGGTCTGGTAAAGAATTTTTTTCTTTCCTTTCTGTTTAATGAATCTTTCTGTGCTGACTCGACTGGTGTACTCTCATAGGTGGCGGAATGCTCTCGGACTTGGAATTTTCCTCGTGGTTAGTAAACGGCTGCTCTTCTTTACAAATGTCGAGAGCTAATTTGTCTTTTCAAGGCAAAGGACGGTCTGAAGATACTCCATTTGCGGCTCGCGAAGAGAGAGCTCGAGGAGAGGCACATCAAGAACAAGTCGTTCGCTGGCGTTGACTTGTCTGGGCTCGACCTTATCGAGCGGCAAGCATAATAGCCGATGCGGAAAAGTAGGAGAGGACTCTCATCCGTCGCATTTGCTGTCGTCGTCTCGCTTTGCTTCTCCCGCTTGTATCACTGCCCCTGCTTGTCGTTCATATAATCCCACTCGTTGGATGTCGACATCCCGAGGGGACGTCTACGCGAACAGCACCGATAGTGTTCCGTCGATTCAAAGAGAGACATTTTGTTAATCGACTTCTAATACAGTTCCACGTTGCACACTTCCCCATCCTGTAACAAACGCGTCGATAGCCGCGTCAGGAAGAAATTTAAAAAAATAAGCCAGGAGGGGGGGGATGGATCTCACCGACTAACCGCCAGTGCTTCTCGATTCGCCGTGAGAGCGCGACCTTCTCGCCGATCTCCGTGCACGCGGGTGACGTCAGTTGGATCTTAGCCAGGTCCGCCTTGACACTCAACACGCGCCCGCCGGTCGAGGTCGAGCCGATGTTAATCAGGAGGAGCTCGCCCTTGACCAGCTTGGCCACTTTGGTCTGCTTCTTGTCTTCCGTTTTGACACCCAGCAACCGGCGTAGCAAGAACAGACTAATCTCCAGCTCTGCGTGTGGTGTCAATGTCAATCAGTAAAAGAAAATGATTGGGCAGGAACGTACCGGTGAAGATTTGGGGCAATTTGCCGACGGCCCCGAGCACCTGCCCGACGAGGCGGTCCGCGCGGCACAGCGTCGGGTCGATCTTTGTGCCCACGCCGATGAGGCCACCGGGAACTGCAAACTGCAAATGATTGGATTCTGCGTGGAGCGAGACGATGCGAGAGTAGATCGGCTGGCAGCGATTGCGGCCCGTGCTGTCCTTGGTGACGATGCCGGGACGAATCTCGACCTCCATGCCGAGGCGGAGCACGCCCGAGAGGATCGAGCCGCCCGCGACGCCGCCCTTGAGGTCGTCGACCTCCGCGCCGGGCTTGTTCACGTCGAAGGACCGGATGACGATCAGGCGCGGGTCCGAGGTGAAGTCGCGCACGGGGATCGGGATCCGCTTCACGATGTACTCGTTCACGGCGTCGATGTTGTACTTGAGCTGCGCTGAGATGGGCACGATGGGCGACGACTCGGCCACGGTACCTGCAGTTGGGAGGAGAAAAGAATGGTGGCAGGGGTGAGATATCATCAGACGGTTAAGGGGGGGGTGCCTACCTTTTACAAACGCAGCGATGCTTTTTTGGTGTTCGAGGGCCTGTGGCTCTTTGATCAGGTCGACCTTGTTCTGGAGGATGATGAGGTGTTCTAGCTTCATGATCTCTACTGCGGCCAAGTGCTCCGATGTCTGAGGCTGTGGACATGTCTCATTCGCGGCGATGAGGAGAAGGGCGGCGTCCATGACTGCCGCCCCGTTTAGCATGGTGGCCATTAAAATGTCGTGTCCGGGACAGTCGACGAACGAGACGTGACGGATGAGTTTCATCCGGTGTCCGCATCCTGGTCGCTCGCACGGTGGGTTATCCTCCTTATCGGAACGATACGAGCGGTAGTTTCCTGGTCGTGGACATGCCTCGTTTTCGCATTTGTAGATCTAGAGATGCCAGAGAGCCGCGCGTCCATAAAACCCCGTGCACTAAAGGTGGGGTGCCAGCGCGTAATATGACATACACACCTTTGCATTAGCATATCCCAGCTTTATTGTGATGTTTCGTACGAGTTCGTTCTTAAAACGGACTGTCATGACTCCCGATATTGCTTTCACTACGGTCGATTTGCCGTGTGCGACATGTCCGATCGTGCCTGCGACCGGGAGAGATCTATGAGTACGTTGATCTGGTTGCAAAGACCGAATGACGCGCACCAAGGTTAATAGTAGCCTGAAGATATTACTGATCAAAAGAGGGAAAGGCGAAATCGATCCGCACTCACTTGTTTTGAAATGACGACAGGCGATAGTGGTGTCAATTTTGAGACGTCAATATCCAACTTTGGGATAGCCTCAACCTCCTCCTCATCTTCCGAGTCTGATTCTTCGTGATGTTTCCTAAGATTATCTTCGGCTGGCATATTGGTGGATTTGAGTATGTAGAGTCAATCAAATTTGATAACACTGACTCGATCTTTATTGCCAAATATGTCAAAACACTCCCCGTCGCCGTATGCTGAACGTTGAACTCGGGTTTCGAGACCCATTTACCAGGGAGGGCGTATGAATATTGATTACAAGCGCTAATTGGTGTCACACCCGTCTCAACTGGGCGTTCCTCGTGGCTCTCACCTTGCCAAACTTACAGGCGAATTTTAATATTAGCCGGTGTTCGACTTCCAGCGCTCTTTCAGGGCGTTTTTCAGACCCTCACATAACCATCTTTGCACTAAGGAAGACCCAGAGTCTGTGATGACCCTTCGCTTGCAGTCTCCTGCTCCTGCATCCCCGACAACTAGCGCTGAAGTCTCCACACACAATGTCCATGACGAGGACGTGTCCAGTCGTACGCCACATCCTACAGGTGGCCCATCGACTCTACACGGCCTTTCAACATCATCAAGCTCTCAGATAACAACGCATTCCATTTCCTGCCCACATCACAGAGTCGCGTCCCAAGTCTCGGGGCATTTCGTTGGCCCAATGCCGCCCTCACTTCCTCAAGATCTTTTTGCCACAAACTACTTCTCAAATCCCTCCGAAACCTTCCTTTGATGAGTCAATATTCAAGAGTGTTCCCGTACAAGGTTCGCCAAGGGCGATGTACGACGCCCTCGTATGTACTTCAACTTTTTTTGGGCGCATCGTCCTTCTTATTATGTATGCCCAGGAAGATTCTTTCTCTCGATTCGCTCCTCGTCATCGTTTCATCTACACAGATTCAAATCTAGACCCTCTTCACCAGTCCGATCCCAACGTCGCCGTCTACTCAATTGACACCATTCGTCGTGATACCACATCATGGACTGAATTGAAGAGCAGTTGAAACATGGATCCATTTCAAGATCCTCCGGAAGGTGCTGACCGAGCGCATTGGTCTTTCGAAAGGAATACGTCGAAAGCCGCATGCATTCGAGGACAGTTAGCATCCTACGCAATCGCACACACGACCTCCTGTTTTCGGCTGCATTCTATCACACTTCTCATTCTCGGCGCATATGCAAGATTCATTCGTTGGGATAGGTCGGCCGCGATCGTTAGCGAAAGGTTCAACTACGTGGAGCAGCCAACAATTCTGGTTGATTATCTGTGGGGACTCAGTCACGCATCCGACGAGGCGCTTGGGATCGTCCCAACGGAGGTGGTGGCCTTGGTCGAGGAAAGTAACTTATATCGTCATCACCTTCCGTACTCAGAGTCACGGGATGGCCTCTTCTACAAGGTCACGGTTCCATCCCGAGAGGTTCCTGGAGAATCAGGGGATTATATCATTCAATACCGGAACTGTCGATCAGAGTCTCTGTTCGGGCGCGGGACTCGTTCAACGATCGCTCTCAGGCTACGTGATCCTGCAGTGGTTTTCTTGAAGGACTACTGGCGAGTGAAGGCTGAGGGCGTCCTGAACGAGGGTGAGATTTACCGAAGACTTTAAGAAGTAAAAGTGCCTCAGGTCGCGACTTTCGATCACGGTAACGATCTGGATGGCCATGAGACGGTTGAGCATCTCTACCAAGAGAAGTCTTGGGGCTGCGAAATCGGGCAACCATTGAAATATAAACAACATTATAGAATGGCGCTTGCTACTGTTGGTCGGGACCTCAGGCTGGGTTTGTTTAATTCGACTCGGGAATACACTCAGGCTATCGCGGATGCCATGGAAGGTGTGGAATTCTGTTCCCTCGAGGTGATTGGATTCTCACGTTTGTCTAGCACATACCGCAGCATATTTCGATGCACATATTCTTCATTGTGACATTTCAGTTGGAGACATTCTGATCACGGACGAAGGTGGAGGTTTATTGATCGATTGGGACCTTTCTGTTGTTGTGGATGACTCTGGGCAGCAAGACAGACACGTAAGCAGCAGACGGTATGTAGATTCTGTTGCTTTTCTTCTGTAGGGCACATGGCAATACATGTCTCTGGCACATGTCCCTGAATTACAAATTGTATGCAATTTATATAGTCGTTCATCGTGATCGTATGTGTCTT